>Ga0156032_105_pt1 | contig 96902 bp, 46 predicted proteins | sample RifCSPlowO2_02_FD_107686 | JGI IMG/M metagenome (GOLD analysis project Ga0156032, IMG submission 107686) | Elusimicrobia bacterium RIFCSPLOWO2_02_FULL_39_32 | reverse complement strand
CTCTCTAACCGATTTATTCCAGTTAAACAAAATCGGCATGCTGTCCGCTTTTGCGCTCCCATCTGTCCTGTTTTAATGCTACAGAACACTACGCGACCCCTAATGAAATCTTACAAAAATGTTACAAAAGTGTTACAAAAAGTTGAAGACAAGGTGTGGGGAGCTCTGTTATAATTTGAGCACTATGGAATCAGAAAACAGGGGTTTTCATGACGACCTTTGGCTAATGATTGAATATTTTGTTTTGCATAAAAAAGAGCGATTAATATTTAAAAGAAAAGATTGAATAAATAAAATTGTGATAAAAAAATATGATTAAATTTTGGATAGAAAAAAGGAATTTGAGTTGGTTACGACTGGTAGGGATATTAGTTGTAACCAGTTTTCTTTTTAGTAGTTTGAGCGCGCCTTTTGTAGAAGCTTCATTTTGGCAAGAGAGGCGTAAGGCAGTAGAAGATATTAAAAATTTACAAGCCACCCCGAGTTCTACAAGTGAACCGATACAGTTAGCTTCTGCTATAGGGCTAACCCCATTTCAAAGTAATTCTTTATTTCCCCTTTCCCAAACTCAAATACCAGCCAACACTATATCCCAAGTTTTAGAGAAAGTAAAACAGAGAAGTCATACCAATGCAACTACCCACTTAAAACATAAATTTCAAGGAATCCCATCAGAATTAGTAAATAAGGTAGAACCTTATGGAAAGATAGAAAGGGTCTATATCGCTAAAGGACAAGAACTGCAATTAAAAGAAGGCAAGATTAGAGTTGGACTTGCTGGGAACACCGAAAGCGCTAGGGCGAACCATTCTAATGTTCCATCTTTACCCTTAGTTATCCATATTCAGGATGCGCATGATATTTATAGTGTGCAGAAAAATATCGCTTTGATGATTCAGGAATTAACAGGATTGGGAGCGGATAGTGTAGGAGTAGAAGGAGCAGAGGGAAAGATAGAAGGGATCGAGAGATGGAGCAGAACTGGAACTAAAGAGAGCGCAATGGGGATAGCAGGATACTTATTAAAGGAAGGACTCTTAACAGGAGTAGAGGTCGCTGGTTTGTATTCAAGATTAAGAGAGAGAGAATCCTCTTTAAGGAAGAGGGTAGAATTTTATGGCATAGAGGATCAAAAAAAATATCAAGAGCAGGTGAAAGCATTCAAAGAGACATTGAAGAATAGTAAGGAAGCAGAGTTCTGGGTAAAAGGAGTTGGGGAGACAATCTCTAACCTTAAAAGAGATATTTATAGTGAGGAACTGAAGAGATTAGATACAAAAAAAGAAGAATATGAGAAAGGAGAGATCAAATTAGGAGAGTGGGTCAGGAGCTTATGGAAAACTGGTTCTCAACCTCAAAACAAGATTGCCTCTCATCAAATCAATGATAAACTATACTCTTATCCGAATTTTCAATTTCTAGATCATTCCACGCGTTATCCTAATCTCTATAAATACCTTAAAGCTTACGATATAGAGAAGAGAATTAATTTTAAACAGGTAGAACAAGAACAAAAGAAATTATTAGAAGGGTTATCTAATCGTTTAAATAAGCAGGAGTTAATGGAGTTGTTGGAGGAGAGTTTAGCGTATCGTTTAGGCGCAATAGGGTATGGAGAGTTTTATGGTTATTTAAGGAAAAAATGTGAAAAAGCAGGAATCGTCCTTACCCCAGAGATAAAAACTTATATTGAATATCTCTTACTAGTAGAAGGGATCGTCCAAGAGAAATTATTTAAGGAATTAATTGGGTTAGAATATAAAGTTTTTAATTCGCAATTTGTTGCTCAGAGTTCTGAACAGAAGTTATATGAGATTGTCAAGGATTACAGATTATTAGTAAAAGCAGTAGATTTTAAATTAAGTCCTGAAGAATGGGAAGAGTACAGAAAAAGGGAAAAAGAGGTTGCGAGAATAGAAGAAAGAATCAAGGAACTGGTTTCAAAAGATACTGAACTCCCTAAGGTTGACAGTTCCAATAGCCAAGAGAATAGATTTATTTCTGAGGGTTCAAGTAAAGAATTCTCTAAAAATAAAATGCAAGTTGTGCAGGACGTTTTAAGGAATGTGAGTAAGTTTAATGAGTTGTCACATGAGCGGAATCATATTTTTGTTGAAAAGCTGTTAAGTAGGGTAGCTTCAGTTTCTCAGATGCCCTTAGCCATTCTGGTGGCAGGAGGGTATCATAGTGAAGGAATAGAGCAAGAACTTAAAGCAAAAGGGATTTCTTATATCACCATACGTCCTTCTATGAATACAGAGGAAGCTAAAGGGAATTATCATCCGCTTCAAAGTTTTAAAAGAGATTTATTGCCTTTAGAAAAGATGTTTTTGCCAGAAAAAGTTACATTAGCGCCGGAATTAGCCACATTCAATATTAATTCAATCAAAGGACAAACTGCGCAAGGGATATTAAAAGCAGGGCCAGTAGTATTGGATGAGTTAGAAGGGAACGGGAATTTAAAGGCATTATTAAGGAAAGAGAAGTGGATTAAGGTAGGGAAGATATTTACAGGCGTGGTGGATGGGCTGCGGGTCGTGGTATCAAAAGAAGAAAAAATAGAGGATTTAAAGCAGGAGTTAGAGAAAGAAGGATTTGATGCAGAAGATTTTGAATATGGCACAGAGAATCCAGTTATTGTAAATATTGATTCAAGAAGAAAGAAAAGAGCTTTTGCAGTAAAGAAAGAAGATCCTTCAGTCCTTGAAAGAGCAGGACTTTTGATTCAACCTTTAAAACAAAAGAGTCAAAGAGCGAGACGTTTAATTTTTGCAAGAGTCCCTAAAGTTATGATTCGTACTTCCTATATATTAAAGCGTGCGGTTAATGCTCCAATCACTGTGCTTGCAAGCCATTCTGAAAATGATCCAACAGATTTAGGAAAAGGTCAAACTCATGATTCAACTGATGAAGGTAGTGGAGTTGAGAGAGGACAAGGTCAAGATTCTACTGCTAAAGGTACTGGAATTGAAGGAGGGCAAGCTCAAGGGCAAGATTCAACTGATCCAGGAGTAAGAATTGAGGAGACTCAAACTTCAGGTGGTTCAGGCCAAATTGGCTCTGATCCTACAAGTTCAAAAGGAGAAGAGAGCAGCAAGAGTTCTTATACTCCATTAACTCTCGCTTCATACCATGCTTTTCACAAAGCTTATCGCAACAGGTTAAAGTATAAAATGAGAAAAAGGTTCGGAAAAGAGAAATTCTATTCTAAACCATTAGAGCATGATCTTCTTCATATTTTTGATCGTCTGATCACTGCCATTGGAACTGCTAACAGGTTAGTTGAATCACCCCACCCAATAAACTATTTGATGATTGATGAGGGTAATTTTATCATCTGTAAATATATTTACCAGGAACTTAACAATATTCCTGAGGATCGTCCTCAGGTTGATTTTGATATTAAACAAATACTCAATAAATTAAGATCAGAGGAAAGAGTTACAGTATTGAGGAGTTATTGGGAGAAGGATATTACAAAAGGTAAACGGACTCCTACTGCAGAAGAAAAAGCATATTTTGCTCAACTTGAACCTTTATTGAATGCGTTGTCACAACTTTATGCAGAACACATTAACCAGGGAATGGAAGAAGTTCGCTCTTATGGCAAAAAGTTGCATGGAAAATTAGGAAAAACTCCTTCTGAACATGTTAGACACGGTGTTTTTTCAGTTAAAGTTGAATTTTGGTTTGCAACGGATTTTTTGAGTAAACGGCTGGAGTTGGTTCGTCATCACAGTTCTGTTCAACCTGGAAATACAACTAAAGTTCTAAAGAGTTTTAATGCTCTTCCATGGAACCCTGCATGCTGCGAAATTGACAGGCGCAATAGTAAAGGTAAACTTACCTTAGATTCCTATTTAAAATTTCATGACAGGCTTGAAGAAGAACTCTCTTTAAGACTTTCTCAAGAGTTTAAAAGCGATAAAAAGGATATGGAAGAGACCCATCTTAAAGCAATGATGGATAGCTTTCAGAGAGCTGTGAATCGTTTACGCAATAATCATCAAACAACGCGCTTAGAAATTCTTCCACAACCTACTACCTTAGGTCGTCTTATTAATTCTCAGATGGATAGCGACCAGATCAATAATCTTGTTTATTCTGCAAATGAAGCTGCTGCTATTTCTATCAGTGGTTATTTGTTCGATAGAGTAGCAGATTCGATTTACATAGAAGGTAAAGCTGTGCAAGGAGCTGTGGAAGATGTCCTATTAGAGATGAGAGGTGCGGATTTCCTGCAAAAATTAAAACAGTATGCTAAAGAAGAAGTTTTTGCAGGGACTCTTGCTGAGGATCCTTTTATAGATGCTTTGGATGATCTTTACAATTTATATATCCGTTATTTTTCTGAAAGAGCTTTTGCGCAATCTGCCATGGATTTTACCATTGAGCTTTGGGTTTGGCACAACTATATTAAAGAAAGAGGATTATTCTTAAGAGCTCATCCTAAAACAAAAGGAGATTTATCCAGTATCAATATCATTATGGAGAACTTTGATGCAAAAGAGTGGCAGAGTAAAAAAAGAGAGGACAATAAATCTTTCCTAAACTCATTGGCAGTAGGAGTGGTTTTAGGACTTTTCGCCATGGGTTCTGCGCATTTTGGGATTCAGCAAATGGGCAATCTCCCTGAAATTTTAGCATTCTTTTTAGTTGGCGGGTTTCATTTTACCCAGTCGCTTGTGATTTTGATCGCTGCAATTCGCGCTGGACTTAACAAAGGGCCCACAGATGAAAGTAAACTGATCCCAGAATTTAGGAACCTTCCACAAGAACAAAAATCTCTTCCATCTCTTCAAGAATTTGACAACCTTCTTAAGTCTCAAAAAAATCTTCCAATTACTCTCACGCAACAAAAGAATTTTAATTATTTATTCAAAAAATTACATCTATCACTAGGATACATTCATCATCTAGTCTTCGCAATAAAAAAGATTTACAGAGATTTTTTTATTCCCTGTCAAGTTAGAGATGGCAAAATATATGTGAATGCGCGTTTAATGCAATTTATTCCCAAAGGCATGCAGAAAATTTTCTATCAACACGAAAAGAACCACCGCGTTTTTGAAATGAATGTTCCTAAATTTTCTAAAGTTCCAGCATTAGCAGAATTCTTTATTTCTTCAAAAGATTTTTTGTCATTGATAGTTCCATTAAGAAAAAATAAAAAATTATCCCCATTTACTCAAATTGCGATAAAAGCAGTTATGATTCTCTTGATGTTTAGCGGCATGCAAGTTCTATTAAACATAAAGCAAGTAGATTGGCATGTTTTTGTTGGCTTTCTAGGCTTAGCTCTTTGGATAGATAATTTTATTAAACAGCGCTTAGAATTTAATTCTGGAATCTCTCAAGTTAAAAATTTAATGAGTCAAGGTTCTTTTTGGGATGCTCTGAATGCAGCGGAAGCGATAGCGCCAAAAGCTAAATTGCTCAATGATTACTACACACTCTCTAAACTTTTTTCAGAAATTGGGGTGAATTTAAACACAGAATTAAACAGAGATTTTTCTCTTCAGGCATTTGAGGATGCATTAAAATTAGCTAAAAGTTATGTAAGAATCAAATATCCCCATAAATCTAGATCTTTCTTTTCAGATGGGAATTTTGAACTTAATAGGGATGGTCATTACACAGTTAAGAACAATTTTGAATTTTTAGTTAGGGATCTTGCAAAGAGTAATAGGACCGATCTTCTTTTTGCGCAAGCAAATAAGGAAGATCCAGATTATCAATATGAAGCGTATATTTTAATCTGGAAGGCGCTATATAGAATAACCGGGCAGTTTGCTGTAGAAGAGATGGCTTTTCGTCAAGCTATTGCAGCGGCTGAGAATACAGAAATGAGCAATTCTTACCTTTTAATCCTTGAACTATTGTGGAAGGAAACCAATGGCTCTCTTAACGCAATCTTTAATTTAGTTTCAAATTCAATAGATCCTGCTTTAGTCTCTATCCGTTTTGGCGAAGCTTTTTACAGAATGGGAGAAGATGAAAAAGAAAAAGATTATTTTAAAGGAATAGCAAAACTTTCATTTGAACGAGCAGAAGGTTTTATTGATGGTTTAGAAGATAAATTAGCGCAGTCCAGATATTACGATCTTTTGGCTGCAACTTTAGTGAATTTTTACAGCATTGAAGAAACCTATAGGATGATGACAAAAGCTGGGAATACTAAAGTTTCTATTGGAGTTTTTGATTCATCTATTCTTCAACAAGCAGAACAAATAGCAAAGAAACGATCCTCAGACTATATTGAAAAAGTTCATAAAGGTGAAATTGAGGAGGACAGTAGAGTGCCTCTTTATGAAGAGGCTAGCCAGATGGTGAGTAGAAAATTAAAGTCAACTCAAAAAATTGTTTCTGGTTATCGCAAATCATTTTTACGAATGCTGGCGCAAGGCATGATGGCTCCATTGTTTTTTATGGGTGTTGTGGGAATGGGGGGAGCTGCTGCAGGGGGCAAGAGAGAAGGAAAATCTCAAAAAGAGTTCATTAACAAGATCAATGATATTTTTATTGCAATAGAAGAATATAAACGCTTAATGGTTAATGGCGTTGAAGAGGGATTTGAAAATCAGCAAGAGTTTATTTCGCTTGAGTTGCCAAACGACCATGCAAAGCAAGCATTTTTCTTGCTAGCTAGAGAACTTCAGTTGACAGAGCAGTATCAGATTCCATTGATCCAGACACTGATTCAGTTTGTTTTAGATAATTTTGATGGGTATAGTTCTGATTCCGTAAAACTTAAAAAATTTCAGAGTGAGCTGGAAGACAAGAGAAGGTTAAGGAACAAAGAGCGAGAAAGGATTGCGCTTCAATCTGATCGAGTTCAAGTGCGTACGGATTTATCCCCAAAATTAGAGACATTGATGCGCGAAGGAAAGATGGATTCAAATACGATTCGCTTACTTAAAACAGCGGTTCCTTATGGGCTTAGGTCTCTTAGTATTCTTTTGGATAACTATTACACAGTATTAAATGTTGAACGTGCTATTCAGATTTTTATTTCAGATGATCATCCTTATAATTCGGGATATACTAAAGGTCGTTCTGGCGCTGAATTGGATAGAATGGTTGAGAATTATATTAATGCTTTAAAGGAAGTTATTGCATTTGCCGAGCAAGCGGATTCTAATCCTTCAGCATACGCTTTTAGAGATCTTTTAGCAAAGATACTTGCAGATTCTCATTATGAACAACAATTAGCTGGAAAACTGTGGAATCAACCTTTACCCCACAGTTCAAGTCTAAAATTCTATCTTGAGTTAGCCCCAGGTACGAAATTTTTAGCTCACATGAAAACAGAATTAAAAGATTCCATGAGATACCATCTTGTGGACTATAATTTTTTTGTGGTAGCTTACCTTAAAAAATTGGTAGAACTTTTTAGACGTAAAAATGTGGAGGTTATTCGAAAAAATGTTTTTGAATTAGAGTATGAGAGGGGGAGCGTTGGAACTATTCATGGCGCTAACCTATCTAATTTTTTGAAGTATGACGCTGAGTGGTGGAAAAAAGCATCTGGCTGGCTGGATGAAGGGGGTCAGCTTATATTAACAGGCGATCCTGATGATCTACCCAGAGAACAACACGCTTTGCTTTTAAGCAAACTCTACCATGAGTTAGTTGAAAAAGATGGTTGGTCATTTGACTATATAATTGGTGAAGCTCGCGGCGGTGTAGGTTTTGATAAATTAGACCAGTTTGTCTTTACTAAACCACCAGAAGGTAAGAGGCTTGAACCAAAACATAGTTTAGTAGATTATTTGAGGGATATGATTCCTCGAGTTTCCAAGGGATCCCAACGGTTTTTTGAAAGGGAGAGCTACAAATCTCAAAGAACTTTATTGCCGCTTTCTTCAGTTGGGAAAGTGTTTTGGTTCTTTGAACACCATTCTATAGAGGCTGATTTAGAATTTATAGATACAATTGAAGGGGTTGCTCCAAAATATTTTAATGTCATTACAGTTTTAGAGCATGGTCCACCCGGCTTATATGCTCTTCGAGTTGCTTTCCCTCTCCTTGGAAACAGAATCAAAGATCTGAAGGATTTAGAAGATCCATTTTTAAGAGACCAGCTTGAACAGTACTTGCAAAACAATTGGTGGCCCTCAGACCGTGGTCTTGGGAATATGCCTTTAAACGTAGTTCATGATAAATCTCAACATTTAGCTGAAGTCATTGAATACCTCTATAATCGTCCACAAATCAATGCTTTATTTGAGCAGGTTCCTTTAGAAAGTGTAATAAGTTTAATCCGATCCACTTTATATTTGGAAAAAGCTCATCACGCGCTTTATATAGAAAGAAATCAAGATAAGTTTTTAGAGAATATTACAGCGCATTTTCAGGAGTGGATTAGAAGTACTGAATTGCGCGATCAAGCTTTAGCAAAGATAATAAAAGATGCCATGGTTCAAAATCCAACCTCACTTATTGTTGTCAAAAGAGGAGTAGGTCATTCTCCGATTGTGGATATGGTAGGTGATTATGGTAATTTTGAGAAAGAAATAAGGATTCCCTCTTTTGAGCATTTCCCGCCAGATACTCGGATTGAACAAGAGTATGGACAAATGATCTCTCAAGGCGAGCCCTTCCCACAGAGCGCTTGGAAAACTCTATTGGCAACATTCCCTCATCAGGCGATTTTAAGATTGTTCCAATATAGAGATTTTGAGGCATCTCAAATGTTGGACCAATTATTTGAAGAGATAGAGGAAGATAAACTTAAGGAATTAACGCGCGAGATTCAAGAAAATTCCTCTGTTTTATTTAGAACAAAAAGAGATTCTAGTGGAGTGGTTAAACCAGATATGCGGGATGTTCCTGTTTCTATTTTTATTTTGGCTTGGTTACAAGAAGAAGGACTCCTCTCTCAAGAACTTCTTAAGAAATTTCCTCCTCAATTTCAGGAAGGAATAGCTATAGGTTCTGATACTTGGATTGACATGCTTCAGAGTTCATCATTTGTTCAGGGAGCAGAAGATATGGAGGGGCATATAAATTTATTTGCGGATGAAAGAGGGCAGGCATCTTATGGAACAGCAAAAGGTCTGGGATTGTTGGGTTTATCTCTTTTCTTAATGGGTGCATGGGGAGATACAGCATTTTTGTCCAGCGCATTTGAAGGTTTAAGAACATGGTTAGATTATATTGACACGAACCTTGGCATTTGGGATGAAGTGTTATCATTTGCTCTTATTGCATTCGGCGGATTCCATTTTACTCAGTCGCTTGTGATTTTGATCGCGGCGGTTCGCGCAGGGCTCAATAAGGGGCCTGCGGATGAAAGCAAACTGATCCTAGAATTTAGGAACCTCCCGCCATCTCAAAAAAGTCTCAAATCCTTTTTAACTCCCTGCAAATTTTATAACGATCAAATCCATGTGAATCCCCGACTGATGCAGTTTATTCCAAAGGGGATGCAAAAAATATTCTACCATCACGAACAAAACCACCAACGGCATTCCAATCTCTCCAGAGTTTCTCTGATTGGGGAGGCCGTTGTTTCAATGATGGATTTCGGGTATTTTAGATTTTTATTGAAGGGAAGTTTCTGGAAACAAGTTGTTCGTATGCCGATTTTTGCTGCTTTAGGTGTCAGTGAAGGCGGAGTAGGAGGGACAGAGGATAATGTAGAAGTTCCTCTCTCTCCACTCACACTTCAAAAGTATATCGCAATTCATAAGGAGTTCAGGTTGAAGTTGTTGGAGGAGGCAGGGAAGGAATTTCCGGACATCATCTTGAATACGAATCCATTCCATTTAGAACTCGTGACCCATGATCATTTCAACACTATTGTTAGATCAAATTGCGCAATGCATAGCGATTTCAAAAAGTCTCCGCAGTTAATAGATCTTGCTACGATGTATGTTAGCGAATATCTTTATAATATGAAAGTGGCTGGGCCCAATGTTTGGACTTACGGCGACAATGTATTTATTGAATTTAAAATCGAATCCCTAAATTTAAACATGGATAGGCAGGTTGTGCTGGAGGCAATAAAGGATTATATTGTTTCAAATGGAGAGTTACCGAGTAGGATTTCAGATGATCTGTTATTGGATTGTTTTGATTATATCACAGCTCTAATTAGTAATTTTTATGAGAGGCTTCGTTCTGATCCGGAATTGGATTTTGTTGACCCTGAATGGGAAGCAAGATATGTAATGGATAGAGCGCAAAGGGAATTATGGATGCTTTCCAAGATGCTTCATATGAGACAAGAATTTTTGCAGCCCTATCTCATGTCCCAAGATGATTTTTCATTACATTTGTTGGATAGGACGCTTACGGAGTTTGATGAAAGATTCAAAGATGGAAAAAATTGGATCGTTGGATCCTCAATAAAATACGATGAATTGGCAAGCGATGAGGGGAACGCCAGTTCGTTTAATGCGGATTCGTACCGTCAATTTTTAACCGTCGTGCTCCGCAATGCTCTGTTATTAAGGTTCGCATACAAGTTTCCTGACGTTCCAATATCTCAGTTGATCGCTGTTTATGATTCTGTGCTCGTCAATGAGATCCATGAACATTCTCAAATCTTTAGCCAGAATATCCAAACAAATGCCGTCGGTAGCGAAGCCCGTGATCGCTGGATTTATATCACCCTGCGTCTAAGAGACTCTGCGCTCCAATATGTCGCTATGTATCTTTACAATCGAATTCTTCATCTGCACCATTGGGGGGTCTATGTAGATGGCGACATGATTCAATTGCCCATGGCAGATGCTGTTCGTGTAGCAGTTGCTGAACTTAGAGATGAGGAGACACTGAATAAAATTGAATGGATTTTTAGATTTTTTCTTTCAGATGTTCTTCCTATTAGAATTGACAGGAATAATGACGCAGCTTTCATTCATTCTCAATTAAAGCAATCTGTTCGGAATGCCGCAGACAAAGCGATAGCCCTCAATCTTTTAGAGGAGAATGATGATATTAAAGCGAAGGAAATATTCTTATGGGCTTGGTTTGTTTTTAATTTTTATGGAGAAAAAACTCTGTTTTTCTCTCATAACAAAAGATGGTTGGGGCAACCGCGGGCTGTAAATGACGCTGTGGCAAGATTTGAAATGGAATATTCTAATCCCGTTCCGACTGCGGAGATCGGAGACGCCTCCGGCGGAATATCTGCCATTATTAGGCTGGCGGAAGAATATGGATTATTCACTCCCAATGATTTTGTTTACCCATTTTCAGAAGGTGATATGGAATGGTGGAGAGAACAAAATTATCCTGAGGAAACGTTGAGGAATACGTTCCATTCTCTCAAAATCATACGAGAAATTGCCACAAAAACAAAGTATCGCGTTGTTGATCCAACAGGAGTGATGACACGGGAAGTTATGATATGGTGGGCGGCGCAGCACATGTATGGAATAAAAACCAAGGAGCAAATAAAAGAGGAGTTCTTAAGGCTTGCTAAAAGGCAAAAAAAGAGAGATCCGAACGAAGTTTCCTCCCGGGCTTCTTTGCTAGCTGGGGGGGCGGCGTTTGTGGTGGGCGTATTGGGGTTGGTTGCTCATACTATTCTCATACAAAACTTTGGGATTTTGCCGTCATTGGGCGCGTTCGTCTTGACCGGGTTTGCGTTTTATTTGAATGGCCGGATTTCCACTAAACATTACCGTTGGCTGCCTTTATCTTTAGAAGCTATTTTTAAATCTGTTTTTGTTGTGCCTTCATTTGCAGGATTTATTTTAATGATTGTTCAGGGGATTAAGATTCACAAAGCTCGTGTAAAAGCGAATCAGGTGAGGGATGGACCCGAAGCTGCCAAACCCTCTAAAGCAGAACTCAATCATTTAAAGCGGTCTCTGGAAGATTTATTTAAGGAAGAAGGGTTCAAAGCTACATTAGTAGATGAGGGCAAAGGAGCCAGAGAGATTGCCTATGTAAATAGAGATAATCCTGAAGAAGTTAAAGCTAGAAAGATTCATATTGATTTACTTGCGTTTTATTACCTGCCAGCTTACTTAAGAGAGACGATTCTCAAAGATCATGAACATCGTCATCTTTATGATTTAAATAGTTCTATAAAAGACTCTAAACATCGCCATTCTGGTTTAATTGAATTTAATGCTTATTTGAATCAGATCGTTCGCTCTAGGCAGTTATTTAAAAAATATTCTAAAGAGACAAGAGTTTGGAGATTCTTTGCTGTCACAGGAACCATCCTTGTTTTTGTTGCAACTCTCTTTGCAGGGCCAATCATACAAAGAATCGTAAATCCTTTTTCCTCTATAAACAATCTTAAATCTTTAATGGAACCATCTAAGATAGATATGTTTTCAACAAAGATTGATCAAACAAAGATGAGCATAGATGAATGGGTGGATCAAGAGTTGGCAAAAACAGATAAAAAGCTTTTGATATTTGGAGAGGATCATAGTTCTTTAAAGATTAAAAGAATATTTCGTTCTAAAATTTTACCTAAACTAAAAGCTATGGGAGTTAATTTTATTGTTTTAGAGCTTCTGCCAATAGATGCGCAGCCTCTGTTTGATCAATTTAATCAGACCGGAAAATTAGACCCTGCAGTTCGTGATTTTTTCAAATTAGGAGCTAAGGGCCAGAAGTTCCCAGAGGATGAATGGATTGATCTCCTTTATGACATTCATGAAAATGGGATTGAAGTCATTGCAGGTGGAATACCTCTCACTAAAGTGATAGAGTCCATGCGTGTTTGGGATTCTGATCCTAAATACCGTAATAGTATGCTTCAACTACAGAGAGAGGTACTCATACAGCAGATCAATAATTTAAGGCAAAGATATCCAACTGAGACATTGGCTGTTTATAGCGGTGGATTGCATAATGATCGGGTTAGTGAAGAGGTGCCTAGTTTTGTGGAGCCCGCTTTCACAGTAGATATTATGGATCCTTATAAGTTCAATCCCGGCGGAACTCATTTTAATAACAGGCAAGAATTAGAATTTACCGGACATTGGCGATATGCCTACCAGATGGGTGCGGTATTACAAACATACAATCGTCAGGCGCTACAGGAGGATTTTGCTGCGCAGATTCCTTACCCAGAACTTGCAGATTGGATTTTATACCTTGGGAAAGATCCAAACACTCTTGAGCCCTTGCCCTCTCAGACTCCAATAGTTATTGAAATGCATCCAATTACTCCTTCTGGGCAAGCAACAATTTCTCCTCCTGCAGAGATAGTAGCTCCTACTTCAATTCCGATACAGACAGTTTCTCCTCAGCCATCAACTAAATCTTCTCTTTCAACCAAAGCGCATGCTCAGCGCATTGTCTGGTTTTTCGAGCGTCATTCTCAAGAATCGAGCAGGAAGTTAGCTAAAAAAATGGATGATGATCTGTTAAGTAAAGATAGAGAAATCTATTTATTTCTAGAGCAGGGAACTCCCATGCTTGGGGACATAACAGCTTATTTTTTGCGCAGAGGAATTTTATTGGATAGTGAAGAATCTTTGAAAGATCCTCGGGTAAGAGATGCTTTAGAATCTTATCTTAAAGAGCGTGTATGGACCGCCATCCCAGAGATCATAGGAGATTTTCGATCTGGCAAAAAAAGAGTTGAAGAAATAGTTTCTGATCCAAGGGATCCACGGCTTCCACTTTGGAACTATTTAGCAGAGCATCCTGAAATTCAAATATTCTCTGAACAGGCGCCGCTAGAGGCTTTTTTAGCTCAAGTAAGATCAGATTTTGCTCTAGATCGGGCCCTCATCGCACTTTATGAAAACGGGGATGAAAAAAGGTTTTTTAAGGAGATGACAACTTACTATCAACAGGCATTTCTTTCAAAGAATCTGCGGGATGAAGCGATGGAGAAGATTCTTCAGGATAATATTTCTAGCCATCCTCATGCTGCGGTTTTTATAAATATTGGGTCAGGCCATTCCAATCTCACAAAAATGGTTTCTGTAAATTCTAGTGTTAAAACTGAAAAATTTTTACCTACTATAGACAATAAAGAACCCTACGACATCATCAATGAACGATATGGCAAAGCTATTTTAAGCGGAAAACAAGTTCCAGTTAAAGCGCGTAAATTGCTTTTAGCCAGCCTTCCTTTAAGCGTCTTAATCAAATATGTGTCATCTCCGGATTTAGGGGACTTAAAATTGGCCACTGAACTTGTGCTTGAGAAGATGAAGGAAAAAGATTTATCTCAGCTGGCAAAGGATATTCAAAAAAATGCTCCTTTGCTTAAAAAGGGAGGGGGATATCCATTTGTTTGGAACCAATATACTACTGTTTTTATCCTGTTATGGCTAAGAGATCATAATTTTTTACCAGTTGAACTTCAAAATAAATTACTTCCATCCTATAGAACTGTATTATCAGACTCTGAAAATTTGCAATATTTCCTTAAAGTTCTTAAAACTAAATTCCAACAATCCTCTTCTATTTTTGGGCAGGCAAGCGCTTTGGCAGAAAAAGCGGATTTATTTTTTACCCAGCCCGCCTCAGTAATAACTCAAGTTTACATGGCAGCGCGAGATTATTTCTTTGGACTCCCGGCAGAAGCCGCGGAAAAGAAAGGAAAGATTATATGGAATTTTGAGGTCCATCACTCAAAATCACAACATCAAATTATCTCTGATCTAGAGCAGGCTTTAAAAAATTATAAGGAAGTTTATCTCTTTATGGAAAACGCGCCCCCGCTCTTAAGCATGCTTCCAAGTTTTGCTCCAGAGTTAGCGTACAAGATCAAATCCCCGCAGTCCTTGAATGATCCTATGATACGAAAGGAGATGCAAGCGTTCCTTGATCAGTACTGGAGTAAATTATTTGAAATGAGCTTAGAAGCAACTAAACAAGGAAAAGTTCTAAATCCAAATATTGCTGACCTTATGAATTATCTGGCAAAACATTCGCAGATAAAAATAGTGGCAGAACAGCCGACATTGGAAAGCATGATCGCCGGGATTAATTTTCAGTTTGGTTATGAGAAAGCTCTGGATTTACTTTATGTGAGAGGGGATGAGAAGGGATTTTTTATTGAAATGCTGAATGCCGCAAAAAGTTTCTTAAGCGCTATGGAAAATCGTGATCGTGCCTACGGCAAAAAAATTGAAGATACTATTCAGAAACATCCTGGCGCTGGAATGGTGGTGCAGCGCGGTTTATCTCACAAAGGAATTCTAAATAAAATAAAAAATATTGGTCGTATGAATAATATGGTCAAGATCGAAGATAAGAGAGGTGAATCTGGAAAGTATTCATGGCAGGGTAAAATTACAAAATATGAGAATGAGATATTAAAAGGAAAATCGCTTCCTCCCTCATTCAGAAAATATATGTTGAGCATTTTTCCCTATATGGCTGTTTTAGAAATCTTAACAGACCCTACAGTAGAAACTTTGCGTAATCTGGATAAGATGATTATGAAATTGAGCATAAACGATTTAGAATTGTTGACTCGCGCTATTCAAAACGAGTCTATTTATTATGAAAGGCAGGTGGGAAAAAGTAAAGGGAGAGCCTTATATGTGGTTGCGTGGCTTAAAAATCATAAATTTTTAACCCCAGAAATTGAAAGTAAACTCCATCCCAGAGTACGGCAAATTTTACCCACTCTAAAAACCTCTGACAAAGGAAGCTTAGAGGATAGCGCAATTAAAGCTGCGCTGGACTCTGCGAATGATGCGGAAAAACATTCGTACCAAAAAAATTCAACACCTTTATTTTCTGGTCATTTAGGAAAAATAGTAGGAATAGTATCTATAGGTTTATTGAGTGGTTGCCAACAGGTTGCTGGCACACTATCTGCATCTCTTCCAACAACTGTGCAAGGGGGAGCTCCTTGGTCAGCTCTTTTGTTTTTCACAGTGGTTATTATATTAGGGGTTTTATCAGGAGTGGTCTCTTTTCTTATCATGGCAAAAATTAGGGGCAGCGACACCAGCTCTGTTGAATCATTGCAGTTTAAGATTCATGGTTCTTTAAGAAAAAGTTTTGTTCTACTGGACAGAATTTTTTACTTTATTTCTATATTAAGCGCGTATAGCATTCAGGCGCTTAAAATTTTTGTAATACTGACAGCTGCTCTTTTTCTGCCTGGGACCCTTATTATTTTAGGACTTACAAAATCAATTTTTCCCCAAGGAGAAAATAATATTCTGGCAAACTGGGGATTAGCAGGGGCAGGTTTGGTATTACTAATTTTGGTAACTACAGGGCTCATTTCAAGCGTCCTTAAACCATTAAAGCAGCATATTCATTTTAAGCGTACATGGGATAAAGATCCTAAAAAAGTATATGAGATATTAAAACGAAATTATGAAGTTTTCGGGTTGTTATATAAGTTAGATACGATCAAATGGTTAGCTAAAGATCATCCTGAAGCTGGGCGTGAAATACTTTTGGATTTGTTGACTTGGGAAAAAGATAGGGCTGTTGTGAAATTTACAGTGCGTCAACTTCAAAAGACTGGAACAGAAAAAGATGCAATTATTTCTTCGCTTTTAAAACGTTTGGCAGATGATAATCCTATCATGCGTCAGAATACTCTTAAAGAGCTGCGCAGTTTAGAAGTTACACAAGATCAGTTGGCTCAAGGCTATTTAGATGCTCTGGAAGTACCGGGAAGATATAGCTCCTATGATATATATCATCGTAGGTATAGTAACAGAATGCAGGATATCATAAGTAGTTTATCTAAACTAACAGCTCTCTCATCAGAGATGCGAAACAGAGTATTAGATCGTTTATTTTCTTTAGTAGAGACAGATAGTTTTAATAAATTAGCAATTTATCCATTAGGTAAAGAGGATAGTGATCCTATTATAAAGGACAATATAATTTCTTTACATAATCAGGCGAGTAAAGCAATCATAGCTTTAAATGGGACTGAATTAGAAGAGAGGCTGATTGGACTTGCTAAACCCATGATAGATGCAGTTATGGCAGAACCCCCAAAACAACCACAAAAAGACGAGATGATTTTTAGAAGTACACGAACCTCCCCTAAAATGAACTCACTTCAACATAGGTTACCAGCAATTGCAGAAATTTTCGGGCACATAAGAAGTTCCAGAGCAGTTCCTGATCTGATCAATGCTCTTTCTCTGTTTATTAATGATCCTGACTATGTTTATCTACTCTTGGAATTAAGAACAGTAACAGCCAGGGCACTTATAAAAATAGGGGATGAGAAGGCAATCCCTGTTTTGTTAGATTATCTCGATACCTTTGAATATCCAGATTTACCTCATACGGGAATTCATGATTTCAGCATACCTTTGGCAATAGTCAATTTTGTCAGCAAAGATACTAGCCATGATGTTTTGAATAGATTATTAGAGCGTTTCTATAAATTAAGGCCAAGTTACATGAGATATAAATCAAGTGAAAATGTAGCTGATATATATGGAGGTCACACTGAATACTTTGGGGAAGTTAAAGAAAGAAATCTTGAATACTTTGCAATTCAAAGAATTTTATATGAACATGGAAAATTAAATCCTACATTTTCTCAAACCATCTGGCGATTTATTAAAAAATTACTCATACCTGCTGGATCTTTATTTCTTTTTATTGCGATCATACACAGCGGATCAGGCTGGACATACACTGGTGCATCTTTAGCGTTGAAGGCAGAAGGAAATACAATGGCAGGGGTTTCGATAGTTTCAAATATAAAAGATACGGCATTACAGATGTGGTCTCTGACAGCTTCTTTAAATCCTTGGGCTGTAGGCGGAATTGTGTGGGCGGTTATTGCAGTGGTGTTTTTGTGGGATACATTCAGAACCATAAAGAAAACAGGATCGTATATTGGCGCTTATGGAGACTCCCATCTATGGGGCGCGATTTTTATGATTTTATTTTTAGGCGGTATTATAAATGGCATTATATGGCACATGGTTGGAAGGCCGTATGAGTGGTTAGTTTTTTTGTCGCTTATGGCTGGTAGTGCGGTACTCAGTATCGTAATAATGATTGGGATATACATTAGAAAGATCAATGGCTATTATAATCAAAGGTGGAGTGAAATTGGTGTTGTAGATAGAAACGGAGTAAGAAAAATTATTTATAAGAATCCAAATCCCTCGCGTATTATGAGTAGAGCAGAAAAATATCTTAAACCTCAGAGCAATAGAAATCGCAGAAATAAAGGTTTTTTCGCAGCTGTAAAGAGAGTCGTGCCCCAAGGTATTAAATCTATTCTTGCAATGGTTAAGAGATTTTTGGGACTTGTGGTACTTTCCACAACCCCTGCTCTTTTGGGTATGGGAGGTGCGCCAGCTGGCGCGGCTCCTCCTGAGACCGAGAAATATCGTCGCCAGCTGGGTGAATATGGAGAAAGATATGGGTTGAAGGGATTAGAAGATCAAATAGAGCATGGTTTAAAGCCAAGTGGAATGTTGGCGATCGCAGTCATCCAAGCACGACTGAAAAAACATATTGGTCTATTAAAGATTAAAGATGAAGATTTGGCTGCATTTGCCAAGGGGGTGGAGTATAGAAGCAGTGAACAACATCGGGCAAGGATTACCAGGGCAGAAGATCCTATTGCCCAGCTTTATCTATTTTTAATGAGTTTATCACGCGATAGAGAAGGACAAAGTTTAACTGCGGATGAATTTATAGAGGATGTAAATCGGATCAGGGATACTCTCGCTAGCATCTCAACCGAGCAATTGGTTCAACAGGCGAAGGAGCATGCTCTTAAGATTAAAGATCATATTGCAACTGATAGAGCCCTTCCCTCTGGTTTAGTCCTCTATCTATTTGAATCACATTCAGAAGAGGAAAGTGAAAAAGCTGTGGAAAATCTTATAAAACTTCAGCAAGAGGGATATGAAGAGATTGTTATTATATTAGAGCAACCTAACACCACTCAAGATACACTCCTAGCATACGAAGATTATTTTGGGGATATCTTATCATCCCCTGATTATTTGAGCGATCCATCATTCCAAGAAAAATTAGAGAGCTTTTTAAAGGAAATAGCGTGGACAAGGAGTGAGAGAGGAATTGATGAATTACGCAAAGGGACAATAACTGAAGAAACTTTAAGACAGAAATTTTTAACCCAAGGCCCTCTGGCAGTTTATTTAGGGAAGAATCCAAATATTAAGGTTATTTCTGAAAAAATTCCATTTGAATCTACCTTGGCAATGTTAAGAAGTCTTGAAGCAATTGCCATGTCAGATGAAGCGCTTTATGAGCAAGGGAATGAAGCTAGTTTTTTTCAACATATAAACAGGTGGGCAGAAGAACATTGGCAAAGTAGTCATGGGCGTAATCTAGCCTTAGCACAACTTTTGAGGGAAGTACAAGCTGCTTATCCTCATGCAGCTATTGTTGTTAATATAGGATATGGGCACTCTGCTGTTATTGATCTTGTTGGCAGCGATGAAAAATTTGAAACAGAGGTTAAATCTCTCAATCCACAACAATATACAGCCTATTCTAATTTGATTTTAGATACCTATCTTGAAAATGGAGGTTTTATCCCTCCTAGTTCCAGAAAAATCTTATTGGGTATGCTGTTGCAAAATTTGCTTTTACTAGAATTTCTTAGGGAAGGATGGAAAATGTTGGAGATAATCACGCATTTAAATCAAATGTTTGATGCCATGGATGAAGCTGTTTTAGATGAATTGACAAAAGATATTATTAAACATTCTAAAGTCCTTAGAGAGGATGGGAGTTGGAGCCAGTATGCTTTTTATTCAATACTTCACTGGCTGCATGACAAAGGGGCTCTCCTTCCTGAGATTTTCAACAGGCTCGATCCTGACGCACAAAATATTTTTAAATCCATTAAATTTTCTGAATATATGGCTCGAATAGTACGTCGTTTACCCAACCAGAGTAATCTTTCCAGTGAGAATATTAGAAATGTAATAAGGGACAATAATGGTCAGGCCATGACAGAGTATGGGCTTATTGTAGGAGTGCTGGCGCTGTTGAGTGTTATTGGCACAAAGCTGGCATCAGGCTACCTTATGGTATTGGTTTCTATAGTTTCAACTATAAAAGGGATAGCATCAGAGATGATATCTTTGGCAGTTTTGTTAAACCCTTGGGAGGCAGGTGAATTTCTTTTAGCTACACTGTTAGTTGTAGGAGGTTTGGGACTGATTCTCTATGGCACAGTGAAACTAGCCCAAAGATTGCAGATGGATTCTTCTGCATTTTTCTTACAGCCAACTGAAATTTTTGGTCTCAATCTTAGGTTAAACTCCGGCCAAAACAATGGGAAAGAGCTGAAAGAGATGGAGAAGATAGAGGAGAGGTTTAAGAGGTTAAGGGGTTATCTGAATGCAGATGAAACAGCTAAAGCAGAGAAAGAGATTAAAGAGATAGAAAGGTTAAAGAGGAATTACCTATCTCAAGCAAGGGTAGGTCTGGCAACTTTACAGAGAAATAAGAAAGCATTGAATCTACTTGCCATGGGACTTAGCTTGGCTTTGGTCACTAATCCCAGTGAAGCACAATCCAAAGCAGTGGAAGATCAGATGAGGAGCATAGTAAGGAATGAGGTTTCAGTGAATTTACCTGTAGAGCCGATTTTATCTTCTAGTATTGGGGAACATTCCCAAGACTATTGGACAGGGGATGTAGAGGTATCTGATAAGATAGAGATGAGCCAGGAAGAGATCAATGAGTTTGAAGAGACAGCATGGAAAGTAGCGGTATTAGCCAAGTGGGCGAGTTCCAAAGTAGAGTATAAGGATACAAGTTCTCTTGCAAGTATAGGAGAAGATTTGCCGGGAGCGACTAAAACTTTTGATGGCACCGCGCTATTTAGCAATGGAGTTTCAAAGCAGATGGTAGAGGGTTCTATTTTGAATGAGTTAAGGAGAGGAGGGGAAGAGAAGATAGCTTTAACAGCAGCCTATGGAATAAGCCATGGTAAGATGAGGAGAGTAGTAGAGAGACTGATAGAGAAAGAGATAGATAAAGCATTAGTTCAAAGCGCGAAAGAAAGGATAGTGTATTTATCATCTTCTAATGGGAAAAGAGTGAAGATCGGCTCAGTTATAAGTCAGCTTAAAGATTTAGGATTAGGAGAGTTAGGGATACAGATTATTACGGATGATCCTTTACGATTGGAAGAGAGCATGCAATTTAATATAAGGGTAAAGATATATAAGCTAATGAGCGCAACCCTGGTGATAGAATTTAAAACCTTAAGAGATATTGCAGAAGAAATGAAAGAGTTCCGACTCATCCATATTAACGCTTAAAAACCTCATCCCTAGCAGTTAGGATTTTTAGGTTAGTTTTTTTACCCGCCTGACCCCACTTGTATTGACAAGGTAAATATATCCAGATATAATTACCTAATGAGAAAAATTATCCAAAGGTATTTTCAACTCAAACTCCCTCCAGGTCAGTCTGCCTTTCTTTGGGGTCCTCGCCGAGTTGGTAAAAGCTATTGGATTCGTCAAAACCTGCCTGAGGCGAAACTTATTGATCTTCTTGAAACTGATGTTTTTGCTGAATATGCTTCTCGGCCTTTTTTGCTGCGGGAGCGTTTCCATGACCATAAAGGTCTTATTGTGATTGATGAGGTTCAGAAAATTCCAGCGCTGCTGGATGAGGTCCACTGGCTCATTGAGAATAAAGGTCTCTCTTTTCTATTAACAGGTTCAAGCGCTCGTAAACTTCGCAGGGGCCATGCTAACCTTTTGGCGGGACGCGCATGGAAGAGGAATATGTCGCCATTGAGTTATTTTGAGGTTGAAGGATTTGATCTTGAAAGAATCATGCTCTCAGGACTTCTTCCTCCTCATTTTCTTTCCTTAAGTCCATTGGAAGATATTCGAGCTTATGTAGCAGATTACCTTAAAGAGGAGATCGCGGCAGAGGCTGCCATTCAAAACATTCCATCTTTTTCAGAATTTTTGCGCGTAGCCGCCATTACCTCAAGCGAACTGCTTAATTACACTAATCTTGCTCGGGAAGTTGGCATATCGCAGAAAGTGGTTAGAACCTATTTTAATATTCTTGAAGATACTTATTTGGGTTATCGCGTTCCACCTTGGAAAAAATCTAAGAACCGCAGGATGATTCTAACCGAAAAGTTTTATCTTTTTGACGTGGGCGTATCGAATTACTTGGCAAGGCGCCAAGTTCGTCTTGGAAGCTTTGAATTCGGCAAATCTTTTGAGCATTACCTTTTGATGGAACTAAAATCGTACCAGGCCTATAAGAATCCAGACTTGCCTATTGTTTATTGGAGAACTAGCGCTGGGCAAGAAGTTGATTTTATTCTTGGGGAGAAAGATTTAGCGATTGAGATCAAGGGGACTTCTAGGGTACATGAGGAAAACATTCGTTCCCTTTTAGCGCTTCTTGAGGATGGTCCGGTTAAGAAATGTGTAGTGGTATGTTTGGAAAAGGAAGTTCGCAGAATTCATCCTAAAATTGAAGTTATTCCTTGGACTATTTTTCTCCAGAAACTTTGGGCCGATGAATTTTTTACTAGTACCAGGTAGGACGCCTTTACCCGCCTTCTGCTCCATAACTTTCCAGACCTTTATAGCTAAGTATTTTTGAAGGTTGCTTTATTCCTTTCGGCTAAAGACGTACCATTGACGAATTGATTAATTTGTATTACAATTTAATCATGTGGAAAATCCTGTGATTATTACTGAACTCCTCTGGGATGAAGAAACAGTTTTACACATTCAAAGTAAGCATCAAGTGGAGCCTCAAGAAGTTGAAGAACTTTGTTTTGCCGAAGATATTCCTTTAATTGAAGTTGGTAGAGGTGGCGCTCCGATATATTATGTGTTAGGTCAAACTCTAGGTGGACGTTATCTTTTTATAGTTATTTGTTATCTTTTTAGAGGGAAAGCAAAGGTTATTACGGCAAGAGATATGGATCAACACGAGAAACGAAGATATAATCGTAGGAGGTAAATAGAATGTCAAAAATTCCTAAATTTAAATCTGACAAAGAAATTCGCGAGTTTTGGAATAAACACAGCCTCTCAGATTATGAAGAGGACTTGAAACCCGCGCCACTTTCATTTCATAAACCTCGAAAAGAAGTAGTTACGCTTCGGTTAGATAGATCTGTGGTAACAAAACTTAAAACAATGGCAAAGAAAATTGGAATTGGATATTCTTCTTTAGCGCGCATGTGGGTTATGGAAAAAATTGAAAAAGAACTTCCTCACACTTCTTTACAACATCATTAAACTTGTTTAGAAATTAGCTCCACAGCTTTCTGGATTTAAAACAGTAGTTTTATCTACCTCTCTTTCTCTAATCAAAAGTAAAATTTTATTACCCGCCTTCAGCGCCGTAACTTTCCAGACCTTTTTTCCAGAGCGTTCTGGTGATAAAGGCAAATATAAAAATCCAGACAAGTTGAATCAAAAGCCCTTTTAGAATTTGGCTGGGAGAGATTCTTTCCAAAAGAATATTAAGGGGAAAAAAGAGTAAGGAAGCAAAAGGAAGAGCTTCAAAGAGTTTTCTTAAATAAGTGGGAAGAACGTCTAAAGGGAAAAAAGCCCCAGCTGCAAATTCTAAAAAGAGTTCAAAACAAAATCTTGGTCCTGCGGATTCAGCGGTCCAAAACGCTAAGGCGCTGACCGCATAACTCATTAAAAAATAAAGCAGAATTGCCAAAGATACACAGATTATGAATGCTAAGAAAGTTGCGCCATGTTGAGGTACATAAAGAGGAATGGCTAAAACTAAGATGGCAAGTAACACTTCCAGGATTGCTGAGCTTAAGCTCATTACTTTATCGCTTAAATCCCGGCTAATAGAGTAACCCACATAAGAAATTGGGCGTATTAAATAAGCGGAAATTTTTCCTGTATTAATCTCTCGAATAATTTCCCAGGTTTTGTCGCTAAAGACAAGAGCTCTTAAAACATTCATCCCTAAAACATAAGTGAACATTTGAGATTTAGTGTAGCCTAGCAGAGTGGCCCGATCCTGAAAAATAGTTGACCAGAATGCGTAAAAAGCGATGAGGATCGTAATGCTGCGGGCTCTATCCATGAGAAAAGACGCCCGATGGTAAAGTTCCTGTTCTAAGGAAAGAAAAAATACAGATAGATATTTTTGCATAAGCAATATTTTGATTTTACCCTAAAATCATCATTGGATTATGGAATATAATGATGATTCTAAGTTTTTAAGGAGAAAGGCGTTCTCCTAAATTTTTTTTAGTTTCAGTTTCTTCTTTGTTAAGAGATTCTTCCATGTTCGTTTCTTGAATGACAAGTTGAGATGGGATTTTAGAGAAAACTCGTCTAATGATCTCTTCTATTGGAAGTTCCTCTATCGAGAGATCTATTAAGGGAATGGCATTAAACAGTTTCTGAATGGTGGAAGCTACTTCTTTTCTAGCGACCTCTATTTTTGCTGTTGTGCCATTGATTGAAACCATGCGGCCAAATTTTTTTAAGAGTTCTGGCTCTATTGTTTTAGAGGAAGATAAAGTGACTAATTTTTCTGGGGTATAGTGTTCTACAATTTTTTCTAGCTCGCCATCATAGAGCAACTGCCCTTCATTCACAATCATGACCCGCTTACAAAGCTCTTCCACATCGCTCATGTTATGGCTGGTTAAAACAATGGTGCTCTCAGTTCTTTTGTTATATTCTAAAATAAAGTGTCTTAATTTTTTTTGCATTAGGAGATCTAAGCCTAAAGTAGGCTCATCCAACAAAAGAATTTCTGGTTCATGCAAAAGCGCGCAGGCAAGCTCAGCTTTCATTCTTTCTCCTAAAGAAAGTTTTTTAACAGGGACATCTACCAATTCTTTTAATTCTAAAATTTCAATAAGCTCCTCTTTTCTTTTCTTAAAAACAATTTCTGGAATTTCATATATTTTTTGGTTTAAAGCGAATGTTTCTCTGGCTGGCAGGTCCCACCAAAGCTGAGTTCTTTGCCCCATGACCATGGAAAATTTTTTTAAAAAAAGTTCTTCTCTTTTAAAAGGCACATATCCTAAAATTGTCATTTTTCCTGAGGTGGGATATAAGAGGCCAGAGAGGAGTTTGAGGGTGGTTGTTTTTCCAGCGCCATTAGGCCCAAGAAACCCCACCAATTCTCCTCTATTAATTTGAAACGAGATATTTTTTAAAGCATGAACTATTTTATATTCTTTATTGAAGAAAGAGTGGATTGCTCCCTTTAACCCTGGTTTTTTAAGGGAGATTTTAAACTGTTTACTTAGATTTTCAGTTTGTATCGCTATCAATATTTTAGTTTTAGGGTTTATGAGAATGGAGAGTAGGCTAGTCCCAAAGATTGAGCCACTTCTTTACAGGTTATTTTCCCTTGAAAAACATTTAAGCCATGGCAAAAACCTGGATCTTTTTCAAAAGATTTTTTTAAACCCAGATTCGCCAGTTTCAACACATAATTAAAAACCGCGTTAGTCATGGCAAGAGTCGCGCTTCTGCCATAAGCACCGGGCATGTTGGGCACACAGTAGTGCAGCAACCCATTCACCTTATAGACTGGTTTAGAATGAGTTGTGGGACGGGATGTTTCCGCAATTCCGCCTTGGTCAATAGAAACATCCACTAAGACAGAGCCTGGTTTAACTTTTTTTAACATTTTTTTTGTGATTAGTTTTGGAGCTTTAGAGCCTGGAATGAGAACAGCTCCAATAATAATGTCGCTTGTGGTTACAGCCTCTTCAATGTTTTGCGGGGTTGAGTTTAAGGTAGAGACATTCTCTGGAAGAATTTCATCCAACAGTTTTAAGCGCTCCTGCTTTTGGTCTAAAATAGTTACTTGCGCGCCTAATCCAGCTGCAATTTTAGCCGCGTTTTCACCCACAGTTCCACCGCCAATAATGGCAATTTTTGCGGAAAGCACTCCAGGCAAGCCTGAAACTAATATCCCTCCTCCGCCTTGAGGAGTGGCCTGAAAAAAAGCTCCAACAATCATGGCCATTCTGCCTGCAATGGCAGACATGGGTTCAAGCAGGGCTAAACGGCCTCTTAAGTCTTGCACGGTTTCTAAAGCAATAGCAGTTGTTTTAGACTGAATTAAAGCCCGTGTCAAGGAAAGATTTGCCGCTAAGTGAAGATAACAAAATAAGATTTTATTGGCAGAAAGTTTTTTTAATTCTATGTTTTGAGGCTCTTTAACTTTTAAAATGAGATCTGATTCTTTCCAGATTTTATCCGCGGAGGCGAGGATGGCTCCTGCTTTTCTATAGTCCTGATCAAAAAAGCCAGCAAGGGTTCCAGCATTTTTTTCAATCAGAACAGTATGCCCGTTGCTTTTTAAGATTTGGACATTGTCAGGAATTAAGGCAACCCGGCATTCCCCATTTTTAATCTCTTTAGGAACGCCGATTTTCATTTTCTAATGCAAGTTTCGGGTTTAAGATTCAGAGGCGAGTTTTCCGCCAAAAGACCAGGAAGATTTTGCAGGCTCTTCAAATACAATCCAAGTGTGTTCCGGCCCAACTTTGCAGTGTTTCATGACCGCTTCCGCAATATCTTTAGCCAGAGCTTTTCTTACTTCTTCAGATCTTGGCATCATGGTTACTCTAACAAATGGCATGGGTTCTCCTTTATTCAATCTAAATTAGTAGGTCTGAAGGTACGGAAAATTCACTACGGGTGAATTGGGCAATTCTACAATTCTAAACCCTCTTCTTTCATCACTCGCAAAATTTCAGCCACGCTGCGCGCTTCTGCAATGCAGCCGCGCGGATTGTGAGGGGAATTGCCGTCAAACATTTCAGAAATCGTTCCTAAGCCGGCATCTCCCAGGTGAGATATAAAGGGGCTTAAGAATTGGATCGCTTCTTCCTTATTTTTTTGATCTCTGCCATAGGCTTTAAAATAAGCGGTTAAAAAAGATCCAAAAAGAAAAGTAAGCACAGTTCCATTGTGAGCCGCTGAAATTTTGTCCCGATGGTCCCCTTTAAAAATTCCATGGAAATGGGGTTCATTGGGAGAAAGAGTTCGTAAGCCTAAGGAGGTATAAAGATTTCTCCATGCTGTATCTAAAGCTGGTTTGAATTTTTCATTATCTAAAATTTCATAGGGCAAACTCATGGCATAAAGCGCGTTAGGCCGTATGGAGCCTTCACGCCTGTTGCCGTCAATCACATCATACATATAATTATTTTGAGGGTTCCAAAATAAAGAGTTAAAACTATTCCGCGCTTTTTTAGCAAGTTCCGAATATATAGGGTCGTTTCCATCCAGCTTTAAACAAAGTTCAGATAAGAATTGAAGCGCGTTATACCACAGAGCCTGTATTTCTACTGGTTTTCCTTTTCTAGGAGTAGCCAGCCAGTCATTGACTTTACCATCCATCCAGGTTAAAGGCATGGCAGCGCTGCCCCAGATAAGACCGTCTTGATCCATATAAATTTCCAGCTGCATGCTGGGGTCTGGCATTCTAATTCCTTCTTTGTAGGCTTTCACAATTTGTTCCATGGGATTTTTCATTTCTTTTAAAAAAGCAATATCTTTTGTAGCTTCCCAATATTTTTGGCAAGCCCAGATAAACCAGAGAGGGCTGTCCATGCTTGGCATTTGCAATTTTGGTTTGTCCCCATTACAATAGAATCTGTGAGGAAGGAGTCCGCTTATTATAAGTTTTGAACAATCTCTTAAGATCGCCTGGGCTTCTTCATAGTTTTCAAAAACAAGTAAAAGACCAGGCAGGCTGATTAAAGTTTCTCTAATGGTATCCTGCTGCCAAGGATAACCGCTGACAATCCGCGGTCCTTGGCTGGTGCGAATGACAAATTGGTCTGCTGCTAATGCGCAGCGTTTGGCAAAAGTGCTTTTCATCGGAAACTTTTCCAAAATTTCATTTCTAACGAAATTTTCTTGTTCAAGCCAGCGGCCTAAATCTATATGCTGATCCTTTTCTCTGGTAAAAATTAAGGCGATTTCTTGTCCTGCTGAAATTTCCGTTAAGATAATCGCTGGGCTGAATAGATCTTCCTGATAGTCCAACTCCCCTTCTTCTTCGTGAGCATAAAGCAGATTTCTGTACCAATATCCTTCCGGATAAATTTTAATATTTTCTTTTAAAGAGTTGGGCTCTCCCACTACTTTTGTAAAAAATTCAGGCTGGTTGGCTACAGCGCAGGTAATCACATGTTCCTGAAAAGAGATCGCATTTTTAAACCTGTCATCTTCCCGAATCAGCGTATGGTGGTCTCTGCAAGAAAAGAAAGGGCGCAGAAGAAGTTTTATAGTTGGACCAACCAAATGCTTATAAATAAGCACCGCAGTCTCCTCTCCCTGACGCATAAAAAATTTTTTTTCTAATTTAACATCATCCACAGAGATGACCCATCGCGGGAAAGGGTCGTAGGTAAAACTTTCTAAGGTCAGGTAACCTTGAGGAGAAACAGTTCCCGGATATTCCTGAGTGGAACAGTCCACCCGCCTTCCATGAATGAGAAGAGATTCTTCTACTCTATTGACCAGAACAGAGCGATTCAGAGCTTGATTTTTTGCAGTTACAAAAAGGCCGTGATACCTGCGGGTATTCGCTCCCACAATGGTGCCCATGGCATAGGAGCCTAAACCATTGGTTTGAAACCATTCTTTGGTAATGCCAGTTTCAATTTGATTTAAAATATGTCTGCCAAATAATACAACAGGAGCTGTCATTAGTGTTTTCCTTTAACGATTATTCCTTGAAAATAAAACTTTTTGCACTGTTACTCCAATTTCTGCCGGGGAGGAAGCAACGTGCACTCCCATGGATTTTAAAAAAAGAGATTTTTCCTGAGCTGTTCCGCCAGATTTACCTTCAATAATAGCGCCGGCATGCCCCATTCTTTTTCCTGCAGGCGCTGTTTTACCCGCAATAAAAGCGATCAGAGGTTTAGACATTTTTTCTTTAAAAAATCTGGCTGCGTCTTCTTCAGCTAAGCCCCCAATTTCTCCTATTAAAAGAACTACTTCAGTTTCAGGATCTTTATCAAAAAGTTCAATCATATCTATAAAGGAAGAACCCAGCACCGGGTCCCCGCCAATGCCAACCACTGTGGACTGGCCAATGCCTAACTGGGAGAGCTGCCATACCGCTTCATAGGTGAGGGTTCCGGAACGAGAGACAATGCCAACTTGTCCTAACTGTTTTTGGTTGCTGTAACGTTTATGGATATATCCGGGCATAATTCCAATTTTACATTCTTCGGGGACCATAATCCCCGGACAGTTGGGTCCAATGAGCCATACTTTTTCTTTTTTTTGAGCTAGTTTTTCTCTAACCCGCACCATGTCTAAAACAGGAATGCCTTCGGTAATGCAGATAATCACTTTTATTCCAGCATCCTCTGCTTCTAAGATGGCATCCGCAGCATAGGCAGCAGGCACAAAAATCATGCTGGCTTGCGCTTCTGTTTTTTCTACAGCCTCTTTGACCGTGTCAAAAATTGGAATTTCTTCAAAAAAAGTTCCGCCTTTTCCCGGAGTAACCCCTCCAACTATTTTAGTTCCATATTCTTTGCAAGCGCGCGTGTGAAAAGAGCCTGCTTCTCCTGTAATCCCTTGGCAGATCACTTTGGTCTGTTTATTAATTAAGATGCTCATACAAGCGAGGGGGATGGAGTTACGGCGATTGTTCCTGTGGCAAGTTCCACAACTTTTTCCGCAGATTCTTTAAAGGAACGGGTAGAAGTAATGTTTAAACCGGATTGGGCAAGAATTTTTCTTCCTTCTTCTGCTCGAGTTCCTTCCAAACGAACTACAATGGGAATGGTTAGTTTAATTTCTTCTACCGCGGTAACAATGCCCTGCGCAATGACATCACATTTCATAATTCCACCAAATATGTTTACCAGTATTGCTTTTACATTTTTGTCAGAAAGAATAATTTTAAAAGCTGTGGTCACTTGCTGTACGCTCGCCCCGCCTCCCACATCTAAAAAGTTAGCAGGTTCACCGCCATGCTGTTTAATAATGTCCATGGTAGCCATGGCCAGCCCCGCGCCATTCACCATGCAGCCAATATTTCCTTTAAGAGAAATATAGGATATTCCAGCTTTTTTTGCCTGCCGTTCCGCGCTGCTTTGGCCAAGGGAACTTTCCATAGTTTTAAATTCTGGATGACGAAAAAGCGCATTGTCATCAATCACTATTTTTGCGTCTAAAGCGATCAGTTGATGATTTTCAGTGAGCGCTAGGGGATTAATTTCCAGTAAGGATGCGTCTATGCTTAAAGCAGTCTTTACGCATTTTTTAATAAATTTTATTCTTTCTTGAACCAGTTTGGAGTTTGAATCGTATAGCCCAAGTTTTAAAAGCAGTTCTCTTGCCTGATAGGTTTCAATTCCGCTGGGTACGCTCACCTCCATTTTTTCTATTTTTCCCGGCGAGGTTTGCGCAATCTCTTCAATCTCCATGCCGCCGCAAGAAGAAGCGATTAAAATCATTTTTCCCTGTTTGCGGTCTAAGGTTAAACTTAAATAAAGCTCTTTTTGAATTGCCACTCCTTTTTCAATCAGAACTTTTTTTACTAAAATTCCATCAGTCCCTGTTTGAGCTGTAATCAGTTTTTTTCCTAAAAGATTGGAAACTATTTCTTTGGCTTCTGAAAGAGTTTTAGCTTTTTTAATGCCGCCTGCTTTTCCTCGCCCGCCGGTTTGAACCTGGGCTTTTAGTATCCAAGGCGCAGGCCCGCACCTTTTTAAAGCGCTGGAAACTTCATTTGCTCCAGTCACAACTCCTCCATAGGGGGGAATTGGGATCTGAAAACTTTCTAATATTTTTTTTGCTTCAAATTCTTCTAGTTTCATAGTAGGGCTAAATATTCTACTAAATTTAAAAGCAGCTTGACAAAAATTTTTAATTCTTGTAAAGTAACCACTAGACTTTTCTTATCGAGAGTGGCGGAGGGATTAGGCCCGATGAACCCACGGCAACACGCCTTGAAAAATTTTAAACTTGGGAGTGTGCTAAAGCCTGGCTTATGAATAGTTTTTAAGCCGCGATGAGAGAGAGGGTTCCCTCGAAGGAAATTTCTCCTCCGAGGGTTTTTTATTATGAAAAAAATTAAAGCTTTAAAATGTAAAGAGTGCGGACAGGAATCTCCTCCAATAGCAAAACATGTGTGCGAATTTTGTTTTGGCCCTTTGGAAGTGGTTTATGATTATGAGTGGATTAGTTCTGTTATTTCTAAAGAAAAAATCGCCAGCCGTCCGCATAACTTGTGGAGATATTGGGAGCTTTTGCCGGTTGAAGGCCAACAGGTTCTTTCTTTAAATGAAGGGTTCACTCCTTTTTGGAAATCTAGAAACTTAGGAAAGTTTTTAGGACTTAAAAATCTTTACATAAAAAATGATGCTGTCAATCCAACCTTTTCTTTTAAGGACAGGGTGGTCTCTGTGGCTTTGACCCGCAGCCGGGAATTAGGTTTTGATGTTGTGGCTTGCGCTTCTACAGGGAACTTGGCTGGAGCAGTGGCAGCTTATGGGGCAGTAGGCTGTTTTAAAACATTTGTTTTTATTCCAGCGGATTTGGAGATGGGTAAGGTTGTGGGCGCTGGGGTCTATGACCCTATTATTGTAGGAATTAAAGGGAACTATGATGAGGTGAATCGGCTTTGCGCGGAAGTTGCGGATATTTTTCACTGGGCTTTTGTGAATGTGAATATTCGGCCTTATTACGCTGAAGGCTCTAAAACTTTAGGATTTGAAGTGGCAGAACAGTTAGGTTGGAGAGCTCCAGACCATGTAGTGGTGCCAGTGGCTTCTGGTTCTTTGCTGACAAAAATTTACAAAGGAATGTCGGAATTTCATCAGCTAGGCTTAATCCCAGAGCTCCATACAAAAATTTCTGCTGCTCAGGCCCAAGGCTGCGCCCCAGTGGTGACTGCTATTAAGGAACATTCTGAGATTATTAAGCCGGTTATTCCTAAAACCATTGCTAAATCCATTGCCATTGGCAACCCGGCAGACGGATATTATGCTGTTAAAACAGTTGAGAAGACTCATGGGGTAGGAGAGTGGGCAACGGATGAAGAAATTATAGAAGGGATTAGGCTGCTTGCTAAAACTGAAGGGGTTTTCACGGAAACCGCGGGCGGAACCACCATTGCTGTGTTGAAAAAATTAAAGGAATCTGGTAAGATAGCGAGCGATGAGACGGTAGTTGCTTTTATTACAGGCAACGGTTTTAAAACGCAGGAGTCCGTTCAAGATCATATATCTAAACCTTATATTATTGAACCGCGTTTAAACGAATTCCGCGAGCTTTATGAGAGTTTAGTGAAGTCCAAACAAGTCGAGGAACATAATTTCTTAAAAAATCCTGCATACCAGATCAAGTGAGGAGGTCGGAATGGCAACAAAAGTGAGAATTCCAGCGCCTTTACGTAAATTAACCAAAGACCAAGCTGTCGTTGATTCCAATGGACATACAATTCAAGAAATCCTTTCTGAGCTGGAAAAAAATTATCCAGGAATTAAAGAGCGCATTTGCGATGAAACAGGCCAGGTGCGCAGATTCATTAATATTTTTGTGAACGGCGAGGATATCCGTTTTAAAGAAGGCATTCAAACAAAAGTAGGGAGCGATGCGGAAGTAAGCATTATTCCTGCTATTGCCGGCGGATAAGGAAGGAAGGAATGAAACAAGCGATTGATCTAATTTTTCCTAAGAATTTAATACAGGATCCTATTATCTATCAGATGAGTAAAGAGGTTCCTGTGGTTTTTAACATACGCAGAGCAAAAGTAACGGAAAAAGTTGGAGAGATTGTATTAGAATTGGAAGGGTCTGAAAACGAGTTGAACGCTGCCAAAAAATGGCTGGAAAATCGGGGCATAAAAGTAGAGCCCATTACCCACGATACTTTAGAAGGTTAACCTCCCTCTTTAACCTGTACATGTGAATGAGCAAGATATTGAGTGGATGCTCCAAGCCCAAAAAGGAGACTTGAACGCATTTGCTAAGATTATTGAAAAGTACGAGAAACCTCTTTTTAATTTTTTCTTTCGTTTTTTAGGCAATAAAGAAACCGCAGAAGACGCGGCCCAGCAGTTGTTCCTCCAAGTTTATAAATCTTTGCCCCGCTATAGGATCGAAGCTAAATTTTCCACTTATCTTTACCGCATCGCAAGAAATCTGGCCATTAATATTTCTAGGAGAAACCATTTTTTAAGTTTTTTTTCTTTGTCGGATTTTTTGGAACAGGAGGATCCTCCGGGTCCAAAAAAAGAGCGTCCAGAAGAGATTTTGGAAAGAAACGAGCGGGAAGATCAAATTAAAAAAGCTTTAAGCCTGCTCCCTTTGCGCCAAAGGCTGGCTATTATTTTAGCCTATTTTGAAGATTGTCCCATGCAGGAAATTGCAGAACGTATGGAATGCACAGTATCCTCTGTGGAAGCTCTGTTATTTCGAGCCAGGGTCTCTCTTAAGAAACATTTAAAACTTAATTTTGGGTAATAGTCTTAAAAAGCAGGGAGTTTAAGTGTCAGGATTTTAGTATATATAGAATTAAGAATTAAAAAATGAAAAAGATATTTTTTATTCAAATAAGCGCGCTGCTTTTTTTTGTAATTTTTAGTTTACTGCCAAAATCTGTTTTTGCTAAAGAAGAAAGACTGGATGAAAAATCCAGAGTAGCGATCTTGATCCTCCCCTCATCTCAAAAGCTGGAAAACCCTGTTTGGTTAAAATCTTTAGGGAAATTTTCTCATCTAAAACTCACCCTTGCTTTTTCCGCTAAAGAACTTGGCCGTTTAGAACCACACCGCGATCTTCTTTTACGATTAAAAGAGTCTAAGAAAATAGAGCCTGTTTTAAAATTGGATGGAGATCCCCCGCTTCCTCTAATATATAGCATGAGTTTATGCAAAAATTTTTTTTCTAAAGAAGCGGTTCTTCCCTCTTGCGACATGCATTGGGAAGAAGATATCGTGGAGCCGGTAGTGCAGGGAAAAATGAAGTTTAAGGAGTTTTGGAAAGAGTTTCCTAAAGGTTTTGTGCCCGGCGGAGGCTCGTTAATTTTAGAAATTGCCGACCTTTTACAAAAGGAAAAATTTTCTTGGACTGTAGCAGGGTTCCCTTTAGAAGAATGGGGCGCGGGAGTTGGATTAATTTTAGATGAAAATACAGAGCAGCCATTTTCTATTTGGAGGGCAGATCCGCTTTCCAATTTATACTATGAAAAAAGCGATCCTGGTTTAACAAAAGCAGCCATTAAAAAAATATTTAAGGAACTATCTTCAACTAACCAGCCTAAAACAGGACGAATTCTTGTTTTTGATGAACAGCGCTCGCCTTTGAGTCTGGAAGATTTCCTGAATGAATTGGAAAAAGAACTTTCTTCTATTAAGAATGTGGAAGTGGTTCATGGCTCAGCTCTATTTAAATTTTATCCTAAAAAACGTTTTAATTCTCTTCAGATTTGGCCCTATTCCTGGGACTGGATTAAAGGTGTGGGTTCTTTAGACCCTGGTCTTTTAAACTGGGTGGGCGAGCCTGAAAAAAATAGAGCTTGGGAAACTTTATGCCAAGCTAAAGAAGAGATACAAAAATACAGAAATTCCGGTTCTGCTGATTTAAAAAAATTAGAGAGCGCGTCCCAAGAGTTCCAGGAAGCTCTGAGCAGTGAATTTTTTGAGTGGTTTGGCAAAAAAGGGGAGCTTAAAAAAATTTATGGCAAAGAGATTGCGAGAAAACAGATAGAAAAAAGGCTTCTTTTTAGAGCCACTGTAGCCAACATTTATAAGCATTTATCGGTTCCTGTCCCAACTGTTTTAGAAGAACTTTCTGCCAAAGCGCCAATTACAAACCAAAATCAAGAGAGCGTTCCATCCTCTTTTTGGTTAAAAACTGAAACTGACAATGATTCCATTCGTTGGTCAGATTTAAGAGACCAGACCGAATCTTTATTAAAAGGTTTTTCCGTAGAACTTAGCAAAAATCAAGAGGAGGAACTTCTCTTAACTCTCTTTTTTAGAAAAAAGGAACTTTTGGAAGAGGCGCGAGTGCATATTTATGTGGATATTAACCATCGAGAGGGAGCGGGATCTGTCTCTTTGCTGAATGGAATCAATGCCAGAGTAGAACCCCAAGAGGGCTGGGAATATGTTTTAGTTCTGGAAAAAGAAAATGGAAGAATGAATTCTAAACTTTTGGTTGGGAATAGTTTTTCTTCCACAGATAAAATTGGTTTAACTTTTTTGGACAACACATTTTTGCAAGTTCGGATACCAAAAAATCTCTTGGGAGCCTATCCTTTACGCTGGGGATATTTAGTTGCTATAATAAAAAAAGAAGATAACCAAATTGAAGATCTTTTTAGTCCCTTAGAAAATAAAGAGGAATTTTTGAAACATCTTTTAGAAACTTCTATTACGATTGAGGATGAAAAACCAATTTTACCCATGCTAAGGAAAAAATTATAAAAATCATGCTTAAGAAAATTTTATTGGTGATCCTTTTATTGTTTATTTTGATCTTAAGTTTAGATCGAAATAAATTTGTCTTGGATTTGAATCCAATCTCTTATACCCCAACGCTTTTTTTTAAATCTAAAAACAATCCGCCCGCGGTCGGCACTCACTCGGAAGTTTTAAACTTACAGGAATCTTTTGCTCAAGTTGCAGAGAGCGTTAAACCGGCTGTGGTGAATATTACGACAGTGCATCTGGAAAAATTCGCAGTTAATCCGTATGAGTTTTTCTTTATGGATCCGCAGGATCTTTTCGAGCAATTTTTTAATTCGCCTCACGGACAAGTCCAGCCTAAAAAAAATCCTGAGCAGCAAAAAAAATATTTTCAACGCAAAATTCCAGGAACCGGGTCCGGAGTGATTATTGATCCGGAAGGTTATATTCTGACCAATGAGCATGTGGTCAGGAACGCGGATGAAATAAAAGTGACATTGGCGGATAACCCGGACAAAAAATTAGACGGCAAAGTGATTGGCAGGGATGAACGCACGGACCTGGCTGTGGTAAAAATTAATTCTTCCGCAAAACTCCCTTATGCCCGCTTGGGCGATTCTGACCGTTTAAGGGTGGGAGATTGGGCTATTGCGATTGGCAGCCCGTTTGGCTTATCCCAAACCGTAACTGTGGGAATTATTTCAGCTTCGCGCCAGAACCTTTCTATTGAAGGCAGAAATTATAAGGATTTAATTCAAACGGATGCGGCGATTAATCCGGGCAATTCAGGAGGCCCCTTGGTGAACATTTATGGGGAAGTGATTGGCATTAACTCTGCGATTTATACGCCTAGCGGCGGTTTTGCCGGCATTGGTTTTGCCATTCCCATTAACCGGGCCAAAGAAATTATTCCTGAACTTAGAGAAAAAGGAAAAGTTGTGAGGGGATGGATCGGCATTATTTTAGAAGGTAAAATAGATGAAGCCACAGCTAAAGTGTTTGCGGTGCCGAACCAAGAAGGAGTGTTAGTAAAAGAAGTCTTGAGCGGGTACCCGGCTGAGAAAGCAGGCATTAAAAGAGGAGATGTGTTAATTGAATTTGACGGGAAAAAAATAAAAGATAATTATGAATTGCAAAATATTGTTTCTGCCACGCCTCCTAATAAAAGAGTGGCGGTAAAAATTATTCGCAATAAAAAAGAGATGGCATTAAATTTAACAACAGTGGAAGCGCCTGCTTCTTTAGGTTCTCTTAAACAAAAAGAAGAGCAAGCTCCTTCCAAAGAAGAGGGCGCAAATGCCAAGTGGCTGGGAATGACAGTGAGTGAACTGTCCTCCAGATTAAAGGAACAGTTTGGAATTCAGGAAGATGTAACTGGAGTGCTCATCACAGAAATAGAATCCGGCTCCCCTTCTGAAGAGATGGGTTTAGCCATTGGAGATTTGATCCGCGCCATTAATCAGGAGACTGTAACCAATACAAAAGTTTTTGAAGAATTTGCGAAAAAAACAGAAACAAAAAGCGGGGTTGTTTTTGACATCCTGCGCAGAAATGAATCTCTTTACATTAGCTATATGGGTCAGGAGAAATAAAAATGGCAAATGATAAAAATTTAATATTAGTTGCGAGCGATGATCCAAACATTCGAGAATTGGTAAAAACAGCCGCGCAAAATGAAAGCTTGGAGACGACCCTTTGCGGGGATGGTTTAGAAGCAGTGGAATCCATCAAAGAATCTACCGTGACAGTTTCTAATTATAAATGCGTGGTTTTAGAGGCTTTTCTTCCTAAAATTGACGGCTATGAAGTGATAAAACAATTTCAAGAAATTCCATTAATCAAAGAGACGCCTGTCCTTATGCTGATTGGCAAAAGCGGTTCAGCCTTTTCCCGCTATCAGTCCGGAGCAGGAGAGCCTAAAACCGTGCAAACAAAAATCCGTTTATTGGCAGATAATTATTTGCAAAAACCTTTTACCTTGCAGGAAATTCAAAGCGAAATTCATAGCATGGTAAAACATTTTCGTAAACATAATGGTCCGCACCCTGTTACAGGTTTGGGCGGTCACCCGCAAATGGAACAAGAGGTGATTAGCCGTCTTTCTAAAGGAGAGACTTTCACCACTCTTTGGATAGACATCAATCATTTTAGGCCTTTTAATGATCACACCAGCGCACAAAAAGGAGACGAGGTTTTAAAAGTGGTGATGGAATTAATTCAAAAAGTTTTAAAAGAGAATCAAGGCGCTGATCCCTTAAAACCTTTTTTAGCCCATGTGGGCGGGGATGATTTTATTCTTTTGGTTTCTAAAGAGGCTGCGGATAAAATTAAAAGTTGTTTAAGAGAGGAGTTTTCCAAAACCATTTTGAAATTTTATTCTAAAGATGAACAGGATAAAGGTTTCTTCTATGAAAAAGGAAGAGATCAGACAGATCAGATTTTTCCTTTAATGAATCTTTCCATGGCGGTTTTAGATGTGAGCATGGAAAAATTTTTGCATTACGGCCATTTGGTGTCAGAATCTAACGAACTGTTGAGCCAAACTAAAATAGGCGCGCAAGATGTTAAATAGTTTATGCCGCAATATCCAAGTTTTTTCAAGCAAGAGATTTTTGCGGCGCAAACAAAATAAATGTTTTAGAGTTCTTCTTATTTTCGTTTGATTTCCAGACTTTCTTTTTTAAAAATTTCAAAAAAAATCCCCTTCTTTTTTCTTTTCTTCTTTACTTTCTATCCATTGTTCGTGCAAAATAGTCCTTTTAGCTATACCATCCGCACTTTTGGCATGATCGGGCTTTATGTGATTTTAGCCTTAGGCTTAAATGTAACGCTTGGCTTTGTGGGACTTTTTGATTTAGGTTACATGGCTTTTTATGCAATAGGAGCCTATAGCGCCGCGATCCTTTCCATTGCAGGCTGGAATTTTTGGTTTTCCACTTTAGCGGCTATTTTAATTTCTATTATTTTCCGTCTGCTTTTAGGCGCTCCTGTATTGAGATTGCGCGGAGACTATTTAGCGATTGTTACTTTAGGATTTGGAGAAATTATTAGATTGGTTTTAAATAATACTGATTCCCTGACCAATGGACCTAAAGGATTGCCTAGAGTGGGAGAAGCGCTTACACCGCTACTATTTTTTAATTTTGAATTTAGCGAGAACATTCATTTTTACTATCTAATTTTAGCAGTGGTGTTCTTAGCGGTGATTGTATCCAAACGATTGGAGAATTCCAGGATTGGGAGAGCCTGGACCGCTGTCAGAGAAGATGAAATCGCGGCAGAACTTTCTGGAATCCCTGTGACCAGAGTAAAAATGCTCGCTTTTGCCACGAGCGCTCTTTTTGCCGCGATTGCAGGATCCATTTTTGTGCATTGGGAAAGATTTATTACTCCGGAATCTTTTACCTTTTGGGAATCAGTTTTAGTGGTAAGCATGATTGTTTTAGGAGGCATTGGTTCTATTTCCGGCGTCATATTAGGAGCGGTTTTAATTAGTGGAATCCCTCAGATTTTGCAAGTAGTGTTGGGCGGGGATTTAATTTCTTATCGCTATCTTATTTTTGGCATTGCTTTAGTGGTCATTATTATTTTTAGGCCCCAAGGGCTGATCCCTTCTAAACGCCAGGAGCTGGAGTTAGAAGTTGAGCAATTTTCTTCCACTGTTTAAAAAACATGAATTTACTTGAAACTGTAAAATGTTCTAAAAAATTTGGGGGTCTTGCGGCTCTTACCAATATAGATTTACAAATTTCACCGGGTGAAATTGTAAGTTTAATTGGCCCCAATGGCGCTGGAAAAACAACGTTTTTTAATCTTCTCACAGGAGCTTCAGAGCCAAGTGAGGGTAAAATTTTTTTTTCTGGAGAAGAGATTCAAGGCTTTCCAGCGCATTGGATTATTGCCAGGGGCATTGCCAGGACTTTTCAAAATATAAGGCTTTTTCCCAACATGACAGCTTTAGAAAATGTAATGGTTGGCAGACATTGCCGCACTAGAAATGAAGTGCTTGCCGCGATTTTTAGAACAAAATCTTTTTTTAATGAAGAAGATCAAATTGAAAAAAGCGCAAAAGAGATGCTCTCTTTTGTAGGGCTGCTGAGCATTGGAAATGAACTTGCGAAAAATTTGCCTTATGGAGATCAAAGAAAATTAGAAATCGCAAGAGCTCTGGCGTCTGAGCCAAGACTTTTGCTTTTAGATGAACCTACAGCCGGGATGAATCCAAAAGAAAGCGAGGAGTTGATTGGTTTAATTCAAAAAATTCGCAAGCAGGGAATCACCATTTTATTGATTGAGCATCAAATGCGTGTGGTGATGGGAATTTCTGACAGGGTGGTCGTTTTAGACCATGGGGTAAAAATCGCAGAGGGAAAACCAAAAGAGATTCAAAATAATCAGGCAGTGATTGAAGCCTATCTTGGGGCGCCGCATGCTGCTTGAGTGCAGGGGAATTTCTGTTATTTACAGCAAAAAAATTTGCGCTTTGGCGAATGTTTCTTTAAATGTTCAGACAAAAGAAATCGTGGCTTTTATTGGAGCCAATGGAGCTGGAAAAAGCACTTTTTTAAGAACCATCTCTGGGATTTTAAAAGTAGCAAAGGGTGAGATTTTGTTTGAAGGCAAACCCATTCAACATTCTCCAGCTTATAAAATAGCGGCTTTAGGCATTGCCCATGTGCCTGAAGGCAGAAGAGTTTTTTCCAGATTGACTGTTTTAGAAAACTTAGAGATGGGCAGCTATATGAATGGAAAAGAGATTGCTAGAAAATTAGAAAAAGTTTATGCTCTTTTTCCTCTCTTAAAAGAAAGAACCAGCCAGATGGCTGGAACTTTGTCTGGCGGGGAACAGCAAATGCTGGCGATTGCGCGGGCATTGATGTCAGAGCCAAAATTATTGATGTTAGATGAGCCTTCCATGGGGCTTGCTCCAATTTTAGTTGAAAAAATTTTTAGCGCGATTCAAGAAATTAACGCGCAAGGAACCACTATTTTAATGGTAGAGCAAAACGCGCACCAAGCGCTTCAATTTGCTCACCGCGCGTATGTGTTAGAAACTGGATCTGTTGTTTTAGAGGGTACTGGCTCTGACCTCTTGCATAATGCGCAAGTAAGGGAAGCTTATCTTGGCGCTGCTTAAATGTTGAAAGCCAGTAAAATTTTATGTTACAATACCACGCTTTCTTATGAACGAATCTAATATTATTTTACCCGCTTTAGGAATCGCAGAGTGGAATATTCTCTGGATTGTTTTAGGATCCGCTTTTGTTGCAATTCTTTACGGGATTTATCTTTGTTGGAATGTTTTACGCCAAGATCCAGGCTCTGCCAAGATGCAAGAGGTGGCAAAAGCTATTGAAGAGGGCGCCATGGCTTATTTGGGTCAGCAGTTTAGAATGATGAGTTGGATCATTATTCCTTTAACCATAGCTCTTTTTGCCATGTATAGAAAAATTTATGCTGGCGACCCTAGCTTAGAATGGATTCCTCTGGGCGTGGCTCTCTCTTTTTTAATGGGAGTGCTCGCTTCTTATGGAGCTGGTTTTGTAGGCATGTGGTTAGCGGTTAAAGGGAATGTGCGCTCTGCTAATGCGGCATTAAAAAGTTTTAAAGCTTCCATGGAACTTGCATTTAGAGCGGGCGCTGTCTCCGGGCTTTTTACAGTTGGCTTTGGTTTATTGGGCGCCACTATTATTTTTATTATTTTTAGAGAGCATGCCACAAAAGTATTAGTTGGTTTTGGTTTTGGCGGATCTTTAGCAGCTTTATTTATGAGAGTTGGCGGAGGAATTTTCACTAAAGCCGCAGATGTGGGTGGAGATTTGGTAGGAAAAGTGGAAGTGGGAATTCCAGAAGATGATCCGCGCAACGCAGCCACTATTGCGGACAATGTAGGAGACAATGTTGGGGATTGCGCGGGCATGGCAGCAGATGTGTTTGAATCTTACGAGGTTACTTTAGTTGCAGCCATTATTTTGGCTTCAGCTACGCTTTTAGATCCTAATTTTAAAGCCACTTATGGAGCAAACGCGTCTTCTTTCGCTTTAATGCTTATTTTTTTCCCATTACTTTTAAGAGCAGTAGGAGTTTTTTCTTCCATCCTTGGGATTTGGAGCGTAAAAGTAAAAGAAGGATCTCAAATGAAAGATCCCATGCTTCCCATTAATATTGGATATTGGGTATCTTCTTTAAGCAGTGTGCTAGGTTTTGCCATTGTCACTTTTTTTTATCTTAAAAATCCAAATACAGGGCTGCCAGATTGGAGATTTTTTTGGGCTACTACCATCGGCATTGTTCTTGCCCTTTTAACTCTTTGGATCACTAACTATTTTACCCATCCAGACAAAAGACCTGTAATGGAAACCGCCACTGCAACTAAAACCGGAGCTGCAACCACAATTCTTTCTGGCATGGCTGAAGGCATGGAATCCACTGTCTGGGCCATTGTTACGATTGGAGCCACGATCATTTCTTCTGGATTTATTTTTCGAGGAGATCCCGCGCTTTCCGCCTATGGCATTGCGCTTGCGGGGTTGGGGCTCCTTACCACAACTGGCTATATTTTAGCCATGGACACTTATGGACCCATCACAGATAATGCGCACGGAATTTTTGAAATGTCTGGGATCGAGCAGGAAAAAGAAGCTGCAAAAACTTTAGCCTGGATGGATGCGATAGGCAACACAACCAAAGCATTGACAAAAGGATTAGCGATCGCCACAGCGGTTTTAGCTGCTATTGCTCTTTTCCGTTCCTTTATTGATGAAGCTCATTTAGCGGAAATTGGAATTCAAATTAACATGCCTAAAGTTTTTGTGGGGTTACTTTTAGGAGCTGCGGTTCCATTTCTTTTTTCCGCTTTTGCGATTAAAGCAGTTGGCCGAGCAGCTTTTGGAGTTGTGGAAGAGGTTAGGCGGCAGTTTAGAGAGCATCCAGGCATTATGGAAGGACAGGAAAAACCAGATTATGCGCGCTGTGTTTCCATTGTAACTGGCATGGCGCAGAAAGAGCTGCTTGGGCCTGGAATCTTAGCGATATTCTCTCCAATTTTAGTTGCATTTTCTTTAGGCGCAGCTCCTCTAGGCGGATTTTTAGGAGGCGCTATTGTAACTGGACAGCTGCTTGCAGTTTATATGGCTAATGCTGGAGCTAATTGGGACAATGCCAAGAAAAAAATTGAAGATGGATATCTTGGTGGAAAAGGGACAGAATCCCATAAGGCAGCAGTGATTGGCGACACAGTGGGGGATCCTTATAAAGATACCGCAGGGCCGGCTCTTAACCCAATGATTAAGGTTATGAATTTAGTAGGAATTTTAGTAGCTCCCTTTGCTATACGCGATTTTGCCATTCAAGTAAGAATTATGATTGTTCTGGTTTGCGCTTCTTTTCTTCTTTTAGCAGTTCTGTTTAGCCGCCGCGGCGGCCTCGCCACCTTAAAGTAATCCTTTATTCAATTTATCTAACTCTTTCAACGAATGCACCAATCACATATTTATGAATGATGCTGGAGATAAGAGTCTGATAAGGAATTCCTTCTTCAAATGCCCTCTGTCTAATACCATCTAAATCTAGGGACGAGATACGAAAATTAATCGTCTTGTTTTTTCTCATGGTTGCTCTAGCAACTTTCTGATAATAAGCTATCTTTTCTTTTAAGTTTGGGACAGACTTCCATTCTCCTTTTTCTATTGACCTTAATATTTCTTTTTCTTCTTTGTTTAAATTAGACATATTATAAACCTCCACTTAAATATCTTTTAGTGCCTTTCCTGCTTGGGATAATAGTTTTCAAGAAAAATTCTGAACGGTTTCGCACAAATGGTATGTAGTAAATATAGTTATTAACGGCAACAACAAAAATTTGCTGATTGGAATATTTTTGAGAGTTAGGATGTTTGATGGTATCAACCAGTCCGTCATGTTCAATGCAGAACACAACTTCCTCAAACGAAATACCGCGGTTGGCTTTCAGCCATTTATTTTTTTCGGTATTCCAAACATAGTTGCCTCCCATAAAAGCAGTTTATCACAATGTATACTAAATGTCAATACATTATTCTATCGAATTATGCAGAGGATAAGATAATGCTGTCCATGGGTTCTAAGTCAAGCGCTCGGACAGGCAGGACTTGAAGTAAATCATCCAGCAAAAGATAGAGTGTGTTTTTGCTGCGGAGCAAAGAATTTTCAGGCAAACCATTGTAGTCCCTTGCCAAACTGCCCTCCACTATAATGTTAAGCCCAGTATGATAAGGTAAAATTGTCGCAAGCAGAGGGTGAGTGATCAAGAGATCGTCCAGATTTTTAAGAATTAAGGTTGAATCATTTACTATTATTTGGTTTTCTAAAAATTCTTCCGAATTTACAATTAAAATATTTTTTTCTTCTTGCTCTTTTCCAGTTTCAATGATCCCTTGTATCTCTTCTATTTTTTTCATAGCTTGAGCTGTTTCCGCGATCAGGATGGTGGTTCTCTTTGCGCGCACGGTCTTGAGAATTTGTTTGATCTTATCTTCTGGCATGGATTCTCGAATAAGATAAAGATCTACATTCCCTTCAAACTCGCCTGCGCGAATTCCATCAATAGTTTCAATCTCTAATTTTATCGGGGGAACTCCAGAAAGAAGCTCCAGAATCTGTTCCACTTTTTCTTGATAGGATGTGTCTTGATTATTTAATTTTGTCTGCTTAATTTTTTTTCTTTTAACAGAAGGTTTAGGACGGGACGCTGATTCTCTCCTGCGGATCGAGAGATCCCATCCGTACCGATATGCGCCGTCTTGAGGAATGAAGGAACTCCACCACTCCATTTTTTGGGTTTTGATGGGAGAGCTGAAATTTAAACCAGCCTGCTTTAAATGTGGCTCAGGATCATAAGTGATAATTTCATCCCTAATTCCGTTATCAAAATCATCCGTAACCAGATAGCCGCCGATTTTTATGGAAGCGCCAATCCTGCCAATAAAATTTTCGTATTCTTGATTAATTTCTAGGCCGGCACGCATGTAAAAAAGATCAATTTTATTTTTTAACACACTGTCCAATACCGGCGGGTATTGATTGGGCCTTGTAATATCTGCATTTATAAATGTGATGCTGTATTCTCTTGTTTGGCTGCTTTCTGGATGGCGCCACTTAAATTTTAATTCAAGATTCCCATTAACTTCTTGAATTCGAATGGTTTCTTTGTTCACTCCCATAGCTTTTAACTCGGTTGCAATCGGTATTTCCAAGGACTCCTTACCTGAGATCAAATTGCGAAAGGACGCAATGCTTGCGAAGCCTGCAAATCGTTTATAGGTAGAGTAAACATATGAAGAATCAAGCTCCTCCCACCAATCATCTATGATGTGGGAGAGTAAGCGGGACTTTGTTTCGGCCTTGTTCACAAAATATGATTTTGTCGCATTGGTCGCTAATAAAAATGTGCTTATATCTGCGCCTGCCCCTCCATACAAAGCCGTCATTTTTTCTAAATCTTTTGGGTTTAAAACCTCTTTCATTGCCAAAGCATGACCTACAAAAGGAAGAGACAAAAGATTGTTATCATCTTGCAAATAGGGTGGAATCCAATGGCTCAGTAAGTCAGATTTTGTTGTTAAAAAATTTAAAGGCGAAATTTCTTCGCTTTCTAATCGGTTAAGACTTGGCTTAAGCTCTGTGCTGTTATCAAATAAATCTAGAACTCTTTTTATGAATTTATCTTTATGCTTTTCAATTGCATGGATCACTCCTGCTACTCTTGCGATTCTTTCTGATTTTTTTTCCGGACGATTTTCTGGCTGAACCAATAGAAAAGAGCGCGTATCCTCTTTGAGGCGAGAGAGTACCTCGATTCTGGCTCTGGCAAACATCTCAACTAGAGTAAGCAAAACATTTTTTTCAACAACAGCAAGTTGGGATAAATCAGATGTGATCATCTCCATCATCGCATTTAGGGCATCTTCCATTCTGGATGCAGTTGGATGGTAGGCTGATGGATTAACTTGCTCCACCACAGATTCGCCTTTTCTTTTTCCAGGCATTTCATGCAAGGATTTAGCTATCGCAAGGTTGTAATAACTTTTCGTAACATTGGAAAGCGTGCCGCGGTTTCCTTCTCCTTTTACTATAATCACATCAGCAGTTTTCCATGCTTGAATAAATTCTGGCGTTGCGCGGTGCAAATCTGTCCCACGGGTGGCAGAACCACTGGAAATAATTTTGATCTGATTTTTTATCCTTTTTTTTCCCAAAAACTGGCGCACCTCTGGATAAGAGAGCAGCCTCTCAATATCTTGCACGGTTGCGTCGTTGTCCGCTTCAACCGCTTTGCCTACAAGAGTGACTTTATGCCCTTTTTCCAAAAGCCATTTTATGAAAGGTAAATCATAGACATCCTCAATCACATTGTCCATGAGGTACAAAACCTCTGAGCGCTTCTTCTGTTCTAACTCGTCTAATAAAACGCGGGTAGCGTGCTCCATTGTCCGATCTACATCAGGGAATGATCTTGCATATTTTTTCAATTCATCAGTCCCTTTCATTGCCGCTTCAAAAAACTGTTTGGAGCTGGCTCTATTTCCTGACACAGCAAGCAAAACCGCACTTTCTCCTTTCAATCTTCCGCTGAGCGTGTAAGATAATTGCCGTTCAAATTCAGGCAAAAGATCTAATGCAGATTTCTGCGCTGCTTCTTTCAAGGAGAGCATTGGTTCCTTTACGCCTGTGATGGTCTTGGTGAATTCATATACGATCTCTTCAGCTTGCCGGCAGGCCAGAGATTCGAGCTCGGGCCGTTTGAGTAAAAGGTCGAGCCTGCTTTCCGCTAATTTTTGTTCAGAATAAGTTAAGTTCGCAGCAGCTGCTCTAATAGTGCGTCTAAAATTCTCGTTCTCTGACTCTTTATGATCTTTGTACCAGCTTGGTCCAACCTTATAATTTTCCGGATCTGCCGCGATAGAAGCAGGGGGAAGAGATGCTTTGGTATAACGCTTCAGCAACCGATTTATGATTTTATTGGTTTTTCGTCTCTCTTTAACTTCTGCTCTAGCCCAACCGATTATTTTATAAATGATTTTATCTCTTAACTGTGTTGGGTTTGAAAGAAAATCATCCTGCGGCGCAATTTCTTTGAATGCTAGAATTAGAGCAAGTCCTCGTTTAGAAATATCCAGTATCCATCCTGCGGGATGAACAGAATCTCTTTTTGATTTGGGGAGTTTTTCTGCCCAAACTTTTAAATAGGGTTCTTCTAAATTACTGAAGTAACTTTGGAACAGTACTTCCAGAGTTTGAGAAGGGGAAGGAAATAAAATTTTTAAATCCGTAGGTTCTAATCTTGTCAATATTCGGCCAAGGGCCACCATCTTATTTTCTATTCCTTGAACCCCGATCCCCTGTTCTGTAAAAAGAGAAAAACTCTCTCTGCCACCCCATCCGTCAATATTTAAATAGGATAAATATTCTTCTTTGTTGAAAAATTCCTCATTGTCCGATTCTTCGCCAAATAATGTGAAATCTTGTATGTGTATTGTTTGTTTAAATAAACCATGATTCTGTTTAACCGCTTCAGAACGGCCTAGTTCAGAGAAAATCATATTCATGAATTCAGAGCTGGATAGAATTCTATTTGGCGGAGTAAAACCAGCTGCCGCAATTTTAGAAGCTCTGGTTCTAAAATTTAGAAGTTCTGGATCTGATTGCAGTAATTGATTAAGTTTACCTAAACGATGCGGGGTTAAAACTCGGTTAAAAACCAAAACAGGTTGGATTAGTTCTTCATCGCTGTCTTTTAATTTTGAGGTGCTTATAAAACCGCCATGACCATTTGGCACAGAATAAAGCCTCCTGTAACCTAAGAACTGCGCAAACCTTCCGCTGCTTTCTTTAATTTTTAAATATCCTTTTACTGCTTGATCCACTTCAATCTTAATCACAAGTCCAAATTGAACGCCTCGATGATGCATCGGGTCATAGGGAACATGATCCTCTTCAATCAATTGTCCTATTCCTTTTACTCCCAGCCAGGTTCCATCCTTTAAAGGGAAATAAACTTGTCTTCCATTGGCAACATTGAAATCCATTCCCATATTATTATTGTATGGCCGATCTGTAACTCCTATGATCATTTTGTGACCCTCTAACGCCATGCGATTTGCGACCTCTAAAGAGCCAGCTAAAAATCCTGTATATTCATCCAGTAAATCTTCACCGGCTCGTTCCAAAATTTTTTCGCGCATATCATCGAAGTCATTATTCAATAAGTCCGGATATTTGGAAAGGTGTTCGTCCTTGCCAACCTGATCTAATACTTTTTGATCCACAACTTCTAGTTGACCCACCTGTTTTTTTTCTTCTGATAGGGATACTAAAAATACTGGACGCAAGGTTGGATTTTCCAGCAATACTTTTTTTATTTCAGGAGTAAAGGATGTTTTTAGTGTGCTGTATTGCGATAAATCGTTTTGGATAAGATATTGATTAAACTTATGATCTAAGGCTCGGGGATGCTGCTGCCTTTGGTTTTGTAGTAGAGAAACAATTTCAGAATGGTCATTCACTCGTTCAAAAAATGAGAGTAGTTTGAGATATGTTTTTTGGATCATGCCTTTGTGCTCGCCAGACACAAGTTTAGCAATCGTTGATTTGTTCACTTTTGATTCCTTGGCAACTATCCCTAAAGAATAATTTTTAACAACCTTTATAAGCAATGCGATCATAATTTCGTGATACGGTAAAGAATCCAGATGATATTGTTGTTCCACTTCTCTTATAAAAGGAACTAACTTGCGGTAAGTTTCATGCCCAAATCCTTGGGCTTCAGAAAGAATTAAGGAAATAGTTCCCTCGCTTTCAATTCCGCTTCTTTTTGCGATTTCCGCATGAGTATAAACAAGCACAGTTTTCTTTAGTTTTGCAAGAAGGGTTGGATGGTCAGGGAGGGAATTGAGATCATATCTCTTATCCAGTTCTGCGAGCAGGATTATAAGTTCAGCATACTTTTCTTTACTAAGGCTTCTTTGGCGATGCAAAAAGCGGTGAATCTGAGTAATGCTAATACCCAAACGATCAGAAAAGTAACTTAAAGGATAAAGCAGATGGGCTTTTTCAAATCTCAATCTTGTTATTTCAAGTTCAACGATTTTTTTTGCATCTTCATCCTCTGGTTTAAGCTGGGGAATGGTAGCTAGAGGAAGTTTTGAAATCCAAAGCATGAGATGGTAAAAAAGAGCGGCGTTGAGGTTTAGCAGGGTATCTGTTATAATCAGTGGCATGCTAGAGAGTTTTTTCACTAGAGGACGTAGAAAGCTAATATCATCATGGGCAATGAATCTGTCAGCGGTTGCGCTTTCTTCGTTTTTAATAGCTGATGTGTTTAGAGAGCTTCCTAAGATTTTGAAGATTGGTGTGATAATACTTGGGATTCTCTTTTTTGTATTGGGTGTTCTCATTTGCCCAGAGGAGGAATAAAATGACAGCCGTAATAACTCTTTCGATCTTAGCCTTGGTAATTCTTGGTTTATTTGAGTGGGAACAATACCGTGTGAGGAAGAAACACCAAGGGCCGCCGCAGCCATAATTGGCATTAGTTCTCGGGGCGATCTAGCATCAAAACCAGATTCGACTTTATTTACATACCATCTCGCAGCAAGAATAGTGTCATTGTAAGTTTTATGCAGCAGAATATTTAGAACTAACCCAAGTCCAGCCGCCTGCAATAAGTGCGTCACACCCTCCAAATTTGCAATCGGGCTTCCCATCAAAACAAAAATAGCAGGAGTCACTGTAACTCCTGCTAAGAGTGCGCCTACAACAAACAAAATAAGGCGATCAAAATAGGTTAATACCTTCCCATCTTCTTGAACTTCTGGATGTTCTCTGGAGAAAACAATCCCGCTAAAGAACATCCATATCCCTATCGAAACATACGCGTGCCACCAAATTCCTGAGATCATCGCTGATGCGAACCAGAAAATCATTGAAACCGAACCCGCTATAATTAATAGCTTAGAAAACGCATCCATTGGTTTTAGTTTGGATTCGTCCCTCACATCTTTTAGCAATTCCTCATCCGCCAGCCCCGCCTTCACCAAAACCCATGCCATTCCTTTAATGATTACTTTTCCAGCTAACGCCAGCGCTGGCACAGCAAGCGCCCATTCAAGCATCCCTGCCACCTTCGCCCACTTTGCGCCAAGGATGGAGGCTGAAGGATTGCCAATTTTTGCCTTATCCTTATCGGTTCTAGCAGAGGAGATATTCTGAATTGTAGGACTTAAATTTGTGATTTCCGCCATTAGCTCATTCCATGGAAGAGTTTCTAATTTTTTGAGCAATTCAGTATTGCTTACCAGACATCGTTTCATATTGATCCAGTTACGAATTTTTCCATTCCTTATAACAGTAGATAGAGACAATATCTGCTGTAAGATTTGGCGGCGAAACATTTCAGGAAGAAGTTCCAATTCCTCTCTAGTCAATGGTTCCTCTGCAACCGACTGATAGACAGAGATAAATTCTTTAAAGCGCTGCCAATCTAACTGGCCATCTTGCTGCACAATGGGATTAGCAAAATCAAGAATTCGAGGGCCTATATTGGAGTTGCCAAAATCTATTACCGCGTTTACATCATCTCCCTTGAAAAGTAAATTGCATGCAGCGAAATCTCCGTGAAAAACTGTTTGAGGAAGATGTTCAATTTTTCCAGCAGTGTTCTCTTTCAGTTTCCTGATTTGAGCGATATAGAATTCATAATGATTGTGGAAGTAGCTTGCAACTGGCAGAATGGACGGCAGTGAATCATAAAATCGTTCGAATTTTTTTTCTGCGCTCTGATCTCTTTGATCGAGATTTGCAAGATCAATGACAGGAATAGAATCAAATCGGCGTGGATCAATAGAGAATGAATCAATAGCGCCTTTGAACATTTTGTGGAATTCAGCCAATCGTAATGCTGCATTTTTTAGTCTATTATTATTAATTTCGTTCCATGAGACACGTATCCCATCAAGGAAAGTGGTAAGAGTTAAGGTTTGTTTTCTAAACTGAACAGAGCTATTCCTATTTCTAGTTAAAATAAAATTTGGAATTTGGCTATTTGGTTCAGCAATATTTCTTAATTGAGTTTCAAAGAGAATTGCTGGTTTCTTATCTTGATTTAATCGGAGAATAAATTTTGAATGGTCAGTTATAACTTGATATGCGGTTGTATATGTGCCTTTCCCAATGAGTTCTATTTTTCTAACTTTTCCAATCTCATAATTATCCTCTAAAACTTTTTTGAATCGGACTTTTAATGAAAAATCTGTAATGAAAGGAAGAGAAAAATTGATAAGTAGGTGGAAAACTATCCCTTGAATATCAAAGGGTGAAAATCCAAAGACTAGTCCTGTAAAACTTAAAAATCCCGCAGCTGCAAAATAGAGCAAAGGCGGATCTCGTGATCCATAAGAGCCGATAAAATTAGGGAAATGTAGGAGTGTAAAGATGGGCCAGACAAAATTAAAGGTAGCAGCCGCTGCCAAGTGGAGCTCTCCAGTTAAAAGATAAACCGGCAGCCCAGTTGAGAATCCGCTAGCAACAAGTGAGATTATATTTTCTAACCACCAGGCTGTAGTTTTACGATACATTGCAAGACTATATTTTTCTTTTTTAAGAAGCGGGACAAAATTAAGTCTTGAATGCGCCCATTGGCTCAAAAATAAGATCAGCTTCCAAGCCCAAACCATCACAGCTCCTAAGGTCTCTTCAGAGCTTGTAGCTACTCTTATCTTTTGTCGGATCGAAAGATACCAGCCATAAGGCCAAGTGTCTGGACTAAAAGGGATTAAGGATTCCCACCAGCGCATCATGTAGGAATAAATCGGAGGGCCAAACATAGAGCCTTCTGACTCTAAATATTGGGTGGGATTATTCAGAACCAACTCCATAAAATCATCCGTAATAGCAAAGCCCCCTGGTTTTAAAGATGATCCTATCCTCCCCATAAATTGTTCGTAAAATTTTGGAATTGTTGAGGGAGCGCGCTGGTAATAAAGGTCAATTCCCTCTTTAAGCAGGCGATCTAAGAAAGGATTTTGCTTTTCAAATTTTTGTTGTCCAATCGTTTTTATATCTTCTTGAATATAGGTAATGTTGTAGATTTTTGTCTCTTGAGTTCCCGGATATTTCCATTCAAAACTGATTTTTGTATTCCCATTTTCTTCGCTTATAAAAATAGTTTTTTTATCAATTTTCATTGCAATCAATTCCTGCACAATCCGCACATTGAGATCAATTTCTATTCCATCCACGACCATTGAACTTTGATGAATATCCATATGCGCTCCAAAACTATAAAATTTTTTCTGACGAGCATACTCATCTTTTGATAAAAGAAATGAGAGAAATTCCCAATGATTATCTATTAGATGAAGCAATTTACGAGCATCTACTTTATATTGTTCAACAAAATAGGCTTGAGTTATATTCGTTGCCAATAAAAAGGAAGAAATATCTGCCCCTGCGCCGCCATAGAGACCAACCTGTAAATGGTTATCAGGATTGACAACATTTTTTATTGCCATTGCATGTCCCACAAATGGCAAGGATAAGATAGGGTTATTGTCAAGCAGATTTTGATATAAACGCAGCGCATCTGTGATAGAGGCGGAGGAATCGAAATCGTGCGACACCTTCTTATCTCTATCCCACGCTACTTCATTTAATGTTTCAAAATTTGAGGCAATATTCAGAACCCAGTCTTTAATCATTGCAGAAAAGCGCCCCATGTCCCGATAAAGCAAATCAATGCTTTTAATAACTTTAGCAATGAGCTGCGACTTCCCTCCAAAAAAGAGAACATAGGGACTTCCTAAAGCTGATAAGAGAAATTTCCGTGTCTCTTTATTTAGACGATAAAACATTTCAATACGAGCTTTGGCAGCAGCTTCTGCTGTGCTTCCGAAAACCGCTGGATCTCTAATTTTAGAGTTTGCCAAATCCACTTTTACAATTTGAAACAAGGCAGCAAGGCTTTCTTCCATCTCTTTTGACAGATTCGTTTTTTCTGCTTTATATTTATTCCCTACGCTGAGAGAGTCAGAAATAATTTGATCCATCAAACTATCTAAAGAACAAACTCTTTCCAATGTCACCTCATTATTTGCCAGCCAGTATTTTGATTGCCAAAAGATCTTTAGTTGGGTGATTTCATTTTTAGTTTTTCTCTTATTATCAATATCGTACTTTGATACAGTGTTTTGTATTAATTCTTCTATAATTTTGATTTTGCCCAATATCCATTCCCGCCCCCAGTTTTTGTCTTTTTCTATTTCTTCTCTGTGTTTTTGAACAAATAACAATATTTCGCTTATGTGAGTTTTGATCTCCTTTTTCTCTTCTTTTTTATCTTTTTTTTCCTTATCCCCAATCGTTTTAAGTTGTTTAACTAGGACTGCGACGGTTTTCTCTCTCACTTTTTCTATGGCTAAGGCAAAAATAGATTGAACCAGCTCGTTCGAATCAGCGGCGCTGTTACTTTGTTTAACGCTGTCAGAAACCGTCATTTGAAGAAGTTTAAACAAGTCCCCATTTTCTCCCATCTTCGATTGTTCTACCCATAAATCAAGGTATTTATCATCCAACTGATCGAAGTATCCAGAAAACAGTGAGAGCAAAAACTCTGGTAAAGTCACTTTTGGGGTGTCATCAAAATAGAGATTGATTAAATGTTTGGCCGCATATCCGCAAGCGGCAATTTTTGAGTGCAAGCCCGAAAAACTTAATCCATGATCCACTAAAAGATTTTTGTTTTCACTCATATAAGTTGCGTTCTCAAATGGGTCTTCTAAGTAACGCTCAATATAGTCCTTTGCGGAAATAAATTCCTCGTTGTCCGCCTCTTCGCCCGCCAATGTAAAATCCTGATCGTGCAGGGTTTTTTTAAACCATCCGGCATTCTGCTTGAAGGCTTCAAATTTGCCTAGTTTATACATCGCTCTAGTCAAAAGTTCTTCTGACGAACGAATAGGTTCCTCGCCAAGGTTCACGAGTGTACTGGAAATTCTTGCCTTAAGTTTATGCAAACCGGGGTCTGTTTGAAGCAGCTGAGCAAGTTTTGAAAAGCGGTGCGGCGTAATAAACCGATTGAATAGAAGACGCGGGGTGATTCCGTTCGCTTTAATCTCTTCAATAGAATCTATTTTTACCAGATTCCCTTTGCCATCAGGTAGAGCGTACAGTTGCCTTACAGCAAGCAATAGAGGGAACAAATTCCCAGCGCCTGCTTTGGCAACTGCGGCAGTTCCTTTTTCTGCAAAACCCAGCTCTTTACCAATAACAACCCCTCGATAGCTCCCATGCTCCGGATAAAATTCGTACGGTTTATCTTCGTGACTAAAATTCCCGCTTCCTTTCAAAGACAACCATGTTCCATCTTCTGAAGGAAAGTAGCATTGCCGACCATTCGCAATATCTTTTTCCCCGGGATACCCTTTGTCTGTCATTCCAGCAACAATAACGTATCCATTTTCTGCCATTAAATTTGCCACCTCGGCGCTGCCTGCGAAGTAGCCGCTTGTCCGGTGCAGAATTTCCTCGCCTCCGATCTGCGCCACAGCGTTCTCGCGCAAAACTTCAATCGGCCCCATATACTTTTCTATCTTCATAATTTCAGCTGGCGGTTCGTGCACCAAGAATACCGGCTTTAAAGCAGAATCTTCTAACAATGCTTTTTTAATTTCAGATGAAAAGGATTGTTTGAGAGCTTTATATTCAGATAGATTATTTTGGGCTAGATACTGATCGAACTTTTGATCCGTATCGTCTTCATCGCCGGTAGGTAAAACCGAAGCAGGGATAAGACCCAGTTTGGGTGAGATGCGGTTATTATAAAAATTGTGTAGTTTTATGCTTCCCTTGATCCCCAACTCAAAATAGGTAAGCGCTAGTTTTCGGAAAGGTTCAATAAACAATATTCCAGCAACGACTGCCAAAAGTAAAGGGATTCCAAGAATAGAGATCGCTATAGAGAACACAACAGCTGGAGATACAGTTACTGCGGCGAATATTGCTCCTACTATTGTTAGGATGGCTCTGTCAAAATAGTTAAGCTTCTTTCCATCTTTTTTATATTTTGGATGTTCTCGCGAAAATACAATCCCACTTGCTAAAAGCCAGATTCCAACTGCTATTCCACCATCCCACCACACACCGGAAATCATGGAATAGACCATCCATGCAGTTAAAGATATAGAACCAAATGCTCCAGTGAACCAAGAAACCGCACCCATGGGTTCTAGTTTATCCAGATCATCCAACAAACTTGTATCTGCTTTTCCTTCACCAATCAGCCGATCCGCTTCCCACCGCAGAATGGTCTTAGCGCCCATGATTAAGAATGGAACTGAAAATGCCCATTCTAACTCACCCGCTAGATGCGCCCACTTTGCTCCAAGAATGGAGGCGGGAGTATTCCCATTTTCTGTTTCTTCAATTTCCTCATCATCCGTATCCAAATCTTGTTCAGGGTCTATGCTTCCTGATTCACTCTCTAATCCCATCCTTTTTTGAACCTGTTTGAGCATTTTTTTGTATTCAGATTTTTCGTTGGTGGACCGATTTGTATTCTCTGTTAATGATAAAAATTTTTCATAACCCTCTGACCCAAGAATCTCCTTGATTTGATTAAGAATTATTTTAGTTTCTAAATCGTCTTCATCGCCTAAAATGTCATGACCCGTATAACCAGGATCTTCTCCGCGAACATGGGAATCCATTGATAAAATAAGAGGGTGATAATACCAGCCCATCTCGATGCGGACATCAGAAGGGATTGGAATGATGTAGTGCCAAGGAACGCTTCTTTTGGATGAAAAGAGATGGTCTGCCCTTAACTGTTTAAAAAAATCTTGGATTCCGCTATATCCATGGTAGCGCGGCAGATCATATTCCTTTGAACCAACCAAAATTTTTGTCCTATCTTCATTCAGGGAAATTGTGGCCAGAACCTGAGCATCCGAATAAGGAAATGAAAGTTTGTTCCACCTAAATCGTTTATCCATTTTAAGTTCTGCCGGCAACAAAAAATAAAGGACTGCCAAAGGCAGCTTATCTAAACCATCTCCAAAAACATCTTTGTAAAAATTCAATTGCCCTTGATTTTCTCTTTCATATTTTTTTCGAATTCCATCCAGCCCGATCTTGTCAATATTTGTTCTTAACATTTGCGCCTGGTCCAAACGAAGAGAGCTGCGCACAATTGTGCAGATCGTTGTCTCTCCGGTAACCTCAATTCCAATAAGGTAGGCGATGAATGCGCTAACATCCTCTAAGCTCTTACTGCTCCCAATGATATGACTAAGGTGTTGGGGAGATTGGATTCCTATGCCGCGAAGATGGTTTATAAATTCGATTACTTCTCTCAACTTCCTTTTGGAATGGATGATCCCGCTAATATCACCGCTGCTTTTTATACCTAAAATTTGCAGATAATTAATAAATTGTTCTGCATCAACCAAACTTTTACTGCTTTTTAAAATTTGAGCAATGTGATTCCCGTTCCGAATTTCTTTTCTATTTAGAAGCAATATAAAATTTTTTATATCCTCTAAAGTTCGAGTGGTGCGCAAGATTCCGCTAATAGCCCCTCCATTGAAAATAAAATCCCCGTTATCTTTATAGGAGTAAAGGTAAAGCAAAATCTCGAACTTGCTCATAAACTTGGCTGCGGACAAAGACAAAATTGATTCTATTGAATACCCTTGAAAGAATTGTTTTCCATCCCTGGTAATCATAGATAACAACTTTACAATTGCGTGTTTATTCGTTTCTTTATCCTTTAGAAGATTCTCAAATACTTTAGACATATTTCTCAGTTTACTTTCTGAGTCTATGGGATCGCTTAAATCAACCCCCAATTTTTCTAGAATTGCATCCGCGCTCAATTTAGGGGACAAATCAGACTCTAATTGAATTTCAAAGCGATCGTTCACTCTGGCAATCATAAAATCATAAAATTGCCGATACACACGAGGACTCATCTGAAAATCACCGTTAAGTATTTGCCAAATAGCGTTGTAAGGGATGCCGGATTCGCGCGCAGTAACGTCTCTGCCGTTCTTTTCTGCAACAGCCTTTAGTGTTGCGAACATAGTCTTTCGATCGGGCAATAAGCGCAAATCGTATTTTTGTTCAATCTCACTTACAAGACCCTGAAGCTTTTCTAAATTTTTAGGAGTCGGGATGGCTCCATTTAATAAAATATTCCCCAGAGTAGATTTGGGCACATTCGATAAAGCTGACATTTCTGGAATACTATAAAGAAGATTTACTTTTTTAAGTTTTTCAATAAAGGATAGTTCACCTTTTTCCTCAACCGAGGCAAGGGGAGATTGGGAAAGCCAAAAGGCAAGCCTGAAAAACCAGCTCAATTCAAGCCAATGCAAATTTCTATCTTGGAATAGCTCAACTACCTGCGGCAGGAATTTAGGAGAGAATAGTCTATCCAGACGCAGATTACTTATGTCTAACTTTTTGTTTACATACCTCCTTGCCAAAAGAATCGCGCCGTTGTGGGAAGTGTGAGTCAAACAATAATATCCTAAGCCAGTTGCAGCGGTTCCCAACCCTACAGAAAATAAAAATGCAGGAGTGACCAAAACTCCTGCAAGAACTAAGCCCCAGAAAAATAATTTCTTTCCTTTATCTGAGCCAAACCATTCCCTATATGTAACTCCCCTCCCTTTGTGCGCGCCGCTAAACACAAAAGCCGAAGCGACCGTTACTGCCACTACCACAGGCACATCTAAATTAAACCACACCGCCAAAAGTACTGGCAGTTGATACACCACCTCCAAGTTCACTCCTACAGTTGTGTAGAGATAATACTGCCACGAATCCTCTCCCCATTTTTCTATCGCCCACTCATCTTTGGTGGATGCGAGACCATTGTCTCTATCAGTTTTCTTATCATCCTCTAGAATATCAGAACGCAATGGATTATCATCAAACTGGCGGGGCAATGGTTCAATAGGATCAATTTCTGTTTGGATTTCGATATTTCCTTTTCTGTATAGTCTGGAAGTTACAGATCTTAAAAAAGGAGCAATGCCTGGTTTTGTAGCTTTAGCGTCCCCAAGTTTTTTTGTATTTTTGGCGCCCTCTGATTTTTCGGCGTCGTTAATTTTAATCTCTGGAACATATTCTGCAATTAAACGAATTACAGCTTCTGCTGAAAGAACCTTAAAATTTCTGTTCCCTGAACGCCATATATTCTGGAATGCCATCATAATGTCATGCACCCGTGTTTTATCGCTTAATGGCAAACCTTGTTCATCATAATACAGTTTCAATACAATAGCGCGGTCTCGCGAAGAAAGTTTCAATTCATCAAAGAATCCGCCAGATTGATTCGCCTCTTCGAAGTTTTGGGCTAAGTAGTATAATCGTGAACCAATAATGTAAAAAGTGTCGGCTCCTACATTTTGGAATTTAATTTCTCCTTTCCTATCCCTATCATTCAGAGTATTTTTTTTGCCTTTTATTACAGAAAAATATCCTTCCAAAGCATCGCCTTCAAGTGATTTCATAAACAAATCATAAAACTTACCTAAAAGAATACCTCCAACCGGCAAAACCGCAAGAGCGCTTAAAATAATCCCGCCCCAACTCCATCCATGGTAAATGGAGTAAGCAATGGTTCCTAACCCAAACAGCGATAAGCCGATTAGTACACCTTCAAGCAAAGTAAAACCAGATTGATTTGTAGGTTTTGGGCCAGAAGGGGGGAGATTAGATTCTGAATCATCCGGATCAACCAAAACTATTTTTGCAATTTTTTCAACTTCATCCACGTAAATATGAAACTCGGCTCTGAGTTTAAACATTTCGGAACTGATTCCTTTATTTTGAAATTTTGTATAACGCTCATGCTGAAGCTGGGTCAGCATTGGGTGAACATTGCCATCCACGCTTAAATATGAATGGCTTGCAATATCCTCATCAATCGCCCTTACAATCCCCACCATTCCTATAGATTCAAAATCAGTTGCATCGCTGTAATCTTCAATGGGTTTCGCCACATCCTTTTCAGAAAGCAGGGTCATACAAAACAAAATTTTATTCTCTTTGCGGAGCTCTAGAATTTTTTTCCATGTCTCTTCCGCACTTAAATATCCTTTATATCCTTTATCAGAATCCATCATGTTTATCCTAATGCGTATTGGTTCAGGAGCTGACCTGCTAGCCTGTATAATTCTTCCATGGAACTCTCCTATTTTCCTTGTAACTCCATCCAATTGGTTAAATAAAATTTTAGGGCCATTCGTCATTCCAAACCTGCCATCCCACTTCCTTGTGAATGTATTGAGATCAAGATGTCTTTTGACAACTGCAGCGATATCGTTTAACAACTCTGTCAGCAAGTGATAAGCCGAATCGTATAGACCATGGTTAATCATACTCTCCACCATTTCTAGGGCTTTATGAATCGCTGTTTTTTCTGAAACAGTTTCTGCTGAATCCTCAACTTCGGATTCCGGTTTTGCAGCAGATTCTGCAGCGGATGGGGTAGAAATCTTCCCTTCATCTTCTGCCAATACTATAGGTGTTGCATCCTTCGGTTTCTCAAGAATAGGGGTATCTTGAGATCCAGCGTGAGGGAAGCCATCTCCTTTTTTTTCCTCATCGTAAGAGGTTAGGATTTCATCCATTTTTTCAAAATGGTGTTCCATATTTTTCAGTACAATTGATGCCTGCGAAAAAAATTTCCCTAATTGCGATAGCAAGAAAACGCCATTGAATAAACCCAAGGCGATCGCCATTTTTATTTTCAAAGGTCCCAAAGGAGAGAGAATGTTAAGGAATAAAGCGATGGGTATTACAAGAATCATGGACCAACTGCCTCGAATGGTTGCCTTTACAGACGCTTTGAGAGCTATTTTTAAATCGGTTTTTAGTTCTACATTCCCGCCCAACTTTTTCCATCGCAACAACATGCCGTTTTCTTGAACAATTCCAGAGAAGAAATGTCCTAAAAATAGAATAAGAAGAGCAATGGGGAGAACGCTCAAGGCAGAAATCACCGATGACCAAACAACCGTAGTTGTATAGTAATCCGGCTGACTTAAATAATTTTCCATCATTTTCATCATGGATTCATAAACACTCTCCGTCCGCCAGAAGAAAATGCCTCCGAACAAAAAACTTTCAAGCAGATTGATCACCGCAATATTTTTTATTCCAAACCACGTTTTCCAAATCCCCATGGCCCCGGGTTGGGGAGGTAAAATATCCTCAGAATATGTATCCCAATTAACTGGGTGAGTTAACGTGAAGTATGCCACGAAATTATCCTCTCCAATTATTTGAATGATTTCCTGATCAGTGATGTCGGGCAACAATTTGCGAAGTAATTCAATCTGGGCTATTAAGAGCCTTCCATATAAATTTGATTCATTTCCAGATAGGCCTTCTTCAACTCCATGCGGAGCCCACAATGGCGCACTCATAAATGCTTCAGCTAAAGCATCTATAATTACTTTCCGAGGGATCATGGATGGGAGTGCGCCTAACTGCGATTCCCCACTCTGCGATAAGGGTACTAGTTGAACGAATTGATCCCTCTCTCCTAGCAGCATGCCTGTTTGTTTTTCTTCGATAAGTTTTGGTATATCTCCAGAGTAAGGAGCAAACTCCTTGGGAAGCACTTTTTGAATGTTTGCAATCAGAGTTTGGCAATAGTCCTGTGCCCATGGGTAGTTTTCTGAAGAGCTATCGTTGGCGATAGACACTTCCAACGGTAAGATTTTTGAAAGTCTAGATGGTTGGGCAAGAGCAAAAACGATTTGTTGCAGTGGAAGCAAGGAAACTTTCATCACCGATTTTTCGCCTGCGGTTCGCTCTACAGTATGATTTTCCGTTAGTTTATCATACAGCGCTTTTTCCCGAACGGTAAATTGAGCCATGGGTCTTGAACGCCATTCAATGATCCTTCCTGCTTGAAGCATCGCGGCAATTCTTTGTTCCATAAAGTCATAACCATCCAACACAATAGCGTTGTCCACAATATAATCCGATCCATCTTTAATAATTTTGGCGGTTGAAATGGGTTCCCCGGTATCCAAACGTATCCCAATAAAATTAAATATTTCTTTTTTGATTTTGGACGATCCATCTTGCCATTCGGTCTTAAGAATAAAAATGCCGAACTCTTTATCCGTAAACGAGCCAATGATGGCATGATCCGCTAGTCCAGGATTAAAAATATTGTTTTCCATAAACACACCCGTGCGGCTCAATAGAACGCACAAATGCGATTCTAAACTGATGCTGTTGAAATATTCTCGTTCAGTGGTAGTTAGAGTTTTGGGTGCAGAATAATCTGAGGCGCTCAAGCCAATTGGAGAGTCAGCTATTTTTTTGCCTGCCACCAAACGGACAGCATCTTCGAATTCTACTTTCTGAGCCAGCAGGTTACCGACTTGATATGCTTTTTGGTGATCTCCTTCCAATAGTTCCAAAGCAGCGTAAGCTAGAAGCTCACCATAAAGATAACTGAATTCTGGCTCCGCCTTTAGCGCTCCAACGATATTGTGTACCAAGCCCGCTCGCTTTTTCGCCAGCTTCATGAATCTTGAAGCAAGACCGGGCAAAGGCAAAGCGGCTGCGCCGTACATTTCTAAATGTGTTCTTGCAAACCTTTTTGCTAATTCGTTAATATCTTCAGGGTCATCATTAGCAGTGTTCAGTTCACTTTTCCGAACAGTTTCAAAAAAGGATGCCAAATATCCAGTGGATCTAGTCCCACGATCTAATAATTTCCCGGGGTATCTGTAATGGGTCAATTCGTGGGAGAGCAGAGTTCTAAAATCTTTTTCATCCCTTACTTTCCAGCCAAGTATATATATCGTCTTTGTGAGCGGGGATATTGTCCCATAAAAATTTTTTATCCAATGTAAAGTCTCAAATAGTCCTTGAATGACTGCAATAAAGATTAAAATACGAGCAAGGGGAAGCGCGAGATTTACAGGGAACCCTGAATATAGCGCCATGGCTAAAAGAGCTATGTAAGGAGGAATCCTAACAGAAAGAATCCTATCTGCAAAAAATAATAAAATTATTGGATCAAAGACGTTTTTCATAATAACCAGTTTGATTTTCTTTTTAAGTTCTGGAGCCCCAGTTACATTAAAAATATGGACGATTTCTTCTTGAACAATGCGGTCTATATCCGTATCCAGTTTTACGCTATGCAGCGCAGGGGAGTTCCGAGCGGCATGGAAGATTCCACCAAGGATAGCTCCAACCGCAGTCATAAAATAGGGATTGACTCCAGGTAAACTTTGTAGGGCGAATGGAAAAATAAGTATAGGTATTAAACTAAAGAGCGCTGTGCTTGCAGCTTTTTTTGCATTGTTTAGGTATTCATTCTCATCTTCAACTATATGAAAGTGCTCTTCAGCAGATGGTTTGATTCTAAAGATAAGCCAATTTTTTCTTTTTTCAAAAATTGTCCTAGAAATTAAAATTTTTCCGTTCAATTGACGAATACCAAAATAATAATGGAGGCGGACTAAGAGGGGATACCATACTAGAAGTGCGGCAACAAAGAGACCAAGAGAAAAGATATCTATATTTTCTAAAAATACAGGAGGGGCGTGCGGCATGAACCCCATCAATGTTAAAAGTGAAAACCCAACGATAATCACCCCTTCCACAAATCCAATCAAAACCAAATTTTTAAACGGCCAAATCCCAATGGCCCCGGGTTGGTCACCTATTGGACCTTCGTTACTTTCTAATTTATCCAGAATCTGTTTGAAAATAATTTTTCTATCTGGGGAAAATGCTTTTGCCGAGAATAAGCGATCATAAACTGTTCTTAAATTTGGGTCATTACGAAGCGATAACAACATCAATTCCTGATACGCTTTTCGGTTCCACTGGAAGATGGATTTTAGCTCATCTCCGCCCAAAAATGCTTTTACAAACGAACTAGGATCGCTGCCCTCTTCTAATTGATCTCCACCCTTAAATCTATCTACAAGTGAATTGAGCTTGATTTCATTCGTAAAAGTATTTATTTTATGTTCTGCTTCTAAAACATACAGCAATGCTAGCGCTGCTGTCTTATAAAGCGCGTGTTCGGAAATATCCATGTTTTTGTTCCGATAAATGGCTCTTATATAATTCAGCCAGAATTCATAGGAGTGCATCTGAAAAGCAATAATCTCCCAAGTTTCCTCATTGGGATAGTGCAAATCCAGCTCTTTTATATAATCAATCACTATTTGAAGAATATGGGCTTCCACGACACCATCTCCGGGTAAAGATTTTGAATCTGCTTGTTTTTGCTGAAGGGTTTCCGCATATCGCGCCAGAGCATCGGCAATCTCAATATCCGTATATTGCAATCCTAGAATTTTAAGAAATTCTCTTTCTTGGCTTACCCTGCTGGATAAACGCCCTCCTTTCCATTGAATCCCTCCTTCCGCGGCCCATTCATACCTCGCTTCCCCAATTGAAATTTCTCCTTTTTCTTCTAAAGGTTCAAAAATTTTCCTTTCTGCTTTAAAACTATTGTAAAAGTTCATATTTTCTTCATCGGGGTCTATAAATTCTCTTGCCAAAAATTCAAGCCCCAACTGTTTTAATTCCTGTTTCAGTTCTTCATTGGTCTTTTCAGCATCCGGCATTGCCCCGCCCAACTCTTTTATTTCCTTAGCTTCCATCAACAGTCTAACCCCGCCGCCCAGTCGAATGAAAGTCGCTAATTTAAATTCAAAATCTTCCCATTTCAAATTGAGCGGAAGGTTCACATGATAAGGAAAGAAGGGGATTTCTGGATAGCGATTTGCCAGCTCCTTATATTTTTCTCGATAATGGCTGTGGGGGGACACGAATTGGTCTGGCCGGTCTGATTTTTTTGACATTGATTTTTCTAACGTTTCAAATAAACGTACTGAATAGTCCGCTCTCATTTCTTCAAAAATCAGCATCATGGATTCCCCCATGTAAAGTCCAGAGGAATCAAAGTAAGCATCAATTACGGTCTGCAGTTCCTCAGTGCTTAACTTTTTCATCATCATCTGCATAACGTGCCGCGCATAAACGGAAACAATGAATTTTTTTAAACTTTGTTTTTTTTCAATGGACTTTAAAAGCGCCCCGGCTTCCTCAAGAATATCGCGAAGATCTGGTATGGGAACGCGGCTTAGTACCCCAAAGCGCTCGTCCCACTTGGGCACGAAATCTCTTTGCATGTCCCCAGTCCCTCCAAGCTTAACCAAATAACCGGAAAAATCTAAGAGAAGTTCTGAAAGTGTGGAGGCGGCTTCGGAATTTTTTCCGATTCCAATCATTTTTTTCGCGTACTCTAGCGCTAAATGCAAAGAGCTTTTTCCCGACACAGGTCTGGTTTCGTGTTCAGGAATTTGTGTAACTCCAACTTTCGCAACTTTAACCCCATTGGGCAGAGCATCAATATACAATTGAAAATTTATTTTTATTCCTTCGTATCTTTTCTGAACCATTCTAAGCTGTAAGTGAATCTCCTGTTTTTCCGGAGGGTTGGGATACCCCGAGGCATCCCCTCTTTCTATTCTGCATGCCTCTCCCAAACGTATGGTATGCGGAGCGCCAAATGCATACTGTTTTTCAATAGGCTTACTTAAAATATCATCTGTTTTCACTGCCACAAGATGAGTTAAATTTTCCTTCCCATATAAATCAACGATCTTGCCCCACAATTCTTTCACATCCTCAAAATTCCCGATTGGTTTCTGCCCGGGTTGATGTCTAATATCATCATCCGCTGGTTGATCCGTTGAGGCTAAATGTAGAGGATACTGGACTTTTTGATAAGCGAATATAAGACGGTTTGTATTAAATGAGATGTCCGTTCCCTTAACCTCATTTAATTTTTTAATCACAGTTCCAATTTTTTTAGACATCAGGATATGGAATCCGGGAATGGATAAATTTTGAGTGTAAAGCGTATGGAAATTTCCAGCGCCCTTCGCAATATAAGCGATTGCTTCGCCCCATGCTTCCAAGAATTCGGGATGTTGAGAGCTTTGAGACAGGTCAGCTCCTAATAGAAAGCTGCCATCTGTTGTTACTAACAATGATTTGTTTTCTAGGTAGGGAGCAAGGACCGGGTTCCTCTTTATCATTTCCCTTGCTTCTTCTTCGGTTATGTCATCTCGAACCACTTCGCCTCGGGCAACAACTGTTACGCTATATCCAGCAAGCAAGAGTTGTTCAATTGGTAGCTGGTCAAAGATAGCTTCCCCATGATTATCTAAAAAATAGATTATTCTTCCTTGAGGATTTTTTCTAAGAGTAGCGATGAATTGTTCAAACTCATCTACAATGGGTCCTTGAACTTTGGTTTTTAGGACCATTTCTTTGATCACAGGTTCTAAGCGATTGAAACTGTTGGGATCTTTCCAATCAAAGACAATTCCTAAAGAGTTTGCAAAATCTTCTAACGGCTGCATGCGGGTATGGTCAAACAAATTCATAATGCCTGCCGAGACCATCGCCATCCGCAAAGCTTCTATTCTTTCTTCAGTAAGCCCTTTCTCTTCAGGCTTTTGAACGAGTTTTAAAACTTCTTGACGCATTGGTTCATACAGTTTTTCTACTGCATGATCCAAATTTTCTTTATAAGGTTTGTAGGCATGATCATTTCCGCTAAAATGTTTGACCAACCCATTGGCAATACCTTCAAACTGTAAAACGGACAGCTCTTTTGCAAGCGGGTGTTTAGCTAATAGTTCTAACGCAATTTCAACTCGTTTTCTGGCAAGTGGATCTTCAGTAGCTATCTTTAAGTGAGTTTTGGCTTGTTCAATTTTTCCAATCAAGCTGTCGCCATAGTCAAAACTTTCATCCACATCGCTGATTTTTATAAAACCAGCAATATAGTTAGATGCCATGAATTCTGGAGTTTTACTATTCAAAAGATGATTGACCATCCCATCAACGTAAATTTCTAAACCACGATTCGCCAAAGATATTTTTTTTGAACTTCTATTTTTTAGTGAGATGAATGCGGTCACTAGCCCGCCTGCAACAAGGAGAACTGCGATCAAACTCGCCCCGCCGGCTAACATTGCTGCAACTAACCCCAGAGCAACCCAAATCAAAGCCATGCCTAGACCTGCAGTTTCTATATTCGACATTCCCGCTTGTTTGAAATATTTTCCTTTGGGAATGGAAACTACTGTTTTGCGGATTGAACGTTTTAGACTCGGTGAGGATACAGATCTAAAATCTTCCACTAAGTAAGCGGACTCTTTTTGTTCAGAATCGAGATAATATTTTTTACCATCATAACTGCCGCCTATCTTGCCTAATTCAAAGGGTACAACTCGCTCTCCATACCTTTTCCGCACAAAGCCGTTGGTAAAATATTTTCCATGTTCTACCTGACCAATCAACAATCTTTTAGCTCTAAACTGTTTTGCGAATTCGGCCGCATAGTTAATCATCCCTTGACCGATTGCAAACGTCAGATGTTGACTCTGCTTTTCATATTCAGAGTTAATTTCCATATTCTGGATTACTAAACTCCCATCTTCCGCAATATAAAGCCAGAGGTTTGCTATCGGTTTACCAGTTAAGTCGTCCACGACCTCAATAACATTCATCCCCTCATCAATTAGTCGCTCGACCATAGCATGGGGATATAGACTGGAGTTCATTGCTAGACAGCAGCTTGTAAAGTCTCCCATAAAAAGGTCATTCCCTGGATTTCTAAAAATAGGTCGGACCGTGAAGTGTTTCCCTTGGCTTAATGCTTGGCGATATTCGGTAGCGCTGAGACGCGCTTTAAGAACATCCACACGCTCTTTAAAGTGATTAACTGTTTCGTAATATAAAATATTCCCTTGAACCTCTTCAAAGGAAAGAATGCGATGAGTTAGCTGCAATAGCTTTGTTAAGGTAGTGGGTTTTGATAATTGAAGCACAAGTTCTTTTTTATTTTCTACAGATAACCCCGACTCTTGAAGAAATGCTTCCATCCCTTGTCTGTGTTCTATTTGTAACCCTAACTTAAGAGTCCTTTGTAGGTAGTCAATTACACTCTCAATCTCTGATACGGGATCATGTTTTGTAATGCCGCTTGGAACATAAAATATCTCACCCGACTCTTGCCTTTCTTGAGGAGTTTTGCCTAACCATCTTGAGACATTGATTCCGGTTTTTTCCAGAAGACCCCTCACATTTTTATTGTGATTTGCAATTTTTCTGCCGGTTGCGTCATTTTGGTTTTCATCTTCAATGTAGCCCCAAAACCGATCTTCAAGGATTGCTTTAATTAATCCTTTAAATGCAGGGAAACGATGCGGGGATGAATGCTCAATGTTATTTTTTGCTTGATTAAGACGGCTAAGAAAAGGAAAATATATTTTCTTATACGCTTCGGGACTAATCGTTACTTTATCTATGCCAAAAGATTCCGCAAGGGGGGTTAGGAGTCCTTTTGACAGTTCTTTGATTAGATCGGATATTGGGGTATCCTTGCTGTACCCATTCATTTGATTGATAAATTCATTTTTTTTGCCTGTGTTCACGTAACTATTGGCAATATCTATAATTTTGAAGATCGCGCTTTGATCTATGGAGATTTTTTTCCTCGATCCCTCCTTTTGACTATTCAACTCATCAATTAATTTTTTTAGTGACTGGAAAACAGGCTCATTTAGGAGAGCCTCTTTCTTTGATTCCAGAAAACGTATTGAACCCTGAGGGTTTGAACTTTGGTGCAAAAGACCTTTTAAATGGCGGAGGGAGCCTGGTAACAAAATCTCTAAGGCATAAAGAGAGGCGGAATATTCTTCTTCAAACTTTTTTTGGTTATGGCGCCTCGTCCTCGGCAGTTTCTTATTTGCCTCTTTAAACGCAGATTTAAGGTTTTCCAGTTCCTGTATCTTTTTGTTAAATTCTTCAGGACCGGAAGCAATTATCATTTTTATGATCTCTGGAAATTGGCTGATGGGCAATAAGTGATATCGGCTGAGCAATCGGAAGGAATTTTGGATCGTGGGTATAAGCTGATTGTTATTCTGAGAAGAAAAAATCAGCGGATAGGCAACTGCAGCAATCCTTGCTGCCTCACTTAATCTTCCACGCGCAATTAACTTGGCAATCCATATCTTAATATCATTTGGTTTTAATCCCTCAATATTATTTTCTATTGCGCCGAGTGCAATAGACTCCGAATATACAGATGTTTCATCCAAAAATCCGTCAAACCAACGGTGTGCATCATTGATATCCACTCCTTCTAGTTTTCTTTTCATCCTTAAAAGATCAACAACCCTTTGCCATGCATTATCTATATCTCTGCCATAATCCAAATCATCATCAATACTCCCTTTGAGACTTCGCAGACTAAAACCAGTTTCTTCAATCCCAGCCTCTATCGCCTTTAGGACTATCTCCCTGGCATATATCTTGCCGCCTTCTGCTTGCAGTCGCTGAACTGAATCTTTAATGACATCAACACTAAATTTTTCTGCAAAACCATGTTGCATTGCAGAGATCGCGACCTCAGCCGCTATGAAATATTCTCTAGCCAAAAAAGAAGAGAGAATAAAATTATTTACATCATTTGCGTTTATACCATGGACATCATTTTCCATCATCAGTTTTAAGATTTGTCCTGAATCCTTATAAAAGTGAGGTCCCTTCTTGAGGGATTGATCAAATAGTTCTTTAATTCTAGTATCTTCGATGCTTCTTTTTTTCTTTGATCTTAGTGCAACTGCAATTTCCGCTGCTTCAAGATAATGCCGATATTTTTGAAGAGCTCGTATCCATTGCTTTATTTTCCTAACTTTGAGATCAAGGAGATCATTTTCAATGGCAAGCTTAACAATTGTGCGAATTGCTTTTGGGGCATGCCTGCCAAAGGCATGATTAACCGCTGTCTCCAAACGATGAATGCTGGAACCATTCATCCCTTTTTTGAGTTCTGCAATCGCAATTTTTCCAGCAAGTCGGGGTTCATTATAATTTAATGCTTGCCAATAAATGGCTGTGACCAATGCGCCCTCTATCGCTTTTGCTCTATGTTCAATGGCAGCAACCAATATCTCACCTGCCGTGACGATCCAACTTGAACCTGATTCTTTTCCCTCACGAAAGGATTGAATTGCTCGACGATTACATTCTTCGATCCACCGTTTAATGTCTCTATCGCTGATATCGGCCACATGATTGCGGATCGCATGAACTCCAATATCTTTAAGGGTTATAAAATCACCTTCTTTTAATCCTTCTTCAATTCTTCTTTTAATATTTGAGTTATAGAATAGCAGGTTCACAAAGTCAGCTTTTCTTTCTTCATCCCAATCCTTTACAGCGAATAAATGGTTCTTCCCTCTTGGCTGCGGCAGGAGACCTCCTACAAATGGCATTGCAGTTCCCAACATTTGCACCGTATGCTCACCACCACTTAAGTTTTGGATAATCCAATGAACTCCTAGCATTAAGAAAGCAATCATCATTGGATGCGCAATGACAAACTTAGGTACCCTAAGAATCCATTTGAAGATGAGTGAAAGGTTGCGAGTGGATTTTTGCCATTCCTTGACATTTAGTGGTTCGGATGGTAGATTTAGGAATAAATTATGGATATAAAATTTGATCAAAATGCGGATGCGTTGTATATTCAATTTCAAACTGGAAAGGTTAAAGAGACTCTTAAATTGAAAGATGGAATTTTGGTAGATATTGGCAAGAATGGAAAACTTTTCGGGATTGAGATTTTGGACGTTAGCCAGAGAGTTCCCATGAAGGAATTGGATCATGTGAACGTAAATCTTCCTGTGCATGCTTAATCTTGCTAAAAATACTTTAAGGCCAATCAATAAAATCCCGCTGCCTAAAACATAGAAAGGAAAATTAACCGTACATAACACCACAGGAACCAACGCGGCAAAAACCATCAATATCGTCGCAAAACCAACCGCTTCTGTGGTTGTAAATCCTGATTGTTTAGTGGGAGGATTTTTGAAAGATTTATCCCCAACCTCTATCGCGTCGGGCTGTTTGAGAACACCTTGACGTACGATGGAAAGAATGTCTTGAACCTTGCCAAGAATTTGGTTCATTTCATCATTTTCTCCGGGCAGATAGCCAAAAGATTTTTCTAATTCAATTGGCGCTTGCGTACGTTTATCGTACTCAAGCGGGAAATAAGCCTCCACACTGCCGGAAACTGGATAATAGCCATAAATACCGAAGGTAAAAGGTTGAGGTAAATTATGAAGCGAAACAAATGGTTTCCCTAAAGCATAAAGCAAATGCATCATCCCGCCTTCAACGGTAACCCCCATATCTACAAGGGCAGCTACATGCTTGGAAAGGTATTTATCCTCTAGTGTAGGCGGAAGAAGAACTGCCTGTCCTGCTTTTAAACGTAAATTGGATTTAAGATGATCTCTCAAATTATCTAACAACTCTTGATTGGTTCTGTCATTGAGAACAACAAAAACATAGCCATTAGTTTTTTCAACCAATGAAGAGATAAATTCAGCTAGCAGCTCAGCACTTTCGAACCCTTTTCTTTTAAACTCACCTCCCATACCATTAAATAGTATTCTGGGTTTTGTAGGATCCGGAGAATGCTTTTCCACAAAAGCTTCTGCTTCCCGAAATAAGGAAGATTCTTTGTTGATGAGGTATCCAGCATCCAGCTTTCTATCGGTAGCGATTCCAAGGGCATTTTCAAAAAATATTCTCCATGCATAGTGGTTTTTAAGAGCGTTTTGGGCGAACGCAAAATCTTTATCGCTTGTTACAGTTACATCCCTCCTCTTGAATTCATAACGGTAGTTTGATGTGAGAGGGCTCCCGAAAATGACAAGAGTTCCTTTCTCTTTCCATAAATCTTTTTCCTCTTCTGATGGGTAGGATCGGCCGATAATCTCTATCCCTGGCTGGGCATGCCATAACCACGGCCTGCGAGTGTAAACATTTATCTTGACATGTGGATATTTTGCCCTAATAGCGGGACCAAAACTAAAGAAAAAGATTAGTTCATCTCCTAACCCATGCGATAAATCAACTATGAGAGAAACCTTTTCTATGCCGTTCATTAGGCTCTGTAACTTTTTGGCCATTCGTTCCCGTTCACTAAAGATCGAGTCTGGACTATCATCCCCAGCTTTCCCTGAAAACATTGCAGATAGATCATCCTTAAAATTTAAGGGTGAATGAACGCCGCCCGCGAACGCCGGCATTCGGCTATTCAATAAATTCTTTCCAATCGTCAACTTCAGAACTACAAGCAACCCGCCCGTGATAATCGCCACCGCAGCGCCATAATTCTCGTTAACAATGAATGGAGCTCCTGCCGCAGTTGTAAGCGATACCGCCCAAAATACAACAATTTTATCTATTGTGAGGATGGCTCTAATTTTTTCTTTCACGATTTCTTTAACATTAAAGAACTGGATCAAATTTCTTACAATCACTGTTGGATTAATTTTTTTTGTCATAGGTGTGGCTGTATGTCCTAATAATAATGGAGAGGAGGAAAACTGATATGATAACCGTGTGGATTTTGTTCGCATTTGTTTTAGGAACCCTTGCGCTATTTGAATGGGAAATGTACCAGAAAAAAAAGAAAAAGCAATCATCCCATTCTTAATGAAGACCTGAAGAATTCTTAATTCTTCAGGTCTGTTCTTAATGATTCCCGTTATTTTTATTAGTGCTGCTTTATAGATTGTTGAAAGTTTTTCTAACCTTTTATTTATCCACCTTCTTACTTGCAGTAAAAATTGTTTTAACCAATCTTCCTTAGCATTTTTAATTATTTCCTCTTCAGCATTTGTGATACTTTTATTCTCATCTATGATCGTGGTAAGTCTTACAGCTCTTTCAGGCTTTTTAAACAATAGTTCAGATTTATTTGGAGGGATGCGTTTGACCTGCTCAATTTTTGTTCCCTGTTCTCTTTCTGGACCTAGAATGGAATAAAACGCGCTGTTCGCTTGAGCTGCAGATGTCATCTGAGGAGATACAATCACCAAGAATCCAGCTGCAATCGCAGCGATAAGAGGCGGTAGAACTTTTTTAGGATAGGTGGGAGGAGGCACTGAAAGTTTTTCTCCAGAGAAAAGTTTTTCCAGAGGGGTTTTTTCTTGAGTGAACACACTCAAATAAGCAGCGCCATTTTTCGTATCAACTTGGGTAAGTTTAGGGGTGAATGTGATGACTGCAAAACCCGCTTTATTCAGGAGCTGAGCGATCCCTGTAGAGTGAAACCCGCCAGTGACTAATACGCTAAGGGATTCAAACGACTGTGGAAGTGGAGTATCATTTTGTAGTGTACGGATTAGATTTTTTGCCATAAGCTGATCCCTAGCAAGACCTTCTTTGTAAAAAGATTCAAAAGAGGTGAGAGAGGATAAGTTTGGGTTTGGGGTTATGGGGTTGGCAGACATAAATTTAAGCTCCTCATAATCTTCCCACTCCTCCTTGGTTAGGGTAAAATTTAGGAGTTTTTCTGTAAGATAAAGTCTCCTAGACTTTTTTACTAATCTTTTTTCCTCATCATTTTTAGTTAAGGAATCATAATTCCTTTTTTCTAACTCTTTGATTTCGGTAAAGAGATTTTCAGACTGAATAGAATCAGAGAGTAATACATAGCGCAGATATTCTGTGAGCGCAGGATATTGAGAGAGTTCAATCCCATGGTTCAAACAAAGATTTTTAAGAACTTGGTAATAGTCTGAATGCCCGATCTCTCCTGTACGATAATGAAGAGTCTGCTGCATGAACTCTTGGATTTGTTGATTGGTTAGAAGCGGAACTAAATTTTTTACTAAAAATTCTCTTTCCTTTGCTACTTGGCTAAAGTTTAAACTATTCTCTAATTTTAAAGCTTTAAGGAAGTTTTGAATGGATGGGTAATTCTGACTATTTTGGCTGCTAAGTAAAGAGAGATAGTCTCCTAACTTTATGGTTCCTTTCTGGTAGAGATCTACTTGCTGATCAAAATCCTTTAATTTTTGGTTCCAACCTTTCTCTTTTTCCTGATTTATTTTTAATTTTAAATCTGTTAACTCTTTTTTATATTGGGCAACAAGTCCAACAGATTGTTTGTAAGAATTTACATGTGCCCAGTAGTGGTCATGGTCATCTATTCCTACAATAGGCGGAATCTCTTTTGGGCTGGTAAGAGCTGTATGGATTGCGCCTGAAATTTTTTTCTGTCTAAAAAGATAATCTGTTGATTTTTGGATAGCTTCTGGATAAGGAGAAGTGCGAAAATGGGTTAGATCAATCTCCTCGAAAGCGCCTTCTAAGGCAATCAGATTTATTTTTTTAGAGTCAATCAGCGATTGTATGGTTTTACTTATATTGGTTTGAACTTCTGGGTTTAAGTGCACATCTTGAATATAGAGAACAGTTTTTGCAATCTTTTTATTTTTTGGAATCTGGATTTTACTAATTGTTCCATATTGAGAAGGCACAGATTCAAGCAGAGTTGCTAGCGGCTCTAACGATTCTTTTGGAAGTTCTTGCTTTAAAGATTGGATAAGAGAGGAAGAAATATTTTTCTGAGGCAAAGGTAAAGAATTAAAGTTTGAAGGAATCTGCGCTAAGAGAAGAGCTTCGGGCTTATTTTTATTTAAATTTTTAAGTTGATCCTCCTTTATTTTTTCTACAGAGGCTTTCCGTTCTTGCCAAATAGTTCGCCTTCTTTCACCATAAAGACTGGCTTCGGCAAATGGAGGAGCGATTACAGAAAAAAGAAAAGTTAGGATTAAGAGCTGGATAAAACACGCTTTAATCCCCATTTTCTTTAAATTGATAAGAGCAAAATTTAAGTACACGCGCGTACGCATTAAGCTCAAACTATATCAAGTTACCGTTAAATAAATCTTAAACTTTTTGTAAAAAATTTGTAACACTTTTGTAAAGTTTCATAAAAGCAAAAACGGTGATTTTGACAATAAAAGAGATTTTTAACTAGATAATTCCGATTAGGCTATTGGATGGGGATTTAACCTGAATAATCTAACCTATTCGGGTTAATTAGTTTTTGTTTAAGAATAATTTTTTAAGCGGAAATTAGTTAAAACTTAACAGGTAGTGTAAGAGGGTGCGGCTTGGGAATCCTGTGCCGCCGGGTGAAAGGTAGTGGGATTCTTTGGCGCTCCAGGCAGGGCCGGCAATATCTAAATGTGCCCAGGGTTTATCTCCCACAAATTCTTGCAAGAAAAGGCCTCCCACAATTGAGCCGCCTTCTCTGCGGGTAGAAGAGATGTTTTTAATGTCAGCGACTGTGGAATTTAAGCCTTCTCGATAGTCTTTTTCTAAGGGAAGAGGCCAAAATTTTTCATTGCTTTCTAAACTCGCTTTTTTAATGGCATTAAGCAGTTCTTCATTATTTCCCATGTATCCTGCCACAAGCGCTCCTAAACCTATGACCACAGCCATGGTTAAAGTGGCTAAATCAATAATCGCATCTGGGTTTTGTTTCACCGCGTAAGAAAGAGCATCTGCTAAAATTAATCTGCCTTCAGCGTCTGTATTTAAAACCTCAATGGTTTTTCCATTCATTGCTTTTAATACATCCCCGGGTTTGTAAGCTCTGCCTCCAGGCATGTTTTCCGTTAAAGCCATAATTCCATGAAGTTCAACCGCAGGTTTTATTTTTGGGATGGCTTTAAAAATTCCTAAAATTGTTGCTGCTCCAGCCATGTCCATCTTCATGGTTTCCATGCCTTCTGCGGTTTTTAAAGAAAGGCCGCCTGAATCAAAGGTAATGCCTTTGCCTACAAAGGCAATGGATTTAGAGGCTTTTACAGGTTTGTAATGAAAGTGCAAAAATATGGGAGGCTCAGCGCTTCCTCGATTAACTCCTAAAAGAGCGCCCATCCCCATTTTTTCAATCTCTTTTTTTTCAAAAATTTTTAATCTAATCCCAGAAGATTTGCAATTTTTCTCAACTTCTTTTGCAAGTTTTGCAAACTGGGTTGGAGTCATGGAACTGGGAGGTTCATTCACTAAATCCCTCACAAAACAAGCGGTTTCAGATAGGGTTTGGGCAAGTTCTATCCCTTTTTTTATGTCTGACTCAAATTTTTCAGAACCAATCACACTACAACTTTGAATTTTTTTGGAACCATCTTGTTTGCTTAAATATTTGTCGAATTTGTAGTTTGCCAGCAGCGCTCCTTCTAAAATTGCATAGGATTCTTTGTATGGATTATTCAGAATTTGAGGTAAAAAAAGAGAAATTTCCTCAGAAGATATGTTTTGAGCTTTTCTTAAAGCGCAAGCGCTGGCTCGTCTTAATTTTTCTTCAGTTAAAGTTTTTTCTTTTCCAAGCCCGGTAAGAATAATTCTTTTAGCAGGAGATTCATTTTTTGGAAAGAGAAGAACAGTTGTGTTTTCTTTGCCTTTAAATCCCTGTTCTTTTGCTTCTTCAATTAATTTTTTATCTTGGATTCCAAAAGTTTCGTTTTCCAAGGCAAAAAGGATCAGAGTCTTTTCTTTAGGGATTGTGGTTGCGATTGAGATTTTCACGATCTATAGATTGGAGTCCAACTTGGGTTTTCTTTAAAAAGTCGCACACATTGGATTGTTTTTGTAGGGGTAAGATAAAAAAGATGGTTTCTATTTGCCGGCACTAAAATAAAATCTCCTTTTTCTACAAGGAGGCGCATCCATTGATCTTTTTTAGAGCGGATATCAAAAATCCCCTCTCCATTTAAGACAAACCGAACCTCATCGTCCGTATGGATATGCTCTTTATCAAATTTTGCGCAGATGGCGTCTAAATTAGGCATGGCAGGATAAAGTTCTACAATATCTTGAGCGCTATATCTCCAACTTTTTTTAATTTTGTCTAAAGAGGGTTGAAAATTTTCTGTAGGAATTTTTTGATAATAAATTCCTTCTTCCATCAGTTTGTCTGCAAGGATTTCAATGCCAGAATCCAACCAAGTTGCTTTCATTGGATAGGTTTAATTTAAGAGGTCTATTCCCAGATGTTTTAATTTTATTGCTGCTTCAAAAAGATAATCGTAACATTCAGCCTGAGTTTTTGCTTGAATCCAATCCTTTCCCCATACATACACTCCATGACCGCGCACTAGAACCGCATGTGTTTTTGGATTTTCTAAAATTGCCTGCCTTAAAGAATCTGTCAGATCAGATTCCTTTGCCATGTTTGGAATAATGGGAACTTCTACTGTATCGAATGCATTAGCGCCAATAATTCCTTTCTGCATTTCAAGATTACTAATTTTAAAATGGCTGTCGTAAAGCCATGTGGCTGTCATGGCATGAATAGAGTGGCTGTGGAGAACAGCTCCTGCGTTTCTCAAATGATACGCGAGAATAAAAAGCGGTTTACATTCCGAACATTTTAAATTGGATACTGGCTCTTCCAGCACATTGCCATCTAAGTCCAAGACAAAGATGTCATTGGGATCAAGCTGTTCTTTTTGAACCCCGCTTGGCGCCATGTAGATTTTTTCGCCTTGTCGGATTGAAATCCCGCCGCCAGTTCCGCTGGCCCAGCCTTTGAAGTAAAAAAGTTGGCAGAGTTCACAAATCAGTCGCCGAATTTCCTGATCGCTGGAAGCAGATTCTTGAGTCATCAGGGATTCAATCGTGCGATTTTTGATATTTTCCATAAATTAAGAATTTAACCCAAATAGCGCAAGAAAAAATTAAAACCTAGATGACAGGGATAAGAAAAATAATATGATATAAATAAGAACAAATTTGTCTGCTTATAATCATGCAAAAATCGTATTAAAATGAAGAGATCAGAATATAATTCCTATTTCTGCGGCAGGTCCGGAAAATTCTAGTTCAGTATGAATATCGTTTTGATCTAGGGTGATATTTTGAACTTTATAGCCAGCTCCAATAAAAAGAAATTTTAGTATGCGGTATTTTACCAGCGCGTTCGCGTCATAATAGCGGTTTTTTCCATAAGCAATTGCTTTAATTTCAGCGCCTACACTCAATTTATCAATGGGTTTTAATTGTAAGGCAAGGAATCCCATGGGAACAGGCACTGCTAAACTTTTTGACTCATTTAATCCGGTTTGCGCCTGATTTATTTCTGCTTTAAAATCAATTAGCCGTACATTCAGTCCTACATCTATTCGTAGTTTTTCATCCGTAACGGTTTCTATAAATGGAATTCCGTAAAAAAGAGTTAAGTCATAGTGATCTAATTTTAAAGTAGAGGTAAAAGGAACATTTGCGCTAAAACTTAAGTTTCCAAATTGAAATGGCACAGTTTTAGATCCTGTAGCGTCAAACTTTAAAGGTGTGGCGGCAATATAAAGGTTGGGCAGAAAAAGCGGCAGGTCTAATCTAATTCGTCCGGTAAAGTTGCTTACCTTATCATATTTTAAATCGTTCTTTACATCTACACCAATCCCTTTATAAGACAAATTACCAGACGGCGTTATTTGGGTTATGCCTACTCCTGTTTCTATTTCAAAAGCAAAGAGATTTAGAGAGTAAAAAAGAAGGGTCAGAAGAACAAAGGAAAAAGAAAGATAAGATTTCGTTTGTCTCACAGAGCAAATCCTATCAAAAGCAATAGAAAAAAGTCAAATTTTTTTTGGTATAATTCATAATTACAATTATATATGAGTAAAATAATCGCTGTCTTTTACAATCCAGACAAACCTAATATAAAAAATATCTTTGCTCACCTTATTGAATGGCTTAAAAAACAAGGGGTGCAGGTTATTGCTAAGCTCTCTCACGCAGATTTGAGGTTAGCGGAGTTTGCTCTTGTTTTAGGCGGAGACGGCACTATTTTAAGAGTTGGTAGAACTTTAGCGCCGCATGGGATTCCTATCCTTGGCATCAACTTAGGCAGGCTTGGTTTTTTAGCTGAAACTGATATCAAAGACCTTTATAAAATTTTAAAAAAAGCATTGAATAAAGAGTTAAAAATAGAAGATAGGGACATGTTGAAAATTTCAGTTTTTAGAGACGGCAAAAATAAGCGGTCAAAAACTGAAATTTCAGACAATTTGGTAAAAAGTTCTCTTGCTCTAAATGATTGTTACATCCATACAGGATCCAGTTCAAGAATTATTGAATTAGACGCGTATGTCAATGGAGAATTTCTAGCCACTTATATTGGGGATGGGTTGATTGTTTCCACACCCACAGGATCCACTGCTTATTCTTTAGCTGCTTCTGGTCCTATTGTGGTGCCGCAACTTCCGGTGATGCTTCTTACTCCAATTTGTCCGCACACTTTGGCTCAACGCCCGCTTTTAGTTTCTAGCCAAGATCAGGTGGAATTAGTCATAAAAAATTGCGCTTTAAGCAAATTTATTTTTTTATCTTTTGATGGACAAGAGAGTGTCTCTATCCAGCTTAAAGATCGCATTCGAATTGAAAATGCTTCTCAAAAACTTAAACTGCTGGTGGATCCAAAAAGAAGTTATTACCAAATTTTAAGAACAAAACTTAGGTGGGGAGAGCGTTAACATGCTGCTAGAGCTTAAGATTCGTAACTACCTGCTGATTGATTCTCTGGAAATTCAGTTTTCTAGTAACCTGAATGCTTTAACTGGGGAAACAGGAGCGGGCAAGACGATCCTGATTGATGCGCTTGGTCTTCTATTAGGAGAGAGAAGCGCTGGCTCTTGTGTGCGTAAAGGCGCTAAAAATTGCGAGATTCTTGGAACTTTTGATTTAAAAAATAAGTGTCTCGCAAAAGATTTTTTAGATTCGCTATCTCTTAATCCAGAGGATGATTCACCTCTTATCTTGCGCAGAGAAATTGACCTTGAAGGTAAATCCAAATCTTTTGTGAATGATCGGCAGGTGAGTTTAAATACCCTTAGTTCTTTAGGCAATTTTTTAGTTGACCTGCACGGCCAGCATGAACACCAGCTTTTGTTAAAGTTAAATGAGCAGCGCGAACTCTTAGACCGCTACTCAGGGAATGGTTCTTTGATCAAAGAAATAGAAAATCTTTACCTTCAATGGAAAACATTACTTGAAAAAAAAGAGAGCCTCCTGCTTTCTGAGCAAGAGAGAGCCCAGAGGTTAGATCTTTTTCAATATCAGTTAAGGGAGATTGATACTTCTAAACTTGTTCCGGGCGAAGAGGAAGAAATAGAAAAAAAATTACCTCAATTAAAAAATGCGGATAAATTAAGGCAATTTTCTGATGAACTCTATTCACATCTTTATGAATCTGAAGGTTCAGTTTTAGAGAGACTTAAAATTTGTCAGGGTTTAATGCATAACTTAGAGAGTCTTCAAGGGGAACTTAAAGATTCTCCTTTTTTATTAGAGGAATCTTTTTTAAAATTAAATGAAGTTGCTAATTTTATGCAGAGTTTTCGGGAAAATTTAAATGCGGATCCGGAAAAACTAGACGCTTTAATTTCTCGGCAGGACCTTATTTCCAAATGTAAGAAAAAATATGGTTCTAGCATTGAAGAAATTTTAACTGTTGCTGAAAAGATTAGATTGGAAGTCAAATCCCTGGAATTTTATGACCAGACTTTGGATGGAGTGAAGCAAGAGATACAAACCATCTATGATGAACTGATTAAAAAAAGCAAGAAACTTACCGCCTTAAGAAAAAAAGCAGGAGAAAAACTCTCTTTACTGGCAATGAGAGAGTTAAAAGATTTAGGTTTTAGCAAAGCTCAATTTTCTGTTCAACTGACGCCGAATTTAAATTCTGAGGGACAAGAGATGCCTGCCACTCACGGTTTGGAAAAGATAGAATTTCTTTTTTCCGCCAATCCCGGAGAAGCAATTAAACCTTTAAGGCAGGTGGCTTCTGGCGGGGAGCTTTCCAGAATCATGCTAGCTTTAAAAAAAGTTTTATCAGAGTGCGATTTAGTCCCAACCTTAATTTTTGATGAAATTGATACTGGCATTGGCGGCTCCATGGGACATGTGTTAGGAGAGAAACTTCAATCTTTAGCTAAAGCCCATCAAATTCTTTTGATTACGCACTTGCCGCAGATCGCTGCTTTTGCGGATCGCCATCTTTTAGTAAGAAAGAATGTTAGGGGTGAAACTACAAAAGTGGTTTTGGAACTTTTAGATGATAAAAATAGAGTAAAAGAGGTCGCCCGCATGTTAGGCGGAATTTTAGAAGATGGAGTGGAACCCACTGCAATTTCTTTAAAGCATGCCTCTGAACTGCTTTTGAATGCAAGGTAAAAACAATGAGCGATGAAAGATTTAGAGCCTCAAAAGGTATAAGAGCTTTTACCGGCAATGAACTGCTTTTAAAAGGGGGATTAGAGGGTGGAATCGCTCTTTTTACCGGCTATCCAGGCTCTCCTATTTCTGATGTTTTTGATTCTATTTACTTTAATCGGGATCTTTTTTTAGAGCATGGAATTGTAGGACAAATTGCGAATAACGAGGCTCTGGCTGTTGCTAGGTTGAACGGCTGCCGCATGGCTAACTTAAGAGCCATGGCTGTGATGAAATCTGTAGGGCTGCATGTAGCTTCAGACGGTATTGCCATAGGAAACCTTGCGGAACCTAAACACCCAGAAGGCGGAGCTTTAATTGTGGTAGGAGATGACCCTTGGAATGAAACGACTCAGATCGTGTCAGATTCCAGATTCCTCTCTCAACATTTGCAAGCGCCTATTTTAGAGCCTTCTACTTTTCAGGAAATAAAAGATTGGATTAACATTGGTTTTGAGCTTTCCGGAGCTTGTAATCTTTATGTCACTTTTTTAATTACAACCCCGCAAGCAGACGGGGGTGGAAGCGTGGTTGTAAAATCCAATGTTTATCCAAAAATAAATTCGAATTGGAAGATGACTCTTTCTAACCAAGAGTTGGATGTTAAAGATTTTGTCATGATTCCGCCCCATACATCTCAAAAAGAAGCCACGCTTCAAGCACGATATAAAAAATTTATAGAAAAAATTAGGGAAAAAAATTTAAATTCTTTGCTTTATTTTAATTCTCAAAATCTGGAGGTCCCTCTTGGATTTATTACCTCTGGAATGTCTTATTGTTATTTAGAGCATGCTCTTTATGAAATGGATTTAAAAGCTCTTTTTCCAATTTTAAAATTAGGATCTACCTATCCTTTGGATCAGGAGCTTGTAAAAAAGTTTTTAGAAAGAGTAAAAACAGTTATTGTGATTGAAGAAAAAAGACCATTTCTAGAGAATCAAATAAAAGTGATAGCTCAAGGAATGGCGCAAGAAAGAGCAGATTCTTTTTCGCATGAAATTTCTATTTACGGCAAAGAGTTTCCTCATGCTTGTGAAGGCATTCCACAAGTTCGCGGCATCAATACCTCTATTCTTATTGACCGTTTAGGGAAACTCTTCCTAACATTAGGGATTCCTCAAATAAAAGGAAAAGAGAAAAAGATTGAGGAAGAAATTAAACTTATTCAAGAAACTTCTAATCTCAATTTGCAAATTCCTGTGAGAACCCCAACTTTTTGTCCCGGGTGTCCGCATAGAGATTCCGCCATTGTTTCTTTAAAGATGAAAAAGGAATTTTCTGATCCCAACTCCATAAAAACTAAAAAGAGCGGCCCTGTAGATTTTGTGTTTCATGGCGAATCTGGCTGTCACTCCATGCTTCAGTTCGCTCCCAATGAGGGTTTAATGCAGAACTATTCTGGCATGGGGTTGGGAGGAGGAACAGGGGCAGGCATTGACCCTTTTATTAAAAATAAGCAGGTTGTGTTTTTAGGGGATTCTACATTTTTTCATTCAGGCATGATCGCCATTTCCGATTCTATTAAGAATAATCAGAACATCACTTATATTATTCTGGACAATAAAACTACAGCCATGACCGGTCACCAACCCACTCCGGGCAATGATTTTGATATTTTAGGGCGTAAAACTTTGCAGCAAAAAATTGAAAGAATCGTGCGCGCCTTAGCAGGCGGTGAAAATATTCCTGTGATACGGGCCAACCCAGAAGAAAGAGAATCCTACAGTCGTCTCATAGAAAATTTGGCTTTAAAGGAAGGGGTGAAGGTGGTGATTGCAGATAAAGAGTGCGCCATTACTTTTCATCGAAGAACGAGGAAAGAAAAAAAGAGCATGGTTCGGGAAAAAGGTTATCTGCCTTCTCAAGAATTCATTAATATCACTCCGGATGTGTGTGAAGCTTGTCATGAGTGTACCCAAACCACAGGCTGTCCTGGTTTAACCATAGAAGATACGGATTTTGGACCTAAGGTGGTCACAGACCTTTCCACATGCGTTGCAGATGGAGCCTGCATGAAAGGAAAGGTTTGTCCTTCCTTTGAAAAAGTGGTGATCACAAGAAAAAAATCAGCTCGGAAAACATTCAATGAAATAAAAGTTGGAGAGATTCCTTTGCCAACTGTTTCTAATTTTGATTCTTCTTATTATATCTCTACCTTTGCCGTAGGCGGCATGGGAGCAGGCGTGATTTCCGCGATTTTAGTTCGGGCAGGAATAGAAGAAGGATATTCAGTTTTATTTCAGGATAAAAAAGGTCTTGCGATTAGAAACGGCGGAGTCTATGGACATGTAGTTTATTCTAAAAATTCAAATCAGGTACTAGCTCCGCAAGCGCCTTACGGCAAGGCGGATTTAGTTTTAGGCATAGACCTTTTAGAAACAGCTAGGGGGTTAGATCCTAAAGCGAACATGCAGGTGGCAAGCCCTTTTAGAAGTTCTGCCATTGTTAATTCTCATAAAACTGAAACCATTTTAACTTTGATGCATAAAGATTCTTTTAACGCATCCGAAATTGAAGATCAAATTAAAAAAAGAATAAAGAAAGAAAAATTTTTTTGCATTGATTTTTCTCAAATTTCTGAAAATATTTTGGGCTCTAAACTCTATACTAATTTACTGATCATAGGAGCTGCTTATCAAAAAGGGGAGCTGCCATTGAGGCTTGAAAGTTTAGAAAAAGCTATTAAAGAAACTGTGGGAGAAGAGGATCTTAAAGAAAATAGTCAGGCTTTTCATCTGGGTAGAGAAATTGTTTGTAATCCAAAGAAGTTTTTAAATTCCATTGTAAAGAAACGATGTACTTATGATGAAACAATCTCCTTGAAAGCTGAGTTTCTTAAAAAAAGAATTTTTATTGGAGAGAAACTTGCGCTTAAATACCGGCAAAGCATGGAACGAGCCATTCGCTGGATGCATTTAGACGAGGTTTCTAATCAGAAAATCGCTTTGAGGTTTTATGAGCTCATTCAGTATGAAAGTATGGAGGTTGCTGAACTTTACCTTTCTCTTCTTTGGGAAGTTTATAGAAAAGATCATAAAGATTTTATCGCCACAAAAGCCGTGATCGAGAACCTTTTTAAAGTCATGGCTATTAAGGATGAAATTTATGTTTCTCATCTTTTAACATCTCAAGAAAAAATTGAGCGGGATAAATTGCGGTATAGGGTGGATGAATCTAATGGGGATGAGATACACTATACTCATTTTAACCGTCCTCATTTCTCTTTGCTGGGGTTAGAGTTAGAGTTTGATTTCCACACTAAAAATTGGATGCTAAACATTATGAAATATTGTAAATTTTTAAGGAGACTCCTGCCCCTCTGGCATGCAAGGGAAAAGGCTTTTAGGAATTGGTATATAGATTTAGTCAGGGGTTTTAACTATTTTTTAGACACCGAAGTCTATATGAAATATGTTCAGATTTTAAAAATTCCGGAGACAGTGTCTGGATATAGAGAAATCCGTTATCCTAAAATGGAAGAGGCAAGAAAAAAAGTGTTTAACCTTTTAAGCGACATAGAATTTTTGAAAAAGCAAAATCCAAATACGAAATTTTCTTTCAAATAGAGTTTTTTAAAAAAAATATGCTCATTAGACTTGCTCGACTCACAGATGTTCCTGCAATTTATCATCTTATAACCCAAGCTACGCAAAGAGGCAAAATTTTAAAGCGATCCTTAAAAGAAATTGAGAAAGCAGCGCATCATTTTTGGGTGGTGGAAGAACAGAATAAAATTATTGCCTGCTGTGCTCTTGAGATATATAATAAAAAATTAGCTGAAATCCGCTCTTTAGTTGTGGAAGTGAAAGAGCAGAAAAAAGGGTTAGCCACGCATTTATTAAACCATTGTTTAAAGGAAGCTAAAAAGAAAAAAATTTTGGAGATATTAGCTATTACGGACAGGATCAATCTTTTTAAAAGATTAGGTTTTTCCGAGCAGCTGCATGGCCAAAAGCCGTTATTTTTAAGAACGAGGGCAAAATGAAAAAATCGCTAAAGAAAAAAAGTTGGATGGTTACTGAGGGAGACAGCCGGGCGCCAAATAGAGCCATGCTTAGAGCCGTGGGTTTTAAAGATGAGGATTTTGAAAAACCCATGGTTGGGATCGCCAGCACATGGAGTGAAATTACGCCTTGCAATGCGCATATCAATCTCTTGGCGGAAAAAACCAAGCAAGGGGTGAAAATGGCCGGAGGGGTGGCTCAAATTTTTGGAACCATTACAGTCAGCGATGGAATTTCTATGGGACATGAAGGCATGAAATATTCTTTAGTTTCTAGAGAAGTGATTGCTGATTCCATAGAATTGGTATCTTCTGCTCAGAGGTTTGACGCTTTAATTGCGCTTGGCGGCTGTGATAAAAATATGCCCGGCGCTTTAATGGCCATGGCCCGTTTAAATATCCCTAGTATTTTTATTTACGGCGGAACTATTCTGCCGGGCAACTATGAAAATAAAGATGTGGATATTGTCAGCATTTTTGAAGCAGTAGGAGCTCTTTCCGCTGGAAAAATTAGCAGAGAACAGTTTAAAGGGATTGAATGCAATGCTTGCCCAGGAGCTGGATCCTGCGGCGGCATGTACACAGCCAATACCATGGCTTCAGCCATTGAAGCTTTAGGGATGAGTCTGCCCGGGAGCGCTTCTCATTCAGCGATTACTCAGGATAAAAGCATGGATTGTTTAAAAGCAGGAGAAGCGATCGTTCCGCTTTTAGAAAAGGAAATTACGCCTAAAAAAATAATGACTAAAAAAGCTTTTGAAAACGCGATTACATTAGTCATGGCCCTTGGCGGATCCACCAATGCAGTGTTGCATTTGTTGGCCATGGCAAGAACTATTGGAGTGGATTTAGAGTTAGAAGATTTTAATCGTATTGGCAGGCGTTCACCTCATTTAGCGGATTTAAAACCAAGCGGAAAATATGTGATGAATGACTTAAATCTAGTGGGCGGGATCACAGGGGTTTTAAAAATGCTATTTAAGAGCGGATTACTTCATGGGGATTGTTTAACAGTGACAGGAAAAACCATGGAAGAAAATTTAAAAGAGGTTCCGGATTTAAAAGCTCATCAAGAAATTGTGCGGGATTGTTCTCATCCTTTGCATCCTTCCGGCCCTCTTGTGATTTTAAAAGGCAATTTAGCGCCAGAAGGGGCCGTGGCTAAAATTTCAGGTTTAGACAATATCTCCATGACAGGGCCTGCTAAAATTTATAATTCAGAAGAAGAAACTTTAAAAGCAATCCTTGCGGATAAAATTAAAAAAGGAGATATGGTGATTGTGCGCTATGAAGGCCCAAAAGGAGGGCCTGGCATGAGAGAGATGCTGGCAGTCACTTCCAGTTTAATTGGAAAAGGATTGGGCAAAGAGGTGGGTTTAATTACAGATGGTAGATTTTCCGGAGGAACGCATGGTTTAGTGGTTGGGCATGTGGCGCCAGAGGCTCAAGTTGGAGGGCCGATTGCGATTGTGAAAAATGGGGATTTAATCACCATTGATGTTGGGAAAAAAGAATTAAAAGTTCATCTTTCTAAAAAAGAGATGGGTCAGAGATTAAAAAAATTTAAAGCGCCTCCTTTAAAATGTCAAAAAGGCGTTCTTTATAAATTTGCAAAAGATGTATCTTCCTCTTCCCTAGGCGCTGTTACCATTTGGAAATAAATTTCTTAAAGACCGCATTTTTTAGAAAAAAACCCAGCCATTTTTTTTCACAAACATGAAGAGAGAAATAAAAAAAGCTGTTCGGTTTTTAAACCAGGGCGGGTTGGTTTGTTTTCCAACAGAAACTGTTTATGGTTTAGGCGCTCGTCTTTTTGACGAGCAGGCGCTTCAAAAAATTTTTAAAGTTAAAAATAGGCCTATGGATAATCCCTTAATTGTCCATATTGCTGATCTAAAAGAGTTGAAAATGCTAACTCAAAATTTTCCTAGAGCTGCTTTTAAATTAATAGAAAAATTTTGGCCTGGACCACTTACATTGGTTTGTAAACGATCGGCTCTAGCGCCTGCTTTAGCCTCGGCAGGTCTTAAGACTGTGGCGATTCGGATGCCAAACCATAGAACAGCATTAGAATTAATCCGTGCATTAGGAGAGCCCATTGCAGCTCCCAGCGCAAATATATCTGGCAGGCCCAGCTCAACGCGCTATCAGGATGTAGTTAGGGAGTTGGGGAATAAGGTCAACATGGTTTTAAAAGGAGAACAATCTGAATTAGGGCTTGAATCTACTGTTCTAGATATTACGAGGGTTCCTTTTAGGATTTTGCGTCCTGGTTTTGTAACTTTAGAAAAGTTAAAAAAAGTATTGCCAAATATTTGTTTGGCTGCTAAAGGAAAAAATAAAAAAGTTCTATCCCCTGGAGTAAAACACCAACATTATAAACCAAATTGTAAAGTCGTACTGGTGGAGCCTCAATATTGGGAGAAAACTTTAGAACAGTGGCAAAATCAAAAAACAAGGCTGGGTGTTTTTTCTTACAGTAAAAAAATTCCAAATTTTAAAAATATTGTTTTTAATAAAATGTTCCATGGAAATAAATTTGAAATGGCAAAACAGCTTTATTCCTATTTCTATGACGCGGAAAAAGCAAAGGTTCAAACCCTTTTAGTTGAGACGATTGAACAAAAAGGGATAGGGCTGGCTTTTATGGACAGGTTAAAAAGGGCGAGCGCTTAAATTTAATGAGTACTTTGGAAGAATCTTTTAGGTTTTGTGAAAATTTAGCCAAAAAGCATTATGAGAATTTTCCTGTTGGCTCTTTTTTAGTTCCTAAAGAAAAAAGAAAATATGTCTGGGCGATCTATGCTTTTGCCAGAACCGCAGATGATTTTGCGGATGAAGGTCGTTTTAAGGGGGAGACTTTAGATGACTTAAGGAAGCGCTTAGATCAGTTGGATGAGTGGGAGGATTTGTTAGAAAAATGCGTTTCTGGCAGGTGCGATCATCCTATTTTTGTCGCGCTTTCAGAAACAATATCTAAATTGGCGCTGCCGCCGCAACTTTTAAAGGATTTGCTTACTGCTTATCGCATGGATGTTGAAAAAAATCGTTATAAAAATTTTGAAGAGGTTCTTTATTATTGTAAGCATTCCGCGAACCCTGTAGGAAGGCTTGTGCTCCATATTTTTGGCTATCAGGAACAGGCGCTTCATCAGTTGTCTGACCACATTTGCACCGCTTTACAGCTCACAAATTTTTGGCAGGATATCGCCATAGATTTTAAAAAAGACAGAATTTATTTGCCTCAAGACCAGATGCAGCGCTTTGGGGTGAGTGAAGAAGATTTAAAAAAGGAGAACCCTAACGAATCTTTTAAAAAGCTTCTTCATTTTTGCGCGCAGAAGACCGCGCAACTTTTTAATCAAGGGTTGCCCCTCACTGAGCTTGTAGGCAAGGACTTAAAAATTGAAATGAAACTAACCTGGCTGGGAGGAACTACTATTTTAAGAAAAATTAAAGAGAAAGATTATAATGTTTTTGAGTTCCGTCCGGAGATAACATGGAGAGATAAATTTTCTTTACTGGCGCGTTCCTTTTTTCTTAAGACTATTCGTCCTTTAGAGTTTTTAAATCATGAACTCTAATTCAGAAGAAATTGTTCTTAAAAGCAAATCGAATTTTGTCTCCTCTTTTTATTTTTTAAGCAAAGAAAAAAGAGAAGCGCTCAACACTGTTTACGCTTATTGCCGTTTAACTGACGACATTGTGGATGAAGGGTCTCTAGCAAAAGGGGAGAAAGAAGCTGCCAAAACTTTAGAGGAGTGGAAAGAGAAAACTTTTTTTGCTTTTAAAGGAAAATCAGATCATCCGGTTTTGCAAGAACTTTTTAAAGTAGTTGAAAAATATAAGATTCCAGAAGATTATTTTTTGGAGTTAATTGAAGGGGTGGGGCTAGATCTTCAGAAAAAATCGTTTTTGAATTTTGAGGAACTTTATCCTTACTGTTACAAGGTGGCTAGTATTGTTGGGCTTATCTGTCTTGAAATTTTTAGTTACAAAAATAAGAAATCAAAAGATTACGCTATACATTTAGGAGTCGCCTTTCAACTAACCAATATTTTAAGAGACATTCGATCTGACGCAAAACAAAATCGAGTTTATATCCCAGAAGTAGAGCTTAAAAATTTTGGTTTGGAAAGAAAGGATATCCTCAGCTTGTCTAGTGGCTGCAATCTTTTTAAAGAAGAGAAGTTAGAGAATTTTAAGGCAATGATAGAATTTCAGTGTGATAGAGCGCAAAGTTATTATGAAAGAGCCAAAGAAAATCTGACAGAAGAGGATCGCTCAAGGTTAGTGGCAGCGGAAGTGATGCGCTCCATTTACTACGCGATTTTTATTAAGATTAAAAAAAATCCTTTTAGAATCTTGGATGCTCGAGTTACACTTTCCAAAATTGAATATTTTTGGAGACTATTGGTGGGATGGATGCATGCAAGGTTGTGATGATTGAAGAGGAAAAAAGTTTTTGAAATTAAATTTAGAATAGTGCTTTTGGTTCTCTTTTAGACAAGATATAGTATGAATAGAGCTATCGTAATAGGAGGAGGCTGGGCAGGACTATCCAGTGCAGTTGAACTTCAAGATAAAGGTTTTGAGGTTACTTTATTGGAACAATCCGGCCGCTTAGGGGGAAGGGCTTCTTCTTTTAAAGATAAGGAATCCGGAGAAATTTTAGACAATGGGCAGCATCTTTTTATGGGCTGTTATAGCTCTACGATTCGATTTTTGGAAAAAATTGGATCTTTAAAAGATTTAAGGTTTCAAGATAAATTGTCTGTAAATTTTGTCAATAGAAAAGGGAAAATTTTTAATTTAAATTGTCCTCAAATCCCTGCTCCCTATCATTTATTTTTTGGTTTGGCGAACCTTGGAACCCTATCCCTTGTTGAAAAGTTCAGTATGCTAAAAGTTTATGGAGCGTTAAAAAATGGGGCTCAAAATTTAAAGACAAAAACAGTAGAGGAATGGCTAATCGCTTTAGGCCAATCAGAAAGAGCTAGAAAATATTTTTGGGATCTTATTACCATAGCCACATTAAATGAACAGCCTTCTATTGCGGATGCGGAGAGTTTAAGAATTGTTTTGAAAGAGGCTTTTTTCAGCTCCAAAGAGAAATCAAAGATCGCTTTATCTACAGTGGGTTTAAGCGAGTTGTGCGGTAGTTCTACGGAGAGATATTTACAAGACAGAAATAGCAGTATCCGAACCAATGTTTTAGTCAGTAAAATTGAGTTTGAGGGAGATTCGGTTTCAGGGGTAATTTTAAGAGATGGGACGGTTTTAAAAGCGGATGTTTATATATGCGCGGTTCCTTTTTTTGTTTTGCCAAACTTAGTTGGGGAAGAATTTGAAAGAAAATTTTTTGGAAAATTGAAAAATCTTCAATCCTCTCCTATTTGTTCCATTGCGCTCTGGTTTGATGAGCCTGTGACTGACTTAAGATTTGCCGGTCTTTTAGACACTCAAGTTCAGTGGTTTTTTAATAAATCTAAAATTTTAAAATCCGCTTCAAAACATCTCTCTTTAGTGATTAGCGGAGCGCATCAAATCATAACAAAAAGCGATCAGGAAATTTTAAAACTATGTATGGAGGAGTTACAGGACTGTTTTCCTAAAATCAAGGGTTTTAAATTGCGTCGGGCTTTAATTCAAAGGGAAAAAAACGCAACCCTTTCCCCTAAAATTGGAGCTCAAGAGTTTCGTCTTCCTCAAAAAACCCCTTTAAAAAATTTTTTCTTGGCTGGAGACTGGACAGATACCGGGCTTCCTGCAACCATTGAATCCGCAGTTTTAAGCGGAGTAAAAGCTGTTTCTTATTTATAAAGAACTGGAGAACTTCAAATGGTGATTGCGCGAAAAATTAGAGATCTTCAAAATTTTTTAAAAAAGAAACGTGTCCATCATTCTTTAGGTTTTGTCCCGACCATGGGAGACTTGCATGAGGGGCATCTTTCTTTGGTAAAGCGTTCAAAAAAAGAGAATATTTTTACTGTGGTTTCCATTTTTGTAAATCCTAAACAGTTTGATTGCAAAGAGGATTTTGAAAAATATAAAAGAAACGAAAGTAAAGATATTGCAAAATTAAGGAAAGAAAGTGTGGATTTAGTTTTTCTGCCTTCTGTAGAAGAAATTTATCCTAAAGGTTTTCAAACCTCAGTAGAGTTGGGCAGTTTAACTAAGAATTTATGCGGAGCTTTTAGGCCCGGACATTTTCAAGGAGTTGCTACCATTGTATTAAAACTTTTTAATTTAGTTCAGCCAGACAAAGCTTATTTTGGCTTAAAAGATTTTCAACAAGTTAAAGTAGTAGAACAAATGGGTAAGGATTTGAATTTGCCAATTCATGTTATTCCTTGTCCCATAGTTCGTGATCAAAATGGTCTTGCTCTTTCTTCTCGTAATTCCAGGCTCAGTTTCAAAGAAAATTTACGAGCAACTAAAATTTCTTTTTCTTTAAGACGATGCGCTGATTTGGTAAGATCTAGGAAAAATCTCTCATTAAAATTCGTTAGAGATTATTTTAAAAATCATCTTGAACTTCAAGGGAAAGATAAGGTTGAATATTTTGAAGCTGTGGATCCAGAAACTTTAGTTTCTTTAAAAAAACTGACCCCCCCTATCCTATTTGCCGCCGCAGTTTGGATTGGCAAAACTCGGCTCATAGATAATGTTTTGATATTAAAAGCGCATCATATTTATTCAGGTTAAATAGATAATACGAAAGCACTTTGTCATCATAAACTAAATAATTAAAATGGCTGAATCTCAAATCTTGATTATTGGCAGCGGTATCGCTGGACTTACCTTTGCGTTGCGAGCTTGTGAAAAATATACAGTGAGCATAGTCACTAAACGCAAGCTCGAAGAATCCAACACTTATTATTCTCAAGGAGGGATTGCGGCTTCTGTTGCTCCGGGTGATTCCATAGAGAAACATGTTGAAGATACGCTTAGTTCAGGCGCAGGTCTTTGTCATAAAGAGGTGGTAGAAAAAGTTTGTAGAGAAGGGCCAAATGTTATTCAAGAATTAGAAAAGTGGGGGGTAAAATTTTCCCTTTCTCCTTACGGAAACCAGCATTTTGAATTAGGTCTAGAGGGAGGGCATTCTCACCGCAGGATTTTACATGTAGGAGATATTACTGGCAGAGAAGTGGAAAAAATTCTTTGTCAAAAAGTTCGTAAAGAGCCTAACATTAAAATTTATGAAAACTGCGTTGCCATTGATCTCATCACAAAAAAGAAAATTACTTCTCAAAAAAATTCTGATTTTTGTTTAGGCGCTTATGTCTTGGATATTGAAAAACAAAAAGTTGAGAAATTTCTTTCACAAGTGACTGTGCTGGCCACTGGGGGCGCGGGGAAAGTTTATCTCTATACTACTAATCCGGATGTTGCAACAGGCGACGGCATTGCCATGGCTTACCGAGCAGGGGTGAAAGTGGCGAATTTAGAATTTGTGCAGTTCCATCCAACTTGTCTTTATCATCCACAGGCAAAATCTTTTTTAATTTCAGAAGCGGTTCGGGGAGAGGGTGGTAAACTGCTTCTTTCTAATGGAAAGACTTTTATGGAAAAACATCATGTTTTAAAAGAGCTTGCTCCCAGGGATATTGTAGCCAGAGCCATTGATTTTGAACTAAAAAAGTCCGGTGAAGCGTGCGTTTATTTAGACATTAGCCACCGCGGATCAGATTTTATTAAGAGCAGGTTCCCAAATTTGGTAAGTTCCTGCAAAAAATTTGGGTTTGATATGGCTAGAGAACCTATTCCTGTGGTTCCAGCTGCGCACTATATTTGCGGTGGAGTAAAAACTGAAATTAACGGGCAAACTTCTATTCCTAATTTATTTGTCATTGGGGAATCCGCCTGCACGGGTCTCCATGGAGCAAATCGTTTAGCGTCTAACTCTTTGCTTGAGGGTTTGGTCATGGCTCAAGGATGCGCCAAGAAATTGGATTCGTTATTTCAAGAAATCCCATCTTTTTCCAATTTTAAAATAGGGGATTGGAATCCAGGCAAGGCTCGGGATCCAAACGAACAAGTTGTGATTGAACAAAATTGGGATGAGATCCGTCGTTTTATGTGGAATTATGTGGGAATTGTGCGCACGGATAAACGTTTAGAAAGAGCCTTAAGGCGCATAGAACTTTTGCAGCAGGAAATTCAGGAATATTATTGGAACTTTATTATTACTTCTGATTTAATTGAGCTTAGGAATATCGCCTTAGTCGCAGAATGCGTTATCCGTTCTGCTTTGGCCAGAAAAGAGTCCCGAGGTCTTCACTATAATTTAGACTACCCTGATACTGACGATCGAAATTTTTTATCTGACACACTTCTTTGAAACCTCACAATCGTCATTGAATTGTGATATTCGATGTTAGTTTTGGGGTTAAGAATAGAAGTTAAAATTTCAAACTAAATTGGAATTTTGCTAATATTTGATAATAAGTTTATCAAATATTTCTACTGAAGCCCGGATGGCGGAACTGGCAGACGCGTGAGACTCAAAATCTCATATCCTTTGGGATGTGTGGGTTCGACTCCCTCTCCGGGCACCAAATGTAACTTGTTCGGAATTGATTGTTTTGTAAGGCGTATTTTTCGACAGAAGTATATAATTATAGCGTAGATAAAAAATAAAGGTAGTTCATTTTTTGAACTACCTTTATTTTTTATCTACGCCTATTTTTTTATGGGCGGGGAGGGAATCGAACCCTCACCCGAGTTGCCTCAGTCAGGATTTTAAGTCCTGTGCGTCTGCCAGTTCCGCCACCCGCCCACTTGCTGAAAATATTGAATTATTAGGGATTTTATAATACTCCCGGCCATTCCTAATAACCTTCTCAAACCTTAACGTAACACCAGCGTAACACGGATTGACCCCTTCCCTGCTTAAAAGTTGAATTGATGATCTCTTTTGGTCTGGCGCTACGTGAAGATATCTCTCTGTAATTGCTATTGTACTATGTCCAAGATATTCTTGTACTGTTTTTACATCTACACCCTTCATAATTAGTTCACTGGCGAAAGTATGCCTTAAATCATGAAAGGTAAAATTAGGGATTTTGGCTTCCTTAACTGCCCTTTCAAATGCCCCCCTGAATATCCCATTTCTTTTAAAAGATTTTTCTTGAGCGTCACAAAAAACGTATATACTTTTTCTAGGAATATTGGATAATACAAACAATAGTTCTGCGTGAATTGGCAATTGTCTCAATTTACTGCCCTTTGTATCTTTTACAAATATAACTGCCCTCTCCAAATCCACATCTTCCCACTTTAATTTCAATATTTCGCCCTGTCTCATGCCGGTTTTTAATGCGGTAAGTATGATAGGTTTAAGAAATTCAACGCTAGACTTAAATAACCTTATGCGTTCTTCGTGACTTAAATATCTTTCAGGTTTTCGTTCCTCTCTAAAAGGTTTTACCCTCTTTACTAAATTTTCTCCGGCCCATTTACCCCATTCAATCGCTTTTGTAAACAAGTGGCGTAGAAATGCCAGTTCTCTATTAGTTCTAGCTTTTGAAACTGATTTTAATCGATATCCTCTATACAGTTCTATTTTATGTGGTGTAATATCATTTAACAAACAATCTTTAAAATAACTAAGAATTGTTTTGGATATTGTTATATCGTTAACATAGGATTTTTTTGATGATTTTGAGTAATCATTAAGATATAAATCTATCATTAATGAGAGCTTCATTTTAGTGCGAATGGGGAAATTTTTTCCTTCAATAAGTTGGGCGCGTTTGACATGATATATTTTCTCAGCCAAATCCTTATCCGTGGTATCGCTGCTTTGGAAGACTCTGATTCCATCAACCTTATAACTAAACCACCAGTACGGACTATCTTTTCTTTTATAAAGCGCCATTTTATTTTAAAATTCTAACTCATATCACCGATGGTGTCAATTGATTTCACCATGCGTTTTAGCATCCACTTGTCTATCGCCGCTGCATCAAATATTATCTTTCTCCCAAAAGGTATAAAAGGGATTTTTCTCTTCCTAACAAAATCGTAAATGGTAGCGGTTGAGAGTCGAACATATTCTTCCAACTCTCTCACGGTTAAATACCGCTTAGTTGAGGAAGTTTCTAAAATCTCTTTTGTTATATCCATATTTTCATTTTATTAGAATAATTGCCTCAGAGATCAACGCTATCCTCGATATCTTGCTCTTCATCCGAGGCTGTATCATAATTTGCCTCACCAAGTCCACCAAGCCCAGTTTGTCCATCCGGTTTAGCTAATTCTGCGTTAGATTCTGTTGTGGAGGCTGGACTTGGTGGGGAAACTGGGCTTGGTGGGGCAAATTTAAGTCCATAGGCTATGGATAAATGGTCGATTTTTATAGGGTCATAAGCGATTGATGTAGTTCCGCCATGAGTCCATCCCCATTCAAATCCCAGGGCTCTAAGTGTTTTCCCGATTCTTTTTGGTGAGATATGATATCTTTCAGGTTTGTCTAAATTTACTTTTTCAGTGATATCTTTGAGCGGCAGAAACCCTTTCATGACTCTAAACTCTAACTCTAGCAGGGAATAGATTATTTGAGCTTCTATACTTTGATATTTCTCCAATCTTCTTTTTTCATCAATTTGTTTCACTAGACTAATGAATTCTTTTTCTCTATTGGAATTCGCTAATCTTATAATTTGATATATGGGTTTTAAAATATCTCCAAGACGCCCTCTAGCAGGTTTGGGCACTTTGGGCAGGGGTTCTCCTAAGTGCCTTAGCCTAAATTCTACGAGCCGTTCTTTTAAGGTCAGGGCTTCTTCTGGTTTTACGCTCCTTTCAAAGTTTTTGACGCTATCGGACATGGTAATTGAGATGCAACGAGTATCGAGAATGGGGTGGATCGCTTCATTGGTGGCAATAATGGTGGGACCAAACACATCGTAATGTTTTGTATCTCTAAAAGCACCTTTCTCCGGCCATAGGACTCTACTTACCTTACATCCTCTTTCCATTCTAGAGAGAAGAATATCATCCGCTCCTCTTTTTTCTGCTTTGTTCCAGAGGTCTCTTACATCTAGGAAAAGGCTGGCCCTATGGTTTTCTGACCAGCGGAAAAGATTCGCTTCATTCAGCGTTTCCGTGTGAACCCCTCTGTAAGCTACATAAATTAACCCTTTACCGGTTCTAGACTTTCCTCTTTCAGGAACAGCGAAGAAAAGGAGAATGGGAGAATAATGGAATGACTCCATGAGATATGTATGCATAACCCATGAGGCAAGCAGAACGTAATACTCTTTATCTGGGAGTTCGGAGATTCCTCTATGATAAGTGATTAAATCTTCAAAAAGGCTAATATCTGCTTCAAATGGTTCAAGTTTTTTGGAAACATTAAAATATTCAATCACTTTATCTGCTCTAGGCAGAAGCCATGGAATCTGATCTTTAGGCGGTGGAAAACAAGGTTTGCCATCTAGTTCTATTTTGAATAAAACCCTAGGAACACCGTCTTCTTTTACAAGAAACGCTGGTTTTCCATCAGACTCCACCAAGTCAACCAGATTCTTAAAATGAGCAGTAAGAATAGGTTTGTCTTTGGAATCCTTAAAACTACTTTTGCCTGATTCATTTTCATCATTTTTCTTTAGTATCCTTGTTGCGAGCGATCCTATTGAAGATTTTATGGGGTTCATTTTATTCATTTCCTCCTTTATTATTTTTATATCAAAGGTAGCGCCCCCCGGAGGGGGCACTATTATTACTGACTCTAGTATTCTTCTGGAAACAAGACAGTTGTAATGGATCTATCTGCTTCCGTAAGCACCCAGATTTTCTTGCCTGACATTGGATGATAATAAGCGGATAGGATTCTTAAGTATTTTTCCAAGGAGAATTCGTTCTCCTTTTTATCCTGTTCGCTTAAATTACCCCAGTCACCTTTTGAGTGTTTTTCAACGGAGGCAGTTACGAAGTCGTAAAAACCTGCTTTATCGTTGCACTCTTCAAACACTCCCTTTGTCAGGTAGATGTCGCCTAGGTTAAACTTCCGATTCTCGTTTCCAGTCATGGTCAGTTCAATCATCTTTCCACACTCCTTTTTCCTCTCTATCCGAGAGAAAAAGAAATTGATGGCTGCTAAAGAATTTAAAAATTCATTCATAATCAATAATTACTCCTGAATTTGTTTTTCTAGCTGTGAAAGGAACTGTAGAAGGGTAATAGAGTGTGTTAACTCCATCGTATTCTTCTTCAGTAATATTTGTGCGGCCACAGACAATGGTTACACGACTGCTGGATTGTAAGAGCGACTCAACAAGGATTAGTTCTTGAGCAAAGATCGGATCAAGAATTAACTCCCAATGGATTGATTCTGAGATATGCATAGTCCGCCTCCTGTACTTGGATTTTGTGCCAAGCGCAAGAAGCGCGGGCGAGACCTATAGGCTAGGTATTACTTCAGATTGGCAATAAAAAAGGAAGACAACGCATTAGATGCGCCAATCTTCCACAGTGCTTTATAAAACTTCTATTAACTTCTTTTTGAGCGGCCAACAGCCGAAGAATCGACTGCCATTATTTTAAGAATACTAAATTTTAAAATATTAGTCAAGGAAAATTATCCCTCGATGTATCGACGACAAAATCAAGAATTATACTCCGACGAGAAATTGGGGGAGGGGAAAGAATAATCTATCCCCTCCCTTATCAGTTTACCTAAGTTTCGGGTAAACTTCATTACCTATAGTTCTTTGTCTGCTATAAGCAGAATCAGAGAACAGTATAGGTTCCACGTGCTTTTTCTCCACCGGGAATCCCGATGGATATTTTGTTCCATTTAATAGCCATGCCGGCAACGAGTTAAGCACTGTGGAATAGTAACTCTCGCCGCCCGAAAGAATATATCCTCGGGCTCCTGAATTGGAACCGGCATTAGAACTTTCAAAAAAACAGTTATTTATCATAAAACAATCGTTTCTCCATCTGAATTAGTCAATTTGCAGTGACCGCGGCTTTTCTGAAAGAATTCAAGACCGCCCACAAATATCCTGTTCTTATTTTCACTTATTGACCCATTTTCCAGTTTATTCATTAACTTAGTAAAAGCTTCTTTTGTATGGGTGAGTATGACAGCTATACTATCTGAACTTAAAAAGTTAAGTCCTCTGCTGACATGCGCCGCTAAAAATTCTGAACGCAGTCCAAATGGAGAATCAAATAAATAAAACGCGGCTATTTTTTCCTTTACAACAATGAAGTCTGGACGAACTAGGGGTGATGGGGTATCGGTTCTTTTTTGCCATGCTTGGTTTATTGGCACAAGTTTCCATCCTTCTTGTTCAAGAGTGAGTGCGCAGGAAGATGCGGACAGCCATCTAGAAAGAGGGAACCCAGTTAAATAAAGTTCTT
>Ga0156032_124_pt1 | contig 99778 bp, 55 predicted proteins | sample RifCSPlowO2_02_FD_107686 | JGI IMG/M metagenome (GOLD analysis project Ga0156032, IMG submission 107686) | Elusimicrobia bacterium RIFCSPLOWO2_02_FULL_39_32 | reverse complement strand
AAGGAACACGGCTCATTGGACCAACTGAAAATGTGTTGGATATTCAGTTCTCGCCCGACGGCCGCTCTTTGGTTTCTGGAGGATTGGGTGGAGAGGTTTTCTGGTGGAAACTCCCACAAGCAAAGAATAAAGTTTTAGAGCGCGCAAAGGCCGAAGCAGGGTCAACTCCAACTCATGCAATACCTCAAGCTATCGGATCCGAATTAGTGAGCGGCGACGTCCATCTTCCCCTTGGCACGGATACCGAATATCCCAGCTCTGAGTATGAGTATTCTCCTAAAGAAACCCCCACTAACAACAAGATCATACATCAAATATTGCTGGGTATTAGTTTAGGCAGGAATGTATTAGTCATAGGACCTGTAGGAACTGGCAAAAGCTGGCTCACTAAAGCTGTGTTTAGAATGCTGCGTAGAAAAGTAGAACATATGTCCTTGCATGAAGGAACCACTACTCGAGACCTTACCTGCTGGCCTAAAACTAAAAGTGAAAACAATCAGGACGGATATCACTCTATCTCCACAGATTATGAACTGTCTCCACTCGCTCGAGCCATGTTAGAAGGAAGACCCTTTATTGCAGATGAAGTCAATAGAGCTACTCCCGGCGTCTTAGCAGTGTTGAATCACGCGTTACAGTTTAAAGAGCTTATATTGCCTAGAGAAATAGAACTCACATTGCCTGATGGCAGAAAGATTCTTACCAATAGAATTAAAGCTAAACAGGGATTTAGTTTAGTGATGACCATGAACCCTCCGGGAGGAAGAGTAGAAGTGAACGACATGATGGCAGATTTTATGGACAGAATGTATGTGGTAGAGGTAGGGTATCTGCCAGAACTAGAAGAAAGAGCATGGTTAGAAAAGATCTGGGAAGAGAATGGAAAAGTGTTGAATCAAACTCCAGAGAATGTTTTAGATGAACAAACGAAGAAAGAAATTGAAGAGTTAGTAAAGATCGCTAATAACTCAAGAGCGTTAGCGAAAGAGAACAAAGATAGAGCGATTAGCACAAGAACATTAGAAAGAATGATTAGATTTAAGAAAGAAAACCCAGAAGATAGTTGGGTCAATATCCTCTGCATGATGAGCGGAGTAGAGGGAGCAGTGAGCCATGAAAAAAGAAATGCTTTAGAAACATATTGGGAAGGAAAGTTTGGAAAAGGGAAGGAACAGAGAGCTCCACCTACTCCAATTAAGATTGAGATAAGTAAAAATAAGAAAGAAGTAAAGATAGGGAAATATAGTTGGAGAAGAAAAGATTCAAATATTCTCACTCATTATTTTAAAGGAATAGAAGAGAATGACAGAATCTTAGAAGTAATGAGTAAGATGAGAAGACTAGGCGAGCATGTTTTATTAGTAGGGGAAGCAGGGGTAGGTAAAGACTGGTTAGCTCTAGTCTATGGAGAACTCATGGGAGAAGAGCCGATAGTGATGTCTCTTAGTGAAGAGATAGAAGGACAAGACCTAGTGGCTTGGAGAGGATTAGAAAAAAGTTTAACTATCTGGGAATATAGCCAAATTGTAAAAGCCTATAGAGAGGGAACCATTATTATTATTGATGAGGTCACTAAAACTAGACCTGGTGCTAGAGCTATATTAAATGATTTGATGCAGAGTAAAGAGATCGAGTTGCCAGATGGACAAAGAGTAAAAAGAGGGGAAGGGTTTCAAATCATAGCTACCATGAATGAAGCAAAAGAACCGTATGGCGGATATGAGTTAGGAGAAGACTTTGAAGACAGGTTTGGCGCGATACTAGAGGTAAGAGAATTACCTAAAGAAAAGAGAGTGGAATTTTTAAAGAGAACTGCTATCGTTCCCCTGAAAACTGGAATCCAGAAAAAGGGTAATGGCGAACTAGATTCTAGCTTCTCCTTGACTACGCTCGGGACAGGTCGCGGGAATGACGAACCTTTGCAAAGCACTGTGCCAGAAGAGTTCATAAAAGAGTTGGTAGAGATGCAAGAGAGGATTAATGCCAGTGGCAAGGTCTGGAGAAAGATGTCCCTGAGAGTGTTAGAGAGAATCATTGAGGCGATTCAGAAATATCCAGATGAAGATATTGGAGAGATCATCCGCGCAGAGTACAGGATAGGAGACTGGGAGGGAGGGAGAGAGTTTGTAGAAAAAGAGATACAAGCGCTCACAAAGAAAGAGTGGGTGGAGAAGGATTGGAAAAAGGGAACTCCTCTGACTGGCCCTACTGGAAGTGTGCAGAGTTTCACCTGGTCAAACGATGGGACTACTCTTTTTAGTATAGGGGATAATGGCGAGATATTCTACTGGAAGTACAAAAATGGAAATATTGTAAAGAATCAGGGAACTCCTCTGACTGGCCCTACTGGAAGTGTGCAGAGTTTCACCTGGTCAAACGATGGGACTACTCTTTTTAGTATAGGGGATACTAACAAGATATTCTACTGGAAGTACGAAAATGGAAATATTGTGAATAAGAAGGGAACTCCTCTGACTGGCCCTACTCAAAATGTGTGGGATTTCACATGGTCAAACGATGGGACTACTCTTTTTAGTAGAGGTATTGGCGAGATATTCTACTGGAAGTACGAAAATGGAATTATTGTGAAGAATCAGGGAACTCCTCTGACTGGCCCTACTAGAAGTGTGTGGTATTTCACCTGGTCAAACGATGGGACTACTCTTTTTAGTATAGGGGATAATAACGAGATATTCTACTGGAAGTACGAAAATGGAATTATTGTGAATAATCAGGGAACTCGTCTGACTTCCCCTACTCAAAGGGTGGAGGGTTTCACCTGGTCAAACGATGGGACTACTCTTTTTAGTAGAGGAGATCATGGCAAGATATTCTACTGGAAGTACGAAAATGGAATTATTGTGAAGAATCAGGGAACTCCTCTGATTGGCCCTACTCAAAGGGTGCAGGGTTTCACCTGGTCAAACGATGGGACTACTCTTTTTAGTACAGGGGATAATAACGAGATATTCTACTGGAAGTACGAAAATGGAATTATTGTGAAGAATCAGGGAACTCCTCTGATTGGCCCTACTACCAATCTGAAAGACTTCATATGGTCAAACGATGGGACTACTCTTTTTAGTAGAGGGGGTGTTGGCGATATATTCTACTGGAAATACGAAAATGGAATTATTGTGAAGAATCAGGGAACTCGTCTGACTTCCCCTACTCAAAGGGTGGAGGGTTTCACCTGGTCAAACGATGGGACTACTCTTTTTAGTAGAGGTATTGGCGAGATATTCTACTGGAAGTACGAAAATGGAAATATTGTAAAGAATCAGGGAACTCCTCTGACTGGCCCTACTCGAAATGTGCAGGGTTTCACCTGGTCAAACGATGGGACTACTCTTTTTAGTATAGGGGATAATGGCGAGATATTCTACTGGAAGTACGAAAATGGAAATATTGTAAAGAATCAGGGAACTCCTCTGACTGGCCCTACTCGAAATGTGGAGGGTTTCACCTGGTCAAACGATGGGACTACTCTTTTTAGTATAGGGGATACTAACGAGATATTCTACTGGAAATTACCTCAACCAAAAAGCGGAGTCCTTGAACGAGCTAAGGCTCAGGCAAAATCCATTCCTTATTCCCCTCCGCAAATCATTGAAAATGGTCTTATCAGTGACGAAGTACGCATTCCTATTGGAAGTGATACTGACTATCCCGGCACTGAATACGAGTACGCTCCTAAAGAAACCCCCACTAACAACAAGATCATACATCAAATATTGCTGGGTATTAGTTTAGGCAGGAATGTATTAGTCATAGGACCTGTAGGCACTGGCAAATCCTGGCTCACGAAAGCTGTGTTTAGAATGCTGCATAGAAAAGTAGAACATATGTCTTTACATGAAGGTACCACCACTCGAGACCTTACCTGCTGGCCTAAAACTAAAAGTGAAAACAATAATGACGGATCTCACTCTATCTCCACAGATTATGAACTGTCTCCACTCGCTCGAGCCATGTTAGAAGGAAGACCCTTTATTGCAGATGAAGTCAATAGAGCCACTCCCGGAGTCTTAGCAGTATTGAACCACGCGTTACAGTTTAAAGAGCTGATATTGCCTAGAGAAATAGAACTCACATTGCCTGATGGCAGAAAGATTCTTACTAATAGAATTAAAGCTAAACAGGGATTTAGTTTAGTGATGACCATGAACCCTCCGGGAGGAAGAGTGGAAGTGAACGACATGATGGCGGACTTTATGGACAGAATGTATGGGGTAGAGATAGGGTATTTGCCAGAAGAGGAAGAAGTGGATCTCTTGATGAGAATTGCTGGAAAAGGGAATGAAATTTTAAGAAAAGATATTGAAACATTGGTTTCTTACGCGAATAACATGAGAAAAACAAGTCTTAAAAAACCATCCTTCCGCGCTTTAGAACGAATCGTTGAAAGTATCAAGCATTATCCTAACCAAGATCCTATAGAACTTTTAGAACAAAAAATGGGAATGGCATTAAGACCAAAAGCAGAGAGAGAATCTTTAGCAGTGGCGCTGCTCGCAAAAGAATTTGGCAAAACTTTTAAAAAAGTTGTTCCTATAGCAAAAAATGTTGCGCTTAGAGCAGTCACAAAAATAGGAGCTGTAGCAGCTCTTTCCATGAATTTAGCAACTGGGAATAAGGATGAAGATGGAGAAGAAAAATATAATCCAGAAAGATGGTGGGAGGTTGGCAACCCTTCCTTACAAGATCAAGGAAGAGCTAGAGAAAGGAGACGGGTATTAGAAAGAGTCATGCAAATCACAACAGGATTGGGCATACCTTTAAAAGCATGGTACCCTATTCCTGAAGCAGGTGAATTGGGAATGATGAGGACATGGCGGTGCATATGGAATACAAAAGATATGAAACCCAGAGAGATGAATTTCGTAGCAGAAGATATGATTCAGCCTGGAAGTGAAGAAAGTGTTTTAGGAGTTCTTTATCATGAACTATTTGAACTTCTCTATCGCCATCCAGAAGCATCCAGCAGCGAATTCTTATCTAAACTGGGCGCTGCTCTCTTAGATAATGGAGTTGGAGATATTTGGATCAATCTCAAAGGTATTGAAGATTTTGTAGGCAGCCGCAACTGGCTGATGGCAAGATATGATGAAACCTATTCTCCTACCCGTTATGGTAAAAGCCTGGAAGAACACCAAATTCTTATGGCGCAACAACCTTTATATTTTCAATTTACATTAGGGGTCATCTATGAATGGGTCTATGGAAAAAAAGATCCAACGATTCTTAACCAGCAAGTTTTAGATGCGATTGAGACTTTACAAGATCGCGCAAAAGAGGTTTATTTAACAAAAGAGGTGGCTGAACACAAAAAAAAGATGGAAGAACTCTATGACACAGAAGAATTCCAAGCTTTGGTTCAGAAATCTATAGAAGACAAAGCTCAATCTAAAGCAATTGCAGGAGGAAAAGGAGGAGAAGGAAAAGAAGCTGGAGATAGAATTCCATGGGAAAAACTGTCAGACCAAGAAAAAAAGGAGTTGTTGCAGCAGTTAAAAAAAGCTTGGGACAGTTTAAGTCCAGAAGAAAAATTAGAGTTACTTAAGCAAGCTAAACAAGAATTAGGGGAAAAAGATAAAAATCGGCCAGAGATAGCTCCACCCTTAATGGTCGGCGAAGATGGAAATCCGTTAGACAAAGATAAATTAAAAGAAGCGATCCAATCCCTTAAAGAATCCATTGAAAGGGCGCAAGAAGAACAGGATCGTTATGATGAAGAACAGGAACAAAAACGCTTGGAAGAAGAGGAGGAAGCTGCAAAAAGAGATAAAGAAGAAAGAGATCGAGAAGGAATCACAGAAAAAGAACAGGCTGATTACAATGCGCGTTACGAAAGAGTGCAAACAGATGTGAACCGAATGAAAACTGTGTTTAGGAAGTTCTATCAAAGACAGGTGGGATATTGGCAGAGGTGGAGAGAAAAAGGAATGCTGGATGATGCGGCGCTGCCTTTAGCTGTAGCGGGCGAGGATCTGATCTTTAAGCAAAGAAAAATTCCAAAACAATATAAAGTCAGAATATCTCTTTTAATTGACCAGAGCGGAAGTATGGATGGGGCTAAGATTGAAGCAGCGGCAGATGCTGTATTGATGATGCTTCTTGCTATCCAAGAGGACCAGAAAAAAGGAATTATATTAGAAGTGGTTGGATTCCATGATAATCTACCCATGGAATTCTATTTTAAGTATGGAGAAAAACTCAACAAACAAAAAGTTGTAGAAGTGATGAGTAAGGTGGCTAAGACATATCTTGGGAATAATGATCTAAGAGCCATGTACCATGCTTTTAAAAGAATTCCTTTAAAAGAAAAAAACACATTAAATCTTGTAATTCATTTTTCCGATGGAGATCCTAACTTCCAGTTCAGCCGCGACAGATTTAGAAAATGGATTAACAGTAAACCTCATATTGTGGTGGTTGGGCTTGGAATAGGAAAAGGAGCTGAACTGATTTTAGATCTCTACCATAAAGGTCAAGGAGTATGGGCTGAATCCACCCGAGACGTGCCTGCCAAAATGCAGCAAGTTCTAGAACGATTCATAGGACGGCATGGAAGAAATGGGCCAGAGACTATTCGCTATAGCGCGGACGACATTGCAGAATCTGAAACAAAAGCTCATACAAGAACTCAATTTTTAGCAGAGTTCAGAAATGGAGGAATCCCAGCTTCAATTTTTTACCCCTATTACTTAAAAGGACGAATTCGCAATCCTTCTCATCTTGGAGAACGGTTCCATAACCTTCTCTACTGGTTAGGAGAACCAAAAGTAGTTGCGCCCATCTGGGAGGAAACGCTGTTTAGAGTTCTTCCTATTATTTTAATCAGCAGTTTAGGTTTTAATACTCAAGAATTATTATATACCTCCTCCTTACTTGGTTGGATGACCTTTGGCTTTGCCCTTTCTCACATCATGGTAAGATGGGTCATAAGAGCGAACGATCAAAACTGGGATAAAGGTATTCTTCTTTGGAACTACAAAGAAAAAGAGGATTGGCCCAATTTTATTAAATATCTAATCCCTGCCTTACTATTTAGTCTTATCTACATAGTCTCTCTCAACTTTCTGCCGCTGCCATCTTCTATCTTAAACCATCTGGTTCCCTACTTTATTGTGGTTCTAGCTCATGGTCTTTATAGCGCAGCGCTGCTTAAAAATTTGCTTCCTGAATTGCTTACGCCTTCTTTAAACTCCCATCCAAAAAATTCCAATGAGTCAGAGAAGAATATCACTAAAACTAAAGAAAAAATTGAAAATGAGATTGAGTTAATTGTAAAACAAGAGCTCTCACCCTTTTCTTATGGTTCTTACCAAATCAATCAGGCTGCGATTCAGGCTGAATCTAATACAAAACAATTTCCGCTCCATCTCATTGATTTTCCAGAAGATATGGCAATAGAAGAAGATGGTTTTGATCTACCTCAAAAATATCAGGATTGGATCCTAGGTCTAGTAAAATTTATCTCTCTTCACTCTAGTTCTGAAAACAACCGAAATCCTAAGATCGGGTTTATTGTGCAATCAAATCAGGCAAAAAGAATCATTCAGACCATGTTGCTTGAGTTAGAAATTCCAGAAGAGATGGTGCTCTTTACAGTTCAAACGCCAGAACAGGCGGTAAATCTTGCAATAGAAAAAAACGCATCCATTGTTACTCTATTTACAGATCGGCCTGAAAATGAGTATTGGAAACAGACTGTAAAGTGGGCTATAACTTTAAGCTCTGGAGATGAACTAAAAGTAAGAGGCAAAGAATTAAAAATATTAAAAAATATGCTGCAAGGAAAACTATCAGGAAAAAATGGAAAAATTCTATTTAAAGATAATGAACTTATTCTTCAAAAAGAGACACTAGGGTTAGAATTAAACAAAACAGAAGAATATCACAGACAAACCTTACATTTTAAATTCCAAGCATAACCTATTCTGATCAAACTAACCCAACAAGCAGCTTATCAGCAGAAATAATTCGAATCCCATTTATAAATCTATCAACCCCTTTTTTTCTCACACCCTGGTAAACAAAAGGAATTTTTAACCTTTCTTGAAAATATTTTAAATTAGACGAGATGCTGTCATCTTCCATTTTAACTTCAACTGCAAACCATGGTTTTTCATCAACGGTCACCAAAAAATCTACTTCCCGATGGGAAGAATCACGCAAGAAATATAGCTTTGCCTTGTAACCTTCACGGTCATGCCACCAGCTGACGAATTTAAAGAAGTGAGAGGCAACCATATTTTCAAAACGGGCGGCTTCGTTGGAAACTTCCGACCAGTCACATAGGTATAGCTTTGGAACTTTTTTAAGAGAACGATAAGGAACTCGTGCAAATGGGTATATCCTAAAATGATAATGGAAAGTTTCTAAAACATCCAGCCAGCGCGAGGCTGCTCAGACAGCAGAGAGCGCTCAACCTACAGAGAGTAGAGGAGAAGCAAAATGCACTCAACCTAAAGAGACTAGTGACGAGACAAAGGTTGCTCAGTTCCCAGAGATCAAACCCAAACCCACTAATATCGTTCCATTTGAAGGCAAAAGTTACCGGCTTAAAGGCAGAATTTGTTTGCCAACGACAGAACCCATAGCAATTAAAAGAAACAAACCAAAATAGAATGAAAAGGAAAAAAGCTAAGATGTTCTGTGGAGATGCCGCTCATGTGGAACTTGACATTCGGCTAATTTCTGTGTACACTATAAATATGACGTTTGAATGGAACAATGAAAAGGCAAAAAGAAATGCCCTCAAACATGGAATCAGCTTTAAGACCGCTACTTTTGCATTCGATGATCCATATGCTCTTATCATGGAAGACTCAAAACATTCCGCCCACGAGACCAGGCAATGGTTAATTGGGGATTCAGTCACCAGTGTACTGGTTGTGGTGTTTACAATACGTCCTCCGGGTCAAACGATAAGGATTATTAGTGCCCGCAGAGCTAATCATAAAGAAAGGAGATCCTATGAAGAAAATAAGAGAGTTTAACTTTTCTAAAGCGCGGAGAGTTACTCCTCAAGAGAACCAGATGTTTCGAGAAGCTATCGAGAAGACTTTTCACATCAAACGCCGATCGCGCGGCCGTCCACCAAAAGAACAAGACAAGTATCAAGATATTCACATTCGATTGCATCCAAAAGCTATTCAATGGGCACGAACTCAAGCTAAAAAGAAGGGAATAGGCTATCAGACGATTATCAATGAAACTCTCTTACATCACGCAGCATAGCCTCCCATCGAAGTGGTTCATTTTCTCTCTACCACTTTCATCTCTAGAATCCGGTCCACACGGAAAACGCGTTCATCCCTGCGTTTTAGGCAATAGGCTGCGAGCCCAGTAAAAGATTTGCCTTGGTATTCCATAGGTCCGACTTCGCGTGGGATAATAGTGCGCCGTGTTTTGTCATCGGTTGCCTTTAAGTAAACGATGTCTAAATGGGATTCACTCTCAATCGCTTTTTGAATTGTTTCGAGTTTCTGGTTTAGCGGCAACTTCTGCTCGGAATCTTCGTATTGGTGGCGCGTCATGAACCGGACAATCCTCCAGTCAGTCCAAATGTGCGTTTTTTGCACAGGTTTTACAAAGCTCATGCCTTCCAGGGATCTGCATCGGCTTAATGCCACATAAGTTTGTCCGTGCGCAAAAGCCCCGTGTCCCATATTAATTACCACACGATCAAATGTCTTCCCTTGGCTCTTATGAATGGTTACGGCCCATGCTAGTTTTAAGGGATACTGCCTGAATGAGCCCAAAGTCTCTGTCTCTATTATTTGTCTCTCACTGTTAAATGTAAAATGAAATATATCCCAAGTATATGGCTGGACATCTTCTATGAGTCCGTTGGAGAGCCTCACCTGAATGATGTCTTCGCCCGTTTCATGGTCGTACTCGATCGCTTCCACCCTGCCCAGTGTGCCATTCACCCACCGCCCGCTGGAATCATTATTTAAAAGCATGACCTGCGCTTCCGCTGCCATTTGAAGCTTCTCATCCGCAGGATGGGCATGGCTCTCGAACCGTCCTGAAATCAGGGCAGAATAGGTATGGACTTGCTCCTTGAGACGGCTTAAGTGTTCTGCGTTAATTTCAGCAGCCATGGCATTAGTCGGAGTTAGATGAATGGTGTAGTCTGTCTCTTTAACAGGAGCGAGTTTTGCTCCCACCCTTGAGTTTAAGTTCTGCAACTGATCCTCGGTAATGGTGTTATTGCGGATCGCATTCAACAGTTTGATGAAACGCTGATCTTTTTGACGATATACTTTCTCAAGTTCGATCATCTCCATTGGATGAGCGCGAAAGAGCTGCGAATCAAAAAAGTAAGGGCTTTCATACTGTGTCTCAAAAATCTTTTTTTCTTTAGAAATGACAACAGGAGGAAGTTGGTACAGATCGCCAATCAGGATCATCTGTACACCTCCGAACGGAAGCCTAGATGATTTAGCATTCAAACGCAGAAACCGGTCCACATAATCCAGTAAATCAGCGCGAACCATGGAAATTTCATCTATGATAATCGCTTCGATTTCTTGGTAAAGGCGGGCTCTCCTCTCTTTTAATTTTTTGATTTTCTCAAACGTAATATCAGGTTTGAAACCGAAAAAGGAATGGATAGTTTCGCCCTGCACATTAAGGGCCGCGACTCCAGTCGGAGCCAGCACCACGACTTTACGTTGAGTGTGTTGCCGAAAATAATTGAGAAGAGTGGATTTACCTGTACCAGCCTTGCCAGTGATAAAAAGATTTTTTTTGGACTCTATCCCGTCCAAAGCTTTTTGGAATTGCCCGTTAATCTCAACAGAAGAAACGGTCATGCGGACTGACTCTTTAAGAGACCCCACTTAAAGTGGGGTCTTATTAACGAGAACCTTTACGCTTGGAGTAACAATCCTTGCAATATACGGGACGATTCCCGCTGGGCTTAAAAGGGACATCGCATTCTTTCTTACACTCCGCGCAAATTGCTTTATGCATCTCCCGCGGTCCACCGAAGTTATCTTGGTATGGCATAGTTAGCCTCCTATTGATTTTTAGTTCTATTTTATTACTATCACTTTACGCAATTTTTTATTCTAAAATGAATTTCTTATTGAATTTGCAAAGAATCTGTTTTAGCCTGTAAGTTTTTTCTGTTTAATTTGTCTTGCTTCTTTTCTTCTTGTCTTTTTTTTCTTGCCAATTCTTTTTGTTTCTTTTTATATGAATAATTGTCATTTGCCATTTCCTTCTCCTTTTAAAGTAACTAATAACTACTCAATCCTAAAATGTAAGCTTATTGCTAACTAAATAGAAGTATCCATAAAAAAATTGGTGTTCCCTAACAGGACAATATTGGAACTATTCTGACCAACTCTAAAACTATAAACAAACTAGGATTCTTTCTAAAACAATTTCAAGACTATTTTCCAGTGTTTTCTTCGTTTAATACCTGAATGTCTTTTTGAAGAAATGCTTTCAGTTCATTCTCGGTTGGGAGTTGTAGCATATAGCGCGAAACAAATAATCGGTTATTTATGCCAGCAGTAGCGTATTTGACTTCAGCTTTATTGTCATGAGTGCAAAGAATAATCCCTACTGGAGGATTGTCGTTTTTCTCCATTTCGTTTTCATTCATGTAATTTAAATAAAAATTCATTTGACCTGCATCGGTGTGGGCAAACTCTCGAACTTTTAAATCAATCAGCACATGACATTTTAAAATACGGTGGTAGAAAACTAAATCAATATAATAATGTTGGTTATTAACCGTAATGCGTTTCTGACGCGCTTCAAAACAAAAACCTCTACCCAGCTCGAGCAAGAATTTTTGCAGATGATCAACCAGTTCCGTTTCCAAAAGACTTTCGGTGTATTCACTTTTTTCTTCTAAGTTTAAAAACTCAAAGACGTAAGGATTTTTTATGATTTCTTCCGGACTTAAAGGTAATTTTTGAAGTTTTTTAAGAAAACTCTTCTTATTTTTAGATTTTCCTGTTCGCTCAAAAAGAAGGCTGCCAATCTGACGTTTAAGTTCACGAACAGACCAGTTTGATTTAATACATTGAGATTCATAAAAGGTTCTCTTGAGCGGATATTCAACTTTTACTAATTCTACAAAATGAGAAAAAGTTAGGCGTTTGAGAAGCAGGTTCGGAACAATACTTAATTTATCAGACACTGTCTGATAAATCTGGACTTGGTTTTTTGGGATCGTGGACAGTGATTTTGTACCACTCAATTTATTGGACACTGTCTGATAAATTTGAGGATAAACAACATAAAATTGACGATAAAGAATTAAGTTAGTCTGGGAAATGCCTTTAATTTTTTTGGCTTGTAGTTTGTCCGCAAGGAGTTTAAGAAGCTGTTTCCCATAGATAGCTCGATCCTGTCCTTTCTGTTCAAATTCAACAATGTAATATCCAATCAGCCAATTCCGAAGCGTTAAAGCTGTATTAACGCTTTGTGCTGCTTGCCCTTGCATGGAGTGATGAGTCGTTTCAATGGCAGAAATAAGTTGATTAAAATTCATAAAATCAATTAGAATTCTATCAAATTATTGGAATCAATAACTGTAATTCAGCTCCGAATAAACAATTGGATTGCGAAATCTAGTTTAAACTCCAGACCCAAGTTTCTGCCTTAACTCTTCAATTTGTTTTTTTGCCTGTTCTACATACCAAGGATCTTTGCCTGACTCGTAAACATCCAGCCAAATTTCTAAAGCTCTTTTATCATTTCCTCTCTCTCTATAAATATTAGCCAAAATGGATTTAATCATGGTAGGACAATCCGGATAACGAATCGCATTTTCTAAAAGGTGAACCATGTTGTCCAACTGCCCTTTTTGTTTATAAATAATCGCTCCTACATAGAGCTGAAACCGCCAATAAAAAGGATTTTGTTTTATTCCTTCTTCTAAAATTTCCATCGCCTCATTGGGACGATTTAAATTAAAAGCAAGAGCTCCAGCTCCATAAAGAGTAGCGTAATAAAGGGATGGGTCTAAACGCACCACGCGTAAAACCATTTTTTTTAACGCATCATATTCTCCGCCTCCAAACTCATGAGAATGGGACTCCTCCCCTCCTTGATCTTTTTCATGAGAACCGTAATACTGCAAAACGCTTAACCATGCGATATCTGCGGTTAAACGGCGCGCGCCAAAAAGAAGCCCAATAAAATCCCTAAACCCTCCTTTAGAACCCAGAGGCTGATCGTAAGAAATACGATCAGAAAATTCTTTGCCAATATCAAAAATAAGTTGGTTAAAAGGAGGAAATGGAAAAATAAAATTAGAGTGAATCTTAAAAGATATAAAAAAAATTAAAAAAGGAAGAATAAAGAAGGAAAAAACTTTTGTCACACTTAAAACTCTTTTTTTCGGAAAACTAAAATAGCAAGGGTTAAAGCAAAACTACTGTAAAGCGCGGTATAGAGAGTTCCGTAAACAATAAAAATAGGCAGACGATCTAAAACAGTAAGCCAGAGATCTCTGGCGTTCAAATATTGAAAATGCGGGATTAAAAAATAAAAGCCTTTAAAAATTAATTTAGAAAATTCGCTTGAAACCGAAGTGGCTAAAAACTTAAGTTCCATGGCAAAGTGCCCTAAAATCCAGAAAAAAAAGGTAAAAGCTATTGAGACTAAAGCAGAAGAAGAAAATAAAGAAAAAAATAGAGCCAAAGAGGATATTAAAATCACTTTTTCAAAAGACATGAATAGCGATAAAAAGTAAAGCAACCCCTCCTCTTTTAAATTCCATCCTTTAAAAAGGATCAAAAAAAGATGAGCTGCCGCCATCAGTAAAACGCAAGCTAAAACTGAACTCATGGTGCCTAAAAACCTGCCAAAAAGATACCCTTTTTTGCTAATAGAGCGAGTGAGCACTAAATAAATAGTGCGAGAATCCATCTCTTCTAAAACAAGGGTTACCATTAAAAATACAGCGGTTAATAAAGATAACTTTTCTATGCAAGTTAATCCTAAGTCCACTAGCATCCGCACTTCCTGTTCCTGGCTTAAAAGCCCAAGCAAAATGGAGCTGGCTAAAAGAAGAAAACCAAAGATAAGAAGCACCAGAAATATTTTATTTCTAAAATTGCTGATAAAAGTGTATTTGGCAATGGATAAAAATTTCATAATAAACTACTGACCCCAAACTCTCTGACAGTATCTATATAAATCTTTTCTAATTTTCCAGTCTCCCCATTTTGATTCCATTCACTGGAGTTTAATAGTTTAACAAGTTTGCCATCCACCAAAATTCCAACCCGATGAGCGATTTTTTCTACTTCCGCTATAATATGAGAAGAAAAAAGAATGGTTTTTCCTTTAGAGTTAAGATCCAGCAAAAGTTCTCTCATCTCAGCTAACCCTAAAGGATCGAGACCTGTAATAGGCTCGTCTAAAATAAGAAGTTCCGGGTCATGAATTAAGCTTTGCGCCAAAGAAAGGCGCTGCAGCATGCCTTTGGAACACTCCCTAATTCTTTTATCTTTGTGCTCAAACATTCTCATTAATTTCAGCACTTCCACAGTCCTCTGGATAATTTGAGATTTAGGGATATTGGAAAGAAGTCCATAAAATTCTAAAACTTCTTTTACAGTAAGATAGCGAGGGAAATAGGGCACTTCCGGAACAAAACCTGTTTTTTGGATTGCGGAACGGTTGGGCAATATTTTGCCTTCTAAAAAAATTTCTCCTTTATTTTGAAAAAGGAGACCAAGGATTAATTTTAATGTGGTTGTTTTTCCAGCCCCATTTTGGCCAAGCAGCCCAAAGATTTCTCCCTTATAAATTTCCAGGGATAAATCTTTTACGCCTATGGTTCTTTTAGTTTTCCAAAGATGGGATTTTTTGTATTCTTTGGTTAGATTTGAAAGTTTAAGTAAAGTTTCCATTTATTCATGTTAAATTCACAACGCAAACACTGGTAATTCCGGAAAACTCGCCTATTTTTTTAATAACCTCTTGGCTTACCGGCGAATCAATATTAAGAATTGAGACCGCTTCCCCGCCCTGAGACCTTCTACCTACTTGGAACTCCGCAATATTGATTTGGTTTTGTCCAAGAAGCGTGCCAATAAAACCAACCACGCCCGGCCTATCCAGATTAGTTAAAACTAAAAGGTGGCCGCTTGGAATCACATCTACAGGAAGATCATCAATCCGCACAATTCTAGGAATTCCTTTGGTTAAGATACTGCCGGAAACAGAGCGTTTTTGCAGAGCGGTTTTAACTTGAACCGTCATTAAATTCGTGTAATCTTCAACTTCTGAAACTGCAATCTCCTCTACTCTAATCCCTCTTTCTTTAGCAATCGGCAGGGCATTGACCCAATTCACTTCAGCTTTTCCTATGGCGCTGGAAAGAACTCCCCTAACCACTGTAATGGCAAGAAGGTGAGACACAGCGCTTGAAAAATCCCCGCTAAAAGTAATTTTAATCTCTTCGATCCCGCCCTTTGCAATTTGAAAAATAAACTTTCCTAAATTTTCAGCTAAAGCGATGTACGGGGATACTTTTTCTAAATTTTCTATGTCTAGGGAAGGAACATTCACCGCATTGCGAATTAAACCTTTTTCAAAAAATTCTTTTACTGAATCCGACAATTCTTTGGCTACTTTAATTTGCGCCTCTTCCGTAGAAGCGCCTAAATGAGGGGTTAAAATCACGTTTTCTAATCCAAAAAAAGGGCTGTTTTCTAAAGGCTCTTTAGTAAAAACATCCAGAGCCGCTCCTTTAATTTTCTTAAGTTCTAATGCGCTAATTAAGCTAGTCTCATCAATCAGTTCTCCGCGAGCGCAATTAATCAGTCTTGCATCTGGTTTCATAAGAGCAATGGTTTTCTGATTTATAATTTTTTTGGTTTCATCTGTAATAGGAAGATGAAGAGAAATATAATCGCATTCTTTTAAAAGCGCCTCTAAAGAACCTGCTTGAACACTAGAAGCTTTCATATTCGCCTCAGAAATAAAAGGATCATAAGCAAAAACCTTCATGCCAAAAGCAAGCGCTCTTTTTGCAACTTCCCTGCCAATTCTGCCAAAACCAAGCAACCCTAAAGATTTTCCTAAAAGTTCAGAGCCAATAAATTTTTCTCTTTTCCAGACCCCTTTGCGCACGCTCGCGTCAGATTGAGGCACATTACGCGCCAAAGCTAAAAGCAAAGCAAAGGTATGTTCCGCGGCAGAAATAGTATTTCCTCCAGGCACATTAGCCACTACAATCCCTTTTTTTGTGGCAGTTTCCACATCAATGTTATCCACTCCCACGCCTGCGCGGCCCACAAACCTTAACTTTTTCCCTTGAGAAATGAGTTCCTGATTCACTTTTGTTTTGGAGCGAACTAAAAGAGCATCCGCGTCTGGAAGCTCTTTTAGAAGTTCTTTGGAATCTTCTGTAACATAAAGCTTAAAACCATTGTGTGAGGCGAGAGATTCCAGCCCTTCTTTGTCTATGCCGTCAGTTACAATAATTTTTATCATGGTATTTAAAAAACTCCTGAGGAAAGGGTTTCAGCTAAAGCCTTCATCCCTTTTTGGATATCCGCTTTTTGAATATATCCCATATGGGCTATGCGCACCACTTTTCCTTTAAGTTTGTCCTGCCCGCCAGCAAGAGAAATATTATATTTCTCCACAATCTGTTTTACAATTTTTTGCCCGTCTAAACCTTCTGGAACTTTAAATGAGGTTAAAATTTCGCAAGGATCTTTAGGAAACATTTTAAGCCCCAAGGAAGAGCCAACCTCGCGGGTAAATTGTGCCAGCTCTTTAGTCTCCTGCCAAACATTTTTTAATGTTTTTTTGCGAATCATCTTTAAACTTTCGTTTGTGGCTCTTAAAAGAGAAACAGGAGGGGTGAAAGGAGTTTGGCCGGTTGCAAAAACTTTTTCAAAAGCTCTTAAATCCCAATAAAATCTGGGAGATTTAGATTCTTGAACTAACCCCCAAGCTTTTGGACTTACAGAAATAAAACCAAGACCTGGCGCAGACATTAACCCTTTTTGAGAAGCAGAAACCACCGCATCCAAATGCCAATCATCCATATAAAGCTCTTGTCCCCCTAAACCGGAAATAGAGTCCACCACAATGATTGCTTTTGTCTTAGCCGTGATTTCCGCATACTTTTTAATGTCGCAAAGCACAGCCGTAGAAGTATCTGTATGAGTAGAAAAAACCGTTTTTACGTCTGGATTTTCTTTTAAAACTTTTTCCAGCTCCTCTGGTTTTACCTGCGCGCCCCATTCTGAACGAAGTGGAATGACATTGGCGCTAAAAGCAGTTAAAATCTTAATCCAACGTTCTCCAAAAACGCCGCAGGCAACAGCAATCACTTTGTCTCCGGGAGAAACTAAATTGGCTACTGCGCATTCCATTGCCCCTGTTCCAGAAGAAGCTAAACTATAAACCTTATTTTTAGTTTGAAATAAATATTGCAAATTCTCATGCAGCTCATTAAAAAGATCCATAAACTCTTTTGTGCGGTGATGGATGATGGGCAAAGATTCCATCTTTAGAGTTTCTGGAGGAATAGGTGTGGGTCCTGGGGTTAACAAAATCTGACGATCCATTTTCTTGCTCCTCTTTTACAGCTGTTCTTTATGATAGATACCCTTTAAGGCTTATCCTTAATGCCCTTGGTGGTCTTGTCGTTACTACTTTTTGTTTTTTTCCCAATCAATAAAACTTTTCTTTATTTTCCCAATTTATCAGGCAGCTAAATTGTAAGCGCCTGCTGAAGGACTTGATCCATATGTTTGACCGGGATTAACTCCAGAGATATTAAAATTTCTTTAGGAATTTCAGGTAAATCTTTTTTGTTGCCTTCAGGATAAAGCACCTTTTTAATTCCTTCCCTGTGCGCTGCAATCACTTTTTCTTTAAAGCCCCCAATAGGAAGCACCTGACCTCTTAAAGTAATTTCACCGGTCATGGCTAAATCTTTATTTACAGCTCTTCCTGAGCAAAGACTAGCGATCGCTGTGCCAATAGCGATCCCTGCAGAAGGGCCGTCTTTAGGAACCGCTCCTTCAGGCACATGCACATGAAAATCTGTTTCCTTAAAATATCCATTTTGAATATTCAAATTTTTAGAAGATGCTTTCACATAAGAAAGAGCAGCCTGAGCAGACTCCCGCATCACCTCACCTAACTTTCCTGTTAAAATTAATTTTCCTTTTCCCGGCATGGCATTCACTTCTATAGAAAGGAGTTCCCCGCCATGTTCGGTCCAAGCAAGTCCTGTAGAAACCCCAATTTGGTTTTCAGTTCTTACCTCTTTATAAAATTCAGGTATTCCTAAATAGTCTGAAAGTTTTGAAGAGTTAATTTTATAAACGCTTTGTTTTTCTTCTTTAGCCACATCCATAGCTATTTTTCTGCAAATTTTAGCGATCTGCCTTTCTAAATTGCGCACCCCGGCTTCTCGCGTGTAACTGCGAATCGCTTCTTGCAGAATAGGTTCCTCTATTTCTAAACAGGATTCTACCAAGCCATGTTCTTTAAGTTGCTTAGGAATTAAAAAACCTCTTGCAATCGCGATCTTTTCCAAATCCGTATATCCCGGAAAACGAACTATTTCCAAACGGTCTTGCAATGAAACTGGAATATTATAAAGGGTATTGGCTGTGGTTATAAAAAGGATGTCGCTTAAATCAAAACCAACATCCAGATAATGGTCCACAAAATTTGTATTTTGTTCTGGATCTAAGACCTCCAGCAAAGCTGAGGAAGGATCCCCTCTCCAATCTGTGCCCATCTTGTCAATTTCATCCAAAAGAAAAACAGGATTTCTGGATTTTGCTTTTTTTAAAGACTGCATGATCCGTCCGGGCAAGGAACCAATATAGGTGCGCCTGTGCCCTCTAATTTCAGCTTCATCCCTTACCCCGCCTAAAGATACCCGAACAAAATTTCTGCCCAAGGCATGGGCAATGGATTTTGCCAGAGATGTTTTGCCAACTCCCGGAGGACCCACAAAACATAAAATTGGACCTTTTATTTTTTTTACAAGTTTTAAAACAGCCAGATACTCTAAAATTCTTTCTTTTGCTTTTTCTAAACCAAAATGTTCCTCATCTAAAATTTTTTGGCTAGCTCCTAAATCCAGCTGATCTTTAGTGCGGCTAGACCAAGGGAGCTGAATCAGCCAATCTAAATAATTGCGCACCACCGTTGCTTCCGGAGAGTAGGGCATCATTTTTTCCAACCGCTCGCACTCTTTTTTCGCCACAAGAAATGCCTCTTCGCTCATTTTAACTTCTTTAATTTTTACATAAAGCTCCTGCACCTCTTTGGCAAAATCATCTTTCTGCCGCAGCTCTTTTTGAATCGCTTTCATTTGTTCGTTTAAATAATACTCTTTCTGACTTTTTTCTATTTGGGTTCTTACTCTGGCTTGGATTTTCTTTTCCACATTTAAAATTTCAATCTCCGCGCTTAAGAACTCAATAATTTTTTCCAAGCGGGATTGCACTAAAGTCAGTTCAAGCAATTTTTGTTTATCCGCGATTTTAAGAAAAAGATGACTGGCCACAAGGTCAGACAAACGAGAAGGATCTTCAATAGATTGAAAAGAGCCCGCAACCTCTGCCGGCACCCTGCGATTCAATTTAACATATTGTTCAAAAAGCGATAGGGTTTGTCTTTTAAGCGCTTCGATTTCCGTACTTTCTTCATACAACTCTTCCAGCCATTCCAGCTTAACAGCCATGTAATTTTTTTCCTGCACAAACTTAAAATCTTTAATTTGAGCTCTTTTAATCCCCTCCACTAAAATTTTTAAAGTCCCATCCGGCATTTTAGCCAACTGCAGCACTTCACAAACCGTGCCTGTGGAATAAAGATCTAAATCTTGAGGCTCATCCACCTGCACTCTTTTTTGAGTCACTAAAAAAATAAAGCGATGCGTGGCCATGGCCTCTTCTAAAGCCCGCACCGAGCGTTCCCTGCCCACAGCAAGGGGAAGCACCATAAGAGGATAAACCACCACATCTCTAATGGGGAGTAAAGGAAGAATCGTAGGAATTTTTTCTGTGTCGGCCATATCTTTAAGCGCTCTCTTTTAATTCTTTTTCTCTGATCAATAAAGGCGCTCTTTTCTTTTGCACGCTAGGCAAATCCACAACGCACTGTTTTAGAGTTTTATCTTCCGGCAAATCATACATCACATCCAACAAAATCTCTTCTAAAGTAGAGCGCAAACCTCTGGCGCCAGAGCCTCTAGTAAGGCTGACATTGGCCACTTCCCGCAAAGCTTCAGGAGTAAAAAAGAGCTCTACCCCTTCAATCGCAAACATTTTTTTATACTGTTTTACAATCGCATTTTTTGGCAACGTAAGAATATTAATTAAAGCTTCTTCATCCAAATCTTCTAAGGAAGCTATGGCAGGCAAACGTCCCACCAATTCTGGAATTAAGCCGTAACGAATTAGATCTTCAGGCTGCAAGTGCTTTAAAAGTTGATAAGCTCTTTTTTCCTCTTTCTTTTTTAATTCCGCGCCAAAGCCTAAAGTTTTTTTGCCTATTCGCTGCTCTATAATTTTATCTAATCCCTCAAAAGCGCCTCCGCAAATAAAAAGAATATTCGTGGTGTTTAACTGAATATATTCCTGCTGCGGATGTTTTCTGCCTCCTTGCGGCGGAATAGCGGCTGTGGTCCCTTCCAAAATTTTTAACAATGCCTGTTGTACCCCTTCGCCGGAAACATCCCGGGTAATGCTAGGGCCATCTGTTTTTCTGGAAATTTTATCAATCTCATCTATATAGACAATCCCTTTTTCCGCCCGCTTTACATCATAAGCCGCATTCTGCAAAAGCCTTAAAAGAATGTTCTCCACATCTTCACCCACATAACCAGCTTCAGTTAAAGTGGTAGAATCAGCAATAGCAAAAGGAACGTGCAAAAGTTTTGCCAGAGTTTGAGCCAAAAGAGTTTTTCCTGTGCCAGTAGGTCCAATTAAAAGAATATTTGATTTTTGCAGTTCAATCGCATGATAAGGATCTAATTTAGGAATAGAATTTCTTGCATTAGCATTAGGGTCCATTGCCTCTATTCTGCGAAAATGAGAATAAACAGCAACTGAAAGAATTCTTTTAGCGCGTTCCTGGCCAATCACATATTCATCTAAAGCCCTTTTTATGTCCGCAGGCTTCAGGATGCTGCGAGTCGTCCTTTTTTCATCTTCATCGCTAATTTTCTGCAGCAGGGCAAAAGAATTGCGAATGCACTCCTCGCAAACATAGACCCCATTGCCGCCAATCAGCTTTAATCCATCTTTTTTGGATTTAGAGCAAAAGACGCACTCAAAATTTTCTTTTCCGTCCCTAGGGGCAACCATTTTTTTAAGATTTTTTCCTTGTCTCTATCACTACATCTAAAAGGCCATAGGCTTTAGCATCTTCAGCAGACATATAAAAATTCCTTTCTGAGTCCTGTTTTACTTTTTCCAAAGTTTGGCCTGTATGCCTGGCAAGAATATCTAAAAGTTTTGCTTTTGTGCTTACCAACTCTTTGGTTTCAATGTCAATATCCGTAACAGATCCTGAAATGCCCTCCCCATAAATCAAAGGCTGATGAATCATAATTCTGGAATGAGGCAAAGCAAATCTTCTACCCTTAGTGCCTGCTGCTAAAAGCAGAGCGCCAAAAGACATGGCCATACCCATGCAAATCGTGGTGATGGGCGGTCGGATATACTGCATGGTATCATATACAGCCAAACCAGCGCTGACCATGCCGCCCGGAGAATTAATGTATAGATTAATATCTTTTTCAGGATCTTCCGCTTCCAAATAAAGCAGCTGGGCAATAATCAGATTAGCGGAATCTGTGGTAACTGCGCCTTCATAACCTCCAACAAAGATAATCCGATCCTTTAAGAGTCGCGAATAGATGTCATAACCTACTGCGGCTCCTTGATTCCAACGCTCTATAATCGTAGGGACTAATCCTGGCATAACATTACCTCCTGGGATTCTATCTGTAAAGGCTGCTAAAGCTCTACAAGGCAGAGATCGCAGCCGTTTCTTAAGTGGTATCTACTCTTGTATTTCTTTAATTTTCGCTTGATCTGTTAAAAATTTTACAATTTTGTGACGGTGAAGCTGGTCTAAAATATTTTGTTGGTTTTCCTCATAATATTTTTCAATTTCCGCTTTAAGCTCTGGATTTTTTTCTAAAGCGTTTTCTTTATCTTTTTTAAAATCTTCCTCTAGGGTTTCTATATGCTCTGACCTGCCAACCCCATCAATTAAATAAGAGAGCCGCACTAACTTCTCAGCTTGGTTTTTAAATTTCTCCCTTAAAATCTTTTTTTGCTCCTCTAAACTTTGCCTAAAAGACGCATCTTCCATGGCTTTGCCATACTCTCTTTTTAAAGCCTGGTCCACTAAAGATTCTAGCTGTAAAAAAACCAAACTTTCAGGCACTGAAATTGGATTTTCAAGAATCAATTTGTCAAAAATAGCTTTTTCTACTTGCTCCTGGGATGCGGTATCCGCCCATCCTTGCATAGTCGCTAACATTTTCTCTTTTAATTCTGCCAAGGTTTTTAAACCATAGTCTTTGGAAAATTCGTCATCCATGGCAGGCAAAACTTTTTCTTTAATTTCCCTTAAAACTACTTTAAAAGTAACTGACTTGCCGGAGAGTTCTTTCCTCGGATATTCTTTAGGAAACTGAAAAGGGACATCTTTTGTTTCCCCGGATTTAAGCCCTAAAATAGCTTCTGCCAGCCCCTCTACAGTCTGCGGGGCAGAACAATCAATCAGTTGATTTTCATATTTTAAATCTGGAATCTCTTTGCCATCTAGGAAAGCCGCATAATCAATCACCGCGAAATGAGTTTTCTCTAAAGTTTTTGCGGAAGAAGGCACGAGACGGGCGTTTCTTTCCCGCATGTTTTCTAATTCCTTTAACACATCCTCATCTTTAATTTTTTTAATCTTTTTTTCTACCGCGATCCCTTTATAATTTTTTACCTTAAACTTTGGGCTCCTCTCTACAATCAGCTCAAAACTAAGGTTGTTATTGCCGTCATATTCTATTTGGCTGGCTAAAGGAGTGACAATAGGGGAGATCTCTTTTTCTTTTAAAATCTGCGGCACAAAAGCTGATAAGAGTTTATCTTGAGTTCTGCTTTTTACTTTTTCCAGATAATTTTTGCGCACCAGCTCCACGGGCGCCTTCCCCACCCTAAAACCCGGAAGTTGAGCCTGTTTCTTAAATTCCAAAGTCACCTCTTCTTCTTTTATATTGACCAGATCTTGAGGTATCTGCACGGCAAAAATGATCTTGCAAGGATTCTCTTCTTTTGTTTTAAATTTTATTTTCTCTAAAGTTAGTTCCATAAATTTAATTTTCCTTCCTAAAAAATGCCGGGAAGAGGATTCGAACCTCCACAGGTTTCCCTACTAGCTCCTAAGGCTAGCGCGTCTGCCATTCCGCCATCCCGGCTTTAACAGAGGCTTCTAATCTTCTCCCCTTTTATAAGTAAAAATTCCCTTTTTAACTGTAAAAAAGGGAATTTATTATTATAGATTTTTAGTGGGATTCTTGCAATTAAACTTGCAGCTTTGGTTATGTCAATGTCTATTGCTAAACCCCGGGGTTAGTCATTTCGATTAGATCAAAATAAAACTATTTTCTATTTTATCTAGGTTGCATGTATTGGTAAAGAAAATCTGTGCACTTCTTGTTCGAGGCGAGGGGACAAGCGTTCTTCCTCTATTTCTAATTCAAAATGAGTTTGTAAATTCAGCCAGAATTGAGCTGAATTACCGAAATAACAGCTAAGTCGTAACGCAGTATTTGCCGAAATAGCTCTTGCTCCATGGACAATTTCATTGATTCGGCGCGGTGGGACGTTGATATCTTTGGCCAGCCGGTATTGGCTGATCTCAAGCGGCTTCAGGAATTCTTCCATTAATATTTCACCTGGGTGCACAGGACTCATCTTTTTTCGTTTCATAATTTCATCTCCTAATGGTAATCCACAATTTCTACATCATCCGCTTGTCCGTTCTGCCAACGAAAGCAAATGCGCCATTGCCGATTGATCCGAATACTGTGTTGTCCCTTCCGATCTCCTCCTAAAGCTTCTAGGCGATTTGCAGGGGGTATTCGTAGATCCGCCAAGTCCATTGCCGCATTGACCATTATCAACTTTCGCAGCGCGGTTCTTTGCAAATCTACTGGCAGTTTACGAGAAAATTTCCTATGAAATACAGCTTCTGCTTCTTTGTCTTTGAATGAACGAATCACGCCCTAATAATAACACAATGCGTTAATAATGTCAAGTGTTATTATTATACGTTCTTAAGTTCAAGGCGTTAAAGCAACACTTTAGTTTATAAAGCCTGCCTATGCAGAATAGGTGATGAGTTTAATCTTTTCTATCTCCATATTTAAGATATTTGTAACTGATTCAGTCTCTATCCGAATAATCTCTTTAAGAACATGGTCTAAATTCCACTCATTTGCTCCGCTTAAGAGAATTAAAGAGGTGTTGAACAATCCATAGGCGTCAATTAATTCTTGAAAATCAAACTTGCCATTATTCTTAGGCTGTATTAGAACTCTAAACTTTAAATTTTCAATTCCTCTTTGAATTAACTTACCTTTTATCTCCTGCTCTTTTATGGAAGGACTCTCTGCGACCACTAAAAGTTCAATTTGCTTTTCTTCAAAGAGATTAGTTAATTTTTTAATAGTGGTCGTAAATTTTTCAAGTTCATGATAGCTTACTGTAATTTTTATTGAATCTTTTTGATTGATAACCTCTGGAGCCTTTTCATTCAAATTCCTAGCCAGCATCTCAATGCTGCTTTGAACATTTGAAGCAGAACTATTTTCCCTAAATAGAGTTCCTCCCATCTGAAATATCATGTTAGGAGTTTTAACGAATGCCCAGTTGGGTTTTCTAAATAATGTAAATGCGTTTCCTATTATTTCGTTTATATCTAATTGTTTCCATTCTAATAGTGAACGCGCAAAATTTATCTTTTCACTAAGCAAGTGGATGGCGAGCGGATTTTTATTGATTCTTGCTCCTATCGCCAATCTGCTGCCAAGCCATTGAGAAATAGAAACATTAGATGATGGCTCTGTACCAAATGACCTTCTCAATGACTTCTGGGTTTCTAAAGTCAATCTATCCCATGAGTTCTGCCCAAAATAAAAAGAAGAAGAGGTTATAGGCTCAAGAAAAATAGGTAGAGCTGAAATGGTTGCGCTCAGAATAGCATTAACAGAGGATTCATCAGTTTTATCGCTGTTTCTATCTTCTTTGTCATCTTCTGGTTTCTCAGTATCATCAAATAAAGGATTAAAGCCAATAGCATCCCAATCTTCTGGTTCATTTTCTTTAAACAAAACTACAAATGTCCGTTCTCTATTGATTTCAATGATCCTAAAGCCTGCGCTTTTAAACTCCTCATTAGTAGTTGGGATGCGATGCTTTGTGCCATGAATGCTAAAAGAGCCTACTGGAGTAAGAGAAGAAATAGAGCGCAAAATCTTTAATCTTTTTTTCCTATTCGATATATTATTTAAAAGACCATAAGAAAAAGTTAAAGAGACTTTCCTATTCCCAATCAATTCTTCAACAGCTGTTTTAAGTTCTTCTTTTAATAAGCTGCCATGTATAATAGGAATTCCAAATTGCTTGGCAAATTCTACAAATCTTGGATCTGTTTCAATGCCTATTGCATTAACACTGCCTAAACGAATTAATTGCTCGACTCCAACCCCTGGGCCTGCATACAAATCTATGACTGTTTTCCCTTTAAGAGAACCAAATCTTCGATAAATCTCTTTTAAAAATTTCCAAGCTCCTAAACTATTCCACATGTCTTCTTTAACAAGAGAATCAAAATATTCACATGCTTCAGAGAGATAAAACTGGTTGAGAACAGCAGTTCTATACGCTGAATCTTCTATTTTGTTTTTTAAAAGCTGTCGTACCATAGGATCTGTAATATCAATTGGTTTATTCCTCTGATAAGTTAAAACATCCTCTCTTTGAATGACATCATGCGTATTCTTTTTAAAAATAGCTGTATTTAGTACGCCATTGTGAATATCCTCTAATGTCTTTAGAATACGATTCTTAATATCTTCCCAGTTTAATTTGTTCCATCTTTCTCCATATTCAACCTTTAGCGCTGGGATGATATTATTAAATAGAAATCTTTTATATTGTTTTGCGGCTCTTAATAATATGATTAGATCAAGTCCGATTTTCATTAAATTTTCCGCGGTAATCATATCTCTAATTGATAAAAATCCTGTTTCAAATAGAATTCGAGCATCCTCTCCGGCAGATTTGTCTAAAAGAAAAAGATCAAGGCAAACAGATCTCAAATTTTTTGGAGTTGTAATCCTGCTTACTGCAAGGAACGAAATCCAAAAATATGCGCCAGAATTCTTAGTTCCTAAACGATGCAGGGCGATTAGTTCAGCGCCAACAGTTGAAAAATTGTTTGGTGTAATTATTTCTCTAAGCGAATAAAGCGCAAAACTTAAAATTGGACCGGCATTCCCTTTTGCTGATTTATTTAGAAAAAGAGTCTCTTCTGATATAGAATTTAGGTTTTGTAATGTAATAATTTCTTTTAGAGCAGCTAAAGTATAGTAAACAGTTTCATAATCTTCTCCGGCTCTTTCCCCAAGTAGGATTAGATGATCTCCTACCTCCTTGATATTATTTTTGGTTACCAAGCGGCTTAACGCCGGCAATGCAACAAAAAATATAGAATCCGCATATTTTCCCGCAATTAAATGCAAAGATTGAAAAGCATGCCAATGCCTTTCAATAAAACTTCTGCTGTATGCTCTTTCCATTTGAGGATAACGGCTTAGGAATTGAGAGAGCATCTCTGGCTGGGTCAACGCATGGGTCTGATTTGGTTCTCTTAGACCGCTGCTTATAGCTGACTCTGATCTAAATCTCTGCCTGCCAATTGCAATATCTCTTTTATGCTTATCCAGTTCATTAGATAAATAATTCCTATAGTTATCGTCAGAAGCCCAATCCATTATCATTTGAAACGCATTCAAAAGTATATGGGTGAAAATACCTCCTAAATAAGCATTAAAAAGCACGATCTCTTTGGAATGCCACTGAACAAAAGGATAAAAATATAGAAGTGCGATACTATTCATGACAACGATAAAAATAGGAATAGCGCGTGAGCCAGCAGGATGCAAAGCAATAAATCGCGCTCCCACAAGAATATTGAGCAAAAATGTTAAAACACCGGTTGGAACAATGCCAAGCCCCGCCTGTAATAACAGTTCTCCTGCTAAAAGCGGAGCTAAATTTAACCAAGATCCCTCTGTAAAAAGAGGGGCTATCATAAGCCGATAAACAGGTTTTGGAGTTTTAGGAAAATGTTTCATCCACCAATCTTCAACCTCTGGAATAATCCCGGCTTTTAATCTCTTAGTTGTCTCTAACCCTATCCTTACTCTGCTCAATCTAATTAGTCCTTTGTACTTTTCTCTTTCTTGAGCAGTTCGCTTTGGATTGCGAAGAAGCTCCATTAAAGCATGATAATCATTCTCTCCCAATACTTCTTTCATCCTGCCTAAAACTATAGTTTCTTCATTTTTATCGCCTGCGCCTAAGATGCTTGAATCCGTAAAATCTTCTTCACCATGAATAGAGTCTTGAAGCAGATAAAGAATGGGGGAATAATACCAGTGCATCTCCTTGCGAATATGATCTGGAACGCTAGACAAATATTTAGCAGGATCTAATTTAGATAAAAGCGTATTTGATTGAATTCTTATTTTACTGATGAGGCGAGTGAATCCTTCATATCCTTTATAATCTTGAAACGGAAATATTAAATTAGCAACATGAATTTCTCCCCTATTATTTATATTCATTTCTGTCAGTATTTTTGCATCATTATAACTGCAGGATAATTTTGTCCAGAGTATTCTTTTATTATTTCTAATCGCTTTTGGTAAAACTAGGTAGAGAATTGATAAGGACATTTTTGAAAGTTCTTCTGGAAAGATGGCGCTATAAAATTCCAACTGACCTTGATTATCTTTTCCATACCTTCTTTCAATTTCACTTAGTCCCATTCTCTCAATTTGATTTAATAAACGCTTAATGTGGGCTGGGGTGATCGTGCTTCGCACAACAGACCTGATCTGAAACTTATCTAGAATTCCTTCAGCTTTAAGGGTATCAACAACTTTTTTTATACCGGCAAGATATCTTTCTCTCCTGATAATTCTTGAAATTTGAGCGCTATCCAGAATCCCTAACCCATTTAGAAAAGTGACAAAGTCATTAATGGTTGTTAGCTCTTTTGAACTTCCTAAAATTTGGCTCAGGTGAGAACTGTTTGTAAACCCTAATTTGTAAAGACGAGCAATGAATTTCTTAACCTCTTTTAAATTCATGGAACTACTCATAATTTGAGCCATATGAGATTTATCTTCAATGGCTGCTTGAACTAAATAATTTATAAATCTCTTAATTTGCTTTAAATTCCTTGGATGACTTACAATTGAGCTTATATGAGCTCCGTCTGAAAAACTTTCTTGAACAAGGAACCTAATGGTTCTAATAATAACTTCCGGACTCTTTGCATTATCCATGATCCTGGCTATTTGATTGCCATTAAACACAAACCGATTATCAATTTGAAACAAAATCAAAAATTCCAATAATGCCGCTCTTTTTGCCAACTTTATCCAAGATAACTCCAGTATTCTTTTAATATCTGATCTTTTAAATAATGGTTCGCCATCCCGTTTGAATTCAGTGAGATAGTTCTCAATCTCCTCTTTATTTTTAGAACTATTGGAAAGAAAGGAACTCATTTCTTCTTTTATTCTCAGATGCGTTACAGCATTGGTTTCTCTGTTTGCTAAGTCTGCTAAATCTAACAGTATAAAATCTCCTGCTTCCATGCTGTTGTAGCGGTCTTCCCCAAACTTTTCCGTAAAAACGCTCCAGCTTTCGTCATGGACTGGCTTTAACTTAATTTTTTTACCGTTCTTATACAAACTCATTTTAGGAATCACGTCTTTATTTTCAAAATTAAAGTATTGAGCATTTTCAATGTTTTGTGGCAGCGCAATTCCAATGGCCCCTAATTCTTGCGCGACCTTGTGAAGTTCGTTAAAAAGATTTATTAGAATCTCTTCATTGTTAAGAGAAGGAGAGTTAATCGTATCAATAGTTAAGACTTTTTCACCATCATCTCTTATTCCAATCATTAAGCCAACATACCCTTTTAGTTCTTGGCCTTTATAGACAAAATAGTAAAGGGTATCTTCGTGCATGGCGCGAGTATGCGGGAATCCGCGCTCTCTATCAAATGAACAATCAATAATTCCAGATCGCCCTCTAAATAAACTTAGGAACCCTTGCGGAATCAAACGGTAGGTATCATTGCTAGTTGTTTCAAAGTAAATAACTTTTTTTATTTCAGCATAAACTGCTTTTGAAAGTTCTTTAATACTTTTATCTAAAGATTTAATTTGTTTTGCATTTAGACCGACCGCATGGTTCGGCAAGTGATGGATAGAATCTTCATAAAAATTCTTAATTGCAATGATTCTGGTTTCAATATTAGACGACATCATTTCACTTGCCAGATCCCTGTTTGATAGCGCTTCTGATAAAGTTAAATCCCTCATAAGACTTACGCATTTATCCCTTAGGGCTTCATTCCCTATTTTTTTATGCGCGAGCTGGAACAAAACTTTATATAAAAGTTTAAGGTCGGTCTTTAATTCCGCCGCCAACTTTTTTTCAGAAGGGTAAAGAACCCTGTACCTCCCAGCTCTTTTAATTTCACCGCGGTCAATCGCTTGCTCGCGCTTAAATATAAAATAGAGATTGCGCAAATTAAAATCTTTGTCTCCCTGAAAATCCTTTAGCCAATGAAGGCTATCTATCCGTTCTTTTATTTCTAATAACTCTTGAAGATGTTCATCTAAAATCTGCGTATTAACTTGACTCGCGTCAATCTGTTTTGATTCTTTATGGCTGATTTCAATTGGTTTTAACCCTTTAGTTTTAGAGAAGAGCGCGCGAAAAGAGCCGGGTAACTCTTGATCCAGCTCAATCACATCTTCCATCCTTTCACTATAATCCTTCCAGCTCACATGAATGCCATTAAATCGAATGCCAAGAAAAGCCAGCCATAAATTTTGTGAATGGTTATAGTTAAAACCTTCGCGAATAATCTTTTCCGCTTTTCTTTTAAGAGCATCAATAAAACTTTTTGGTTCTTCTGATTCTAAGTAGTCAGTTACTAACTCTTCTTGATAAGGAAGGCTATTCGCCTTCCAAAGAAGATATTTTTGAAAGTCTTCCTCCAACACTTTTCCTTCTCTAATATTAGAAGCAAATATCTCCCCTAATGCAATCACGCCTATGATGCGGCGCCATTCATCATCTTCTAAATATTTTTCTAATTGGGAAATTTCTTTCTTTAGCATGTAATAGAGGTAACCTAAAGCGATTGCGGCTGTTCTTCGAACAGAAAAATCAGGATCAGAAAGTCTTTCTTCAATCAAAGTAAGATCTGGAATTTTTCCCCCTGCAATCATCGCAAGGTAATGTTTTTTTAGTGAAAGCACAGCTCGGCATCTCGCTTCTTCATCATGTGATTTTAGGCTCTGTTCCGCAGTCTTCAATTCTTCATCTTCCAATATTGAACTTGGTGAAGGAGTATCTTCCTTAAGCATGAAAGCAGCTTGAATTCTTTGAGCTACATCGTTTGCCATGCGCCGCACGTCTGGGTCCGGATCATCCAAAAAGCTTTCTAAATGTAAAATTCCTTTTATGATCTTTTGGGATAAAATTTTTGATTCTAATACATTCACTTCTGGATTCGCGCTATGAAACATGGATTCATAAAGCACCATTGGCCACGGGCCAGAGCCAACTGTGGCAACAAGTTTTAGCCAATCTTGCTGGTTAAAATAAGATGTAGATCTTCCCCAAGAAATAATCCGTATCTTTTTTTTCTGAGCCATCTCTTTTAATTTATTAACCACAATTTCTAAAGTTTGATCGTTAAAAGGGTTAAATAAATAAAATACAGTTCCATCGCTAAAATCGTAATCTCTGATATTTACTTGAACAAATTCAACATTCTCTAATCCCAACTGATCTTTTACTTGATCGCTTTCAGCGACTCTTTCAGGAGATATTTCAATTCCTTTTACTTTTCCTACCTTTGTGGTAATTGCTGTATAAAGCGGCAAACGGCCGTAACCAGAACCTAAATCATAAAGAGTATCGGATGAGCTAAGGTTTAAAGCAGGAAGGAGTTCCCTGATTTTATGATAAGGTGTTCCTTCATAGGTTACCTGCTCTGTTTCAAAACCATCTTGAAGAACTCTATGACCCGTAGTGATCTCCACCCGCTCACTATTAATATTCAAAATCCAATCCATGATTGGATCCGATAACATAAAAAACTGTTCAGAGCTTAAGCGAACCAATTTATGAATAAGAGCAGGATCCGCAAGGATCCTTTGCTTAAGTTCTATTTGCAATCTTTCTTGGAGTGAAGATAAAGGACCGAAATATGAAATCATGGATCTTTCCACAAAATGTGGAAAATCTTCATGCTTAGCAAATAAGGAATTTAATTCTTCAGGAATTGAATTAGACTCTGACGGATCTCTATATGGGTTTAATTCATTTAGATTGGAAATCATTACGTCAATAGGAAAAACTCTTCCTGTCCTTTGATAAACAACTCGATTGATGTGAGATAAACCAAATTCTCTCCATCTTAATTTTATTCTTGACTTTAAAATTTCTACCTGATTTAAAAGAAGAAAAAGTTTAAAGTCGTCCAGTTCAGTTCCATTGAGATCAATTTTAATTAATTGATCGGCTTCATCTAATTCTGTTAAGTATGAATTAAACGCTCTAGTCAAATCATCTTCAGAAAATTGGTAACTTTCAGGAACGCTTAAATAATTTTTCCACCACCAGTACTCTTCAAAAAAACTCTCAGCATCTAGATAGTCCATTAAATCAGCCAGAGCTAATTCCATAGGATTAATCAAATTTCTATTTTCTTCTAAATGCAATTTCTTAACCCATTCAACTTGTTTTAATCTACTGGGTTCAGAAAAAATTATAGCAGGACTAAGATGAGATGGCAGGAAACGCTTAAATGAATGAGGACTATTTTTTTTCAGCCATTGAGATATTTCATCAATATTTTCGTTATATTCCTTATGGAGATGAATATTCCAGAACATCCCGAGCACGAGGAGAAATACATAAGTTATTGCGCTAACCACGAATGGTAATTCTAAGCCAAGCCAATTAAGAGTCAAAGAAAATAAAATAGCAGGAGCGATTGTCACTCCTGCTAAAATTGAACCAACCACCTGCAAATTAAAGCTTTCCCTTCCTTTGTGAGCTCCGCTAAAAACATAGCCGCTGGCTAAAGACCATAAAACAGATGCGGCGATAATGATGAGATTGTGACCTGTTAAAAAACTACTGATCAAAACTAGAGAGCTAATGAGGCTGATTGTTTTAGAGTAAGGGGCTTCTCCTAAATGATCCTCAATTCTTTTGACTCCTAATTTCTTCCCAACCATACGCGCGATCGCATTTGAAAAAATAGATAGAACAGGTGTCTGATACACCCACTCCCAATAATGCGCTGTATCTTTGTGCTTTTTTCCAAAAATAGCGCCTATATTTAAGAGCGGTGAATAAAGAATTTTTGGTATTTTTGATTGCATATATTCAAACAATGAGCTGCCAATCGGCAACAAAATAATAGGATCTTCATATTCAAACATAACATCTTCAGCTTTAAAAATATCATCCACATATAGTGAACGGCCTGCTTTTTGCACGCTTCTTAAGCCTTCTGCGAATATCCCAGTATAAATAAATCTGCCTTCACCATTTGCAGTAATAATAAAAGGAGATCCGGCTCTTATATCAGGATCGGACACACACCTTTCAGTTAGATAACTAATAAAAGTCCTGGATAGATCGCGTGGATAACAACAATCAAATATGATCTTAACTTCACTTAAATTTCCTCTTTCTAGAAGAGTATCTACTAACTCGCGGTGACTGATAGAATAAGGTTCATCAATAGGGCGTTTCTGGTCATTGGCAGTATTTTGAGAACTTACTTCTTTACTATCCAAACTAAATCCCTCCCCATCCCCATGCGCATGAATATAGATAGTTGTTGGACCTTTGCTTTGTCTGATCGCTTCTAAAGCATTCTCTTTTTGTTCAAATCCTTTGAATGTTTTGATCTGTTCTGGTTTAACGCGCGCCAAAATCTGAACCGTTTCCATTCTCTCTTTTCTGTACTCTTCATCTTGATGCAAGATATTGATGGCAGTCACATTGGGTCCATACATTAAGTTATCTGGATGAGGTACAGATAAAACGCTTCTCAAAATTAAAATCAAATCTAAACCTTTTTTAATGTTTTGTTTGGAAAGACGAAGGTTAGAAAACGTTAAAAGTTCATAAACCGCGTTAGAAACCGAATAAGCCTCACTATTTGACTGAACTTTTTCCATCCAAGCTCTAAAATAATTGTCAGTATAGATACGCCAATGATGAAAGGGATGGCCTAATATTTTTTCCGGCAATATTTTTATAATAGGGTATAACACACTCCCATTTTCTAATTTTGGTTCGGCTTTTATTATTTTTTTCATTAAGCGAGCGGCATAGCGGTATTCTTCTGCTTCGTGCCTTTTTTGCATCATTAAGTACTCTAATGCAAAAAATATTTCTTTATTAAATTCTGGTCTTTTCTGAATTAAATTTTTAAAAGTGTCTAAGACTGCCATATAAGTTTCTTTACGAAGGTCCTTAATTTTTAAAAGGTTGAATAAAAGCGATACAGTGGACAATTGGATAAGATCAGCTCTGGCTCTTGAAACTTCTTTAAAACAATCAGCAATGGGTTTAAGAAATTGACTGTAATGAGCCGTTTCTTTACCTAAAAGTCTTCTAGCGTGCTTTTCTAATATTTTTATGTGGTTTGATTGCAAAATTGCCGGCGCTTTTAAGGTGATCTGTTTAAGTATGCTAAAGCCAACGGGATAGAGGCGTTCGGAATTCTTTAGAAATTTACAAACTGCTTCAACTAATCTTTCTAATTCCACAAGATCAGGACGAGATTTTAAAATCCGCATCAAAGCGCCTAATACCATGCCATAATTAGTTGTTGATTCGTCTTTACCAACAAAATGAGCCTCTACATACTGTTTTCTCTGTAAAGATTGAATTAAAGATTCAACTGTTGATACCTGAATAGAGGAAGAGCGATTTTCAGCAATGATATCAATAAACTCAGCAGCGCTTTTATAGACTTCATCTTCATGCCCATTAGTGCGCAATATTTCTTCTTGTGTGGACAATAAATCGGGATTAAATAATAAATTGCCTCTTTTTTTAATAATTTCTAAAATAGCATGATTAATATGGCGGGTTGCATAACTTTCTAATTTCTTTCTTTTCGCAGTATGAATGAAACTATTCAATACAGAAAGAGTATTGGCATTAATAAAATCTGGATGGATCTGGAAAATAGCTTCAATCGCCTGGGCTGCGGCTGAAACCACATAAGGTTCAAGCTCATCATATGAAAAAACTCTTTCTAAAGCTCTAACAATCATTGGATCAAAAATTAGCTCTGGCCTATGTTTTGCAATGGTTTTTAAAATATCGCATGCGGAAGAATAAAAAAGGCTGTCCCTCCTACTTTTTTTAAACCATTTGCTAGGACGATCCCAAAAAATATTGTCAGTATTGAGAATGTTCACCGCAGCAAAAACGAACAAGGATGAGATTCTATCCGGTCGTTTTTTGGCTATTGCTAAGCTAATAAGATTCTCAATCGCGTTAAATTCAAGAGAACTGAGATTTTTTCTTTCCAGCAGAATTTCTAATGTTTCCCGAATGGATTCGCTAATCAAATGCGGCTGTTGCATCATAATCCACATCAATAATTTTATCACCTGTTCAGAATTGATGTCGCTCAGTTTCCCGCGCCTTAACACATCTTCCAAAACTGAAACAAGGGATTGAGAAATTGCTAAAGGTTTTTTACTGTTAATTTCATGAATGCTCGAAAATAAAGTTTTGCCAAAATCAGTGCTTAAATCTTCTTGAAGAAAATATTCAAACGCTTTCATGGCCTGCCCCATCCGCCTTAGACCAGATTCTTCTAATACAATTTTCTGCAATTTTTCTATTTCTCCCAGCTTGTAAAACTCTAATAGTTCGCTATCCCATTCAGTTGTATCAAATTGTATCGCAATGGAATTTCTTATTTTTTTTCTAATTTTAACTTCCCATCCATAACCGGAATGAGAAGGAATAAACATGCGCCACCAGCGCATGGAAAGGGATTCTCCCCAACTAGTAAACTTTGAGCCTAATTTTTGTAAATGCGGCATTGAGTCTATTGGTCTTTCATCTCCGTCAAAATCGCAAATAATAACCATTCCATCTAATTTAATAGCTTCTGCAATGCGGGGAAGAAATTTCCCCCAACTTTTATGAATGTTCATCCCTGCTTTTTCGTAATAAAAATCAATGCCTGAATCTAAAATTTTATTTAAAAGATTATTGTCCCCTGTTCCATTGCCAATACTTTCAACATTAGAATTAATATAAAAAATTGTATATTTACGATTTTTATTAGTAACCGGATGTGCCCAGTTGAAACTTAATTTTGTATCTCCTTGATCTAGTTCAACCTCAATGGCATTCAGTTCTACTCCCATGCTTTTAAGTTCAGCTGCAATTGCCCAATAAATGTTTTCAGGACTGTTTTGTAAAAAAGCGCCCTCTCCAAAACCCCTCAAACGTTTTTTGTAAGTGTACTCCTGGTCAGTATAATCAGACTCGACTGTTTTAGAATCCCATTCCCTTAAATAGGATTGTAATTTATGGACATCCACGCTATTGTTTGTAACAAAATACCCTGTGCCTGCGTCTGTTGAAAGCAGGAAGGAAGAAATATCAGCGCCTGCTCCGCCATAGAGTCCCACTAAATCTTTATGATCCGGGTTCACAATCTCACAAACTGACATTGCGTAATGAACAAAGGGAAGTAAAAGAACTGAGGTGCGGTCTTTAATAATTTCTGGGTTAAACCCTGTAATGCGGCTGACAATTTTAGATAATTCACCTTTCTTAAATCTTTTTGAAAGAACTATTTTCTTATTTTTATTTAACCACTGAGAAAAATTAGATGGGACATGATCGTATTCTTTCTTAAATTGAGGAAGCAGAGCTTTAAAATCTTTACTTTTAAAATAAGCTTTTATCAAGCCTGCAAGCTGAACTTGGGGTTCAGCCCCCCAGTTTATAGTTGCAGTCTGAAGTAACGTATAGATTAATTTTAAATTTTTAGTTATTGTAAAATCTCGAGCTTCTTCTAACCATTTCGGATCCATTTTAGAAAGCGCATAAATTCTTGCAATCGTATATTCTTCTGCTTTTTCCGCAAATTTTTCTGGAGGGATATGAGCCCTGACCATATCTGTTGCCACCAAATCCGCCAATGCCACTAAAGGCAGGTCCTCTGCTTTAACGCCACTTGTTCTATCTTTGGCTTTTGCGACAGCAGTAATAAGTTGTTGTTGAGGTTGTTCTTTTTTTATTCTGATCGTTACGTCCCAACCGTAGTTAGATTTTGAAGGAATTATTTTTTTCCACCAATCGAATATTTTTTTAGAGGAATTCTGTTTAAGTGAAACAAAATGATGTGACTCTGTATTAAGAAACGGTTCAGGGTTGTGAATACCGCTTATGGATTGGTAATCATCTGTAATGGAAGCGCCTCCCACTCTAATTGCTTTTGCAACCCTAGGCAAGAATTGACCCCATAAGTTATTTGTATCCTGTACAGCTTTTTGATAGTAGATATCAATGCCTTTTTCAAGCGCAGAATTAAGCAAAGGGTCAGTTGTTTCAGGGCTGCCAATCTTCTGCAACCGCTGCTTTATATAAGTAATTGAATAAGTTCTAGGCTGATTGGTCCCCGGGTAAACCCAGTCTAAAATAATTTTTGTATGACCATCCTTATTTTCAATTCTTACAGATTCTTTTCTAACTCCAATTGTTTTTAGTTCTTGGACTATCGCTTTATAAATTGCGCCCTTTCTTTTATCAAGAGTTCCGCCATTTCCAAAACCATAAAGCCTTTTATCTTTAGCATAATCGTCATCAAATGTTATTGAATCCCATTGTTCCATCATACTTTTAAGTTGTTCGGCATCTACTTGATTTTGCGTAACAAAATAACCTGTAGAAGCATCTGTGGATAATAAAAATGTTGAAATATCAGCGCCTGCTCCGCCATATACCGCAACTAGTGGTTTATGTTCAGGATTAACTGACTTTCTTACCTGCATGGCATAATAAAGATAGGGGATAGAAAGTACCCCATCCCTGTCATGAATGGATTCCAAACTAAAACCTGTAAGTTCTTCAAATAGAGCGCCAATATCATTTTCTCTGGGTCTATAATCCATTGGAATGTCAAAAAGATTTTTATACCATTCATCATTCTGTTTAAACCAAAGGTCTAATCTGCAAAAATCTTCAAAAATAAATGAAGAACCTTTTTCAAAATAGTCTTTTATAATTCCAACAAAATAATTTTTATAAGAGTTTCCCAAATAGGTTTCAGCTGTTTCCATAGCCTTAAAAATAAGTTCCAGCTCTTTATTATCTGTATATTGCGCAAAGAATTTTCTATCCTTGCGGTTAAGCCTAGATAAAATCTCCATACGAACTAACGCATATTTTTCCGCCTCTTTAATAAAATCTTCAGGGGTTACGCCATTTCTTCTCATGTCAGCTAAAACCATATCTGCAAAAATATCTAGCCCTTGGATAAATTGATTCTTTTTCTTAACTGTAGGTTTTAATGAAGGTTTTCTACTCAATAATTCCTCATCTGAAATCATTGAAGATTCAAAGATAATTGGATTGTTTTCTGATCTGACTTTAGCAGCAGAATTCTTTATTTTTCTAGAAGTTTTGATTTTAAGCTCTTTTCTAAAATTTCTTAATGTTATTTCGTTAATTCCTAAACTTTGAGCTGTTTTAATAAAATTCCAATGGTGTTCAATTAATCTTTCAATGATCTTTTTCTTTAACTCTCGCAGCAGTCCCTTCTCCTTAAAAAATCTAAAATAACCTCCGCCGCGTCCAGCAAGCTTGAGTCCTAATTCCCTTCGAGCTTTAGACAAAATCCAATTATGTTTATTAAGTATCTTTATGTTTGGATCATCTGGTGTATCCTCTGATTTACTTTCAGTTTTGACAATAAGTTCTGGCAGAAAAATAGTAAATTTAGCTCCTTTTTTTCTGCTTTTGTGATCTGAAAGATTGCTGGCATGAATCCATGCAGGCTGATCTTTAATGCTGTGAAGTTTTATGAGATGCCAGACTTCTGCTAAACCTAACCCAGATCCTCCTTTACGTTCTGAAACATTTAAGAAAAACATCTTTTGCCGATCTGGTTCTTGACTCTCTGGGACATCCAAGAGCCCGTCATTCTGAAATCCTCCTGCATTATCTATTATTTCAAGAATAGGTTTATCTCCAACCCATCTTAATTTAACGCTCAACTCTAAGGATAAAGGCGGCGGAACATTGTCTTTAGCTTCAGCTTGTAATCTCTCCTGCCATACCTGCCTTGTGTTCATAAATAAGGTTCTAAAAACATTTAGAATTTTTCTTCTGTCCCCAGCACTTTCAATAAGGTTATTTTCAAAACTTTCAAATTCCAAAGTAATTTCATTCCCTCTTTTCGCATATCTTTCCCTAAATGATTCATTAAATACATTCTCGAACGCTTCCTCAATTACTTCCTTAATTCCAAATGTTGTTTTCCGTTCCTCTATATTTCCATCAATAAAAGAAATTAAATCCTCTATAATTTCAATGGAACGGGTGTGATAAACTTGAAGAGTAGAATGGTTTGAAAGGCTGATCAAAGCTTTATTATTAAGACGCGGTCCAATTTCGTTCTTTAAAAAACCGATTAAAATTTCTAAAACTTCTCTATACTCAAGCAGTTCATGATCTTGAAATTGAAGGCTGACTCGTTCAGCATAAAGGTCTAAACGATCCCTAAGCCCTTGAAGATGATCTCCTGTTTCTAAACTTAAACGATCTGGCTCATCTAATTGTGTCATGGCTTTATAAAGAACGGATAATTTAATAGAGAGTTCATTCCATGAACCATGTTTAATGGAACGCGCAGCAATTTCTGAACGTTCTCTATCTTGTTCTGATTTAAATTCGGTTCGCTTAGTTGGAGAAGCCATTGCTAAAGGCCAATAATATCTTGGAGCTAGTTTGCTGTTATAAATAAACCCATGCGCAACAATAGCTGCAATGGTTGCAAGGATCAGGTCAATGATATTTCCAAAGGGAGATAGATAAAGAGTTAAAAGATAAATGGATCGTAGAGTGACTGCTATTAAAAAAAGAATTTTTTTTGCTCTTAGTTGAGCTGCTTCTTCATCCATTCCTAAAGGAGGTGCGTGAGTGAGAACGCCTTCAGAGGTTAAATAAATTGGTTTTTTGTGTGTTTTCATAAAGAGGAGCAGGCTGATAACAGAACCGATTAAATAACCAATCGTGGGAGCTGCCCAAAATAGATGATTCCAGATTTCTCCTATTCCACCAACTAAAAGAGCGCTGTAAAAAATCTCTTCAAAACCTCTTAAGCCTGCTCTCTGTCTGCTAGACAAAACCAATCCCTTTTTGGGTAAAGTAGATGGATAATCTGAAAAAATTTTCTGAACCTCGACTTTTTCCATCATCCTACTTTGTACTTTTGGCCATTCTCCTTTTAAGCCGGCCCATTCAAAAGCTAACTCCATTTCAGAATCAAAATTAAATAATGCATGATTCTGATAATCCTCATTTGAAAATATGAGTCCACTAGTTTGAGCTGCGATTAAAGATTTTTCAAGGATTAATCTTCGCCAATAAAATATGCGAGGGTCCTTTCCATTATATTTTTCTGCCGCAAACTCATGATTGAGGAGACAAGCCGCCAACCTTGAAGCATGAGTCAATGAATCGTCTTTTTCTAAAATCAGTTGATGCGGTTGAAATCTTGAATGTTCTGGATCAATAAAAATATTATTTGAATTTGTTAAATCAAGCGTATAACCAGCATCCTGAATATTTTTTAAGTCTATGGCTAAGTTGTCATAAGCGCTTTGAGCCATTCCTGCGGCAATCTCAAGATGCTTTTCATATAGGGAATCTAAAGTTGGACTCTCTTCAAATGAAAGGGAAGATACACTATAGGGAACTCCGAATAATCTCTTATGAATAGTCACACTGCCCAACTGAGCAACCGCCTGACCAAAATTACTCTTTGGAAAAGGATCCTGTACAGGTTTAAAATCATCAAATTTAATATCTGGTGGGAGGTGAAGTTCATAATCCTCTAAGCCCTCAATTTTATAGACTTGACCTTCTGAAGATTGTCTAACCATATTTTTGTGATTAATGTTCTTGGTAATAAAGTCAAGTAATCCCTTAGCCCCAATTTTTTCCGCAGCCTCCATAAAAGCGCGATAAACTTTAACTGAGTAATGTTCAAAAATTTCATCTTCTAAGCCAAACTCGTTCTCCCCATAGGTCACTTTAACAGTATGCGCTAAGTTTCTGTCAAATAAAAATTCTAGAACAGCCGCAGCCCCTCCCTCTGCTGCCTGACGAGGAGTTGTATTTATATTGTAAATTTTAGGCATGATTTGACTGACTTTGCCTTGAATGCCTCCATTTTTCCCTACACCAATTGGAGTTTGGCAGGTATGACCATAAACAAAATATTCAAATCCCAACCTTTTCATCCACTCTCTTACGCGTTGAGAATTACTGACCCATTCCCTATCCTGTATAGTCATTAGTTCTCCTCTGGCGCTAGAAGCGATCTCTTCAAATGTCCTGGCATAAAAATCTGGAGCTGCATGCGCTGCCAAAACATTTTCATTGATTCGCACCGCATAAGGCATGGAATGCTGCATCCATCTTAGAATGTTATTCAATTCCGGATACCGTTCATGAATTTCTCTTAAAAGTTCTTCTCTATTTTGAACCGCATACCCTAACTCAGCATGGCTATCTTTTTCCCAGTTTGAATCTAAATGTTCTCTGCCAAGCAATTTTTTCAAAGTATTGAGCCCGGTCATGGCATTGTCATCACTCAACCAATGGGTCCAAATCAACTCTCGCGCGTAGCGATCTCTTCCTTCAACGCTGTTTAAAAACATATATTCATGATTGCCCATCACTGCAATGACTTTTCCTCCTTGAGCGCTCGCCTTGTTTTGAAGACTATAAACAAACTGTAATACCTCCCATGGATTTGGCCCGCCGTCTATTAAGTCTCCATCAAAGATAAGAACTGCTGAACCTGCAATCCAATCTCCTTTGCTGTCAATAAATCCGGATTTTTCAAGGGCATTTAACATCTGCAAATAATTTGCTTGCACATCCCCCATAACTCCCAGCCTTTCAACTCCTGTAACATCCATCAGCCGAACTTTATTAAATCCATCTGTGATATGTTTTGTATTTATTTTTGTTTGGGGAGCCGGTTCTAACTCCGATTCTCCATCAGAAGCGCGAATCTCGTTTAGTTGGGCTGATTTGCCCTCTGGCTCGTTCCCTTTGCCGGGTATTAAATTGGATAGAAATAGCCAATCTGGCAACCGTACTTTCTTTACTGAAAAATAGGGGTAAAAAACAAAAGCTGGAAAATAATTTTGATGTTTAGTGATCAGACTGTATAGATTCAATAAGATTAACGCAATCGCCGTAAAATAAAGATTCATAAAAGGAAAAGAAGCTACAGACATGGAAGATTGTTCCGTTATTACTGAAACGCAGCCCTGAGTTAAAAGAGTAGTGAGGTTTAAAACTAAAAGAATGGATGCTGCTTTTACCCAAGGTTCAAAACTTTTTTTCTTTATCCTGTCTTGTTTTTTAAAAGGGCTCTTTGCATGAAGATCGGCGATAAGCTGATTCGGTTTAAAATTTAATTTTGATCCCTCTTTCTGAGGCTCTACAAGGAAGTTAGGCCATAAGGATAGTCCTCTTCTTATATCTTTAAGCTCCCAGTTTTCATTTACTTTGAATTCATTTTCTGTAAGTAATTTTTTGATTTCAAAATCTTTTTCTACCTTAGACTCAAAGTTCCCATCTTTAGAAAATATCAGCGCCAGATTGGTTTGAAAATGTTTTCCCCTGATTGCGGCTAAAACATAAATTTTTTCATCTCGTACGCTAAAAATCGGGGTTGCGAAAAGAAATCTGTTGGCAAGAGATTTAAATGGAACTTTAAACTCATTCTCTTTTTTACTTATGGTTTCTAATTCATGGATATATTGTTCGTAAAATAAATGGAACTGTTTTGGATTCTGAACCAATTTTTCCGCAAGGTGTTGCACAACTAAAGCAAGAGGATTTTTTGTGAATTGGCTTAAAGCGCGCAGCTGGTCAACTCTTTGCCTTTCATAGATTTTAGCTTGGGCAAAACTTGGGGCCGCCATGCTAAAGAGCAAAGAAGCTGCCAGAACTAAGGAAAACATTTTTTTCATAAATTTTAAAAAGATTTCATTTTCTAGTAAAAAAAGTGAAAAATAACCTTTTTATTATACGGCAAAACAGGTCGTTTGATCTTAAACTTTTTGTGACATTTTTGTAACAATTTTGTAACGGAAAAAAGCGTTACAAAAAGTGTTACAAATTTGTTACAAAAAGTTGAAGAATAGTTAGAGGAACCTAGCTATAATTTTGGTAATGAGAACCAGGTCACAAAGCCAAAGCAAAATGATTTTGAACCGGGATTTTTTTATCTTTATCCTGACTCTTTTTTCTATTTTATTCTGGGTTCAGCCCCCTCTATTTTCCGCCCCAGGGTTTAAACAATGGCAATCCATTGAACAGCCGGATGGAACTAAAATAAAAGTTCTTAATAAAGGAGATGAGTGGGCAAACTGGCTGGAAACTGAAGAGGGTTATCCTGTTATCTTAAATAAAGAAAGCCTTTATTTTGAATACGCAAAAATAGATTCAACGAAAGGTCTTGTTCCCAGCAACCTTATCGTTGGCAAAGACCAGCCGCAAGGCATAAAAAAAATCACATCTTCTGACTTAGAGACTCTTAAAGCAATTAAAACGCGTGGAGCTCCTAGTTTTTTTGCTCCCCAATTTTCCGCGCAAGCAGCAGCATCGGTAGAACCAACTTTAGGCACGCACAAAATTTTAGCGATACTGGTCAATTTTAAAAATCGAAATTTAACGACTACAGAAGCAGATTGGGAAGAAAAATTTTTTGGCGCAACCAACAGCGTAAAAAAATATTTTAAAGAAGTTTCTTATGACCAACTGACCATGGCGCCTGCGCAAGAGAGCAATGGGACTGCTAACAATGGAATTGTAGTAGTCACCTTATCTTACAACCATCCCAACACGGGTTCTAACATTGATGAGACCAATCAACAACTTACCAAAGATGCAATTCTCGCAGCTGATTCTTATGTAAATTTTGCTTCCTTTGATGCCAATAATGATGGTTATCTCTCTACAGATGAATTGCATGTTGTCATCATACCCGCAGGTTATGAAACAGCCTACTCCCCAACCACACCCTCTGTTTGGGGGCATCGCTGGTCAATTTTCTTTGTTGACCCTCCAGTTGTAGATGGCGCCACAGTGGCTGGATTTTCAAGCGGATATACGCAATTTGGCGAACTGCACTATAATCATCAAGCCACAATAGGGATCATTTGTCATGAACTGTCCCATGATTTAGGTCTGCCTGATCTTTATGATACGGATAGTTCAAATGGTTCCTCAGCTGGAATTGGAGATTGGGATATTATGGCTTCTGGTTCATGGAATGGAATACTCTATGCCGGAGACAGCCCTAGCCACCATAGCGCTTGGAGCAAATCTTATTTAGGATGGGTCACTCCTACCCAGATAAAAAACTTTATCACAGGAGCTTCCTTCAGCCAAGTTGAAACATCTGAAAATTCTGACAGAGGAATCAAACAACTCTTATCTAACCCTAATGGCCCAGAAATGTTCGGCACAGGAGAATATTTTTTAATTGAAAATAGGCAAAAAACCGGATATGATCAGGCGCTGCCTAGCTCAGGGCTTTTAATCTGGCATATTGATGAATCTCAATCAGGCAATGGAAATGAATCAAGAAAACTTGTGGATTTAGTGGAAGCAGATGGTTTAAATCAATTAGACAGTAGCTCAAGTTATGGAGATAGCGGAGATCCATATCCTGGATCATCCGGCAATAAAACTTTTAATAATAGTTCCAATCCTTCCAGCAAATTTTATAATGGTTCTAATAGCAATATTAGCATTTCCAATATCAGCAACTCCTCAGCCACCATGACAGCAGATATTAGCTTACCCATTCCTACCATCTCTCTTAATAAAAATTCTCTAAGTTTCACTGCTGCTTATGCATCTAATAGCAGCGATCCTCAAATTTTTACCATTACGAATACAGGAGCAGAAAATTCCACTTTAAACTGGACAGGAAAAGTTTCCAATTCATGGTTAACTCTTTCTTCTAATTCTGGATATATGGCAAAAAATGATCAAACCCAAATTACAGTTTCAGTAAAACCATTTGGTCTGGCTGTAGGAACTCACAAAACCACAGTTGTGATCTCAGACCCAAACTCTTCCAGCTCCGAAGTTACTATTTCAGTTTCACTCACTATTCAAGATAATACACCTGTTGTTGGCGCCCCATCTGTGCCTGAAGATCAAGGAACATACACGAATTCAACCAGCATACCTTTTAGCTGGGAATCTGGCACGGCTCAAGATTTAGAAACTGGAATCGCAGGATATTATTTGCAGGTTGGAAATAGTCCGGGTGGATCGAACCTTTTTGATGGGGATGTAGGCAATGTTTTTTCAAAAACAGTCACAGGCGCAAAAGAAGGGGAAACTTACTATGCAAGAGTACGGGCAAAAAATGGAGCTGGCCTCTATGGGAGCTATTCTGACAATTCCAATGGAATTAAAATAGATTTAACCGCTCCAAAAAAACCAAGTTCCATTATTTCTAAAACACATCCAAATTCAACTAATAGTTACCCAGAACCAAAACCAGAGTTTAAAGTTTCAGGGCCTGAAGATTCTTCAGGCGTTTCAGGCTATTACTGGAAAGTGGACAGTCTGCCTGATTCTACTCCCTCTCAGTCAGACAATTTTTCAAGCGATGGAACTTGCAAAGAATCTATCCCTATAGCAGATAACACCTGGTACTTTCATTCAATTGCCAAAGACGGGGCTGGCAATAGCGGCGCACAAGCCGCTCATTACAAATTTGTGGTTCGGTCTTTAATTGACATAACGAATAAAAATATCTTTGCCACAGCAGATGGGGTGCAAGTGGAAATTCCGCCAGACGCTTTAGCCAACTCCACGCAAATTATGATTGAAGAAAAAACAAACGCTCCTCCTTTGCAAAATGATCCAAAAATAAAAGGAACTGGAATCATGAGAGAAATTACCTTAACTGATGGAACAAAAAAATTTAAAAAAGAAGTAACAATTAATCTTCCTTATGCTGACAGTGATATATCGAACCTAAATGAACATCTTCTTCGCCTCTTCTATTATGACGAATCTACCGGCCTTTGGGTTCTAGTTCCAAATTCAAGCGTGGACAGAACCAATAAAAGAGTGATTGGAAAAGTAGATCATCTTACTTTATTCGCGATTATGGAATATGCAGCGGATATTACTTCTGATATTATGGTCTATCCTAATCCATTTAAACCCGGAAATAGTGAGCATATAAATAATGGGATTATCTTTAGAGGTCTTCCTGCCTATTCGGAAATTAAGATTTATACGCTTTCAGGTAATTTAGTTAAACAGCTTAAGGATGAAGATGGCGACGGCAGGGTCAAGTGGAACGCTCAAACTGAATCTGATCAAAAAGTAGAGAGCGGAATCTATTTTGCTTTAGTCAAAGAAAGCGGAAAAACAAAAACAGTTAAAATTGCGATCCAACGTTAGGTGAAGTTACTCTAAATAATTTTTTGTGCGTCTTTCAAAAATTTTCAATTCTAACGATTAATTACTATCTTGTTTCAAAAAATTTCCAGTGTTCTTCCCAATATTTTAATACTTCATACCAAAATTGAGTTTGTAAGTAACGTTCTCCGCCATCAGGAAAAATAGTCACAATCAGGCCTTGTTTAATTTCATTCGCTAGTTGATAACAGGCTTGTAAAGCTGCTCCGGAAGAGTATCCTGCCAAAATCCCTTCTTGCCGAGCCAGCCTGCAAGTCATTTCATAAGCATCTTCTGTAAAAACAGAAATTTTCCGATCATAGCCACTAGGGTCATAAATCCCGGGCACAATGGAAGATTCCATATGCTTTAATCCTTCTAAACCATGCAACGCGCCTTCCGGCTCTACCGCTATGACTTGGATCTCTTTTTTTAGCTCACGCAGCCTTTTCCCGGTTCCCATCAAAGTTCCAGATGTGCCAATGCCTGCCACAAAGTGAGTTAACTTCCCATGAGATTGTTTCCATACTTCTTCAGCCGTGGTTTCGTAATGAGCTTTCCAATTGTTAGGATTATTGTACTGGTCTGGCATATAATATTTCCCTGGATTTTCTTTAAATCTTTTTTGAGCTTCCAGGATAGCGCCGTCCGACCCTTCCAAAGGATCGGAAAAAATAACCTTTGCGCCAAAAGCTTCGATCGTCCTCTTTTTTTCTGAGGCATTTTCCGGCATCACTAACTCTAATTTATATCCTAAAGCCGCGGCAATTAAAGCATAGCCAATCCCGGTATTGCCAGAGGAAGAATCCAAAATAGTTTTTTCCCGCGTTAGCTCTCCAGAGCGAACCGCTTCTAAAATCATTTTTTTTGCAGCCCGGTCTTTTACTGAACCGCCCGGATTCTTAGATTCCAATTTTGCAAAAATAGAAACCTCTTTTGGAATCCATCTTTGGAATGAAGTTAGTTTTACAAGCGGAGTATTGCCAATCGTATCTAAAATATTGGGAAGAGTTATTGTCATTTATCTTTTTTCAAGTAACCCCCAGCGCAGCCGCACCTTTTTTTCAATTTTACCAAAAATCCAAAAATCCACAACCACGCCAATTAAAACAATTAAAATCATCACTGCAAACATTTGAGCCGCATCATTTAGTTCTCGTCCCATCTGTAAAAGGTGACCCAACCCTAAACTAACAAATAAAAGTTCCCCTGCCATTAAAGATCTCCAGGCAAAAGACCACCCCTGTTTAAGACCTGTGACAATCGTGGGCAAAGCCGCAGGCAAAACCACATCCCAATAAAGATGCCAGCCTTTAGAACCCATGGTTTTTGCAGCCCGAATGTAAATAGGTGAAATATTTTTGATTGCGTCTGTGGTGGCTAGGGTAAGAGAAAAAAGAGAACCAAAAAGAATCACTATCAAAATTGCCCCATCCGACAAACCAAACCATAAAATTCCCAATGGCAGCCAACAGATGCTGGGTAAAGTATGAAATCCTAAAACTAAAGAGCCCAAGGTTTCTTCCAACAAACGAATTTGACTTAATAAAAATCCAAGGATCAAGCCTCCCAGAATAGAAAGCCCATAACCTAAAAGGATTCTTTTCATGCTCATCTCCACAGCTAGAAAAAAACTGGCATCACTGAAACCCTGAACCATGGCTTGCAAAACTTTTAATGGCGAAGGGAAAAGATATTCGGGCCAAATCTTTAAACTGACTACTCCTTGCCAAAGTAAAATTAAACCGGTATAAAATATAATCTGTAAAAAAAATTTACGCATGGGCTCTATTCCTTTAGCTCTTCGGAAACTGATTTTTCCACTTCATCGTGCAGTTCTTCCACTATAGAGCGCACAATTTGCTCTAACTTTGGATCGTCCGGATCTCTGGGACGCGTGACTGGAATAGGAAAAATATTCTTTACTTTCCCAGGTCGAAAAGAAAGCAAGATCACCCGATCCCCAAGATAGACCGCCTCTCTCACATTATGAGTCACAAAAAAAACCGTATTTTCTAATTCGCTCCAAATGCCTCTTAGCTCTTCCACTAAAAGATCCCGGGTTTGAGTGTCTAAAGCCGCAAAAGGTTCATCCATTAATAAAATTCTTGGTTCAAGCACTAACCCGCGGGCAATAGCCACCCTCTGCCTCATCCCGCCAGAAAGCTCATGAATAAAAGAATGCGCAAATTTATCTAAATGCACTAAACTTAAAAACTCTAAAGCGATCTCCTGTCGTTCTTTAGCGCCTACCCCGCGTATCTTAAGACCGTACTCTACGTTTTCCAAAACACTCATCCAAGGGAAAAGCGCTCCTTCCTGAAAAATCACAACCCGGTCTGGTCCTGGGACAATCACCTCTTTCCCATCTAAAAGAATCTCACCGCTATCTGGTTTTTCCAATCCAGCAATCAAATTAAGCAATGTGGATTTACCGCAGCCAGAGGGGCCAACCAAGCAGACGAATTCCCCTTCCCGCACGTCAAAACTAACATTCTTTAAAGCATTGGTGTTCCCTGTGCGGGTGGGAAATGTTTTAGTCACATTTCTTACAATAAGTTCTGACGCGGATGTTTCCAAATAATGTTTGGATTTCTTTTTAAACATTAATTCACCAAACCTTTTCCCTTTTCTTTTAAACATTCATTTAAAATAGAAAGATCAAAAAGGGTGGAGAGCTCCGGCTCTTTCTTTCCTAAAAACCCTTCCTGAAACGACCACTGAGCTTGCTTCTGGATTGAAACTTTTAAAGGATCCAAAGTAAACTCAATTTCCTTAAAAGAGTTTTCAAAAACTTCGGGCGCCAAAGATTTACCTGTAAGCTTTTTAAGTTCTTGATTTACTAGTTCCTTTGCCTCTTTGGAATTAGATTTTAAAAAGTCAGTTGTTTCCATATGCGCTTGCAAGAGATTTTTAATGATTTTCGGATGCGCCTTTACAAATTGATCGCTCGCTAAGATAACAACAGTGGCATACTGCCCCCCGGTTAAATCTTTCCATAAATTTTCTTCCTTCATAAAAATTTTACCATTAGCTTCCTGAATGAGACGATGCGTCCATGGAGCAACGGTCCATGCAGCATCCAGCTCTTTTTTTAAAAATAATGTGAGCTGATCAGAATTTGCTATGGGTAAAAGATGGACTGTGCCTCCTTTTTCTCTCAATTTAAGACGATTGTTTCTTAACCAAATCCTTGCCGCAATATCCTGAGTGTTTCCCGCTTGAGGCGTGGCGATCCGCTTTCCATTAAAATCTCCCGCGCCAGCAATTCCAGCATCGTTTCTAACCACCAAAGAGGCTCCTCCCAGACAAGAGCCAGAGATAATTTTAAAAGCTCCATTGGACTTTACATAAGCATTGATAGCTGGATTAGGTCCCACATAAACCACATCCAATGCCCCGGCAAAAAGAGCTTCTATGGCTTGAGGTCCGGCATTGAAAACTTTTGTTTCTAAAAGGACTTGGCCTAAATGTTTTTGAAAAATATTTTGAGAGACTCCAACTAAAGCCTGAGCATGCGTGATATTCGGAAAATAACCTAAACGCACTTTCAAAGAATGAGACTCTTTCTTGCAAGCGCAAAATAGAAGTAAAGAATAAATGAAAAAAACTATCTTTAAACGATTCAAAAAAAATCTCCAATTCAACTCGAATACTGAATTAAAAAATAAGAACTCCTCGACTTCGCTCCAAGGATAGTCTCATGGACAGGCAAGACGAAAAAATAGACATTTTTTCGAAACAAAAGTGGAAAAATAATCAGTTTTTATAACCCTACAGGGCAAGGGTGAAATGATACTCTTTTTTAAGATTAGAGATACAAAATTTTTCAGTTTTCATGAGATTTTGATCTTAACAAATCATTAAAAATTAATCAATTGCGTTGCTTGAGTCTTAACTTACAAAATTAGTAACATTGATTATTCTTATGCGCTCCCCATTCCTTCAAAAAAAAGGGTTTACTCTAGTAGAACTAATGTTAACTGTTACTATTCTGGCTATTCTAGTGGTTGTTGTAACCCCAAAATTCGCTGAACTCTTTCGCCGCTCTAAAGAAGGCGCTACCAAAGGCTCTTTAAGCGCTTTAAGGTCTGGTTCTTCCATGTATTCTGCAAGTGAATTTGGAGTCTATGCTCAAAACTTAATATCTTTAACAACCCAATATATAGATGTAGTTCCTACCGCTAAATTAGGAAAATATCATAATGATTCTGCTAGTGAACTAACTGTCTATACCAGCACTGTAGCCAGCACAGATGTGACTGATGTTGGGGGATGGATATACTCTTCTCAATCAGGAGAGGTGACTGTGAATTGCACGCATACGGATAGAGAAAATATTCCTTTTTATACCTGGTGAGAACTCTCCTTAAAAAACTTTTTTTTTGATGCCAACAAATAATTTAATATGAGATTCAAACTTACTTGAGATACTTTTGTATGTAAAGATGGATCGCTTCTGGATAAAGCAGGTGTTCCTCTTTCAAAATCCTATCCGCTAAAGTTTGCGGAGTATCCTCGGGTAAAACTAGAACCTTTCTTTGTAAAAGGATTGGGCCATGATCAAAATCTTGATCCACTACATGCACGCTGCATCCAGACTCTTTTTCTCCTGCTTTTAAAACCGCTTCATGCACATGATGGCCATACATTCCTTTCCCGCCAAATTTTGGCAAAAGCGCAGGATGAATATTCAAAAGTCGTTTAGAAAATCTTTTTAGGATGGGACCTTCTAACTTTAAAAGAAAACCTGCAAGACAAACTAAATCCACCTTTCTATTCTCCAGTTCGTCTGTTATTTTTTCAAAATAAGAGAAACGTGTGGAAAAAGAAAGAGGATCTAAAAAAAGAGCTTCAATCCCTGCTCTTTTAGCTCTTTCTAAAGCAAAAGCTTCTTTCTTATTTGCGATCACAAGAACTACTTCTGCCAACTTGAGAACTTCTGAAGAAGTGGCATCAATAATCGCCTGCAAGTTAGAGCCATTGCCTGAAGCTAAAACAGCAATTTTCACTTTCATAATATATTTTTAATTCGAGAATGAACCCTATTTTTTCTGAAAAAATATAAAAACAATAGAAATTTTTATTGAGGATATAACTTTAACATTTTACTCTTTTTTTGTAAAATTCATTAAATCGAATATTGCATAAAAGCATCTCCATTGAAAACCATACTTTTTATATCTAAAGAGGAATAAAAAATTGAAAATACCGCTGGAAGAAATTACAAAAATAACCAAAGAATTGGAATCCAAAACTGCTGAAGAGCTCTTAAAATGGGCTTTAGAAAATTTTTCTCCTAAAATAGCCCTGGCATCCAGCTTTCAATGCGAGGATTCTGTTTTGATTGACATGCTTTATAAAATTAATCACAAAAATTTTAGAATTTTCACCCTGGATACCGGCAGGCTGAATGAAGAAACCTATGAGATCATGGAACGGATTCGAGAAAAATATGGGGTACCCATAGAATCTCAATTCCCAGATAGAGAAGCTGTGGAAAAACTGGAAAAAGAAAAAGGGCTCTACTCTTTTCGTCAGAGCATTGAAAATCGTCTGGAATGCTGTAACATTAGAAAAGTAGTTCCTCTCAATAGGATCTTAAGCCAACTGGATAGCTGGATTACAGGCTTACGCAGGGTTCAGGCAGTCACCCGCGCAAATACACCCAAAGTGGAGTTAGACGAACCGCGCAAAGGTATTGTTAAATTTAACCCTTTAATAGATTGGTCTAATGAGCAGGTGTGGGACTACATTAAAAAAAATAAAGTCCCTTACAATAAGCTATATGACTTAGGATATACATCCATTGGCTGTTCCCCCTGCACACGCGCCATAAAAGCCGGGGAAGATTTAAGAGCAGGAAGATGGTGGTGGGAAAATCCAGATCAAAAAGAGTGCGGCTTACACATCCACATTAAAAAATAGATGGTGAAGAAAATAGGCTGGATCAGTTCTATTTTCTTTATTTTTTCTTCTCCTTCTTTTTCCAATGATCTCAACGATCTCTGTGAATCTCTCATGAGCCGCTATAAAGAAGTACGATCCTATCAATGCACCTACCAAGCCAAAACTTATTATGAAGGCAAACAAACAGAGACTCTCATGCGCTATTCCTATCTTTCTCCCAATAAAATCCGCATGGACATAGAAAAGCCTAAAAAAGGCGCTGTTTTGATTTATAATCCAGGGATCTCAAATCTTGTAAAAGTAAGACCTTTCCCAAAACTTAAATTCTTTGTCCTAAACTATGCTTTAAATGATAAAAAAGTCTCTTCTGATTCAGGAGGAACAGTGGATCGCTCGGGGCTAATCCACCGAGCAGAAACAATCTGCCAACTCCTGCAAAAAAGAATCAATAAAGACAGCAGGGACTCTCTTCTTATTTCTCCAACTGATATCGAAGGCTTAAAAAAGATCTCTTTTGAACATTTAGAAAATGGAAAGATATTTAAACGCAGTGTTACCATGGATCAAAATCATCTGATAAGAAAAATTGAACTGTTTGAAGAAAATGGAAAACTGATTGAATCCTACGAATGGAAAAATCTGGAAATTAATCCTGACTTAAACCCGGACCTATTTAAAGAATTTTAAACGCTTTGTCAAAGAAATCTAATATTTTTTTTTGGTATTCTTCTGGATTTTTTTCAAAAATAGCGCCATGATCTGTTTCTGGAACAATCCAAAGCTCCTTAGGCTCTCTTGCTCTATCATACAAAGCCTGTCCTTCTTTTACCGGCATACGCAAATCATTTCCGCCTTGAATAATCAATAAAGCTCTGGGCGCAATTTTAGAAACAAAATGAATCGGAGAGCATTTCTCTGGATTAAATCCTAAACGAGCTTGAATAAAATAAAGTGTGATAGGAACCACAAACCGCGGAGCCCCATAAAAAAGTTTAGCAAAACGATAGACTGTTTCCTCGTAAGAAGCAAAAGGGCTTTCTGCAACAATCGCTTGCAGCTGAGGCAGCTCTGCTCCAGCGCTAATCGCCACAGAACCGCCCATGGAAAAACCAAAGACACCAGACTTCTGAACAAACTCTTTCTTTTCTTTTTCTATAAAATTAACTACTGCTTTAAAATCTTTAATTTCCAAACAGGTTAAAGAAGTTTTATCTCCTCCAGAACTTCCATGGTTTCTAAAGTCAAAATAAACAAGATTATATTTTTTAGCTAAAAAAATAGTTGTTGCCAGCACATCGCTTCGATTAGCTCCCCATCCATGCAGCACAAAAAGCAGCGTAGAGCTTTTCTCTTTTGCTTGGACAAACCATCCTTCTATTTTGATCTGGTCTTCACTGAAAGTTGCAAAAGATTCATAATCATAACCAAAAGATTTAGGATTAAACTCATTGGCCGCTCTTGGAACTTTTAACACGATGCTGGAAGAAAGGTACCCCAAAAAAAAGATGAGAGTAAAAATTAAAATAAGTATGGCCAGAAACATTGGAACCTCTCGAGTTAAAAACTGTTTTATGGGCGAGAAGAACAAGGATACCGTTTGGTTTTAACCTCGTTTTTAAACGCCCGCACCGCTTTATAAATTTCTACTTTTAAATCCGCATATTGTTTGACGAACTTTGGCACATGTCCTTCTGTAAGCCCTAAAAGATCATCGCTCACTAAAATTTGACCATCACAACCAGAACCAGCGCCTATGCCAATGGTAGGCACTGAAATTTTTTTAGTAATTTCTTGAGCCAGATCCTCTGGAATCGCCTCTAAAACAATGGCAAAAACTCCTGCGCCTTCTAAAATTTTTGCGTCTCGAACCATTTTTTCTTTAGATTCTTGAGTCGTTCCCTGGATTTTATATCCCCCAATTTGATGGATTGACTGGGGAGTTAAACCTAAATGTCCCATCACTGGAATATGAATTTCCACAAGCGCTTTAATGGTGTTAGCCACTTCCAAACCACCTTCAAGTTTAACCGCTTCTGCCCCGCCTTCTTTAATTAACCTGCCGGCATTTACTTTTGCTTGCTCTATGGAAAGCTGATAAGTTAGGTAAGGCATGTCTGTCACCAGCAAACTAAAACTATTTCCTCTTTTAACCGCTTTGGTGTGGTGCAGCATCTCTTCCAAAGTGACTGGGATTGTATTTTCATAACCTAACTTTACATTGCCCACAGAATCCCCAACCAATACAATTTCAATTTGAGATGCGTTCAAAATTTTTGCCATGGCCGCGTCATAAGCTGTAAGGGCAGTGATCTTTTCCCCATTTTTTTTCATATCTAAAAGCGCGGCTGTAGTAATTTTTTTAATTTTCATATCTGTTTTCGATGTAGTTTAACTTTTTGACTTGGGTCTGTCAAACGACGATAAAGCTGTAAAATTGTCTTCTTAAAACCCATTGGTTTTAAGTTAGGCGCAATCTCAAGTAATGGTTTTAAAACAAACTTCCTTTTATGAAATCTAGGATGAGGCAAAGTCAACAAAGGAGATTGAAGCCTTTTCCCTCCATACAAAATTAAATCTAAATCAATTTGTCTCGGCCCATCTTGAATTGTCTTTTTTCTTCCCATTTTTTTTTCAATCTCTTTTAATTGAAAAAGAAGCTGCTCAGGGGATAAAACTGTTTGTAATTCTAAAACGCAGTTTAAAAAATCTCTTTGTTTAGGGCCTACAGAGGAAGTTTCATAGATAGATGAGAGCTTGCCCACTTGAATTTTTGGGTTTGCTTTAAGAAACTTTATTGCTGTTTGTAAATTTCTGATTCTTGCGCCAATATTAGAACCAAGACTTAAAAAAATTTTATTCTGCAAAGTGATCCACTGTAAAAATAAAAAGTTCTGTTTTGGAATCTTTCCATGCGTCTTTAGAAAGCCCAGCCTTAGAGAAGCAAAGCTCTTGCAAAAATTCTTCCAGATGGGGGAGCTCCTGCCAAACTTGCGGCAGAAAAAGTCCAACATTAAATCCATTTTTTAGATAAACGCCATGTTCCCCGGGAATGATCTCCTCAATTCTAATAATTTTTTCTAAAGGAGATAAAAAAGAAATTTCTATTTGAATAAAGGGCAGTTCTTCTAAAGTTAAAGGGGAAAAACGAGGATCAAAAAAAGCGGATTGCATGGTCAATTTTCCAAGCCCTTGCAATAAAGGGAGTTCAGTTAAAATCGTTCCCACGCAGCCTCTCAGCTCTTTAAATTTTTTAAGAGTCACAAAAAGAGATTGAGGGCTCATGTCGCTCACGGAAAAATTAGGAACCAGTTCCTTTAACCAATCCACCTGATTTCTTAAACCTGATTCTTTAACGGAGCGTTCAAGAACTGTTCTTGCGAACTTTAAAAGGATCGGTTTTTCATCTAATTTTAAAGACATGATTTAATCATTAAACTTCCTTTCTTAAAGATATCACAAACCTTGTGGGTGTGGAGTATCATTTTAAACCCCCAACTCTCTTTTGTCAATCCTAAAAAAATCTGCTAAAATTTCCTTCAAAACCTTCATATGAAAACCCAAGTAGTCCTTTTTTTTCCTTTTGACTTAGGCTTAGAGCTGGATTTTGCCGGAGAAGAGGCTCAAAGCATGACCCATGAAATCTATGCGCACGCCCTTCCACCCATCTCCTTTAATTCCAAACTTTATACAGAAGCTAACACGGAATCACATCTCTATAGATTCGGTGTGGGATTAATACAAATTAATTTTCAAATGGAGTTTAACCTGAATGAATGCGCGGAACTTTCCTGCAATGTTGAAAAACTCTTTATTGGAAAAACTGCGATCGCTGAATGGTGCCAAAAAAGAGTGAATGAGCTGATTGAACGCGCTCAAAATTTTGCCATTCACCGCTATGATTTACGGCTAAAAGAATCAGAAACCTTTCCTGCTTTTATTTTTCATCCTTCCCATGTTAAAAATGCGGATCATTTTATCCGGCAGCACTATAAAGCCCTCTACGGCATTGTAGCCGGGGAGCCAAATTTCGACATGCTTTCTGATTTTGTCTTTACCAAAGATCCTTTGACAAACTTAGGTTATTATGAAAATGAATTGATCCTGCTCAAACGTTTTGGGGCTGTGATCTCTTCCAGTGAATTCGACACTCTCTTAGATCTAGTGGCCCTTTCTTACGCGCAATACTGGAGCTTAAAATCCTATCATTTTGTTTTAGACAGCGAAGTGGACAGCGCGCAAAAATTATTGGACCGGCTTCCCCCTTATTACAAATTTTGGGAAATCCCATCCCGCTACCTCCGTTTTTCACAAGATGCGATTGATTTTGGCAAAGACAAACTCTCCATTGTGGATTCTCTTTACAATGTTTCTAAGAACATCCCTAAAATTGACATGGACTGGCATTTACGAACCATCTATAAGGATGTGGTAAAAGTTTTTAACATTGATGAGCTCTATAAAACCGTGGAAATTAAACTGAACCGCATTGAAGAATCTTACAACCAAGCCCGGGAATTTCTCTCCACCAATTTCTTTATCTTGCTCGATATTATTTTTGCTCTCTGGCTTGTTTGGGGGATTTTAGACACGATCCTCCTCCTTTACATCGCAAAAAAGTAATTCTACAAATGAAACTTTTGAAAGTTTTTTATTTAATCTCCATTATTTTTTTCTTTTTTTCTTTTTGTAACGCTGAAGAACCGCCTTCTCAAAACCAGCCTGAGAATTCCTTGCTTGTCCGGGTCACCCAGCCTATGGAAGATATGGTCACCAAAACCGCTCACACAGCAGTGGAAGAGGTTCAAGCTGCGGCTAAAGAAGCGCATACTCTTGGAAAAAAATTCTTGCAAGGTCTGATCAATATTATGATAGCAGCCTCTCCGGGAAAAACACGGGTCTATCTTCCAGCTCCCTCTTCTGATCCAAATTCAGGCTTAACCGTTGGGGTATTGCCTGTTTTTTTATTTGTAAATAAAAAAGAAGAAATCCAACATATTCTTGCTCCTTCTCTAACCTACAACCACACTTTTGGGATCAACAGCACCATGCGCCATTATTGGTATCCTCATAAAAATGCTCAAATGTTTATCATTGCTTCTTATGCCACAGAAACCAATAGAAGAATCACATTCCGGTATGAAGATTCCCAATTTCTTTCTGAATGGTTTTACTTTAAATGCGATCTAACTGTGCGCAGGGACGGCTCTTTTAGATTTTTTGGCTTTGGCCCAAGATCAGAATTCAAAAATCAATCTAACTATACCTTGAAAGATAACCATTTTCAAATATTTACTGGCATCAACTTTTTAGAGCGCTTGCGTTTGACTCTTAGCAATCGCTACCGTCTTGCTAATGCGCTAGATGGACCCATCCATTCTTTGCCAAGCATCACAACTTTTTCTCCCAGGCCAGAAGGAGTGGACATACAAAAAGCGGTCTTAGCGCAGCGTTTAACGCTTTCTTATGATTCACGCGACTTGATCCTAGCTCCAACCCGCGGACATCTTTTTAATCTGTTCGAGGAAATTGCCGGCCCTTTAGGAGGAGATACAAAATATGACAGAATGGGTCTGGAAGCTAGAGGGTTTTATCCTTTAAAAAATAATCAGTGGATTACAGGCTGGCGCTTTTTAGTGGAAGGAGAAAATGGCTCCAAAACCCCTTTTTATGAACAATCTCTTTTAGGAGGCAAAGATTCGTTAAGAGGGTTTGGAGACGCGCGCTTTATTGACAGAAACAAGATGAATCTTACCATAGAAGAAAGGATCCGGGTTTATACCTTAAGCGCCTTTAATGTAAATGTTGACTTTGAATTAACCCCTTACTACGACACAGGAATGGTTTTCCATGATCCAGATAATGGTAGGATTTGGGACCTGCACCATGTTGGAGGTCTGGGTTTTCGCACTGTGGTTCGTCCAAATGTAGTTGGCATTATTGATTTAGGATTTTCTGAGCAAGGAACCGCTCTTTTTGTTGGAATTGATTATCCATTTTAGTTTTGATAACATCATTTAAATTTATGATTTATAAGGGTAAAGAAGGGCAATGGTCTTGGATTTTCCACCGCATTACAGGGATTGGCGTCCTGCTATTTTTAGCCATTCATATTATTGACACCATGCTCATAGGCTGGGGCCCGGAAATTTACAACAAGGTCATAGCGATCTATCGCAACCCTATTTTTAAAATTGGAGAGGTGGGACTGTTTGCCGCAGTGCTCTACCATGCTTTAAATGGAATTAGAATTATACTGATAGATTTTATTCCTGAAACTACTAAGTATCATCGTCAAATCTTTTATGTAGAAATGCTGCTCTTTTTCTTGGCAATGATTCCGGTCTCTTTTCTGATGTTATCTCATTAAACGCGACTAAACCAATTATGAAAAAGAACCCTAAGACGAAAAAAATTGATTATTTTTTAATATATTTTTCAAACTAAAAATTCATCTATGCAAAATTCAGAAACTTTTCAAAACGGACGGCCCATTCCTGTGAACAGTTCTTTTGAACTTTTTGCCTGGTTCTTTATGAGGCTAAGTGGAATCCTTCTTTTACTCTTAGCCATTGGACATCTTGTGATCATGCACCTAATCAATAGCATTGATACGATTGACTATCAATTCGTGGTAAATCGCTGGAAAACACCATTTTGGAGAAGTTATGACGGACTCATGCTTTTTCTAGCGCTTTTGCATGGGCTGAATGGTTTAAGAACTATTTTGGATGATTATTTAAGGCCCGGAGCATGGAGAATTTTTTGGCTAAGCATCATGTACACAACAGGTTTTATTCTGCTGTTTGTTGGATTTCTCACCCTCTTTACTTTTCAGCCCAAGTGATTTAATGATTAAAATACATCAGTTTGAAGCGATTGTAGTGGGCGGAGGCGGAGCAGGGCTTTATGCTGCCTTAGCGCTTTCTCAAGCAAAAGTTCAAACAGCAGTGCTTTCCAAACTCTACCCAACACGCTCCCACACTGGAGCAGCTCAAGGAGGGATTGGCGCGGCTCTAGCCAATAAAGAAGAAGACCGCCCTGAATGGCATATGTTCGATACAGTTAAAGGTTCTGACTATTTAGCAGATCAAGATGCTGTAGAAATATTGTGCAAAGAAGCTGTGACCACTGTGTATGAGCTGGAACATTTAGGTTTGCCTTTTAACCGCACGCAAGATGGCAGAATTGATCAACGCAGGTTTGGCGGCCATACTAAAGAATTTGGAAAAGGGCCGGTGCAACGCGCTTGTTTTGCCGCGGACCGCACTGGACACATGATTTTGCAAACTCTTTATCAGCAATGCATTAAAAATGAAGTTAAATTTTTTGATGAATTTCATGTGGTGGATTTGATCATTGAAGAGCAAATTTGTAGAGGCGTCATCGCCTATTCAATTGAAACTGGAGAGCTTCATATTTTTCATGCTAAAGCTGTTCTTTTTGCTACTGGCGGTTCTGGTAGAATGTTTAAAATCACCTCTAATGCTCATGCTCTTACAGGAGATGGAATGGCGATTGCCCTAAGAAATAAAATTCCATTAGAAGATATGGAATTTTTTCAGTTCCATCCCACAGGGATTTATAAAATGGGTATTCTTCTAACTGAAGCCTGCAGAGGTGAAGGTGGCATCTTACGCAATAAAAATGGGGAACGCTTTATGGAACGGTATGCTCCTAACATAAAAGATCTCGCGCCAAGAGACATTGTTTCCCGCTGTATTTATCTTGAAGTACGAGATGGCAGAGGCATTGATGGAAAAGATTATGTGCATTTAGATCTAACGCATTTAGGAAAAGAGGTGATTGAAAAAAAATTGCCGGACATTACAGATTTTGTGCGTACCTACATGGGGTTAGATCCTGTAAAAGATTTAATCCCTATCCAGCCCACAGCGCACTACTCCATGGGCGGAATACCCACCAATGTAAATGCAGAGGTGGTTTGGGATGAAAAAAATAGTGTCCTAAAAGGCTTCTACGCAGCCGGGGAATGCGCCTGTGTTTCAGTGCATGGGGGCAACCGTTTAGGCACAAACTCTTTAGTGGACATTTTAGTTTTTGGCAGACGCGCAGGCCTTTCCATGGCTGAATATTGCAAAAAAACTGAGTTCTCTCCTCTGCCTTCAAACCCTCAAACTAAAATTCAAGCTCAAATAGAACAGTTTAAATCCAAATCAAATGGAGAAAAAATTTCTACCCTGAGACAAGAATTACAAGAAACCATGATGGATTTGGTTGGCGTATTTAGAACAGAAGCGGGTTTGAAAAAAGCTCAAGAAAAAGTTAGGGAACTAAAAAAACGTTTTCAAAATATCTCTCTATCTGATAAAAGCCAGGTATTTAATTCAGAACTTTTAGACGCTTTAGAATTAGGCAATTTAATCACTTTATCTTTGGTAACGATTGCCAGCGCTTTAGCCAGAGAAGAATCTCGCGGAGCTCACTACAGGGAAGATTATCCAAAGCGCAATGACCAGAACTGGCTTAAACATACGCTTGCAACTCTTTCCGAGATTGGTGTAGAATTAAAATATAAAAATGTGGTGATAAAAAATTTTCAGCCTCAAGAAAGAAAATACTAAACGTAAAAAAGGTTAGAGAGCAGGTTCTTTAAAAGAGCCGCATTCAAAAAAATAAATGATAAAAGTTCATCTAAAAATTCAAAGATATAATCCGGAAAAAGATTCTAAACCTTATTTTAAAGATTATGCTGTAGAGTGTGAACCTACGGATCGGGTGCTGGATGCGCTCTTAGCAATTAAAGGAACATTGGACGGCTCTTTAACTTTAAGGAAATCCTGCGGCCATGGGGTGTGCGGGTCCGATGGGATGCGGATTAATGGCAGAAACATGCTTGCCTGCAAAGTCTTGATAAAAAATGTATCGCAGCCAATTGTGGTAGAACCATTAAAAGGTTTTAAAATTGTAAAAGATTTAGTTGTAGATATGAAACAATTTTTTGAAAAATATGTGGCGGTTAAACCCTATTTGATAAACCAAGAAACTTCTCCGGAAAAAGAAAGGCTTCAATCGCAAAAACAACAAGAAAGGTTTGAAGATACCACAAAATGTATTCTCTGCGCCTGCTGCACAACAGCCTGCCCTTCTTTTTGGTCAGATCCAAACTATGCAGGTCCAGCTTCCATTGTGCAAGCGCATCGTTTTATTTTTGATTCCAGAGATCAGGGAGGAGAAGAACGTTTAAATCTCCTAAACCAAAAAGAAGGCGTGTGGCGCTGTAGAACAATCTTTAACTGCGTAGAAGCCTGTCCTCGAGACATTAATATTACCAAGGCTATTGGCGAAATCAAAAAAGATCTTTTATTCAAAAAAATTTAAAGAAAACTACCTTTATCTTAAAAAATCTAAAAATTTTATTCTGGTTAAAAATCTTAAGCTAAAAAAATTAAAATGGGAAAAACTCTATTAGATAAAATTTGGGAGCTTCATCGGGTACGGACATTGCCCAATGGCAAGGATCAAATATTTATTGGTCTTCATTTAATTCATGAAGTAACCAGCCCTCAAGCCTTTCAAATGATTAGGGAAGAAAAACTAAAAGTACTTTTTCCCCAAAATACTTTTGCTACGGTAGATCATATTGTGCCCACAGACGATCAAAGCCGTCCATTAAAAGATCCCCTTGCTGAAGAGATGTTGGTGGCTTTAGAAAATAACACAAATGAGTCTGGCATTAAATTTTTTGACTTTAAAACTGTAAAGCAAGGCATTGTGCATGTGATTGGGCCTGAACTTGGTATAACTCAGCCGGGCATGACCATTGCCTGTGGAGACAGCCATACCAGCACCCACGGCGCATTTGGATCCTTGGCCTTTGGCATTGGCACCACGCAAATTAAAGATTTGCTGGCAACGCAAACTTTAGCTTTATCTAAACCAAAAATCAGAAAAATCAGTGTAAAGGGTAAATTAGGAATTGGAGTATATGCAAAAGATGTGATCCTTGCCATTATCCAAAAACTAGGAGTGAATGGCGGCATTGGCTTTTGTTATGAGTATAGCGGGGAAGCGATTCAAAATTTCAATATGGAAGAACGCATGACAATTTGCAACATGACAATTGAGGGCGGCGCGCGCATGGGTTATATAAATCCCGACGATACCACGTTTAATTATCTTTCGGAAAAAGAATTTGCGCCTAAGGGAGAAGAATTCAAAAGAGCTGTAAGCTGGTGGAAAGCGATCGTATCCGAACCAAATGCAAAATATGATGATACAGTAGAACTAGATGGCTCTAAAATTGAACCCATGGTAACCTGGGGCATTAATCCAGGTCAAGCGATTGGCATTAGCAAAACCTTGCCAGACCTTAAGAGCCTCAACTCAAATGAAAGAGAAACCGCAAAAGAAGCTTATGAACATATGGGGTTTGAATCAGGAAAACCCTTAAAAGGGATTCCTATCAATGTGGCTTTCATTGGATCCTGCACTAACAGCAGAATTTCTGATTTAAGAGAAGCGGCAAAAATAGCAAAAGGAAGAAAAGTGGCTGCGGGAGTAAAAGCATTAGTGGTTCCAGGATCTCAACAAGTACAAAAAGCAGCGGAAAATGAAGGTTTGGATAAAATTTTTGAAGAAGCTGGTTTTGAGTGGAGAGAAGCTGGCTGCTCCATGTGTCTAGCCATGAATCCTGACAAACTAAAAGGCAGGGAACTCTGCGCCTCCTCTTCCAACAGAAACTTTAAAGGCAGGCAGGGAAGCGCAACCGGCAGAACCATTCTCATGAGTCCAGCCATGGTGGCAGCTGCGGCGATTCAAGGCTCTTTAACAGATGTAAGAGAATTTCTATGAACCCAACTGAAATAAAAAAAATCTCTTTTGTCTCTGGGCCAGGAATTCCTTTAAAAGGCAATGACTTAGACACAGACCGCATCATTCCTGCGCGCTATTTGAAATGCGTTACTTTTGACAAATTAGGAGAATACCTTTTTTACGATGTTCGCTTTAATGAAAACGGTTCAAAAAAAGAGCATACTCTCAATGAAAAAAAATATGAGGGAGCAACCATCATGGTAGTCAATAGAAACTTTGGCTGCGGCTCCTCCAGAGAACATGCCCCGCAGTCGCTCTTGCGCTATGGGATTAAAGCCCTGATTGGAGAATCTTTTGCAGAGATTTTTTCAGATAACTGCACTGCTCTAGGACTGCCTTTAGTAACAGCCAAAAAAGAAGACATAGAAAATCTGATGAATTTTGTGGAAGACGATCCAGTTTGTGAAATTAAAATTGATTTAGAAAAATTAGAAGTAACCTATGGAGATTTTTCCATCTTGGTCCAACAACCTGCCCAAATGCGCAAAGCCCTGATTGAAGGGAGTTGGAATTCTACTGGCGAACTTCTTTCTAGCCTAAAAGAGATTCATTTGGTAAAATCCAAACTGCCGTATCTAAACAAATTTAACTTTTAAATCGCCTATTGCTCTTATGAAAATAAGAACTGAGATGGAAAAAAGCGCCATTTTTCAAAACGAAAAAGCAAGAGAATATTTAAAACTATTTACGAACTTTTTTATGAGGAAAAAATTTAGGTAAATCAAATGAAAAAAGAAGAATTATTAATTAAAATTGCGGAAAAATCTAAAGTTAAAAGCCCAGTTGCAAAAAGAGTAATCAAAGCTCTAATTGAATCTCTTGGGGAAAGCATACAATCAGGAGAAAAAGTGACTCTAACAGGATTAGGAACTTTCCGCATAAAGATAAGAAAAGCTAAACCAGCTAGAAATCTGCAAACCGGTGAGACAGTTCATTTGCCTGAAGGGAAAAAAATCTCTTTTAAGCCCAGCGTAGGCTTTAAAGATCTGCTTAAAAACCCTTCTCCAACTCCTTGAAAAACTTAAAGTCATGCATAAGAGCGAAGAAAAAAACCTAGTCCGAGCAATTCAATTAAATTGTTGAATTCTTTGAATCCGACTGAATGATTCGGGCTAACTATTTATGGAAAACATACAAGAGTTAAAACCTCTTCAAGAAAAAGTAAAGATCCGCGGGCTGGTGAGAATTGCAGGCTGGATTTTTTCCTCTTGGGGAAGCATAGTCGGAATTGCTGGAATTTACCATGCGTTTTTTGGCGAGCCGGAAGCGAACTACTATTCTCCAGAAAAATGGGATTTTGTTACTCAAGAACAGTGGCTGCGCTGGAGCGGATTTGAAATTACCTATGGCATGGCTTGCATAGGAATGGCTCTGCTTTGTTGGGAATATGCTAAAATTCTTCCTGAATGGATTGTGCGAGAAAAAAAAGAGATCGCGGATTTTTTGAAATAACCCAACTGTGATAGAACCTTCAAAAAAGTTACAAGAGCTGCCCCCCTATTTTCTTTCTAAAATTAATCTTCTTAAACTGGAAGCTTACAAAAAAAAATTAGATGTGATTGACTTAGGAATGGGAAACCCAGATATTCCCACACCGCCCCATATTGTAGAACGGCTCTGTGAAACCATTAAAGATCATCCCAGAACCCATCGTTATCCGCAGGCAAAAGGCATGCCAAAATTTCGCGCTTCAATCGCAGAATGGTTTGAAAAGCGCTTTCATGTTTCTTTAAATCCGGAAAAAGAAATACTTTCATTGATTGGTTCCAAAGAAGGGATTGCGCATTTGTGCATGGCATATCTAAATCCTGATGATCTGGCTTTAGTTGGGAATCCAGGTTACCCAGTTCACTTTAACGGCGTGTATCTTACAGGAGGTAAAGTTCATTTTGTTCCTTTAAAAAAGGACAAAAACTATTTGCCGGATTTAGAAGAAATTCCTGAAAAAATCGCTAAAAAAGCAAAAATTTTATTTCTAAATTATCCCAACAACCCCACTACAGCCACTGTAGATAATTTGGAATTTTTCGAAAGAGTGGTTCACTTTGCTAAAAAATATGAGATTCTAGTAGCGCACGACAATGCTTATTCAGAAATTACTTTTGATGGGTATGAGGCTCCTTCTTTCCTGCAAGTGCCGGGCGCAAAAGATGTGGGAATTGAATTTTTCTCTTTTTCTAAAACTTACAATATGGCAGGGTGGAGAGTGGGTTTTGCCGTAGGAGGAGAAAAATGGATCGCTCCTTTTGAAAAACTAAAATCCTTTTTAGATTACGGAGTCCCTACCTTTATCCAGTTAGCTGCTTCATGGGCTTTAAAATCAAGCCAGGAGTGCGTACAACAAACTGTGCTAAAATATCAAAAAAGAAGAGATTTTATGGTTCAAGGGTTGGCTAAACTGGGATGGGATGTGCCTACTCCCAAAGCCACCATGTATTTATGGGCAGAACTGCCTGAGGCCTTTAAGACGGAAGGCTCACTTAGCTTTTCAGAAAGACTCATTAAAGAAACAGGGGTTGCGGTTTCTCCTGGGGTAGGATTTGGACCTTATGGGGAAGGATTTATCCGCATGGCTTTAGTCACGCACGACAAACGTTTTCATGATGCCTTGTTACGAATAAAAAATTTTTTAAAAATAGCTCCGCCTAAAAAAGGAGGCTAAACTATTATGATCGGGTTAGGGTTAATTGGATTAGGGACAGTGGGCGTTGGAACAGTAAAAATTATTGAAAAAAATAAGAGTCAAATCCTTAAACGCGTTGGCGCAGAACTTTCTTTTATAAAATTCTGCGATAAATTTATAAAATCAAGACCAGAAATCGGGCTCAGCGCAAAAGAGATTGTGTCTGACTATAAAAAATTATTAAATGATCCCTCTATTGACATTATAGTGGAACTCATTGGAGGGTATGAACCTGCCCGCACCATTATCCTAGAATCTTTAAAAGCCGGCAAACATGTGGTCACTGCCAATAAAGCGGTTCTGGCAAAATATTGGGATGAAATTTTTCTTACCGCGCAAAAATATAAAAAACTAGTTTATTTTGAAGCTGCGGTTGGCGGCGGTATCCCGATTGTGCAGGGTTTAAACGAAGGGCTGGCTGCAAACCAAATTAAAAAAATTATTGGAATTTTAAATGGAACCACAAATTTTATCTTAACCAAAATGACGGAAAAAAACATACCTTTTGAAGAAGCCTTAAAACAAGCGCAAAAAAGCGGTTTTGCGGAATCTAACCCTGCCTTTGACATAGAGGGAATAGATACTGCGCATAAGTTAGCCATACTTTCTTCCATTGCTTTTGGCGGTTGGATTAAAATCAGCGACATTTTCTGCGAGGGCATTACAGGTTTAAATTTAATGGATATTCAACTGGCTCAAAAAGAGTTTGGCTATGGACTTAAATTGCTTGGCATTGCCAAAGAAAATAAGGGAAAAATAGAGGTGAGAGTTCATCCCACATTCTTACCCCACAACCATCCATTTTTACCTGTGAATGATGAATACAACGCAATTTTAATTGTTGGGGACGCTGTGAGCGATGTCATGTTTTATGGAAAAGGCGCGGGACAAATGGCTGCGGCTTCAGCTGTGGTGTCAGACATTATTTTTCTTAGCCGACAAGTGGCGGAAGGAACCGCAGGAAGACTTGCCTATGTGACCTACGACCAAAAAAAGAAAGTGCATCTGCTCCCGCAAGAGCAAAGCAACTCCAAATATTATTTGCGTTTTATGACAGAAGATAAACCCGGAGTATTATCAAAAATTACAGGCATCTTAGGCCAATACGGGGTTTCCATTTCCTCTGTCTATCAACCCCAAACAGCAGAACAAAATGGAGAATTAAAAAAAGAGGTTGTGCCAATCCTTTTAACCACGCATCTGGCAGAAGAAGGAAAAGTGCAAAAAGCTGTTCAAGAAATCAATCGCCTCGCCGCCATAAAATCAAAAACAGTTTTAATCCGAATTGAGGAATAAGAATCTTTACTTTTTTATAATCGAATTGTAAAAAATTACTTAAAACCCATGGAAACTTTAGGAATTATAGAGCGTTATCGCGACTTCCTGCCCATCACTGAAAAAACACCGCTCATCACTTTAAAAGAAGGGAACACCCCTTTAATCCTGGCAACGAATCTGTCCAAAAAACTTGGCGCAGATTCCTATGAAATCTATTTAAAATTTGAGGGTTTAAATCCTACCGGCTCATTTAAAGATAGGGGCATGACCTTGGCAGTTTCAAAAGCTCTGGAAAATGGATCCAAAGCGATTATGTGCGCCTCCACTGGCAACACCTCTGCCTCGGCTGCGGCATATGCGGCCAAAGCTGGAATGCGCTGCATTGTATTAATTCCTTCCGGACAAATTGCTCTGGGCAAACTTTCACAAGCGCTCATGCACGGAGCAAAAGTAATTGCCATAGAGGGTAATTTCGACGATGCCTTAAATTTAGTAAAAGAAGCTACAAAACAATACCCAATCACTTTAGTGAATTCGATCAATCCATTTCGGATTGAAGGACAAAAAACCGCTGCTTTTGAAATTGTAGATGAGTTGGGGGAAGCGCCAGATTATCAATTTATGCCTGTAGGAAATGCGGGCAATATTACTGCTTACTGGAAAGGCTATAAAGAATATTGTGACAAAGGGAAATGCGTCAACTTGCCTAAGATGATGGGATTTCAGGCAGAAGGAGCTTCGCCTTTAGTAAAAGGAACCCCAATTAAAAATCCTGAAACACTAGCTACAGCTATTAGAATTGGAAATCCAGCTTCTTGGGATGGGGCGATCAGAGCCAGGGATGAATCCGCAGGCGCAATTGATTCAGTGACAGATGACGAGATTATTGAAGCTTACAAAATGTTGGCTGAGCTGGAAGGAATTTTTTGCGAACCCGCATCCGCTGCCAGTGTGGCAGGGCTTAAAAAATTTCTCTTTCAAAAAAAGTTAGAAAAGAGAATTGTTAAACTGCGAATTGTTTGCATCTTAACAGGACACGGCTTAAAAGACCCGGAACGAGCGATCCTCACCATTGAAAAACCAGAAACCATCCAACCCACCCTTGAATCTTTAAACAAAATTCTTTAGTTGAAACTTAGAAAATACCCAAGAAGATGGTGAAGTTTGGCGAGATTCTGGTTTCCCGTCCCATGGGGAAAGACGCTTACTTATCATTGACAGCCTATCTCTTACCTAAAGATATAACAGAGCCTATCCAACTGGATTTTAAAGGGGTGAAAGTTTTAGCCCCCCTCATGGGGAGACGAATTTATTACACCTTTAGTTCAAAAACACGGCAAAAAGATAGAGTTCCTAAACACCGAAAACCCTTCCGTTAAAGCAACATTAGAGATTCTGCAATTAGATTAAATCGTTGAATTGGATTTTCTTCGAATAGCAAATTTCAAGAAAAGTCGGACACGTTTTTCGAACCAACAAAAACGCAGGTTATGCAGTCAGTGTTTTCCAATTCGATAAAATATTTCTGAAATTTTGCCATAAGGATAACGTTCCTCAGAACCCGAGGGAGTAGATTCCTAAAAGCTTTTCAAAACCAGCCCCCTTGCCGGGGGCTTTTTTTTATTATATATTCCTATATGTATATAAATATAGTAACATATAGGTATCATGGATCTAAGTCATCTACGCTTAAAAATGCGATATCTTGCCCGCGAACGCTTGCGCATGGAAAATAGACTCCTCATGCACGAACGCTTGGCGAGAGGATGTCTGGTTCGAGTCCGAACCCGTTGCGGACAACCGAACTGTCGTTGCAAGAAATCAGATAAATACCGGCACGGCCCCCATCTCTACCTTTCAGTCAACGTTGACGGGAAGACACGGATGATTCATGTGCCCAAAGCTTGGGTTGCTCAGACCGAAGGTTGGGTGAAGTCCGCACAGTCTTATAGAAAAACCCGCAAAGAGTGGCTCAAGATTCAAAAGAACCTTTGGAAAGTTTTTATGCAGATGGAACAACTGAAGACTCAGGAGTTGCCCTATGGCCCGTAAAAAAAGGAATCAGGCAGTTAAGGATCAACGGGACCGGGAGCAGGCGCGCAAGCGCGGACAGCGCCGAGCTGCGCGGAAGAACCGCCAGTATTTGGCGTGGAGGCATCTGACCCGAGACCAGAAGGAGGTCGCCCAACGGATTGTGAAAGGAGATTATCGCATGATCCAGCATGGGGGGTGGGGTTTTCTGGACAAGTTTTTAATCTTCATCAAGACGATTGGATTTCTGGAATGCTTGGATGTGGCTGGGGAAGGATACGCGCGGAGAATGATTACCATTGCCAAACTGCTTTTGACATACCAGATAAAGATTCTGATGGGCATAAACTCGATGAATCAAGTGCCAAGATTACTGTTTGGGGATATTGGGTTGCTCATGATGCTGGGCTACACGGCCGAACAGATCGAGAATGGACACTGCAAAAGAGGCCAAGGGAAGAAAAATCGTCCCTTGCATAAAGACACCCTTGCCGACGCTTTGGATCGTTTTTCACCCCGGGAGTTAGAGGGTATTTTAAATGGAGGGGTTAAGCTCTTGTCCAAGCGAGGATTTATCAAGGATCGGACGTATTTGATGGATGCCACAGACCTACCAACCACAGAGAAGTGCGGAGGGGCAGGACGCAAGACGGTAGACAAAGAAGTCTGGAGCCGCAAAGAGAAAAGACTGGTGACCCTTTCAATAACAACCTTTGGATTCAAGTTGATGTTGCTGCGGAGCCTGGATTCGCGAATCATCGTGGCGGCCAAGGTCACGCAGATACATGAATCCGAAAAGAATTGGACGCTGCCATTGATCCAGCAAGCCATAGAAAACATAGGATCTGGCAGGATCAAACTGCTTCTAATCGACAGGGGCTATCTGGATGGTTTGACTCTTTGGATCTTAAAGCATACCTATCATATCGACTGGATTATTCCAGCGCGCACTGACATGGCAGTGACCAAGGATGCGCGCGGTTTGAGGGATGGGAAAGATCCGAAGATCATTTTCCGGCAGCAGAGCAAGAACTTAAAGGTAGTAGGGATCTTGGGACTGACCAGTTATGATCAATATGGAGATGAGGAGCATCAGAAAAAAAATCCGCATGCCAAGGATTTCAAAGGCAATCCCATCCATGTGGTTATGGTGACACATTGGAATGGCAGAGACTACGATCCCGGACATGAGAAGGTTTTTTTGACATCGTTGGGAGTGTCTAATCCATTGGGAATTATCGACAAATACGATTGGCGCAGCCTTATTGAAAATACAACCAACCGGGAACTCAAACAAGGATGGCTGATCAATAAGATCCCAAAGAAAACAGAGCGAGCCGTGACGGCTCACGCCGTTTTGACATTATGCATGTACAATCTGACTAATGCCTATCGCACCGAATTGGGGCAGAAGCTCACAGAAGAAGGAATTCGGAGATTCCGCCTCAATACAATTTCTCAGACCCGTTCCAAAATTGTAGCTTTTACAGATGAACATTATGGGATTTTTGACATTCAAGAGTTGATGATCCTTCTGGGCAAGCCGCCAAAATCTTTTACTCGGGATGTGGATCCGGCAGGTTTTAGAAAAGAACATGGTCTTCTCTAACAGGAGAGGTCTGTCAAAATGAACATCCCTTTTGATTGATGTAACTTCAATCCGCAGATTATTCCCACTCTTTTAAAACCGTTAACCCAATAATATCGTAGCACTTCACTAAACCTGACTTGCAGTCCAAAATATAACTAGAAGAACTGCTCCTCAACGCATCGCTCTTTTGCTTCCTACGTCCCGTGATCAGTGGCCACCGTCCTTATGGCAAAACCTCAGAAATATTTCTTACCTATTGATAATAGATAAGAACACTGTTATACTGTTAGTGTGGAGGTGAGCCCATGACAACTGTAACTATTTCAATGCCTGAACCAATGAAAGAATTTGTCAAAAAACAAATAAAAAATAAAGGCTTCGGCAATGTTAGCGAGTATGTTCGGACGTTGCTTCGGAAAGCCCAAGAACAAGAAGCTGACGCAAAACTCGAAACTCTTTTAATGAAGGGGCTTGAATCTGGAGAGGATATCAAAATCACTCGCGAGTTCTGGAAGGATCTTAAGGCCGAAGCATCTCAATTATTAAAGAAACATAGAAAAACTGCTTCTAAATGAAATTTATTATCCGGTCCACAGCGCGACAGGATATTCTTAATCAGTTTATTTATTTGATTGATCAAGGCGTCCCAAACGTTGCTAGCCGATTTGTTGATGCGGTGGATGAAACAATTTCACGACTGACTAAGCAACCTAATATTGGAATGCCTAAAAAGTTAAAAAATCCTCGCTTACAAGGCATCCGTAAATGGCCAGTTAAAGGATTTGAAGTCGTTTGGATATACTACCTTGTAACAAAGGATGCGCTGCGGGTTATTCGGGTTCTTCATGGGAAGAGAGACATTAACAGAATCCTTGATAGTGAAAGAGACTAATTCTACTCAACTTTGATTTACGCAGCGGTGGCGATGACGTGGGCAATGCGGTCAATGGTTGCTAAATTGAGATGAAGAAAAAAGGCAGCTCCTTCAAATTATTTTCTCGCAGTTTATGTTAGATGAAGGGAGGCTCAGTTTTACTTTTACCAAACCGTTCGAATTGCTTTCCAAAGCAGTCCGCTCGACGAACAGTTCGAAAATAGGAAATTTTGAGAAAACGGCAAATAAAATTTTCGAACCAACAAAAATGCCTGAATTGTCACTGAGAATCGACAATTCAGGCATGGACCGTCCTATTTGGCTCCCGGGGTAGGACTCGAACCTACAACCCTCCCGTTACAAGTAATCCTTAAGTTTCCTTAAGGCTTGGACTATATCATCTCCGAAGAAAATAATTTTTCTTTACGGAGCCAGGCGCTTCCCCTAATTCATAGAGTACGAACTTTACGTTCTAGTCTCTGCACCTTTTCCGATTTATGGTCGGAACTTGGCTCAGGATTACCTTATCCTTTATGAGGACTTAGGCTTCCCTGAGTTCACCTGGTTATTCACTTGCCTGTTTCCAGACAAGGCTGCATGGGTTTACAGCGGGATGCTCCACCATTGAGCTACCCGGGAATTTTAAATAACAAATTAATTTTTTGACGCGTTTGTTATATTAACAATCCTCGTCTAAAAAATCAAGACCCTTCCTCATTAACAATTTTTAAGACCACATGCCGGGGATATCTGTTTTACAGGAGGGACAAAAGCCAGAAGGGGAAATTAAATCTTGAAGAATTCTAAACCCGAATCTTTCTATCAAAAGTTTTTTGCAAGATGGACAGTAGGTATTCTCATACTTGCTAACTTTCCCTGGCAAGTTTCCAGCATAAACATATCTTAAACCCGCTTCCTCTCCAAGTTGAGCAGCGCGAATTAAAGTAGCAGCTGGGGTATTATCTGGATCCATCATCTTATAATCTTTATGAAACGCTGTGACATGCCAAGGAATATCAAAAGAGATAGAAGCCAAAAACTTTGCAATCTCTTTTAATTCCTCATCTGAATCGTTGAATCCTGGAATAATGAGCGTAACGATCTCTACCCAAAATTTCATCTTCACTAAACTTGCAATGGTTTCTAATACAGTAGAAACTTTACCTCCCAGCGCCCGATAATTTTCTTGTTTGAAGCTTTTTAAATCCACCTTATAACAATCCGTATAAGGACGAATAAATTTGAGGACTTCAGGGGTGGCATTCCCATTAGAAACAAAACCGGTTTTAAAACCATTTTTTCGCGCATCCTTAAAAATTGAAACAGCCCACTCTGCTGTGATAAGAGGTTCATTATAAGAACTAACCACCAAAGACGCTCCTAGTTGTTTGGCGATTTCACTCATCTTCTCTGGAGAAACATCATTTGGCATCACTCCTGCTTCTGGATCGCGAACCGCCTGTGAAATATCCCAATTTTGACAATTAGGGCAATGGAAATCACATCCGAGCATTCCAAAAGTAAGAGATTTTGATCCGGGAAGCGCGTGAAAGAAAGGTTTTTTTTCAGTCGGATCGCACTGAATGGCAGCTACATAACCATGCGGAACAAAAAGTTTTCCATTTTTGTTTCTCCGCACTTTACAAATACCGCATTGCCCGTCAAAAATAATACAGCGGTGGCCGCAGGCAAAACAGCGGAGTTTATTTTCTGATAATTTTTCGTAAAGTTTGCCTTCTATTGAATGTTCATCTAAAATTTTATCTAAACTTAAAATTTAAATCACTTCCTTATTCATTCTAAGATGGTCGCCTTGGCGACCACTCTCGCAGCGAAGCAGCACTCGTCCCATCGTGGACTGTCCCTTCCTACAAAAGAATCTTTTAAGAGGAGGGACGAGCGAAGCGAGTGGTGTCCTTTAGGATAAGAAAAAGACCATTTCCTGCATAATCTCGGTTTAAGTTAGTTCTATGGAAAATTTCTATATTTATATTATCTCAGATTATCCCTATTTGCTTGTCTTTTCTCCCTCCGCATTGCTCTTCTCATTTTTACCCTTTCAGCAACATTTTCTTCAGAACGCATTCTTCGTAAACGGTTGCCAGCGTTACGCACTAAAAGAGTCTGAAAAGGTATTAAGCGAATCACTTCCACATAATGATCTTGGGCTTTTCTTTGCTCACCTAAACTTTCACTAAATCTTCCTAAAATAAAATGAGCTGCCGCGCTGATCTTTGGCCATTGTTTAAACGCTGCAATATCCTCTAGTTCCTCTTTTGCTTTATCCTTATTTTCTTCTGCAAAAAGACTAAGCCCAACACCTAATTTTGCCATAGCTCTTAAACGAGGTTCTTTTCTTAGATTTTCAGCAAGCATTAAAAAATGTTTTTCCGCAGCTTCAGGCTGACCTTCTTTTAAAAGTATAATGCCTTGTAAAAGCTGTTGCCCAATTGGACTTCTAGCCATTTCATGTGGAAATCCAGCCTCAATCAAAAAACTATCTAAAGGTCCAGTCCAGATCATTTGATCTGTATCTTCCATCCCCATTTGCTCATCCGGCATACCAAAGGGAGGAGTCATCATTTGTCCATGGGGAGGAGGCGGCATCCCACCATAAGGAGGTGGTTGCATCTGTCCATGCGGAGGTTGGTTCATCTCTCCATAAGGAGGCGGCTGCATTTGACCATGTGCGCCTTGTCTCATTTCACCATGGGGAGGTGGCATCATCTGTCCTTCTGGTGGTTGGTGCGGAGGAACCATTTGCCCTTGCTGGTTTGGAGGAAAATGCGCAGGATGAAAATCTCCCCTAGGTGCTCCCATATCTCCTTGTGAATGGGCAGGCATGGATCCATAACCGCCAGTAGGATGATTGCTCAGCACAATGGTTGGCCCTGTTGGTTCTGGTTCACTCACAGTTAAATTTTCTGCATCGGCTTGGGTCAGCTTGGTTTGCTCTTGCTTTTGAGAAGTTTTATCTAAAGATTGAGCAACCTCTTTTTGTTTTGGCTCCTCATCTTTCCAGAACCGGTCCACTTTGCCGCTAGAAGCAACAAGAATTTTCCCTGTTTCCGCTTGGATGAGCCTTGCATTGATTTCAACTTCTTCTTCTCCCAAATCAATTAAAGTTCCACTTACAATCGCTTCCACTCCCAAAACTTTGCCAATCTGTTTTGCGGATTCTTCGTCAATACCTCCGCTAGTTTGCAACTTTAACTCCCTAAAAACTTTTTCTAACAATGAGCGCTCTATCACCTCTAATTTTTTTTGTTCCACAATTTTAGTAATCAGCCGTTCTGAAACAATGGTAGAGCCCTTTGATTCTCTGCCATCATGATAAGGCAAAGGCAAAACAGCTACTTTCTTATTTTTTAAATCCTTGCCCACAGAGGAAATTTTTTTAGCTATTTTTTGAAGAGCGTCTGCAAACAAATTTGTACGGTCAAAAACTAAAAGTATTCCTGCTAAAAATAAAAAAACTAACTTTTTATTGATTTTCATGAATTTCCCCCATGCTTAGATTTTTCTAAAATCCAGATCTAAAAAATTGAGAATAATTAAAATATAGCAGAACAACTCATTGAAATCAATCCAACCAATTTGCTAGTCTATTTTCACAAAGGAGAATTTTCATATGAAATGTGTGATCATGGCAGGAGGGTTTGGCACCCGTTTAAGACCCCTCACCTGCAATCTACCAAAACCAATCGTGCCCATGGCGAACCGTCCCATGATGGATCATATTGTAGAACTACTATCCAAACATTCCATCAAAGAAGCAGTCTCCATGCTTTACTTCCAGCCGGAGGACATTCAAAAACATTTCCAGGACGGTAAAAAATTTGGCATAAAAATGAAATACCTTCTCCCCCCTTCAGATTTAGGAACCGCGGGCTGCATTAAATTTGCGGAAAATGAATTGTCAGAAACTTTTATAGTGATGTCTGGAGATGTGCTTACCGACTTTGATTTAAGCAAAGCGATCGCTTTCCACAAAGAAAAAAATGCTCTAGCTACCATGGTCTTGACCCGGGTTACAAATCCGCTGCAATACGGAGTGGTGATTATTGACGAAGAAAATAAGATTACCCGATTTTTAGAAAAGCCAAGCTGGGGAGAAGTTTTTTCAGACACCATTAACACAGGCATCTATATCTTAGACCCAAAAGTTTTACATGAAATACCTCAAAAACAGATGTTCGATTTTTCTAAAGATCTTTTTCCAAAACTCTTGGCAAAAAAAGAATCTCTCTATGGATATGTGGCGGAAGGATTTTGGAAAGATGTGGGAGATTTAAGAGAATATCGCTTAGCCCATCGGGATATTCTAGACCGTAGAGTGTTGGTGAAAATTGAAGGAAAACAAAAACAGTTCACAAACAATGAACATGAATCCTCAGTCTGGGTAGATGAGGGAGCAGAAATCCAAGATGGGGTAGAATTTATAGGCAACTCTATCCTTGGGAAAAATTGCAAAATTGAAGCCGGCTGTAAAATAGAAAATTCCGTAATTGGAGAAAATTGCGTTATTGGAAGCTACAGCCACATCTCTGGCAGCGTGCTCTGGAACCATGTAAAAGTTGGCAGAGAGAGCCTAATGAGAGAAACCATTGTCGGCGAAAAAGTTGTGATTGGAGAAAAAGCTTTGATCCAGGTTGGGGCTGTGATTGCGGATGAATGTAAAATTGGCAGAGAAGCTAAAATAAGATCGAATGTAAAAATGTGGCCGCACAAAACCTTAGAAGATGGAGCGATTTTAGCCACCAGCCTTATCTGGGGTGAAAAGTGGTCCAGAACTTTGTTTGGCGCTTATGGGATTAGCGGACTTGGCAATATTGAGATTACTCCAGAATTTGCCGCTAAAGTAGGGGCTGCTTATGGAGCCTATGTTGGCAAAGGCGCTTACATCATTACCTCCCGAGACACACATAAAGCCAGTCGAATGATCAAGAGAGCTTTGATCTCTGGGCTCCTCTCTGGCGGGGTACGCGTGGGAGACTTACGGACATCCCCTATCCCTGTAGTGCGATATGAAATGGGAAAAGAAGGAGAAGTGGGAGGGGTTCACATCAGGCAGTCCCCATTTGACCATCGCTTAATTGACATTAAATTTTTTGATCAAAATGGCGGAGACATATCTTTTCAACAGGAAAAAGCGATTGAACAACTTTTTTTAAGAGAAGATTTTAAGCGAGCCTCTATTGAAGAGAGCGGGGAACTGGTCACGCCGCAAAGATCCGAAGAATATTATCGAGCTGGTTTCTTAAAAACAATTAAAAAAGAGATCATTCAAAATGCTCAATTTAAAGTAGTGATTGACTATGCTTTTTCTTCTGCTGCCATGACGTTCCCTGCGATTTTAGGGCAATTAGGCATAGAAGTAGTGGCTTTAAATTCTTACCACAATCCACAAAAAGTCACGAAAACAGAAAAAGAATTTCAATATTCTTTAGAACAACTTTCTAATATTGTAACCACCCTAAAAGCAGACATAGGATTTTTAATTGACAATGGGGCAGAAAAAGTATTTATGATTGACGAAAAAGGGAACATTGTTTCAGACATGGAAGCCTTAGTAGCGATCTCCAGCCTTGTCATGAAATGTTACAAATCCGGGAAAATCGCAATCCCAATTAACCAGACCACTGTGATTGAACAACTCGCTTCAAAATCAAAATTAAAAGTAGAAAGAATCCCTACCATTCCTCGTCATATTGTAAATGCGTCCCGTAAAGAACAGATGCTCTTTGTAGGAGATGGGATCGGAGGATTTGTCTTTCCAGAATTTCAAGCTAATTTTGATGCTATGTATGCGATTGCGAAAATTTTGGAAATGCTCTCTCTGCAAAATACGCGCATTGGACACCTCTTAAAAGAAATCCCTTATAAAATTCAAATCCGCCATCAAAAGGTTCCCTGCCCCTGGGATAAAAAAGGCCAAATCATGCGTTTAGCGTTTGAATACGCTAAAAACAAAAACACGGAACTGGTAGAAGGGGTAAAAATCCATTATAAAGATTCTTGTATCCTTTTGCTGCCAGATCCCGACGCAGCCTATTTCCATCTTTGGGCAGAAGCAAAAGAAGAAAAACGCGCGAAAGAACTCTTAAAAGAATATTCAGAAAAAGCCTTAAAGTGGATCGGAGCCTAAAACCTTAAATTCCTTAAAAATAAAAAGGATTTTAAGCGCTGGATTTAACGCGCGCATTCAATTCATGTTCTTTCTCTAAATGTTCATCAAACTGTTTAGGACTTATCCAACTTCTGCCCATGTTCTCGTACAGCAATTCTATAATTGTTACTAAATTCATTGTGCCTAAACTTAAGATAAAACGAGAATGATCATTGGTAAGAACTTCCACAGGACCGATTAAACCCAATTCATTCATTTGCGCGATCACTACATCCATACGGATTTTTTTATCTGGAGCTTCGCTATCCACAACTGTAAAAATCTTGTTTTGTTCTATCGCTTCTACCAACAACGCAAACTGATCTGAATCTATAGTTTCTCTTATCTCCTCCAGCAATTTTATAGGCTCACAATTTGCAGTCAAAGCTAAAATTCCATCCCCTCTTGCAACGCGGTCAAGCTCAAGCTGTAAACGGCTTTGTACATTTTGATTTTGTTTGACATCGCTAAGATCAAGCGTTCGAATACCAGATGGAAGATAAGAAATTTCTCCATCTATCCACCTTTGACTGATGCGGTCATAATCCTCTTGGTCATACAATTTATGATGAATACGCTCTTGTCCTTCTTCATTGTGCAATTTGCGATTAATACGTTCTTGAGCTTCATGATCGTACGGCACAAGTCTTAAATCATTAAAAAATGACGATGACGATCCCAGTTCTCTTCTTCTAACAACTGCCAGAAGCGGAGTAATAATGAAGGCGGCAGATAAAAATGAATTAGAAAGCAGATAACGATCTGCCCAGTTGAACCAATGCGTAAAGGGATCAAACCCAAGTGAAGCATTAGTTAAAAGCGGCGCTGCTTCCATTGGAATTGGCAGGAATCCTAAAACTGTAAAAGCCAAGAGAGCGCCAAGACCTACAACAAGAATGTTTGTAAATGATTTTTTATCAAGGCTCTCTTTCTCTTCTAATATGCGACTTAATTGTTGAATTAATTCATCTTTTTCTGCTTTAGAAAGATTTAAATCTTTTTCTTTTTTGTAAATCTTCATGTTCCAGCCATACTCGCCCTGGCCTTTGTATCTCTTTATAAACTCAACCCAAGATTGAATCAGTTCAGTAACGATAAATTTACTAAATTTCACATCTTCTACTTTTGTACCTCCAAGCCAATAATATAATTCTCCATCGTCTAGATACTCATCACTAAGGACATATCCTCCTAATTTTAAAGCATAGCCAATGCGCCAGAGAAACTTAAAATAATGTGACTCCATATTCATTCCTGCTCTTTGATAATAAATGTCAATACCTTGATCTAAGACTTTATAAAGCAGAGAATCCGGTCTTAAATGTCCTGGTTTATAAATCTTTGTCATATCTTTTTTAATATAGGTAATCGAGTATCTTCTTTCCATATTGCTGCCAGGATAAGTCCAAAAGAAACTAATGGTTGTATAACCATCCACCTCTTGCACATCAATAGTCTCCTTACGCACTCCCAATCCTTTTAACTCTTGCACAATCCTCTTATGAATATCTCCCATAGTTAAATAATATGCATGACCATTTTCTCTTTTATATTGACTATAGTCATCGGTAAACGAAATAGTATCCCAATAATCCTCAATCGCTCTAGATAATTTCATTGGATTGATCCATTCCTGATCCACAAAATAAGCTCTTTCTACGTTCGTAGATAATAAGAAGGATGATAAATCTGCTCCTGCAGCTGCATAAAGTCCGACCAATGAAGGGTTATTGTTTGGGTTTACAACTTCTTTTACAGCTTTTGCATGTTCTTCATAAGGAACAGATAAAACACCAGTATGATTTGATAAACTAAATATAGTAGATGGATCCTGAATCTTAGACAAATCAGATGGTAAAAGTGCTACTTCACCTCTATCGTCTTCAGGTGGTAGAATATCTGCTGAACCTTTATCACCTATAGAAACAAGAGTGGAATCTGATCCATGATTAGGATTTAATAGATTTCCAGAGAGAGGTTCATGTAGGGTATTGTCAGATAAAGAACTTCTAAAATCCGAAAAGGAAATTCGCTTCCCATGTATACGATTAGATGGAAGATCACTCTCTTTCCTTCGGATTGTGAGATCCCAACCATAGCCATCTAGACGGTATGGGATTCTTCTTTTTATAGAATCTAATTCTCTAGTAATAATAGGCGCGCTAAATTTAGAACCTCCCATCATAAGATGTCTTGTAGGATCAATGTATAAACCACTACTTGTATAATCGTCGCTCACAGTATAGCCGCCTACTTTCAATGCTTTGCCAATTCGCCACATAAATTTGTGATATTCAAATGGAACGGTTTGAGCAGCTCGTTGATAGTAAAGATCAATCCCATTCTGCAGAACCCAATTTAATAAAGAATGGGACTCTAAAAGTGTTGAGCTTCCGATCTCAGTAATATCTGCATTGATATAGGTCACATGATATCTCTGCTTAAAATTTGAATCAGGATGCTGCCAATCAAAACTGATTTTTGTGTTTCCTTGCTCAACTGTAACTTCAATGCTTTCTTTTTCAACCCCAATCAGCTTTAATTCTTGGATAATTATTTCATAAATATCTTCAATAGTGCTAAAGTGAGCGAATCCACCATACCATTTATGCTTTGCGTAAATTGTATCAAGAGGAATAGAATCCCATTTATCTTTTATTAGCCTCTCTAATTTTTTCGAATCCACTGCGATCTTATCCACAAAATAACTTTCAATGGCATTGGTTGCAAGCAAATAAGAGGAGAAATCTCCACCTGCTGCTCCATAAATTCCCACTAAAGCGCGATTTTCAGGATTTACAATTCTTTTAACAGCAATCGCATGCTCTACAAAAGCAGGAGAAAGAAAAGTAATAGGGATAGCTGAATAAGGAGTTTGGCTAGTTGAGCCTCTTTCTAAAAGAATCTTTGAATATTTTTTCCACCTCTCTAAAATGAAAGTTTTGTCTGTATCGTAACTCATGCCTGAGAGCTGGAAGCGCAAAAATTTATCGAACATGTGTGCTTTATTGGGACTATCTATGGACGCTTTTCTAGAACTTGTCATCAAGAAATCTAGCCAGCCACTTCTGTAATTATTAGAAACATTCCCATTCTTTCCCTTCTTGGCTACATCCACATCTTTTTTGGGTCGGCCGCCGCTACCATGAGGCACACCTACAACTCCCAAAAGTGAAAGCACTACAAAAGTGGAAGGAAAAAGATATTTAATAATATGATTAACAATATAATGGGAAAAGAAAGAACAAACAACTGCAATGATAGGATGAAGCTGAAAATAAGGGATTAAGAAAATATTGAGGCTGCTGATGATTCCTGCAAAAACAATGTTAAGAGGCGGAGCGCGTTCTGCTTTGGCTCTAAAGATATTTAAGAAAAGATCAAAAATATGTCCTGCAAAGAAAAAAGACCATAGGAGATTTTGATACTCGTTAAAATCCAAATTAAAAGTTCCTGTTACATAAAATTTCAAACTCACAAATAAAAGATAAAGAGGAGCCCCGTAGATATAAAATAAAGAGTTTTCAAACCACCAAGCATCCTTCCGATATTGCAAGGGCGAAAGAGTTGTTTTCAAATGTTTTGGTAAAACCCAATCCCTTACCCAAAACATCAGCCCACCGGGCGGACCAGCCTCATCTTCTCTACCCCCGCCTGATTCTTCTGAACCAAGCTCGTCTCTTACATGGCTTGAAGAGAGAGAATCTTTTTCATCGCTTAAAGCTAGAAGGAAAAAACCATAAAGCTCCTCCCAAATCGCTCTTCTAAATCTTTCGAAGTCTCCACGGGTTGCCATTAAAAGTTGAGGCACCTCAATTTTAAGATAATCCAATATTGCATCTGGCTGCCGAAGTTCTGCGCTCTCTAAAATATCCCTAAAAAGAGATTGATCTCCTCCTACAAACCAAATCGTTTCTGGAATTAAAAGATAAAAGGAGGCTCGGCTAGAATCATCCGGCAGGAGATCATGAATATGATTCACTGCTTCCCATGAAACATGGTCAGATCCCATGGAAAGATAAAGTTTCTCTAAGGAGCCTAGTAAAACAAGCTGTTGGTCAGGCGGCAATCTTTTGATCAGCTTCCTTAGCGGCCGAGTAAGAGATAAAAAATATTTTTCCCAAGGAATAGTCTGAAGAGAATTTTTTATTTCTCTCCTCATTTCTCTTACCTGTCGAACACAGCCAAGATCGTGAAAAAAAACAACTGAATAATAAAGAACCGCGTCTTTTAAAAATCGTATAAGAAATTTGTACAGTTCCTTTGCTTGCAAGTCAGAAAGTTCGTTATCTTTAAGCGAAAGCATTCTCAAATTATGTATCAAATGGTTCTTGATCCCAATCACCAAAAAAAGCGCAGAAGCTGTAATATCTTGAAAGATGGAAGAAAAGTTCTGAGCTTCTGGTTCTTCTAGGCTGAGCATAGAGACTATATTTTCTGATACTACCCCATCGGAAAAAAGGAATGATTTATAAAGATTCTTTGCAACGGACTGAAACACAACTCTTGCTTCTGTCACATCCGAATCACTTAAAAGTTTAGCAAAGGAGGAATCCCTTACCCCCAAATTTTCTTTTAAATAAGAGACCTCTGTTAAAAAAAGATACCATGCGCGTAAAATAACCAAGCTGATCATAAAATCTCCAAGAGGATCTGTTCCTTTGGAAAAACGTTTATGCTCTCTCATCCAGGCTTTAATATGCTGGAGTTCATCCATGACAAGATATAAAAGCCGCTGCTCCTGTGATTCAATTGCAATTTTGGAACGAATTACCGCGCGCGATAATGAACCAGTTTGTTTTTGGTGACGCAAAATTCGTTTTTTTTCTGCCTGAAATTTTTTTAATTCAGAGACAACTGGAATTTTAAGAGCGCGCCGATAAAAAAGAATTTCTTCTAGGAGAACTAATAACATGTATTGCGCTGTGGTCACCCGCTCGAGAATCTCCCTTTTTTGGCTTAAAATCACTTGCATTAAAATCTGAATCATGCGATCGGAAACAGCTATAGGCCCTAATAAAACCATGGAATTTAAAATCTTTTCCGCCTCTCCAAAAAGATCATTATAAGTACGATAAAGAACTCCTTTCTCTACTTCAACAAACTCCTCATGGCTAAGATAAGGAATCATATTTCGAACAATTCTTCTCATTAAAGGAGGTTTAACATTTTTTAAGAATCGCTCTTTTACCACAACTTTCTGAAGCGCCTTTAGAGATGCTCTTTGTTTAGCAACACTCAACCCCTTATTTTTTTCAATTTTATCCAAAATTCTTTGAGCTTGACTAACAGGATCTCGTTTTTTAATAGATTTTTTAGGTTTAAATCTCTCTCCTCCTCCACCGCCTCCTCCTGTACCTGCCCCTTCTTCTCTGCCTGCTCCACTGCCACCACCACTTTTTCCTACCCCCCCACCTCCTAATCCAGATCCAAATCCCATTCCTACTGCGCCAAGGGAACCCATAATAACCATCAAACCAAACCTTTTCCATTTAGCTGGGGTTGAAGAGCCTTCCTCCTCTGTTAGTAAATTTTGAGCCACACTGTCTGACTTTGGTTGGTTTACGGTTATGGGCGGAGTTTGCCGAAGAGCGATGAACCCCTTAAAACTATTTTGCTTTTGTGGAGCGCTCTTAATAAAATCTTGATGGTTTGTTCCTTCTAAAAAGTAATATTCAAATGGCTCTATCTGAAAACCAGATCCCTTAACCCTGTTAATGGTATCCATAAGAGCAGCCTCGTCCGATGGATAATTGGCGTTATATCCAGCACTGATAAAGAATTTCATCTCGGATAGTTGCAGTATGAGATCAATGACATTCTGATCTGCATTCGCATAAGCATCCGGGGAACCTAGATTAGCTGCTCCTATTCGAGTGTTTCTGATTCTATCGTCATTCTTAAACTTATCTGCAAAATAAGGATCTCGCAGATCTTCTACTAAAATACGATAGTCGCCATCGTTTGAGCCATTAGCTTCCACTCGGCATTCATCTTTCAAAAAAACTCTAGCCCTTTCGAATTCTATAGTATCCAGTTCAAACAGAACCGCCTGAGACGCGCCTAAGCGCAACGCCACTCTTGAGAGCAGACCATCCCCTGCCCCATAATCTGGAAATATTTCATTTTCAAACTGTTCGGGATAAGCCAGCATCGCCGCAATCGCAAGCATTGTATTAGGATTCAACTGCAACAGATTAAAGACAGGCGACTCGTCACTATATTCAGTTTCAGACAACTTTGCAGCGCTGTACCTGGACGGCCTTGTAAAGAAAATGTTCCCCTGATTTTCTAGATAATCGTGGCCCAAATGCATCTTTAGAAGTTGCAGCCTCTCATTCAGAATTTGAGGATCCATATTCATTTCTTTGTATAGATGGCCAGGAACTTCAATAAAGATGAGGGGCCCGATTCTCAAGAGACGCATTAAATACTCATCCGAATAATAGGATTCGACTTCAAAAGTACGATTCCCAATTTTGATTGGAGCAAATTTTAGCGCGTCATTAATCTCTAAACCCCGTCCTAATTTTGACATTAGATCACTCGCATCTTGATCAGACAGGTTCTTAACCCTAAGATCTCTACCCTGTTTTTGGATCCCTGCAGAAGAAAGAGATGACTTAATCGCAGGTTCTTGAGAAATTTTTGTCTGTTCGCTAATCAGCGAGGGAGAAGCTGACAGTTCAGCTGCAGGTTTTGCAGACATTTTTGATTGTTCCATAAAAAATGCGATCTTATTTTCATAAAATCGAAGCGTTGTCCATATCTCTATAAACAAGGAAATAGGAGATTGATTTTGTATCTTGCCCAAATATGAATTTAACTTGAGCTGGAGATGTTTATGCATTTCTCTCATGTCAAACAGTTCAGGAAGTTGACCATCGCGAATATTTGCCATGATGATGTTTTTCAAAATCTCTCGGCTTTCAATCCCTTTCTGAATCTCGCTCACTGCTTGAGGCAATGAATAAGATTCTAAAAAAACCAGATTCATTATTCGAGTAAAGAGCGCATCCCCAACTAAGAAATTCACAAAATCTTCTTCTTGCAGCAAGGGCTCGTCTTCTTTAAGAATTTGATCATAAACCGAATCCATGGTTTGCAGATGCTCATAATTGAATCTAGGTTCAATATCGCTCATCTCTTCCCGTATTCTCACGCGCAACTCATTTTTTAAATCTCGCAGGGAGGTTGAATAAGATAGCTGACCATACGGCTCATTCCGGTCAAAACCTTCTATTGCTTTCAAAGCATGGAGCTTGCTATCTTTATCCCAAAAATGTTTTAAGATAAGATCAAATCTCTTATGCAGCAAGATAGGGGTCATCCACAGCTTGATCTTTGTATGCGCTAAAGCATGGTTCAGCGCTTCTTTACTCGCGTTGCCTGCAGCTAAAGCGCCCTCAAGAAGATCTTCGATATTCCTCTTTTCCATAAAAAGTGAGGGGGGAATTGCGCCCTGAACATCTTCAAAATGAGGTTCTCCGTATTCATCTTTGGCATGGATTCCTATACGGCCGATGATCTCACTTGTCTTTGCCATTTCCTCCATTAACTTATTTAAGATAGATTGAGGATCCAACAAACCCGAAGCTATTCTTGAGAGCTCTTGAACTCTTTTGTAAAGATAGGATGCTGTATATAATGCCGCGCGATCAACAGTAAAATAGAGTTCTGCGGTATCAACATTTAGAGGCCTGTGCTTAGATACAACCTGATGCACTGTAGAATTTTCGTACAAGAGACGATTAAATTGAATGTCCAAAACATCACCTAGAACAGGAATGTCAGCCATCCTTGGATCTCCGTTAAACTCTTTTTCTGCCCGAAATAGGAGCATGGCATGGAATGCCCTATGGAACGCGCGAAGAGCCAAAACAGTTAACGGTTGCATGGAATGGCGCAGATCAATCTGAACTTCTCTTAAATAATCTTCTAGGGTCTGCCTTGACTCTAAACGTTTACCTGCGCGAGGTTTTGTAAATACGAATGTATCCAAGGTCATTTGACTTAGCTTATCGTTATAGACTCCAACCTTATATTCAAAACCCCAACCTTCTTTTTCAATAAGGTCTCGATAGATGTTATCCACCATGGGAAAATTTCTATCGCGGACAAGCGCTGTAGGATCTACTTGAAAAATAATCTGGCCGCCCTCTTCTAACCATAAAGAAACCCGATCCCAGAACACTGAACTGCCAATAAAAAAATTGCCCAAATTCTGAACATGAATGGTTCCTACGCTGCCCGTGTTATATTCTAAGAGAGCGATATCTTGCTGGACTACAGTCACATTCTTTTTTCCCAAGAGTTCTAACATCTTATTTAAAAAGACTGTAACGAAAAATGAGGAATCTATCAGGTGATAATTTAAATCGTTCCTTAAACTATCCATATAAACAAGGAACCTGCTTCCGGAAGTTAGATCAACGTAAAGGTTTGAACCTTCTTTTTCAGAATCAGACGGTTTTGAGGAGCTGGGGCGATGCGGCAGTTGTTGATTTTCTCGTGTGCCCGCATGGTGGAGTTCAGCTGCTTTCTCTGCCGCGATTTCTGTGAACCTGCGCGCAAAAGCATTGGACTCGCTCTCGTTTGCAAATTTAACCACATTTTTTAAAGCTTTTCGGTAAAGAACAGAATCCATGCTTAAACTTTCTTCAAGCGGATATCTTTCCATAAACCGTGCCACGCATACATTTACATCTCCAATCATAATAGCTCTTTCAATAAGAAGCCCAAGATGTTCTAAAGAAGGAAGAGCGATTTTTAAAAAAGCGACCGCTTCCACCCCAAAACCACCTTTCAACAAACATTCCTCGATTTCCGTTGGCAGAGCTTGTCTTTGCGCCACTGCCCCAATCTTTTGTCCTCTCTTTTTTTCTCCTCGCCCGGAAAATAACCTTGCAATATCAGGATCCTGCAGAATCATTTTCAAAAGTTCTGGATTAGACTTTATGCGGCGTATATAATCAGATCCCATACCAATATCCATTAAAAACTCCTCAATATCCGGTAAGGATGTTTGTCGTTGAATATCTGCTGGAAGCGTTTGTCTCTGAATAGCGGTTGGAACTATTTGCCTTTGAATAAGTCCAGCGGATTGGAGTCTGAGTCGTTCCTCCTCTTTTTCTCTCAAGCCCCGCTCATCATTGAGTTCTCTTAAGAATTTCCCGGGCTTAAACGGTGTATTCTCAAACTCTGTAAAATGAGCTCGCACAAATTTCGCTGCAGCCTCAACCGCACTCACCGTATAACCTTTCGAAAGTTCCATGGACTGCGCTAATAATAAAAATTCTTCTGACCCCTTACCCGATAGCCCTAATTCTTGAGGCACATTCTTATAGTCCGAATGTTGCAATGTTTCTACTGCTGCCAAGAGCTCGCCAATTTTTCTAATAAAACGTTTTTGCGGTTTTCCTATCCCGCCAGCTCCTAATCCTCCGCTCATTCCCACTAATCCCATTGCTGCAAGAGAGCCAATGGCCACCAAAGAACGATACTTTCTTGGGATTAATCTGAAAGCAGCATAAAGTAAAATGAGCCATGAGATCGGATTCGCAAAGATCCCCGCGCCCATCGGATTCTGTATTATCAGCAGTACACCCACTGCGATCAGTCCAACGATCGCCCCAAGCTCAACCTTTGCTGAGCCTTCTTCATCAGGGACCAATCCTTGATTCCGACGAATGTCTCGGTTAAGCCTCCCCATAAGATTCCTTTTGAGGTCATTCGCTCTCAGCCGTTGTTTTTTATTATGATCTCCTTCCTGACTATAAAGATTAAAATCTCTAAAAATATCTGCCCATATCGGTATCTCATCGTGGGCTGTAAGGTATCCTGGGGCGCTGTATAATTTTTGAACCGCCCTATCCACGCCAAATACAAAACGAACATTTTTCATTCGTTCAGGGTTTTGGAGGAAAAGATATAAGAGAAGAAAATATTTTTCTTTAAAGAAACCACCGATGAAAAAAAATATTGGCTGTTCTGATTCTATTGTAATCAAATCAAAAAACTCTGATACTTTCTCAACGTTTTTTTTCGTAATCCTCCTCAGACTAGAACGGAAACGATCTATCTTCTTTCTAAGAAGTCCAGAAACAAGCACGAGAGCATCCATGACATACCGCGGAAATGTTAATTCAATCACTACTCCATCTTTTGTTTTTGCTTTTAGAACATCTTCCAAAAAATCATAAATGGTGATTGAGTGTTTTCTTATAAGATCAATAGCTTCCTGGGAAAGCCCTGTTTTAGTTAACTCTTGCTCAAGATCAATGGGCATAAGAAGAGGAGAGGTATCTGATATTTTTTCCGATTTTTTTATCTCATCTGTCCGTAATTTATATCTCCTTGTTCTTAAATCTCTAATAAACTGCTCCATTCTGTCCAATTCAGTTGGCGTTTCGTCTTTTGACTCAAGAGCGCCCGTCACCCACTCCAGAATATCTCCTGCTGTGACTCCTCGCTGCGCTGAAGTTTCTTCGCTTGTTATCGGTGAAGGTGCCGGTTCTGACACAGGATTAAGACTTTGAATTGGATGTGCGGGATCCACAACCACCTCCAGTTTTTTCACTGGAGTCGCAAGTGCAGGTGGTGATTCTGGCAATAGAGATTTTTCAGGATCTGTAAGCTGTGGGGGATTAATCTCACCTACAGCAAAATTGGCGCTCTGAATCGGAGGTGCAGGGGGTATCTCCATACCTTCCTTAAGTTCCACCTCAACTCTTTTCTCCTTTTCTTCCGGAAGCAAGGCTTTTAGCGCTTCGAGCAATATTTGAGCTGATTCATATGAGATCGGTGACCTTCCTGAACTTTTACTGATTATAAAACTATATCTAAATCGAGTATGCTGAGATATTTGATCGAGCTCAATCCCATGTAAAAAATATGCAACGTCGAACCAATTGTTTAATATCGCTACAAATTGATGAATTCCAGGAATTTGCATATCTTTTCCCACTACTATAAACTGAGCCGGTATTGTTCGTGACTTGCCCAGCCTCTTCTTTGCCACTTCAAGAAGATATTCAAAGGGATAAAAACGAACAGTTTGCATATGTGAAGGAATATTCACCATGCGAGCTCGAAGCTCCTGAACTTCTTTAAATTTTTTCGCTTTTCTTTCAGCGCGTCTTAAAACAGAAGCAGATGTTTGAGAGCCAGCGCTACCGCGTTCTTCAACTCGAGCTGGAAGTTGAACTGCTACGTCTTTATTTGTTTGAGCAGCTAAAGGAGTCTCTGATGGCGGAGGCGATTCATCTTTTCCCAATCGAGAAAGAGTACCTCGCGCGGCAGTTGGCGGCGGGGACGAAGAATCAGGACTAGAAAGCAATTTTCCATCTTTGGCAATAGGTTCTGCGCGCGATGAAAACGATGGATCCGCTTCTGTCAGCCTCTTTGCGCGTAAATTGGGCGATGGATTAGGGCCACGCGAGATGAGCGCGTCAAAAACATCGCAAAGCGCTTTTAGCTCTGAACTCCGGATCAGTAAAAGATGTCCGGAATATAAGCGGCTCAGAATTTGCTCAATATAGGCGATCTCCGTCATCTTTAACGCTCGAGCGACATCATTCACAGAATAACCTAACTGGTCGGCATGCTCTGCTTTCTTTACAGCGGCATCTCTTTGGCTTTCGCTGACAACTGCATCCAACCCAAACTTCTCCTTTAATCGCCTCTCTGAGTATTCATGAACCGATGCTTCAAACTTCTCTACATTCTTCATCTGTCCAGCGCTAACTATTTTTGCATCAACCAAAGATTTAAAATAACTCCCCCCTTTTTTGTCTACTGCTCTATATTTCTTGTGCTCCTTTCTATCTTCGTTGACAAAGTAGTCAAGTTCAAACATTCCCATATCTTCAATCTGCCGCTTGAGAAAAGGCAGTTGGTCAATCGAAGTGATATTTTCCGCCGCCAATTGGTTGATCCATGCAAAAATATGGTACAGCCGCTGAGCAATCTTACCTTTTAATCCTAATTTCTCTTCCCAATAGATTTCGTAGAGCTCGTGCTTTCTGGCAAAATCCTCGCTCTCAAAACCTTCCTGCACAAAAACATATCTTACTTTGGTGATAGGATGGATGTAATGGTAAGCTCCATCTATGTTCTTATACTTTGCCAGAATTTTATATGCCTGATCATCATCGCCTTTCTTATATTTGACCAGCTTATGCCTGATTTTTTTGCCGTTGATCGGCTCTGATTCAATTTCATCAATCTTAAGTGCCTCTGCGATCCTCACCAACTCCAGGTTATCTTCCAGCGTTACAGAAGGATGCTTGCCTATCAAAATCTTCTTCAATCCCCCTCCCCCGCCCTCCTTGTCTGAAGACGGATAAAATAAATCTTGATAGCGGCCTGCTGTGTAAAAAATAACATAAGGAATGGCGTGCGCCACTAATGTGTAAAAACTAAAAAGTTTGGGGAAGGTTTTATATATTAAGTCCAGATCCGAAGACGATATGCTCATAACTAACGCCAACAACACTACAGCGCCAATAGCATTTACAACAAAAGAAATCAGATGGGCTCTCCATGGAAGAATCTTCAAAATCGTCTCGTTCCCCTTTTGTGCCCGTGAATAAATTCTGTTAAACACTAAATAACCAAAACCATACAAGCTTGCAAAAAACATAACAACTTCTATTAAAATCGCCTCAGATAGAGAATCAATCGTTATCTCTTGCAATAATGCAACTACCCCCTTTGCAGATAGCAAAGATAAAAGTGAAACTGCGGAGCTCAGAACCACAATCTTCCATATTTTTGGAAAAATATTCACTATAAAATGAACAAAGTAGGATATCATCAAAACCGTAGGTATGCTTATTAAAGATAAATATGGATCTGTTGAGTAAAAGGTGGTGGGGGTAAAACCGAATCCAACATAAATTGAAATCAGACTAATGATAGAGGCGCGCCAAAAATTTTCCGGAGGAGCTCTAGAGCCAAAAATTCCAGCAACCAAAAAAGTGTGCCCCAAAAGAAACGCGCTCCATGTGATCAGGTTTGCAGTTCGGAACGCAAATAGTAAGTCGTGTCCGATAAATAGGTAGAGAAAAATAAAGCTTGGGACTCCTAAAAATAGAATAAATAAGCTATTCTCAATCCACCATGCGTTTTTCTCATATTTTTCAGGGTCAGTGTATTTGTGAAGGAAAGAGAACCCTCTCACTTGAGAGACGCGCGGCAAAACCCAATCCCTTACCCAATAGATATATCCGCCATTGGAAGATATGATATCAGATTTATGATTTAGGGATTGTGCGAGATTAGTGAATCCCGCTTTCTTTGCCATACCGTTTAAGGCATTTAAGTTCTTAAAAAGCAAAGTCAATTGAAGCGGCAGAAACAGCCCTTCCTTCTTTAACTCTACAATCAAACTAGATAAACCTTCCACAGTCATTAACTTTTCTAACTTTTCCTCTTCTTGATATGCCTGGAATATTCTTTGAGTGATCTCTTTTCTATTGCCCTTCACTCCACTGTTTTCTTCAAAACTAAATAAATAATCAAGCAACTGATCTAACTTGTCTTGAGCAATCTGATCCTTTTGTCCGCCTGCTTTCGCTATTTCCAACCAAGAGACATTAGTTAATTTTCGAATTAAATCTTGATCCTTTTTAGAAAGCTCGATGTAAAAATTCCGGTCCAGCACGGCGAGCCGGCCATCGGGCATCAATCGAAAGTTCCCCTCATGCGCATCAGAATGGATGAGACCCAACTTGCCATTCACCTGCGCCATGTAGTTTTTAGAAATTAAACTGATAATATTCTGATAGGTGGACTGAGTCACTACGCCATTTTTATAATCATCGCGATCCCCAATCGTAATCTGAGTGAGGTTGATCCCTTTTATATATTCCTCTGCTTTCAAATAATAGGTGTTGGGAGCAAAAGATTGCGGAACATAGATAGAATGGGCTGATCCGTCCGTCCAACCGTGATACGCTTTTTTAAATTTCTGATCGTTCTCCATAAACTTATTATCGTGGATATCCGCTAAAAGCCAGCGTTCGATATCGGGAAGAAGATGATTCTTTACAAGCTGATAAATCTTATTTTCTGGATCCTCATTTAAAAGATGGTCCAACACACGGTTGATAAGATCAATGGTCTCGCGAATGCGGGATTCCGCATTGGGGTTCAACACTTTTAAAGTATATTGAGATCCGTCCGCGCGTTTTACAAGATAGGCGGTTACCAATGAACCGCCGCCCAAACGACGAACCAACTTATCATTGAAGTTTGGCCATTCTCTTTTAATGGTTTCGTAAGCGGAAAGTTTAGATTGGCCTTTGATGTCATCGTACACTTGTGAAAACTCTCTCTGCATCTCCTCAGGGATCTCTATGTATTGGCCCAGCACCTGCAAGAGCCGAGTTCCTACGGCGCCCAACATTTGGCCTAATTCTTTTATCGCCTCCATTTCGGAGAGTTTACCGCCGCCCTGAGGCCTTCGGTATTCTTCCGGCAGATTTTGGAAAATTTCCCGCTCTGCGCTATTGTTAGCTTCTGCAATCGTCTGCTCGCCAAACGCCCATCGAACCACCTTTTCTACGAGAGCATCGCCTTCAGTTAAAATTTCGCGTCCGTCAATGATCACAGGTACTTTTAATGAACGTTCCCAAATCGTTTTTTCTTCTTCCCCCTCTTCTCCTTTTTTTACGGGGCGGTTGAAGTAGTCTTGTTTCATTAGAAACTCTCGAACAACAAGGCGGACATCTGCCCTCTCCTCCGGCTTCCTTAAAATCGCCCCTGCCAATAGATGAGAAAGCGGATGATAAAGCTCTTCAAGATTAGCCGCGCAGACTAAAGAATTTAAAATTTGCTTGATCGCGGGCCGATGGGCTTGCGCAACATCCACATGTTGATCCAAATAGAACGAAGCCAATTCCATGGCAGACTCTTTATTGCGCAAAAGGCCGCTTTTTGAATCTGTGAGCATCTTTCTTAAAATCACTTGAAGTTCTATGACGCCGGCATCGTAGAGTTTTTGCGCTGTGGCGCTAACTCCTATTAATCCACTAATATCCGGACCTCTCAGATTAAAACCGCTCTCTTCCATGCCATCCCCCTCCATTTCTGTTTCCAAATCCGCGAGGTTAACCGGCTTCTTTCTTCCGGCTGAGGTTGCGTCAATTATCGTTTCAGTGATCCAAGCTTCGATCGCTTTGGGATCCTCCATGTATCCAAGAGCAGTCGCGTCTAAATGATTTTTTAAAATTCCGCCCGTAAACAGCCTGGACCACCATTCTTCCAGACCTAAATCTAACAAGGGAGCTTCATCCTGATCTGTCGCCAGCGCCGCATGCATGAACTGTCTAGAACGCTCGAAGCAATACTTTAAAGTGCCTTCCAGCATCACAAGCACGCCCACTTTGGATCTTCCCTCAGTTTTATAAAGTTCTAAAAGTTCAGATTTCACCATTTCCAAATCCTCTACGGTTTGAGCGATCTCCTCCACTAAATAGTTCACACTGTTTAAGCCAAACCTTAAAAACCTTCCAATGTATTCGCCGTGGAACAACCGCTGAATTGCGGAGCCAAGATCCGACATCGAAAGAAGCCGGTTCATAACGTAATCCTGCACCTGCCTGCGCAAATCTGGATCTCTAAAGAGGCTTGTGAGTTCCAAGAGCGATTCCAGCTCATCTTTGGAAAGTTCGTTGAGAGGCTTTGATTTAAGAGGAGATAAATGCGCAATCACATCCTGAAAACGACGAGCGATCTCTGAGGGTTCCATATCCACCCCATCCACAACAAACATCGTTATGGGATCAGAAACTGTCTTAAAGAGATTGATCGGCAAATTTCGGTTCGCCCATCTTAAGGTCTCCATAGCGGCGGCATCATCCCCTTTACCAACGCAGTCGGAAAGAACCTGAAGCAATAAATAATGAATCCAGTAGAGCGTGAGAACCTTATCGCGAGGATCCATGGACACACCGGGTTTAGGAGAGATCAGATCGCCGACATACCGAAGAAGGGTCAACGATTTAAACTTCTTAAATTTTTGGTCCATATCGCCCAAATAAAAGAGAATGCGGTTGAGGCATTCTACACACCAGCCCATGTTACCGCCTAATTCCCGCAGAGACATATCAAAGAAACCGTGAAGAACTTCCAAAATATTCTCATGTAAAAATCGGAGGGAATCTCCACTTAAATGGGAAACTTCAATCATCGTAGGAGCGATCACCTGCTCGATTAAAATGGAATAGAAACGGCCTTTTTGCAACATCGGCACATTTTTAAAAAACCCTTCCAAATCAAGGAGAAACTGGGCGGGACCATGCTGAGCAAGATAAGCCACAAACAATACATGGGCGCTGTGCCGCTTATTTAGTGTTAGACTATTCTCAAGCTCAACCATCATTTGGTTGATGTCCGCTAGAACTTTAAGCCCCTCCGCTTTGCTGGAGGCGCGGACTCTCACCTCTGTGAGAGGAAGCAGCCTCATTTGACCCAGCGCCAGCATTAAAAAGAGATCTTCTTCTTTGGTTCGATCTTCTTTGGTTAAGAGAGAAGTTTCAAAGATAAATTTTTCCAACAATTTTTTTTGGCCGCGGTCAATCACTCCCAAAAGTTTGAGCATGGATTCCACGTTCCATAACCCGCGGGATTTATAATCTTCCACCAATAGGTCAAAGAGCCCTTCTTCATCCAAAATATGATTCCTCTTATCAAAGATATGCTCCGCTAACAGCGAATCATTCCCAAAAGCGCGGTTAAATTCGACAAATTTTTGTATTAGCCGGTCCGTCCGCTCAAAAAAGAGTTGAAAATTGAATTTTCCTGTCCCTTGATCATAAAAAAGACCCACATCCTTTGAGACCGCATACTTAATGAGGTTAAGTAAACTGGTTTCATCTTGCCAAAATCCTTTCGAAGGAAGAGTATAAATCCCCAGAGAATGAAAAATTCCTGGGTCGAGCGCTTTTATAATTCCTTCAAATGGTTCGTCCTCATCCATAAGATTTATCGTAAACTGTTGGCCAATATAGAAATTTTTAAAGCTCGGCACGCCGAGATCATAGTCAACTAAATAGAAGGAAAAAGGGTCTTGGGATTCCTCGCCTGAGATCCGGCGAATCAGCCAGACATCTTGATGAGGATCGTTGCCCGTATATCGGTAGCGATCAAAAATATCTATGCCCAAACCAAAGAGGAGCAAACTTCCCAAGATATTATTTCTCTCAGCGATCCCTTCAATCTGCGGAAACTGCGAAGGAATGAGGTCATTAAAAATTTTAGAAAGAATGCGGGAGACGGTCTTATATTTTCTTTCCAATTCTTTATCCACCTTTACCGTCAAACGATACTGCGGATAAGAGCTAAACGACGGGCCAACTTGATGCGGGTTGGAGATCGCTTTATATTCGATCTGCTGTTTTGAGGTCTCATCCAGCACTTCTTTGTGAAGCTCAGATAAAACCTCTCGCAATAAAATCCATGCTTTAGGGTCTTTATGCTCGACCAATCTTTCAATCAACCCCTTCACTTGATCTTCATCCGCATTCAGCAGTTTTTCTTTAGCCGCATTGAAGTCGGAAATCTCCGGCAGGGATTCAATTTTCTTTCGAACCATCTCTTTCCAACTTGAATCAACTGGTTTCTGCAGCCGTTCAATTCCTTTAAGATCTATCAGATACCGCAAAGACAATAGATTGAGCCTTCGATCTTCGAGGCTGCCATGTTCCAAGTCCCACTTCTCGGTTTGTTCCTCCGACTGCATATGCTCAAACAGAGTCTCGCCGGCTAAAGGGTTGTAACCCGCTTGGCCCAAGATCGCGACGGGAGGAATAAAATCGGCATCCACTTCATAAGCGCGCCCTGCGCCGATTCTCTCTTTAAGCGTCCACTTTCCGTTTTTAATATTTTCCAAGAGATCAGAATGATGTTCTCTTTCCACATGAGTGAGTTCATGCGCAAATACGGAAGCGAGTTCATCTTCTGTATGAACCAAATCCAATATCCCCAAACCAAGGACCACGCTTTTATCTGGCAACGCAAAACCATTGACCATTTTATCTTTAAAAATATAAAGCCGCGGACGACTCCCATCTTTACTTTTAGTCTGCTCCAATATCCTCTGGAATATTTGATTTGCATAACTATAAATGGGATGGTCTTCCTCTACAAACCCATAGCGGGCGTCGAGTTCAAGAAGAATAGCCTGAGAAACAACATCAAAATTTTGCGCAGCAAATCTCGCTCCTACTCCTCCACCGCCGCTTTCTGTACCTGTACCTGGGTCTGCAACTCCGCCCGCTCCACCGCCCCCTACGCCTCCACCTCCTCCAGTACCTCCACCTCCTGCTCCACCGCTTTCCACGCCTCCGACTCCCGCGTCAGACCCCATCCCCACAATCCCCATAACAGCAAGTGAGCCCATAATGATCATGTAAATAAACCTGCTCAATGAAGAGCCCAATGAAACAAGACCAATGGCGATCCCTGGAATAATATTTTTTCTTTTAGGAGACGCTCTGCCGGTCTTGGACTTGTGGCGCAGTGATTGAGTTTTATCCTCCGCAGGTTGAGATATGGTTTTCTTTAAATAGACAGATTGATTCCAGCCATAAGAATCTCTAAGTATTGACTTTAGAACATCCCTCCAATAATTTAACCGGCTGGAGCTTATCTTCTCAAGAATGCTCGACTCTCCCGCCTCAGGTTGAAATGCCGGCACGGGCAATTCCATATCATCAACAACGAGATACCCGCCTTCTTTTACGATAGAAGACATTAAACGCCGTAAAAATTTGGTGTAAAACCCCAGAAAAAGGAAAGCGCCTCTTTGGTAATAAATATCAATCCTTTTTTGAAATAACTCATTTAGGAATGGCGGCACATCGAAATCATTTTCAATCTGCACAAGATTCACTTCCACAAATGTTATGCTATAAATTTTTTCTGCTTTTGAACTGGGATGGGTCCAAGGAAAAATGATTTGTGCGTGTCCCTGATTGGAGGCAATTTGAATTCGTTCTGGCTTTATTCCTAAACTCTTTAGCTCTTGAGCAATCTGATAATGGATATCTCCTCCGAATGCGCCAGAGCTAAAGCCATGGGATCTCTTACTTATTGCATACTCATCATCAAAAGTAATTTTGTTCCAGTCTTCTTTAATAACTCTAATAGCTCTACATAACTCTGAGAAATATACAGGCGTCATGTCAATATAAACAGCATTTTGTACGTTTGTAGCAAGCAAAAAAGTAGTGATGTCTGCATCCGAACCGGCATACAAACCAACTAAGTCTGGCTGATCTTGAGGATTTACAATTTCTTTAATGCTCAGGGAGTGGTTCTCAAAGGGAGCAGAAAGGAGTTCAGTTGAGTTTGCTCTGGTTTGTACGCTGATAGAAGCCTGAGATGCAATTCCTTCCAAATTTTCATCAGACAGATTGCCATCTACACTAGAACCGCCGTCTCCGTTTAAAGCTAGGCTTCCGAATGTAAGAACCGACCCAACAACTCCGGATGAAAACTTGCGAACTCTTTGAATTCTCCTTCCGATCATTCCAGCTAATGGAACGAAAATACGGGCTCTTGCCCTCTCTAATATCTTTTGCTTTTCTAACGCAATGACCACTCCTCTTTTTTCCTGGTTGGAATCAAAAATATTATTTAGTTCCGCAAGTTCCATTGCCTCAATCTTTCTTTTCTTAAATGACTTTAAAGATTCCAATGTTCTTTCCGTATCCGCAACAATTAATCTATTTGCCTCTTTATTTTTTTTCTTCGGAGTCCAAATCCGATAACGTCTGCCATTCTGTTCTATTATTGCGCTAAAGAAATCTCCCTCCCATGCTCCTTTTCTAGTCTCTGTCTCCTTCAACTTATCTTCGGATAAACCAATTCCTTTAGTGATTACCTCCAAACTGTTTTCCACTAAAACTGCCCCTTGAGCATTCCTGCCTCCGGCCAAATTCGGTTCCGGAGCTAAACTCACTTTTTCCGGCAAAAACATTTTTTCTAATGGGAGAAGATTTTTCCTAAATACATTCAGCGGATGATACCCTTGCTTTAGCTGACCTCTTACACTTGCGCTGTTTCCCACTCCAGTCTCATTCAACTCTTGCAGGTTCATGTGTGGACGGATGATGATATAGGAGATATTTTTATCTCTTAAGATTTGCTCTATGCCTTTGCTATGGTAACCCCCGGCTACAAGAACACTGATATTGTTATCGCTTATCAGAGCTTGATTCTTTGGGTTTATAATCTGAGATTTGCGTATCCGTGGAGAAGGATGAGAGTTCTGTTCCAGATGATCATTAAATCTAGAGACTATCTTATCCACAAAAATATGGTTTCTCTCATGTGAGAGACGATTGAACTTACTCACATTCTTTAACAGTTCCTCTACTGGTTGAGATATGCCGGCTAGACCTTCATTTTTAATGCCATCCTTAAACCCAAATATTGTTTTGAGAAATGCGACCCTAGATAAAAAAGATAGATCATTTTTATTTTCTTGATTAATTTGAAGACCCTTATTGCTTATCTCATGAATCCTCTGCCCTATCCTTTTTATATCTTCTTCTCTTTTACTATATTCCTCCCACTCCTCAGGAGTCAGCCTAAAATCAAGAGCTTTCTGTAATAAACGGAAATCTTTATTCAGCTCTACTAACTGCTGCAAATCAATATTTTTTTGGATTGACCGAGCAATGACCTTTTCCTCGAATCTTTTAGCCTCTACAAACAAATTTCCTTGATCAATTCCCCCTACACCAACCACATACTGTATATATTTGTTTAATTCAGGCGTAATCTGAACTTTTGCTTTTTTGCATCTCTCTTGAATTCCTTCATAAAAATCCCTGTATTCAATCCTTCCTAACCGATACAACAAACTTTCTTCTAATAAACCCATTAATTCTTCTTTACTCAATCGCTTTGAAAGTTGTTCTAAAAGTTGTTTTTGTTCCTCGCTAACCTTTTTAAAATTAATCTCTTTCTCCAGATGGTACGCATTGAGGTATCTGCTAATATTGGGAAATTGTAAATTCGTCTCTCCATATTTTTTAGATAAGAATTCAAGCCACTGCCCTAATGTTTTTTCTCCTTTTTCATATCCCTCTTTATTTTCATCCAATTCTTTTAACTCTACTGTATAGAACAGTTGCTTTAACTCTTTTATTTTTTTCCCAATACCCAATACCCAATCTCGAACTCTATTCTCATTCTTCAAGGTATCCTTAAATGATTTCACTTGCTCTAAATATTTTTCTTTGTCTTCCACCCCATAGTATTCCACACCTGTTCTATTAACTGCCGATCTCACACTGTCCCCATGTCCGCTTTCAATTCCCCTTGACTCCGTGTATTGATATGCCGCATTTTTGGAAGACAACCCTGCAACTTCCACTCCTGTTAGCAGTCCCTTCTCCAACAAATAGCCAGCAACTCCCATTAAACTCTCTTTATCCGGATAACTTCTCCATTTCTCTAACCCCTCCAGCTTCCCGGAAGATCCTTCAACTCCAACCAACCCTACTCCCATCTCTGTGAGCTCTTTTAGTAAATGAGCTATATTTTTCTGAACCCCTGTAATTCCATGCGCATCTTGAATAAAGATCACTAGATGATCCCCTTTCACTAAATTTACTTTCTCTATCGCCCCATAAGAGTCTATGCGAGTTAGTAATTCTGAAGAAAGAGATAATTGAATTTGAGATTTTTTGCTAGATTTGTTTTGTTGACGAGTTTTTATTTTACTCATCACCTGCTTTATGATTTCTGGTGAGAGTTGAGGTTTCATCCCTAAAAGCGATGAGGACTGACCTATGGGTAATCCTACACTAGATGCAAGCTCCATCCATGGTTCTAACTTATCCTTTGTTGTTTCGTTAGAGTATTTTTTGGAAACAATCCCAGAATTGCGAAACTGAAGTTCTTCCGCAGCCTTCTTGCGTTCAGACCAGAGGTTTGCCTGAGCAAAAGGAGCGCTGATCGTGGTAAAGATAAAGCTAAGCGAAACCAACCCTCCGGTTAGAGCTAGCCATCTTCTATTATATTTTTGGATCCAAAATTGAATCATAATTGATCTATGTCTTCCCTAATACGCACGCATTGCGCGCGTACGAGCATAGACGCACACTATATCATAGAGCTGTTCAAATAGTCTTAAACTTTTTGTAAATTTTTTGTGACAATTTTGTAAAGTTTCATGAAGGAAATCACCATGTTCTGTAGTCTTTAAAAGAGGATATGGGAGCATTAAAACAGGACAGTCGTAGTAGTAATTTTCTTTTTTTGGTACTTTTTTTCTTTTGTTAATTTT
>Ga0156032_113_pt1 | contig 141937 bp, 126 predicted proteins | sample RifCSPlowO2_02_FD_107686 | JGI IMG/M metagenome (GOLD analysis project Ga0156032, IMG submission 107686) | Elusimicrobia bacterium RIFCSPLOWO2_02_FULL_39_32 | reverse complement strand
TTGGTTATATCAGGGCTCATTAGTAGAGCATATGCAAATCGTTGGGATTACCCGCTGCGGTAAATCGCATTTCCAAAATTCGATATCTTATCAGGGAATGATCCGCAATTGGAGCGTAATTTACATTACAGGTAAACCTTCTGCTGTCGATTGGGGTCTTTTTTGGTATTTAGCAAACCGTTCAGGAAGAGCCAAAGAAGTGAGATACTTTGATCCTTTGGACGAAAAATCTGGGTCACTCAATCCCATATCACCTGTTGGTCACACCGGAACGGAGTTGGAGGCGGCCCTCCAAATTATGAGGGCTATAGGGCGGGAGCCGCCTGCCACTCAAGAACGGTCAGACGCATTCTACAAGAGTGCGGATTTTAGCCGTTTGCTCGATCTCTCCTCAATATTCGTTCGTTTGGAAAAACCTTTTACATTAAAAGATTGTTATCAATTCTTTTCCGATGCCTCAATACGGCAACGCGTTTTTGATGAAGCGGTTAAAAAAGGGCTTTTAGATGTTGTCAGCCGCATGAGAAATGCATATAACCTGCAAAATAGAAGACTTGATTCATTGGAAGGCATTACCGCGCAGTTGAGGCCGTGGATCGCAGAGCCAATCAATTCTAAAGTAAATAATCCAACGCCGTCTATCAACATTGTCCAATTGCTTAAAGAAGGAGGATTGTTATATTGCGCATTATCTCCGGCGCGACTTCATTCTCAAGCCAACTCTTTGGGAAGGCAAATTACCGCGCAGATATTTGCTGCTAGTGAAATGTTGGGGAGCCAGCATGTTGAGCGGCCGCCGGTATTAATGATCCTAGATGAATTTCAGGAATACCTTGCGCCGTTTTTTAGCACTATGATTTCTCAGGCGGGAGGCCGTGAAGTTTGCATTGTGCTAGCTCATCAAGATTTTTCCCAGCTTCAAAGAGTGGAAGGAATAGACAAAAAATCGTTTAGCGCAAATGTTACGAACAATACCGCTACTAAGATATTTTTCTCTACCAGATCGGTTGAAGATGCGGATAATATGAGCTCTTTATTAGGGACTAGAAAGGTAATGAAACGGTCTAGAAGTATGTCCATTGATCCTTTGGGAGACGCTGGTTACAAAAGCATCTCTGAAAGAGAAGGGGAGGAATTCATTGTTCATCCAAACTGGTTTAAAGTTCCCAAAAAGTTTTTAGCCGCGTCATCCACCAACGCTGGGAATGATGTTATTCGAACAACGTTGTTTGATATTGAAGGGATAAAACTACCTGCCGCTTCTGGAGATTCAGAGGGAAAAGAGGCGGAATCGCCCAAAGCGCAGCAAAAACAACAACCAGAAAATGTGAAATCGGAAAATTTTAAACGAAAAAAAGAAAAGGACAAAATTAATGGGAATTCATCTCAAATTTGGAAAAAAATCAAAGGCACGAACGAAAATGACAATAAAACTGAAGCGTCTTGAAATCTGGGGAGTATTCTGTTAGAATCAATATGAATACATTTGAATAATGGAGGCTCTCCCTATGAACAAAGTTGTCACCCTTAGGCTCACAGAGGATGAATATAATAAGATCCTTCTTGCGTCAAGAATCGATCACCGTCCCATCTCTAGCTTTATAACTATATCCACATTAAAACAGATTGAAGAATCCTATTATGTCGATCCTATCGAAATGGCTGAAATTAGATCTAATAAAAAACTCAATAAAAAGTTGAAGGCAGGGTATCAGGACGCTAAAGCGATGAGAGGCAAGTTCGTTGGATAATTTTAAAATCTTCGAGACCGATCAATTCTTAGAGGATTTAGAGCAAGACTTTAGCGGCCGGCAGGATAAGATAAAACTAAAATTAAAATCCTATGTGTACCCGCAGTTAAGGATGCAGCCTTTTTATGGCAGCAATATTAAGAAATTGGTGAATTATAATCCCGATACATGGAGGTATCGGATTGGACAGTATCGATTCTTCTATCTCATCGATGATAAAAAGAAGGTTGTTATGATGATTTCTGCTGATTCCAGGGGATCGGCCTATTAAAGGACAAAACTATGCTTAAATTTTTATTTGGGGTCTCGACGTTTATTTATGGATGCCTACTGTACGGCCAATATAGTGAAATTAAAGTACGGGAAAATACTATTCCAATTGAGCAAAAGTATCAGAAATCTTATTTTAGAAGAGTGCTTCCATACAAACGATTTCAACAAATTCACAAACAGGCCCCTAAAACGGCATCATTTATACTTGGCTTAGATCCCCAATACAGCAGAGTAGCGTGGGTACGCTGGACTGCCATCATTTTTATTGGATGGTTCCATTTTTGTTTCCTTTCAAGATGGGGCAAGAAATTCCCTCGCGGGGTATCTAAAAAATTCATATTCTCTTTGCCGATTGTACTCATTGTTTTAGGTGCGCTCTTAAAATTAGCTCAGATCGGACTTAATCATTACTCTCCTCCACTAGGGAAATATTTCGTGTATATTGTCGGCGGATTTTTAATGGCTCTTTTTGCAGTTATGACAATCATAAGTTTATTTTCCATTCCTGTAAGTTTAATCCTCGGCGGATTTAGCATGCTACGGTTAACAGTCTGTCATACGTGGATTTTTGGAGAAAAAGTTTTTGGTACTCCAAATTTCGGTCTCCCTCTAAAATTTTCAAACTATGCGGATTCAATACTTCAACTGCAAAAGGAAATAAAATCAGAGAAAATTAAAAACGAACCAGTTCTACCCGGACCTATTGTTAAAAAACGAATGATTGATGGTGTTTGGTACAACGATTAAAAAAATGCCCACACAAAATGAATCTACCGCCGCAGCAGTTATCCCTGCGCAAAAACGATTATCTCCCCAAGAGTTGAATCAATTTGATAAAAATCTCCTAAGTGTCCTTTCCTGTGTTAAAGCTCTCAATTTTAGACACATCGCTTATATTGGGAGAGAGTTGGATAATATTGAGCAGTCTCAAGCCTATAATATCCTCTGGCACAAAGCGGCGCCTCAATCAGAAAATTCATTTAAACGTTTGAAGAAACTCTGCGAATTTGGGTGGGTTCTTCCATGGAAGTCATGGAATCCGGATAGAATACTTTTAGACCCGGCGCGCAAAGCCCAGCCCGGCCGCGGCGGTGTATTTTACATACTCGGCCGGGAAGGAAGAAGATGGGTAAGGAATACCCTTGGCTTAAAACCTATGCCATTCCGTCATGAAGAATTATATTTATCGTTAGTTCCCCTCTCTCGTTGGTTGACGGCCTCCTGTTGCGCGTTGACTCTTGACTATGAAGGGGCGAGACTACTATCCCCCGGCGAAGCTTGGAGCGACAACAATGTAAATTTAGAGCCGACTATAAAACCAGATTTTGTTGTTAATCATATTCAAACAACAGCGTTTTATATTTGCGATTCGCCATTTGCTTTGGATTCGGATTTTTTAGTCGCGCAAGTTTTACAGGGGTTAAATTTTCTTGGCGCTGACTCCAAGTCTATTATTCTTACCCGTACGAAAGACGCGTTCGACAATATTTTTATCTCAATGAAAAAAATTGCAATGGATGGGAATATTGGCAGAGTTTATGCCGGGGATATAGAAGCTTTCAAAAATGCTAACGGACATTGCTCAATCGTCAATGCTCGGGAGATTTTGGATAAACTATAAATAAAGAGAAAACAATCCGGTTCCACTTCAGGATCCCTTAGATTTTCAAGGGAGGTGAGGTTCCTAATTCTTCCTCCTTTCCTCGCAACCGGTAATCTTAAACAATCAAAAGGAGGAAGATCTTTTTCTCTTATGTCTGAATCAGCTAGACGTTACAATAAATTCCATCGTTTAATCACATTGATTAAACCTAAAGTCTTGGTGAGGCTAACGTACCCTTCAATATACCCGGGAACCGAAGAATCTCTAAGACATGTGTCTGTAATAATCTCCTATTTAGAGGGTGAAGGAAATAAAGGTTTATGGTTTCAATCATTTCAGGCTAGAGGCGCTCCGTTTTACTGGCTCATACTCACAAAATATGTCCCAAAAGACGATTTGTCAAAACGATGGTTTCACATCGTAGGGAGCAATGACCCATCTCACTTATTGGCAGGAGTAAGCGTCAATGGGTTTGAATTTATAAGAGGCGCTGAAGAGCTATTAAGGCAGAAGATTCTTCCGCTATCTTATTCAGAAAATTTCAAATATGGCACATTTGGCAGTGTAAAAGCGAAGGTTCTTAATTGGTTTTAAAAGTGGGTAAATCCATCTTGGCAAGTGCAAGTCCATTTTTTATGGCAAGTGTAAATCCATTCAGGCTTTTTCGTTCACTATCCCCAAATAATAGGGTTGGGCGGGATACTCCCCCCAAACTTCCCCCCGATGAATATACTAAGAGATATAGTGCAAAATAACATAGAAATTTGTAGAAAAGCGTGAATATTTGATTTTTCCGCAAAACAAGACGTGATAGATCGAAAGTTAGTGGTTTAGAGGTCTGGTAGGATTGTACTGGAACATTGGAATATATACTATAACCTTTATAAATTAAGTGTTTTAGCTAAGCCGCCTCTGCCAGTTCCTCTTGCAAACAGGTTCTAACCGCGTACGCCCAGCCACCCATCTTGATTTTTTCGACTCACAAAACATTAAATTTCATTCTATTTTCAATGTGTTTTGGAGGTTCGAATCTTCGCAAAAGTTTAAGCACCCCCGACGGGACATAAGGCATGGAATTTAGTAATTTCCCGTCGATCAACAGGAGGTTCTAACCGATCATAAATATCATGCGCAAAAAAACTCTAAATAAACTCATTTGTTACGTCACTCCCACCGAAATGACCGAAATCAAATCCAACAAAAAGCTTCTAAAGAAATTAAAAGCAGGACATCGAAATGCTAAAACGATGAAAGGGAAATTTGTTAAATTTAAAAGTTCCAAAATAAGTCATTCCTAGACAGAAGGGATCCCCTCCCCAAAAAACTCCCTTCCTAAAGGCAGAGAAGAAGGTATAGTAAAATTTCATAATCATCATGTGCGGAGAGGTTTAAGCAAGCGCATCCTATGGGCTTCGTCTAATCTCCAAATGCTATAATGCAAACAATTAACAAAGAGTCGAATATAAATGAAAAAAAATGATATTGTGGTCCGTTCAAAAAATCAAGCTATCGAACAATCTGCAGAAAAACTGATTGGAGATATTAGAAATCTTATTTCCTCGGCGCGTAACAAAGTTGCGCAAACTGTCAACTTTGGGATCGTTATGCTGAATTGGCATATTGGAAAACGTATACGGGAAGATGTGCTTAAAAACGAGAGAGCGGAATATGGAAAGAAAATTGTTGTCACGCTGTCCCATCAATTATCTAAGGAATATGGAGCTGGTTTTACCCGCGAATCCCTTTCTCGGATGATTCAATTTGTTGAGAGATTTCCAAGAAAGGAGATTGTTGCGACACTGTCGCAACAATTGAGTTGGAGCCACTTTATTGAAATAATTCCGCTCGATGATTCTCTTAAGAGAGATTTTTATGCGGAAATGTGTCGCATTGAACGTTGGAGCGTCCGGATACTTAGGGGAAAAATTGACAGTATGCTTTATGAACGTACAGCCCTTTCAAAAAAACCAGCCAAACTTGCCGCCCTTGAAATTAAAAAACTCAGAGATGAAGATAAGTTGTCGCCGGACTTGGTTTTTAGGGATCCATATTTCTTGGAATTTTTGGGGCTTAAAGGCGCTTATCAAGAAAAAGATTTGGAATCTGCAATCTTACGTGAAATGGAGAGTTTTATTTTAGAACTTGGGGCAGGATTCACGTTTGTTGATAGGCAGAAAAGACTCCAAGTAGGGAACAAGGATTATTATCTTGATCTTTTGTTCTACCATCGTAAATTAAAAAGACTGGTTGCCATTGAGCTTAAGTTAGGAAGATTTAAACCCGAATACAAGGGCCAGATGGAACTTTATCTTCGTTGGTTAGAAAAGCATGAGCAGCAAGCAGATGAAAATCCTCCCATAGGACTTATCCTATGCGCAGGGAAAGATCATGAAGAAATCGAGCTCTTACAGCTTGATCAAAGTGGTATTCGTGTGGCGGAATATATGACCGAACTCCCACCCCGTAAGGTGCTTGAAAAAAAATTACATGAGGCGATTCATTTGGCGCGGGAACGGCTCACACAAGACCCCCAATAATAGGTACATTCAATAATAAAGTAGGTTGGGGGCTTAGCATCGGAAAGTGAGGCGATTTAGGTCTGGTAGGATTGTATTGGAACGCTGGAATTTATACTAAAGTCTTTATTAATTAGGTATTTTTGCTAAGCTACCTCTTGTAGTTCCTCTTTTAGGGAGGTTCCAACCGAGTCCAGCCTGGGACCCCACCTTTAGATTAACCCCGCTGCCAATAGAATTGCAAAAAGAAATAGCATGGCGGAAACAATCCATTTTATTGCTTGAATCGTTGTTTTCTTAAGCAAATGGCTGCCCATCCAAGTGCCCAGAAAGGCACAGAGAACTGCCGCGAATAAAGGGCCCCTATTTTCCTGAAGCTCACGGATTACAAAATTTTTAAAGTAAATGGGGAGTCGCGCGGCATCTACCATGCAGGCGATAACCACGCCAGTGGCAATAAAAGCATCGCGAGTAAGCCCCGCCCGGATTAAGAACGCGCTGCGCAAAACGCCTTGATGGCCGGAAAGCCCTCCAAAGAAACCGCTTAAAATTCCACCCAATGGAAGCCATTTTAGATTTAAAGAAACTTTTTCCAACGCAGGCACAGATTCCAATAAGGCAAAGAAAAAAATGAGCGCGGCCATGGTTAATTTGATGGGAGAAATATTAAATATCCGGCTTCCAATTGCGTAAACGGCGACCGTCTCTAAATGCGACAACCACAAGAGGCCCTGAGCGCCGAAATAAGAGGCGGCAATTGCTGGAAGTCCAAAACGAATGATAATTTTACCATCCGCCATTTTTCCAAAAAGTGAAAGTTTAAACAGATTGTTGGAAAGGTGAACGATGCCAGTCATTGCAATGGCCAGTTCAAGGGGAAAGAATAGCGCAAAGGCAGGCATTAATAGAGTGCCAAGGCCAAACCCAGAAAAAAGTGTGAGAAAAGATGCAATTAAAGCGGTGATGCAGACAATAATAATCATGGCATTAAGTTGGTATTGTACCAAACCAACCTTTAGTCTTGACACAAAATTTGCAGACAGAAAGCATTACCGGAACTTCAACTAAAACCCCAACCACGGTTGCTAGAGCTGCGCCAGATCCAGCTCCATACAGGGCGATGGCCGTCGCGACCGCAAGCTCGAAGAAATTGGAAGCTCCAATCAATGCCCCTGGGGCAGCGACGCTATAAGGGACCTTGGCCAGACGCATGAGCCCGTACGCCAGTCCCGAATTGAAATAGACCTGAATGATAATTGGAATCGCAATCAATACAATATGGAATGCTCTGCCGGCAATATTCTCCGCTTGAAAAGCGAAGAGCGCGATCAATGTTGCCAAAAGAGCCAACACTGTAACTGGTTGGAAGACGGGCAGAAACTTTTTATTAAACCATTCCGTTCCCTTATGCTTGAGTAAAAGCATCCGGCTCGCGCTACCAAGAACAAGAGGTGTTACCACAAATATGAGCACTGAATATAATAAGACGAGGAACGGGACTTCGAGTCCCGACGCTCCCGTAATGAGGAATTTTACGATGGGCGCAAACAAAACAAGCATGATGAGGTCGTTAACGGTTACCTGCACTAACGTGTAAGCGGGATCTCCATCCGATAGATAGGACCACACAAAAACCATGGCGGTACAGGGCGCGGCAGCAAGGATAATAACCCCGGCAATATACTGACCGGCTAATTCCGGTCCGATCCATGGCAGAAAAAGATGCTTAAAGAACAGCCACCCCAGAAACGCCATAGAGAAAGGCTTGATCAACCAGTTAACGATGAGGGTAACCAAAAGTCCTTTAGGTCGCTTTCCAACATTCTTGATCGAGGCAAAGTCAATCTTCAGCATCATGGGATAGATCATAAGCCAAATTAACACCGCGATGGGAATGTTGATATGACTTTCCTTGCCAAATTCGAGCGAACGCAATAAATCCACTGCGCCAGGGAAAAGCCTGCCCAGCAAGATCCCTATCACCATGCAGAGTCCTACCCAAATTGTTAAATAGCGTTCAAAAATATTCATTAAACTTTTTGTTTTGTGGCTTCTATAATTTCGCGGATCAAACTGTTAACCTGATTCTGGATTTCATCTCGAACTCTGCGGAACTCTTCCAAAGGCATGTGTTTGGGGTCCGGTAACGCCCAATCCCTCCTTATCTTTGCGGGTAGCGTTGGGCAAGCATCTCCGCATCCCATTGTAATGACATAGTCCCATTTCACCTTCGGCAAATCGTCTAACCCCTTGGAATTATGATAAGACAGGTCAATTCCCTTTTCCTGCATCATCTGAGCCGCGGTTTCGTTAACCTTGCCGGAAGGTTTCGAGCCGGCGCTCCAAGCTTCCAGAATTTTTTCCCCAAGTTTTCTGGCAAACCCTTCGGCCATTTGGCTGCGGCAGGAATTTTCAACGCATACGAACAGAACTCTTGCTTTCATGAAGGCGCTCCTTTTATTTTATATTTGCTTATACAGATATAATAGGCAAAAAAATAATGTTATTTCTTGACCGCTGGTTTACAGCATGTTAGAGAATTAGCGTCCTTCTTCAAAATAGAAACCTCGTTAAAGCACTCATCCAAACAAGCAATCAACCGTCTGTGAAAAGCGCCTTTGGTTTTGGTCAGTGAATAATAGCTCCAGAGGCCTTCCTTGCGATCTTGAACCAGCCCAGCTTTTTTGAGGTAGGCAAGGTGTCTTGAAACCTTCGATTGCCCAATGTGAAGAACCTCGATCAGCTCGCAAACGCAAAGCTCCTCTTTTCGTTTCAGGAGATTTAGTATCCTCAAACGGGTTACATCGGCAAAAGCGCGAAAGACTTGATCTATTTTTTGGTTTATCATAACTATATCTGCTTATACGGATATAATATCGCGCTTTCTTCAATATGTCAATCTGAAATTCTTTCATGTCTTGAATCTACAAAAATTGCCCGCACCAATCTACACCGCCTCTAAAAGAAGTTCCTCCTTGAAGGAGGTTCGAATCTTGTACGCCCAGCCACCCATCATGATTTGTTCGACTCACAAAACATTAAATTTTATTCTGTTTTCAATGTGTTTTGGAGGTTCGAATCTTCGCAAAAGTTTAAGGTTCCCTGACAGGACATAAGGCATGGAATTAAGTAATTTCTCGTTGATCAACATGAGGTTCTAACCTATCATAAATATCATGCGCAAAAAAACTCTAAATAAACTCATTTGTTACGTCGATCCCACCGAAATGGCCGAAATCAAATCCAACAAAAAGCTTCTAAAGAAATTAAAAGCAGGGTGTCGAGATGCAAAAGCGATGAAAAAGAAAAATGTTGAAAAATAAAGATTAGCGGAATTAGGGAGCGGAGACGGAGTAAAATCACTTTACGATTCACTTTACTTTTACTTTATTTATTTGTAGCATGGATCTATGCCTTATAGCCCCGCCTTTCAGATAACACCCCATCTCCTTAGAGTTCTAGAGGAGATCGCGGCGCTTAATTCCCGTATCCAGAGCGCCACAGTTGGAGTATCTTGGGTCCCTACCCTTCAGAAGGACGCCGTGTCACGGCAAGCCCATGGTTCCACAGCCATAGAGGGCAATCCGTTGACCTTAGCTGAGGTTAAAATCCTGGCTGAAGGCGGGAATTTGCCCCATGCCAAACCTCGAGCTGTTCAGGAAGTATTCAACTACTTTGCGGCTCTGCGCTTTATCGAAAAAAACGCGAAGGCAAAAGGGTTGGAAGTACGGAATGTTTTGAATCTGCACTCAATTATCGGCCAAAAGGGAGCATTGGATCGGGAACCGGTGGGGTTCTTTCGGGCATATGGGGTTAGGGTAGGCGGTCATCTTCCTCCTCAAGCTAAGGAAGTTCCCAGATTGATGAAGGAATTGCTGGATTGGTTGAATGGTTCTGGACAAGCTTGGCCAGCTGTGGTCAGTTCCGCCATCCTCCATTACCAATTTGAGTTCATTCACCCTTTTGGAGATGGAAATGGCAGAGTTGGCAGAGCTCTAGCCACTTGGGAATTATATCGGCGCCAATTTGATACCCATCATATTTTTGCTGTGGATGAAGTTTTGTTGGAGGACCGCCAAAATTATTATCGGGCACTCTCTAGAGTACAAACCCAAGGGCATGATCTAACTGGATGGGTGGAATTCATCGCTGAGTCAATTAATGAAGCTTTGCATAGAGCGTGGAAGCGCATTGAAACCGTCTCGATATTAGGCAAAGATAGGTCTTTAACTCTAACTCCAAAGCAAGAAAAGCTACTTGCTTTGCTCCGTAGTACCCCTCTCAGCATCCATGAGATCCAAAAAGAGCTGGCGGTAACCAAACCGGGAGCACACCATATTCTTAAACCTCTCCTAGGGGTTGGATTAGTGAAGCGTATGGGTGGCCACAAGACTGGGAAATATCATCTAGCTACAGCGGTCGCGTAGAATCTCCTTCTCCAAAGAGGTTCTAACCGCGTACGCCCAGTCACCCAGATTTTTTCTCCGACGTGAAATTAATATTCTTAACATCAGGTTAAAATCTCCCCTTCATCCCATTTTATTTTGTAAAATTAACCACATTAATCGAGTCCAGGTCATTAACTAAATTAGACGGTAAAATAGGAGTGTATTTTTGCGCCGCTGGGGTAGCTACTCTGGACTTTCAAGAAAATATCCGTCACTTTCTCTTACGGAAGAAAGGGAATTGATCTCCCGGGCTCAAAAAGGCGAAACGGATATTGCGAATGAAATTGTTCTGAGGCATCTTGGATTTGTGATTTTTAGATTAAATAGAAAAATAATGCCAGAATTTCTAGAACGATACGGCCAGGACTTTCTTTCAGAATCTATCCCAGTACTTTATAAACAAATACAGGCTTATAATCTCTATTATCAGGACCAACATGGCAATCCAAAACCAGTCAAATTTGTGTCCTATATATGGAAGAGGATCGACGGGTTTATTATTGATTCCATCAAAAAAGAATTGAAGCGTGAGAGGATAGAAATAACTGTAAGCGATTTCTTACCAACAAGTTAAATTTTTTATATCATGATTAAAACATTGATCCATGGGCGATGGTTTTCATTCTCAGCTAATGTAAGAAGAAGGAAAAGATGAAGACATGCAAATTTCTTGGATTTGAACTGAAAGGAGAATATTAGATGACAAATAGGCAAGGTTTTTATTTGAAACTTTTGTCTGAAGTTAAAAATCGCATCCGCAATGCCCAAAGCCGTGCGATTTTCTCGGTAAATAGAGAAATGATTTTACTCTATTGGGATGTTGGGCGATTGCTGATTGAACGCCAACGGTTGGAAGGTTGGGGGTCCGCGGTGATTCCGCAATTGGCGCGAGATATTCTTAACGAATTGCCAGAAGTTAAGGGATTTTCCGAGAGAAATATTGGATACATGATTCGTTTCGCGAGGGAGTATGGAGTCCCTCCAATTTTGCAACAGGCTGTTGCAAAATTGCCCGAACACTCTTCTTTGACCACCCTAGATATTACGGATTTAGTGACGCGCATTCCTTGGGGACACAATGTACTTTTGATGGAAAAAATTAAAGAGTTGTCTGTACGTACATGGTATATGTCACATGCTCTAAAAAATGGATGGAGCAGGAATATCCTTTACATGATGATAGAAGGAGATGCTCATAAACGCGGCGGGAGGGTTGTAACGAATTTCAAGGCACGGCTTCCGGCTCCTCATTCTGACATGGTTCAGCAAGCGTTTAAGGATCCTTATATTTTCGATTTCCTAACCATTGAAGAACCTTTTCGCGAGAGAGAATTAGAAACCGGCCTTGTTCACCATCTCGAAAAATTTTTAATTGAATTAGGACAAGGTTTTGCTTTTGTTGGGAGGCAATATCACTTGGATATTGGCGATCAAGATTTTTACATTGATCTTCTCTTTTATCATTTTAAACTTCGTTGTTTCATCGTGATTGAGTTGAAAAAGGGTCCCTTTAAACCAGAATATGCGGGCAAAATGAACTTCTATTTAAATGTGGTTGATGATCGGCTCAAACATGTGGAAGATAATCCATCCATTGGATTGATTCTCTGTCAGGACAAGAAACAGATTCTCGCAGAATACGCCTTGCGGGATATGAAAAAGCCCATTGGCATAGCTCAGTGGAAAACACGAATGGTTAAATCTCTTCCAAAAGAACTTAAGGGAAGCCTGCCAACTATAGCAGAAATAGAGGATGAGCTTAAACATTGAAAGCAGTAGTTGATGTGGCCGATAACTAAAATCATTAATAAACAAGGATTTTAGCTAAGCAGCCTCTAGCAGTTCCTCTTCCAAACAGGTTCTAACCGCGTACGCCCAGCCACCCCAAGCTGGATTTGAGGCGTATAAAACTTCTAATCTCTCTCGATAATCAGCGCGATTTAGAGGTTCCAACTCAAATTTAAAAAATAATCATAGGGAGCTCTTGTTTTATTATTATCGTTTTAGTATTATTTCGATAATAAATGAAATTGTTATTTTCACCCTTATAAACATAGAATAAACTATGAAACAAAATAATACTCCAGGTCGCTTTATTCTTTGTCGGGGAAACTATAAAGCATATATCCCCAACCCCTTACCGCCGGAATTAGAATGGACCCCAAAACTTGTCCGTGTTCTCTCAGATGCAGATACCCTTCTAGGACGACTTTCAGGAGATGGAAAACGTCTTCCTAACCCGCATTTATTAATTAGACCTTTTGTAGCTAGAGAGGCCGTGATGTCCAGCCGTATTGAGGGGACACAGGCGACTCTGGGAGAATTATTGGCAAAAGAGGCAGGAGCATCCATTGACCGCAGTCCGGCAGATTTACGGGAGGTTGGGAATTACGTTATCGCTCTTGAGTATGGGATTAAAAGATTAAAGACGTTGCCACTCTCTTTGCGATTGGTGCGAGAGCTTCATGAAAAACTAATGATGGGTGTTCGTGGGAACCATGCCACTCCCGGGGAATTTAGACGTTCCCAAAACTGGATTGGAACGCCCGGGTGCACTCTTACAAATGCGTCTTATGTTCCGCCATCCCCGGATTATTTGATGGATTGCCTCAGCCACTGGGAAAAATTTATGCACGATAAAAGTATTCCGCCATTAGCGCAAATAGCGCTGCTTCATTATCAATTTGAAGCCATACACCCTTTCTTAGATGGGAATGGGCGCGTGGGACGGTTACTCATTATCCTCTTTCTCATAGAACGTTCTATCTTGCCAAGTCCGTTACTTTATATCAGCGCGTTTTTCGAAGCTACTAGACGAGATTATTACGATAGGTTACGGGGAGTATCCGAGCAAGGAAATTGGTCGGCATGGCTGGAATATTTTCTAAACGGAATCGCCCGCCAATCGGAAGACGCGCTAAGCCGATCGGAACGTATTAATCAAAAGATTATGGATTGGAGAAAAGAATTTAGCGGCGCTTCTTCAAAAGTTCCATTAAAACTTATAGACATATTAGCTTCCAACCCATATCTAACGATTACCAAAGCTTCCCAACGCTTAGAGGTTGCGTATACCACTATCGAACGTGCCATCAAGAAGTTGGAGAATTTATCTGTCGTTACAAAAGTTGGAAAAGCAAAACGGGACCGGGTTTATTGCGCGAGTTCAATTTTAGAAATCTTAGATGAGCCGGCTAAACTAACAGTTTCAAGGGAATTGTGAATTTCTTTAAGCAGCCTCTAGAAGAAGCTCCTCCTCCAAGGAAGTTCGAATCTCGTACGCCCAGCCACCCCAGTTTGAAATACAGGATTTTTAATTGTGAAGCTCCTCTTATTCTTTCATATAATCTGACTTGATATATGCGCGCATTTATAGCAGTTACTGATAACCAATGGTTTAATTTCTTGGAGCAAGAGATAGGAATTGAAGAAGTCAATTTTTGGCAGCCAAGAGAAAAACTTCAATTCAAAGCGATTCGTACAGGAGAAATTTTTCTTTTCAAACTTCACCACCCTGATAATTTTATTGTTGGAGGAGGTTTTTTTAGCCATTCATCTTCCGGAATCCCATGCTCACTTGTCTGGGAATGGTTCGAAAGGAAAAATGGTGTTTCTACTTTGAACGAACTACGCAATAAAATTGAAAAATATAGACATATCCCTCAACACCATCCCCAAACACGTTACGCTGACTATAAAATTGGATGCATCGTACTTACTCAACCTTTCTTTTTTACCAGAGACCAATGGATCACAGCGCCTTCAGATTTTCATTCCAACATTGTACAGGGAAAAACATATGACCTAACCAGTGGATTGGGCAAAGAGCTTTGGGATGCTGTGGTCGAAAGACTTCAAAGAAATAATTCTTTCCTAGTGAAAACCAAGCCAGAGGCGGTGATTTTTGGAGAACCTACTTTAATTCGTCCTCGATTAGGACAAGGCGCTTTTCGTAGTCTTGTAACAGATACCTACCAACGTAAATGTGCGATAACTCAAGAAAAAGTTCTACCTGTACTTGAAGCAGCGCATCTAAAACCAGTAAGCGAGGGGGGATTACATTCTCTGGATAATGGTATTTTGTTGAAGAGAGATTTTCACACCTTATTTGATCAGGGGTATATTACAATCACACCTAACTACCGAGTTTGCGTTAGCAAAAAACTCAAAGAAGAATTCCATAATGGCAAACACTACTACCAGTTCCATGATACAGAAATATGGCTGCCCCCCCTATCTAACCAGCAACCAAACCGGGTGTTCCTCGAGTGGCATGCTGATACTGTTTTTCAACGCTAATTCGATTATCATACGATTAATTAGATTCCGGGGGTGGATTAGCTCACTTAATTTTTTGGATTTAGTATGGTGTCCTTGGAACTTGGAACTTCCCAAAACTTTTTGGGAGCTCCTATTCCAGAAATAAATTTTTACCCCAAGCTGCTTGACAAACAATCAGGAAATCAATACAATGAAAAATAATTTCAATGGAAAACAAAAAAGAGCTGATTTATTTTCCAACATGGACCGCTGGGAGAAAGGGTTATTCTGAGCGCGTTAGGCAAGTATTCCAAAAGCACTTGAAAGATAAGGAGCTCATTTTTACGCCTCAGCGTTCCAAGATTTTAGATTATCTCCTTGAAGCAGACCGTCATTTGAGCCAAGAAGATATTTATGGCGCTTTAAAAGGTGAAGGGATTGGGAAGATTACCGTATTTCGCGCGCTGAAGATGTTGGAAGAATGCCATCTGATTGAGCGTGTGACCGATTCACATGGCAAGCCGCGCTACGAGGTAGAAATGGATCGCCCCCACCACGACCATCTGGTTTGCTTAACCTGCGGCATGATCATTGAAATTCAATGGCCCGAGGTGGAAAGAATACAAGAGAAGGTTTCAAAAAAAATTGGATTTACTATCGCTTATCACCGTCATGAGTTGTTTGGATACTGTAAAGAATGTTCATCAAAACGTGGGTAAAAAAATTTATACTATGAGTGAAATATTATTTCAATTCATATCTTTTAAAGCGCTATGACAAAATCATCCAGCGAGAATGTTTCAGGCTGCTACGATAAAGATTGCCGGTGTCATTGCGGAACTCTTCTTGCCAGAATAACCAGTTCCGGAGTAGAGCTTAAATGTAGGCGATGCAAACGAATTGAGACGATCCGCTGGGATCACCGTCAAAAGGAATAGACCAAAAGTAGAATACGATCTTTACTAGGCCAGAAACTGAAAGTTCCGAGCCCAACAGAAATGAAACTGTTGGGTTTTTTATTTGGAATAGATGCAAGAAATAAAAGTTGCGGATTGATGGGCCGGGTTCCTCCTTGTGCCCATCGCCAAAGGGATTGAGGGTGATTATCCCATTTCATTGGGGTAATCCCCTCATCCTATTTAGTTTAGGGATGAAGAGGTGAAAAATGAGAAAAACATTAGCAGAAATAGCAGGTATTGGGAAAGTGGTGACATGCAAAAATTGTGATCAAGTGCACTTAAGGTTTGGCAGATTGACTCTTGATTTATCGAAAGAGGAATTCTTGGATTTAAGCAGGCTGATAGGGTCCGCGGAGAAGGATTTCATTTCCCAAGGAAATGGGGAAAATTATTCCCAGGATTTAGTACAGGCATCTACAGCGTTTAAACTAAGCATAGTTCATTAGATTGGGTTGGGCTATTTTGTTTTCAAAATGAGCCTTTTTAGAAAAATAAAAATGAAAAGGAGAATAAAAATGGTTACGAAGAAAATATTAAGTCTGTCGTGGTTGGTTCTGTTTCTTGGTTTTCCTTGTAGAGCGTTCGCTGCCAATAGCGGATACTTTACAACGTATAGCCACCATGTGGAAAAAGGAGAGGTGGAATTGATGTTCATGAATGATTACACTGCCCCCTCAAAGTTTAGAAAAGAGGAGGGGCAAGGCGAATACTTTTCCCATATGATCGAACTTGAATATGGGGTTTCTGGCCGCTATTCCACTGAGTTCATGATCGAGTGGTTTGAAGACAAGGACAAAGAGCGGTCAAAATTCACAGGTTATCGTTGGGAAAATAGATACCTTTTGTTGGAAGAGGGACCATTGCCCTTCAATGTAATGGGATATGTGGAGTATGAAGATTTGCACCCGGAAACCCGCTTTAAGATGGAAACGAGTGGATGGATTGATCCTCCTTATGAAGAAGCAGCAGAGACTGAAGAACCAGACCGCGAGAGAATCCTGGAATCACGCCTAATTCTATCCAAGGATTTTGGGTCAACCAATGTCGCGTTTAACCCTATTTTTGAAACGGATATTAAAGATGCCACAACCGCGTTTGGGTACTCGCTGGGAATCATTCATCATTCCGGTCATATGAATCACGCAGCCGGCAAGGAACACTGCTCCTGCCAGCATGACATGAAAGATTGTCACTGCGCCCATTGCAGCGGCACGTCCGATAAATGCGATTGTAAAATGGGAGGTTCAATAGGAATGGGATTTGAGCTTTTTGGCGGGGTAGGGGATAGCAAGAAATTTGACATCAGGCCTTCCCGTCAAGAGCATTATTTAGGTCCGATTTTAACCTACCACGTCTCTCCCAGAGTCATGGCTCATGTTCAACTCGCTATGGGTTTAAGCAGCGCTAGCGACAACCTTGTAAGGCTCAACTTCGGCTATGAATTTTAGAGCGTGTGACTATGGTAAAATTTAAAGTTAGGTATCCCGAAAGACCATGACCGTGGCGCTCTTGTTTTTTTACAGAAAAGGTATAAAAATTGCTACTATAAAACAATGAGTCTTCAAGGGATAATAAATTTATGACTTTACCTTTTAGCCTAAGATAATATTAATGCAATGTTTTGCAATAATCTTTTTAGAAAATTTTTTTCTTCCATTTGGTTAACGCTATTCTCAGGGTTCTGCTTGCTGATCGGATGCGCGCCAAGGCCGGCGATTGAAGAACAGAGCCTTTGGAAATATTCTTCGAACGCTTCTACTCGTGACTTTCATTTCGTTCTGCTTTGGAATGGAAAAAAGAATGAAAAATTATATTCTATGGAACCTGAGTTACTGGTAAGGGCGCTGGGAACGGAATGTAAGCGTCGCGGAAAAGGCGCGATGCGCTCTTATCAAATTGTAGGGTCTGAGGATGAATTAATCCAATGGGCCCCTTACTGGAAACCTGAGACCCCTGTTTTGCTAGCGGATGCTTCCATGAATGTAGAACGTTCCACGTCGGTATGGAAAGCAGAACTTAAAGTGGATACACGATTTCAAGCGTTCCTGTTCGATGTTAGACCTATTAAGGAACCACTGCGGTGTGTGATCACCAAAAATGTAAATCCATCCGACTTAAAGGACGATAAGGGTTTATCCGCATGGGTCGAATGGGTTGATCAAACCAATCCCATTCTGTATCAACAATTCAGTTCTAAATTCTTTTCTCAAGCAGACCCTTTCGACAAAGAATTTACCGACCTACTCTATTACACTGGAAAAACTCAAGGAATGAAGGATGCTTATCAGGCTGCTAAATCAAAAGATTGGTCTAAGGCCAAACAACTCTGGTTGAAAGAATTGGAGTTCAATAGAGAGGATCCAGTTCTCAATTATAATCTAAGTGTAGCTGCTCAAATGTTGGGAGAGTGGGATGAAGCTTATGCATACGATAAAAAGTACTTACTTAATAAGGGTCAAGGATTAGCGGAGATTTTTAGTGGCATGCCTCTGGATAAAGAACGTATCGTTATGCTACAGGGACTCTCCTCAACATTTAAAAATGCTAAGAGTAAAACAATTTTCAATCCCGATTCCAAAGTGGCCATTCTTCCATTGGAAAACTATACCAATGATATTCATACTCCTAACGCAGTCAGAGAACAGTTAACCCTAGAAGCAAGCCGTCTTGGATTTCATATCGTTCCTTTTGATAAGGTGGAGGAGCTGTTACGGATGCAAGGATTTACGGATGGCGGACAATTAAGCGCCACTACCCCGAAGGAACTGGGGAAAATAGTCGGAGCTGAACTTCTTGTGATGGGAGAAGTGGAATCCCTTAGGAAATGTTCATTGAAGCTGGTTCATGCGCCTAGCGGAAATATTATCTTTCAAAAAAAAGTGTATGGGTTCGTTGATCCTATTAACTGGGAACTACGAAAACAACCTGATCGTCGCCTGCAAAATGAAGCAAAAGAGATTAAGATAAGACTGATTGCCCCGGATGAGTTTTTCTATTCATGGCCTCGCAAATATGATTAACCCAGTCTAAATTTTTGGCCCCTTGTAGAAACCAAGTTCCAAAATTAACCGTTAAGGGATTTTCGGCAGTCGTAATAGCTTGACATAATTTCAACCATCTATTAATATATAGTTTCGTTATTTCGCAACTATATAGAAATAGGAGGGCGCTATGTCACGGCAGTCTGAAAGACAGATTTATGAAATGCACGCTCAGGTGTGCTCCGTCTTGTCCAATCCGAAACGGCTGGAAATTATTAACCTTTTGAGAGAAAACGAAAAGACAGTGGGGAATTTAGCAGAAAAGATGGGCTTAACCAAAGCCAATGTGTCCCAGCAAATTGCCATTCTCCGCCACAAAGGTCTTCTCTTTGCCCGCAGAGAAGGGCAGCATATCTATTATCGCCTCGCTTTCCCAAAAATGCTTAAAGCCTATGACCTTTTAAGAGAAATTCTTATGGAACGGTTGTCAAAACAGGGAGAGTGGTTTGATAAACTTCGCAAGGAGGGCACAACAAAATGAAGATTGGAGTGATTATTTCAAGCAACGACGCAGAAACATGCTGGAACGCATTGCGTTACGCAAACTTTTGTGTCGGCCAAAAAGATGAGGTCAAAGTTTTTCTTATGGGAAAAGGAGTTGAATACCAATCTATCAGCACAGATAAATTCAACACGATTGAGCAGGCGAAGAAATTTTTACAGTCCGGAGGGAAGATACTGGCCTGTGGCACTTGTATTAAGTCGCGCGAACAAGAAGGCACAGAGATGTGCCCGATCAATACCATGAAGGACATGTATGAGATTATAAAAGAGAGCGATAAAGTAGTTACTTTTTAAAGGAAGGTTAAATATGAGTCAGAAAACAATCGTTATTTTAGGTGGGGGAGTGGGCGGGTTGGTTGCGGCAAATAATCTGCGGCAACTTTTGGAAAACCAGCATCGTATTATTTTAATTGAGAAGGATCCAAAACATGCGTTCGCTCCATCTTTTTTGTGGCTGATGGTTGGGCAACGGCAACCGGAGCAAATCGTCACAGAATTGAGTTTTTTGGTTCGCCCAGGCGTAGAGATTCTTCACAGTGATGCCCGCCAAATTGATCTAGCCAATCGCAGGGTTATTACCGGTACAACCAATGTAGCTTACGACTATTTGATTATTGCTTTGGGCGCGCGGCTTGCGCCGGAAGCTATTCCGGGATTATCTGAGAATGCACATACCTTTTATACTATGGAAGGAGCCAAGGAGTTACAGAAGGCGCTTCCATTATTCAAAGCGGGAACGATTGCGATTGTTGTAAGCGCCCTGCCTTACAAATGTCCTGGCGCGCCTCATGAGGGAGCGATGTTGATCGCTGATTTTTTTAGGCGACGGGGATTGCAGAATCAGGTAAAAATCGAAATGTTCACTCCAGAGTCGCAACCGATGCCAGTTGCAGGTCCGGAGCTAGGCAATGCGGTTCGGCAAATGCTTGAATCAAAAGGGATTACTTTTCATCCGCTGCATAAACTAACCACAGTCAATTCTCAAAGCCATGAGTTGTTGTTTGATGGAAAGCCTTCTTTTCATTATGACCTTCTGATAGCAATCCCGCCCCATCGTCCGCCCTCCATTGTTGACGGTACTGGTTTAACTAACGAAACGGGATGGATACAAGTTGACCGAATGACCTTATCCACCAAGCATGAAAATGTTTATGCCATTGGAGATGCTACAACCATTCCAATTCCGGGCCGATGGAAACCGGATGTGCCTCTCATGCTGCCGAAAGCTGGGGTGTTTGCGCATGCCCAGGCAGAAGTGGTTGCTAATCGTATCGCAAGCGAGATCAACGGAAAAACTCCAAAGAAAGAATTTTGCGGCAGCGGCTATTGCATGCTGGAAGCGGGAGAAGAGCTTGCCGGGTTCGCGTATGGAAATTTTTTCGCCGAACCTTCACCTCAGATTCACCTGCACCAAATCGGGAAAATCTGGCACATCGGCAAGGTGCTTTTTGAAAAGTGGTGGCTTGCCCCATTTGGATTAACGCGTGAAGCCCTGCGATTTGCGCTTAAGGCTGGAGCCAAACTGCTCGGTCTCAATATTTCTCTGTAGGATTTAGGAACCATTTAGTTCCATAATTTCATGAAAAAGAAGCTCAAATCCTAATCATCGGATAAATCCATGATAGCGTCCCATCCAGTAAGGCAGTAAAAATAGCACGCCATCACCTTCAATTTTTCCATCCCCTCCACTATCCAGTTGGTAAGGGTTACTATTCCAACGCTGAATGCAGATTTGGTCATAGGGTAAAACCTCTAAACTTTGCAGCTTTTCTGATTTTGTATAACTGGGATCTAATTTAATATCAGGACCCTGGCCATTCTCCATTTTCCAGTTGATCTGTTCCCAGACGAGTTCACGCAAGGTTTGGACAGATTCTTCTATAATGTCATCTTTTTGCAAAAAAAGAGATGCGGTAAAGTTCCACCAGGGATTTCTCTCTGGCTTCACAATTTTCCATGTTTTTTCCAAGCTGGTTTTATAAATTTTTAACAATTTAGGATCAGTTTCATATTTTAAAAGAGGGTAATAGGCACAAAATGCGAGTTCAACATCTGAGTGGTTTAGATCATTTAGATCAATCACATTTTGGTTAAGAACATTTTCCGCATAACCATGTTTTTGTATGAGTTCCAGATATTTTTTTTGGTACATCTTTTTTCCAGAGACGTGATAAGCTACTTTTAAATGAGATAAAATTTCAAGAGAATTTAGGCCGCGTTCCTCTCTCCAATCCTCATCCGGGAGACCATGAATCGGTTTATTATGGTTAAGCTGCTCAGGGTTCCAAACCCCCCATCGTGTGGGTTTGTTATCAATATCCACCAAATACCAATTATGTTCAATGATATGGTCTATCATTCTTTCCACTAATCGTTTTACTCGCTCCCTTTCTTTTTTGTCTGCTGCCAAGTCATAGTAGAGAGCATAAGCAAAGAAATGACCGTCCAACTCATCCGAGGAAGTATCTCCTTTCCATTCCCATTTTCCTGAAGGATCTAAATGCCACTCTCCATCATAGTGATATTTTAAAGGTTCTCCTACTTCTACTATAGAACGTGCTGGAAAACCTGGGATTCCTGTAATTTTTTCAAGCCTTTCCAAAGCATGGAAGCTTTCCTTTATTAATTTTTTAGTCTCTTCATCTTTTAAAATTCCAATTTTAAAACTCATTGCAGCCACATAAAGGCTTGTCCATAATCCATCGTTATCGCTGTGATGAAGAATCCCTCCATTTTCAGGTTCTCCGGAAGTAAATAATGTCAGCTCTCGCACGAAACCATGTTGGATGTGGCGTTTTTTAATCCTCTCTTCAAAATAGGTTGCTTTGTCAGCCAAGGTTAATTTTTTTAAGGGAATTTCTCCCTTTACAAATTTTTGTTCATAAGGAATATCTTGAGCGGTAAAACTGGAAGTTTTTTGAGAATTTAGCGATGGGAGCGAATAAGTTTGAGATGCCAGAAAAGTGAGATGAATCAGAACAATTGAGAGGGATCGAACCATAGTGAACAATGCTACAATTTTCAATTAGTTAGGACAAGTTCTCTAATTTACTTGCCTTATTTATTGATATAATAAAACACAGAAATTTTAACATTCTGTCCCAGCAAAAAAATAAATGAATTTTGAGACTCCTTATTATTTGATTGATGAATCTAAATTGCTAAATAATTTGGAAAAGATCGCGTATGTGCGTGAGCGATCTGGAGCCAAATCTTTGTTAGCGCTTAAATGTTTTGCAAGCTGGTGCGTGTTTGATCTGATGAAACAATACATGGATGGGACCACCAGCAGTTCTCTTTTCGAGGCAAAGTTGGGGCATGAAAAGTTTGGCAAGGAAACGCACGCGTATAGCGTGGCTTTTTCAGACAAGGAACTTGAAGAGCTTAAAAAATTTTCTGACAAATTTATTTTTAATTCCATATCGCAGCTAAAAACTTTCTATGATAAAGTAAAACATAAAAAAGTTGGTTTGCGAGTGAATCCAAATTTCAGCTACTCTCATTTTGACTTGGCTGACCCTGCCAGGAAAGGTTCTAAGCTTGGGGTCACTAGTTTAGAGGCGGTAAAGGAAGTATCAGAGATGATCACTGGGGCAATGTTCCACTATAATTGCGAAAATGACGACTATGAAAATTTTTCCTTTCTTTTAGATAGATTAGGGCATGATTATGGTTTTTTATTGGAAAAATTGGAATGGGTTAGTTTGGGCGGAGGTTTTTACTTTACAAAAGAAAATTATCCTATTGAGAAATTTGCTTTGAAATTAAAAGAATTTAGCGAACAATATAAAATTCAAGTCTATTTAGAGCCCGGAGAAGCAGCAATTACAAATTCCGCATCTTTGGTGGTGAAAGTATTGGATATTATTCAGAATAATGCGGAATTAGCGATTGTGGATAGTTCAGTAGAAGCCCATATGCTTGATTTGCTAATATATAAAATCAGCGCTAAAATGAAAAACAGCTCTAGCGGCAAATATGCTTATACGATTGCGGGAAAATCCTGCCTGGCAGGAGATATTTTTGGCACTTTTTGTTTTGACGCACCTCTCTCTGTGGGAACTATTTTACAGTTCGAGGACGCAGCAGGCTACACCATGGTAAAGAAGAATTGGTTCAATGGACTTCAAATGCCTTCCATTGTTGTAAAAAAATTGAATGGAACAGTTGAGATCGCAAAAAAATTTAATTACGATGATTTTAAAAATAATTTATCCTAGCCGTAAATTTTTTTGTGTAAAAGCGAGAGTATGATAGACCCTATAAAGGAGGAAACATGAAACAAAACATATTGATTATTGGAGCAGGAGGCGTGGCGCATGTGGCAGCTCATAAATGCGCTCAGAATAACGAACTTTTGGGGGAACTCTGCATTGCCTCTAGGACAATAAGCAAGTGTGACAAGATTATTGAAAGCATTAAGAGAAAAAATAATATTAAGGACAATTCCAAAAAAATTTATTCCAGGCAAATCAATGCTTTGGACATCCCTGCTACTGTCAAGTTAATTAAAGAGACAAAGTCCTCCATCGTTATTAATCTGGGGATTTCATATCTCAACATGTCTGTTTTAGAAGCCTGCATTGAAACAGGAGCTGTTTATATGGACACCGCTATCCATGAAGAGCCCAGTAAAATTTGCGAGGATCCGCCATGGTACGGAAACTATGAATGGAAACGGATGGACCGATGTAAAGCCAAAGGGGTCACGGCGATTTTAGGAGTAGGCTTTGATCCTGGGGTTGTGAACGCTTATTGCGCCTATGCCGTGAAACATCATTTTGATAAGATTGACACCATAGATATTATGGATGTAAACGCCGGCAGTCACGGTAAATATTTTGCCACTAATTTTGATCCTGAGATCAATTTTAGGGAATTCACTGGAAAAGTCTGGACTTGGATTGACCGCAAATGGGCGGCAAAGCCCGTGCACACGGAAAAAATGAATTATGATTTTCCAGTGGTGGGGGAACGCACTGTTTATTTAAATGGTCACGATGAACTTCACTCCCTATCCCGCTACATTGACGCCAACTCCATTCGTTTTTGGATGGGATTTAGCGACCATTACATTAACTGTTTTTCCGTTTTGAAAAATATTGGTCTTCTCTCAGAAAATCCGGTAAAGACTGCGGAGGGCATAGAAGTGGTTCCGCTTAAAGTAGTCAAGGCTTGTTTGCCTGATCCTTTATCTTTAGCTCCCAATTATACGGGGAAAACCTGCATTGGGAATTTAGTTAAAGGAACCAAGAACGGTCAATATAAAGAAATTTTTGTTTATAATACCTGTGATCATAAAGAGTGCTATAACGAAGTAGAATCTCAAGCGATCTCTTACACAGCAGGGGTTCCGCCTGTGGCTGCCGCAATCTTAGTGGCTAAGGGGATTTGGAACCCTAAGACCATGGTCAATGTGGAACAGCTTGATCCAGATCCATTTCTAGATTTGTTAGGAAAAATTGGCTTGCCTACCATTGTAGAGGAGAAAACTCCGGTGCCAGCATGATAAACAATGATTCCAACAAAATTACTGGTTTTCTGATCTTGCGATTATTTTTTGCGCAGTTCTGGCTTCTCCAGTGTTTTGGTAAAATTTTTGATCAGGAAAGCCATGTTGTGGCTTGGAGAAATTTAACTATATGGTCGGCGCACACAACAGAATGGTTCGTTAAACAAACCATCCTCCCTCATTGGGTAGTGTCCCCTTATACTTTAGTTTTGCCTTATTTTGAATTTTTAATAGGGTTGCTTTTATTAATAGGTTTAAAGACACGAAACGCGCTGATATTTTCAGCGCTGCTTATTATTTCTCTTAATGCCGGACTTCTCCTGCAGCTTAAGCACGATACTGTAGCGATGAATACGATCTATTTAATAGCGATTCTTCTAGCGATTCAATGGGAGAATTACAACCAGTGGTCATTAGATTCTTTCCTTACTAAAATTTAAAGGTTAACCCTGTTCCAATAGAGCTTCTGATAAAAAAATTAGGTCTGTTTTCATAACTGTAATCTATCCTCACAGCCCAATCTTTGCTTAACTGAAAAATAACGCCTGCAAATATTATTTCATTGAACGCGGTTGAAAGAGGCGGAAGAGCTTCATTCCCTTGGGAATACCCCAAATAGGATGAACCTTTTTCTTCAATCTGCAAATCGAGTTGAGCTTGCCACCCTTCAGTATTAGGACCTGTGATATTTTTAGAAATAGAGTGACGATAAAGAAACCCAAGCCAGGGGATGGGCTGTACATGTACTCCCGGCGTGTAGAGATTTACATTCCCATCGCGATAAGCTAAATATTTTATGCCAATGGTAGGTGTAACAAATTTGTGGATTGGAAAATCCAGCATTGTGTTAAATTGTTGCGTAGGTTGAAAATTAGGAGTTGCTGTAAAGCCTGTTTCAAATTGAATCGCCAATGGTTTTATTGGCCAGAGAGAAGCTCCGGCATAAATTGTATTGTCTGTAAATTGAAAATGATGCTGCCATTCATGGCGTAACCAAAGGGAAGATTTTAAACCCTTTGGACTTAAACCGCGTCCTATTTGAGTAAAGCTATTTTTTTCAGCGGTTCTGGAATTGCTATTCTTATAGCCGTCATAAGAGAAACCAGCATCTATTCTCCATAAGGGGTTTGGCTGTGCGCTGGCTAATTTTTTTTTCAGGTTAAGATCATCTGGATGAAGGGTTAGGGCTTTAAGATACCATTTTTTAGCTTCAGAAATATTTCCTTGACGTGTCTCTAAGTCACCTAATCCAATGAGTGTGTCCAAGTCATCTTGTTTGATTATAAAGGCTTTCATATATTCAGTTTTTGCCTCTTTGATCTCTCCTTTCCAGCTAAGTACGCGAGCTAGACCCACATGATATTCAATATTATTGGGATGAAGAGTGATCGCTTGTTTCCATGTGGAGATCGCTTTATCATAGAGGCCAAGCCAGCTTTGCAGGGTTGCTAATTGCTGCAGGGCATCTGTATTTTTTGGATCTTGCTCAACGATTGAAGAGAATATCTTGGCAGCTTCCGCAAATTTTTCCGCGCGTTTAAGTTCCAGCCCAAGCTCAAATTTTTTGTTTATTTCATTTTGGGGAATATCTGCGAGCGCTGGCGAAAGAACAGTAAGGAATAATAATGTTGAGAGTAAAGATATTTTTTTCATGAATCCTCCAGAATAATTTAATTTTTAATCTAATTTTTTTACGCTGTTTGTCGTTGATGCGCCCAGGAGATTTTTCCATGGAGATAAGCAAACACCCCAAAAACTGCAGCCAAGTGTCTGAGTATCTGAAACGCAAAGGGTTCAGTTAAAATAGCTATGATTGAATGCGCCCAGAGTTTGGGAGTGATGCGGTCCCTCTGCCAACGATGGTAAAGAATAAATGCGTAACAATGAAGAATTAAATCAAATAGAAGTTTGACGATTAAAACATAAAGCACAGCGATATAAGGACGGAACCCAATGATCAGGTAAAAAATAAGAATAACGAGAGCAAGCAATCCATAGATGGGTCTTAAGGTGTCTATTAGTTTTAATGGGAGCATGATGCGACCAAACCTTCCATAGAGTGGATTGAAAACCATGTCTTTGTTACGAAACAAAGTGTCCAAAAAACCTGCGAACCAACGGCTGCGCTGAAGAAGAAATTTTTCAAGGTTGGATGGAGCATCTGTCAGGGCATGGGCGCGCGCAATAACCTGAACATTCGGTATGATGCCATTTTGATGGCAGTCTCGATAGTAACGATAGATTAACTCGTAGTCTTCTACTGAACTTTCTTTATTAAAACCACCTAGTCTTTGTAAAACATCTCGCCTAAAAGCAGAAAACGCTCCAGAAACCAGCACCAGTGTTTTAAAGGACATCCAGGCAAAACGTTCCAGAAAGCTGCGGATATATTCAAAGGTTTGATAAAATTGGAAAAGTTCAGCTGTTCTGGATCCTGCGCAGCGAGGAATGATAATGCCTCCAGCAGCAGAGAGATTAGGATTCTGGGCAAAGGCATGAGACATTTCTTTGATTGCGTTTGGTTCTAAAATAGTATCAGCATCAATCGTGACAATGACTTCTGATTTAGCTAAACGCCAGCCTTGATTCAAGGAATCAGCTTTTCCACTATGTTCTTTTTGGATGACCTTGAGGTTCGGTTGGATTTTTGAAACAGAATGGTTGCCAATAAATTTAAGTTGAAAATGTTCTTTAAGCCAATGGAGCGTGCCATCTGTAGAGCCATCGTCCACAATAATGATCTCATCTGGCGCTTGCGTTTGGGAGAATAGGGCATTCAGACATTTGTCGAGCACACTCTTTTCATTTCGGGCTGGAACCACTGCGCTCATAGTTGGAAGAGTTAAACGATCATATCCTGAATTCTGTGCGGCAGGGTTATTTTTTAAACTATGAGAGCTTATGGTAACAACCAGGCATTGTATAAAGGAATCATAGGCAATATAGAGCAGCCCAGCTGACCATGCTAGAATTCCATTGAGAGTAAAAGCAGCTAAGATTACCAGAACAAGCCAGGTCAATAATAATCCGTATAAGATAAAAAATCGTAAAGAATTATTCTTTAACATAGCTAATATTCGGGCTAAATTTTCGAACGCGCTGCACGATTTTTTTGATTAAAGATTAGAGTTTTTTGAATACAAAGTTTTAAACACCTAGGAATTTATTAACCAAAACGCCAAAGGTATAAGAGATAATAATAGCTAGAGAAATCATGATCAGATTGAGGAAAACGCGTTTTTTTATGTTCATGCCAGAAATAGTGGCTAACACTAAAGAGATAAGAATAATAGCTGCTCCGCCAGAAGCCCATGAGAGCGCCACGCTTTTTGAACCAAATAAGATAGGTAATATTGGGAACATCGCGCCAAAAAGATAAGAAATACCTACAACTAGAGCGGAAAAGAAAGGATGGTCGCCAGTATCTGGATCGGATTGTGAGCCGGATAAAAAATGTTTTTTTTCCAGATCTGTTTGCAGGATCTCTTTCTCTGAGCTTGTGGCAAGGAATTGTCCAACAGCCATGGAGATAGCTCCAGCAGCAGCTCCTGTAAAACTGGCTATTAGAACAGTGGCGCTATCCTGAAAAGCGGCATAAAAACCGCTAACCGCTCCCATAAATTCTACTAATCCGTCATTAAATCCTAAAAAAATATTTCTAATTTTTTCCGGATTGATTTTTCTTTCGCTAAAGTTAGAAACAATTTTATCTTCATGTCCAAATTCATCTTCCAAAATGGTTTTTATTCCTTCTGCAAGCGGAGTATCCTTATAAATAGTCCAGATATTTAGATATTTGCGGATTCCATAAATTTCAGTTGATTCCAGAATAAGGAACACCGCTTTATCTCCAAATATCCTACAGATGCTAGTAATGATTTTTAGCTTTAAGACACGGTTAAAGTTTAATTTTTCTAGCTTGGTTTTAAAAAAATCCTGCCAGAAGCTCACATGTTTTTTTTCAATGGGGATGAGTTCTTGCAGAGTTGCTTGTAGAGACCCTGAGGTTATCTTTTCAAGATTTTGATATAAAGAAAGATCAAAAAGCTCGTCTAGTATAAGGGTTTGGGCAAGAGCTTTTTGATCTTTGCTATTCATTTTTAACGCTGAATTTTAGATTCCAATGCTAGAAAGGAGGTTGCAGAGATCATTGACGATTTTTACCAATTTAGGATTCGATGCCTCAAAACCTTTGACTGAAGAGGATAAACCTTCTAAAGATAGATTGACTAGATGAGACTCTTTATTTTTGCGAGTGGTTTCATGAGATGCTATTTCCGCAAAACCAGCTATGCTTTGGGCATGTTCATTGTGAGTTTTATAAAGCTCTTCAATCTCAAGTTTTAGAGAAGATAAAAGTTTGATTAACTCATCTTTTTTCTGATTATCACTCGTGCTAATTTTTTGAATGGAAGCTTCTATTTTTTCAATAGTTTTTTTAATCATGTTTGGCTCCTTTGGCCTTACTTTGAAAAAGCGCGAATCAATTCATTCCAAAGAGAGATTTGAAAAAATTTCCAAACCAGCCAATTTAGAATGGTAAAAGTAATCCCTAAAGATATTAAAATTCGAATAAATTTTGGAATTAGGATCCAGCTGATGATTCCCACTCCCATTCCAATGACCAATCCAGTTAAAGCTCCCATTCCAAGCCCAAAAATAATTCCAGCAGGACCGCCTAAAAAACCAATCACTCCTCCTATAAGAGCGCCCAAGAGGATCCCGATCATGCTGCCCACCAATCCCGGCAAGAATGAAAATGAGGCTGTTTTTTGTTTAAAACCATAGATCTTTGACTGCTCCTCTTCAAAGCGATTAAAATGTTTTGGAATAGATTCAACTGGAATAATCTCATCTGCTTCTATCGCCAAATTCTTTTTTGGAACTAATTCTTTCTTTTCTTCTTTTTCAATCATAATATAATATTATCAGTTTTTTTATTGCTTGAAGCAGGCAATCTCCCATCGAACTCGAATATTCTATACCACTTATCTATTGTTCTTTGAGCAAATTCGCATTCACAAGAGCTCGGGTTGAAATAGAATTTATTTAATACTATTCTTAAAGGTCAATAAAATTCTTTTTAACTTAAATCAAGGAGGAGTAACGCATGCCTATAGTATCAGAATCAGAATATAAAGGGAATCCTATGATCGTGCTCAAAAATTCTGAAGAGGATAAATTTCCTTTTCAGTTTGGTCTTAAAAAAGCGAAGCTGATCTTAGAGAGTATTGAGGAGATTAAAAAATTCGTGGAAAAACACGAACAATAATTATATAAAATATTTTTTTAAACGATTTTTAAGAATGTTTTTATTCATGACTTAATTTTCTATATTTTCTTCCTCTTTTTGTTTCCTTCTTCTTTCAAAATATTCGTAATTCCCAGGATAGAGCGTAACTTGTCCTTCATCTACATGCACGATATGATTGGCAAGCGCATTAATAAAATAGAGATCATGGCTAATAAAACAAAGCGTGCCTTCAAATTCTTTGAGGCTTAAGATCAGCGCCTCCACGCTGTCTAAGTCTAGGTGGGTGGTAGGTTCATCCATTAAAAGCACGTTTGGAGGGTCTAACAAAATTTTTACTAACGCAAGTCTGCTTTTTTCCCCTCCGCTTAAGACCTCCACTTTTTTAAAAACCGCGTTTCCGGGAAAAAGAAAACTTCCTAAAATAGTGCGCACCATTTGTTCAGGCAAATGACGTTTATTGTCCATGGCTTCTTCCAATACGGTTTTTTCCGCATGCAGCATTTCTGTCCTGTGTTGGGAGAAATATCCAACTTTCACATTTAAACCTAAGATTCTCTCTCCTTTGTCAAAGGGGATGGTTCCTGAAAGAATTTTTATAAGTGTGGATTTTCCAGCTCCATTATGTCCGACAAAAGCCATTTTCCAGCCGCGTTCTATTTCAAAGTTAAGATTTTCATAAACTTTTGTTTCCCCATACGATTTACAAAGATTTTTTAAGTTTAGCGCTCGCACCCCGCAGCGTTCTGGCTGGGGAAAACGTATTTTGATTTTTTTGGATTCTTCCGGCAGCTCAATGCGTTCTAGTTTTTCCAGCCGTTTGATCATGCTCTGAGCGCGGCTGGCAGTGGATGCTCTGGCGCGGTTGCGCGAGATAAAATCTTGCATCTCCACAATTTTACGCTGCTCTGCTTGGTATGCTATTTCTAAACTTTCTTTCTCCCGGGCGCGTTCGTTTAGATAATAATCATAATTTCCATGATAAGTTTTAAGCGTTTTATTTTGAACGCTGACAATAATTTTGCAAATCGTATTTACAAAGTTTCTATCGTGGGAAATAAGAAATATCGCTCCTCGATAGTTTAAGAGAAAATTTTGGAACCAAAGCATAGATTCTAAGTCCAGATGGTTGGTAGGTTCATCTAACATGAGAAGATCTGGTTCATGTAAAAGCAGTCGCGCCATAGCGACGCGCATGGCCCATCCGCCGCTTAGAGTAGAGACTTTTCGTTCAAAATCAGAGGTTTTAAAGCCTAACCCCATGAGAATCATCTTAGCTTTGGCAGTGATTCTGCCGTCTGGATCAGGAGTGTGGGCAAGGGTCTCATCCACAACTGTCAATTCGGAAATTGGAGGGTTTTCCTGCGGCAAGTAACCTACTTCTATCCCTCGCTTAAATTGAATTTCTCCTAAATCAGGCTCTTGCTCACTCAGCAGCATTTTAAAAAGAGTGGATTTACCAGAGCCATTTGGCCCTACCAGCGCAAAACGGTCTCCTGCATTAATTTGTAACGCTGCCTCTTTAAAAAGCGTTTGCGTGCCAAAAGTCTTGTGAATATTTTTTATAGTAATCATAATTAAGAGGATTCATCTTATAAAGAAGAGTCATTTGATGTCAATTGGCATTGAGATAATCCCTTCGAGACTTGGGTTGACTTCATGGTAAGGATGTGGGATAATCTTAAAATGGCACATGTTTCAGAATCTAAACAGGATGTCGGTCAGCCTAAATTGCGTCCCCTTATGCGCAGCAGCCACACCTTTCATATTCCAGTGATGGGTACTGGTTTTACAATTGATACCCCCATTAAAGTGGCAAAATATGGCATTTCTTCAGTTATTTCTTTAGTGGATGATCTCCTAATTGAACAGATGAGAAAATATTACTGTAAGAAATATGAAAAACCTTATCATGAAATTGGCAGAAATGAGAAAGATGGCAGAGCTTTACGCATTACAGCTTATCTTAATTTGATTAAAGAGTTAGTAGAGTCTGAACTGCAGAAGCTTAAAGCAAGCGCATTTGAGCCAGAGAGTGAAATTACTCTTTATTTTGAAATGCTGCCAGAATGTGCTTTAAAACAAAAATATCTTAATATGCTTTCCATCTCTGATCTTGAGAAGAAGTTGAAAATTCAAGAAGAATTAAGAAATTTAGTTGTTCCGGGCAGCATTGATGTGAATATCATGACAAAACTTGACCGCAATACGGTCAATGAAGATGAACCTTTAGCTCAGGAATTTTCCGATGCTCTTTCTGCTTTGCGCGGTTATGCAAAAAGTGATTTAAGCTCTGCCATTGTTTTTTCAGCTGGAATGAACCAGCGTCTCTATAGCTATACAGCGCAGTTTAATGATTTTATGCCGCAGGAACAAGAGCTTCCTATAAAGACCATTATCCTGAAAGTAAGTGATTTTCGTTCAGCTGAGATTCAAGGCAAATTTCTTGCCAAAAGGGGTTTGTGGGTCAGTGAATATCGGATTGAGTCTGGGGTCAATTGCGGCGGACATGCGTTTGCCAATAAAGGATTTCTCTTAGGGCCGATTTTGGAAGAATTTAAGCGTAAAAAGAATGAACTAGTTAAAAATCTTTACCAGATTTATGCTAAGGTGATGTCTTTGCGGGGTTTAAAGAGTTTTTTTGTGCCAGAAGTCATAGTGACAGTGCAAGGAGGGATTGGCACAGCTGAGGAAGATCAGATATTGCGGGATTATTTTCAGGTGAATGGCACAGGATGGGGAACGCCATTTTTACTTGTGCCTGAGGTCACGAATGTGGATGAGGAGCATTTAAAGCTTCTTAGCCAAGCAAATGAGCAGGATGTTTGTTTAAGCGACAGTTCGCCTTTGAATGTTCCATTTTGGATATTGAATAATTCTAAGAGTGAAAAAGCCCGGCAGCAGCGTATCCAGGAAGGAAAACCAGGGAGCGCTTGTACCAAAGGTTTTTTGGTCTCCAATACAGAATTTTCGAAAAATCCTATTTGTCATGCTTCTCACGCGTATCAAAAATTGAAACTAGGTCAGTTAGAGAAAGCAAATCTTTCTCCAGATGAAAACGCAGCGATGAATGAGCATGTATTGGCTAAATCCTGTATTTGTCATGATCTGGCTGGCGGAGCCACTGTAAAGTATGGGATTGATCCAGAGGCAACCACTACGGTTTGCTGCGGTCCAAATATTGTTAATTTTTCAAAAATTGCAAGCTTAAAAGAGATGGTAAGCCATATTTACGGACGCTGTTCTCTTATGAATAACCCTCATCGCAAAAATATGTTTATTGAAGAGCTGCGCATTTATAAGGATTATTTTAAAAATGAGATTAAAAGATCCTCTTTCCCTGTTTTTGCCGTGAATCAAAAAGTTCTTCAAGAATTCAAAAAAAATATGATGGAAGGCATTGTTTATTACAGGGAGATGGCTAAAGAACTTGCCAAAGAAAAACAAAACCAATTTTTACAGGATTTAGAAGCTCTGAGAGCAGAAATTGAAATTCTTTATCCTGAGAATTTTAATCAAGTCCCTGTTCCTGCTATGGGGACTGGTTGTTTGTGAACCATCCTCACGTTCCTAATCTTGAAGTAGAAAAACATACAGAGGTCCCTTTTGAAACTTTAGGCCTTGACCCCAGAATTCTTAAAGGAATTCATGATCTTGGGTTTATTCGTCCCACGCCTATTCAGGCTAGAGCCATACCTCCTATTTTAGCTAAACGCGATCTGATTGGCTGCGCCCAAACCGGCACAGGAAAAACCGCTGCTTTTGTCCTTCCAATTCTCCATCGTCTTTTGCAAGGTAAAAGCGCTAGAAACGTTCGAGCTTTGATTGTTTCCCCTACCAGAGAAATAGCGTCTCAGACCATTGATCATTTAAACGCGCTTTCAAAATATGTGCATTTAACCGGCGCAGCTATTTATGGCGGGGTTCCCATGCAGCCGCAGATACGCGCTTTGCAGCATGGATTAGATATTATTTCAGCTACTCCGGGAAGGCTTTTAGACCATATCTGGTCTGCTAGAATTAGTTTTGCAAATCTTGAGATTTTTGTTTTAGATGAAGTGGACAGAATGCTAGATATGGGTTTTTTGCCGGACATTAAAAAAATCATAAGTCTCTTGCCGCACAAACGGCAGAATATTGTGTTTTCCGCAACCATGCCTCAAGAAATTTTGAAATTGGTTAATGAAATTTTAGTGAATCCTCTCACGGTCCAAATAGGGCAGCGTTCCCAGGCAGCAGTAGGCATTCGGCATGCGGTTTATCCTGTTTCCAAGCATTTAAAAACCGAGCTCTTAGATCGTCTGCTTCGCATGGAGGGGATGACCTCTGCTCTTGTTTTTACTCGTACAAAACATTTGGCGGACCGGTTAAGACAAAAGCTAAGAGACAAAGGTTTTAGAGTCTCTGTAATGCATGGAGGACGGAGCCAAAATCAGAGAGTTCAGGCCCTGGAAAGTTTTCGAGAAGGTCATAGTCAGGTTCTGGTTGCTACAGACATTGCCGCTAGGGGTATTGATATTCAGGATATCAGCCATGTGATTAATTTTGATATTCCTGCTACGCCTGAAGATTATGTTCACCGTATTGGCAGAACAGGCAGGGTGGATGCTACAGGGGATGCTTTTAGTTTGATGGATAGATCTGAAGAAGGGATGATTAAAAATATAGAGCGTGTATTAAAACAGTCTTTGCCCCGGGTCACATTGCCTAATTTTGATTATAAAAAGTCATCCCCAGCTCCAACTGCTCATCAGTCACATCATTATTCGCATCAGCATAAACAGTCCAGACACAGATTTCGATAAAGATCAGAATGGCAACATACCATGGGCACTGCCCCGTGGGTATTTATAAAGCTTACAATTTAACCTAAATATTTGATTATTCGGATTTAAAGCTCACAAACCGCTTTAATCGTATTTTTACCTTCCTGCAAAATATGAATGAGTTCCTGAATATTCTCCAGCCCTTTTACTTTGTCCGTCAGTAGTTTATTGAGCCATGTGGGCCATTGGAACTGGGCAAAACATAAATCTTTAATAGCCATTTCAAAATATTCTTGATTTGCATTTATGCTGCCCACAATGACTTTATTGCCCAGAGAAAAACCCGCATTCATTAAGTTTTCAGAGATTTGTAATTTTCTTCCGCTGTCTGTAATATTGGAAAGAATTAAAACCCCATTTTTGCCAAGATGGTTAATTGCTTCCAATGCTAAAGAAGAATTTCCAGTAGCTTCAAAAATAAGATCAAACGGACCATGTTCTTTAGAGCATTCAGCAAGCGTAGTTTCTTTGGCGCTATGATAACAGGCTCCAATCTGTTCTATAAGAGAAGAGTTTAGCGTTGGGGCTTTTGAGCGCGCAAGCGTGCAGACTTCCAGTCCTTTTAGTCTTAAGAGTAAGCTTGTGAGTAAGCCAATAGAACCTGCGCCAAGAACCGCTGCTCTTCTTGGCTTCCACATTTGTAACCGGCGTTGAATTTCATAGGCTTGAACAATTCCTTTTTCAATCACGCTTGTTGAGGCAAGCAAGACTCCAACCTCCAACAGCTCTTTTGGAATTTTTAAAAGATGTTCCGGCCCTTCTACAAACATTTCCGTAAGGTATCCATGAAGAAAATTAATGCCTCGTTCATAGCTGGTTTCATCCAGGCTTAAATCATATTTGCCGATTTGATCGTAGATGCTGTTCCCTGCTCTTGCAACTGTAGGAACTACGTAATCCCCGATTTCAAATTCATTTACATTGGGACCAACTTCCACTACCTGGCCAACACATTCATGTCCAATGATTAAGAAGTCTGAATCCCCTGGCGCATTTCCAGCGAGCCCTGCATTTATTTCTTTATCGGTTTTATCTAAACCAACACGCAAAGATTTTACTAACACGCCTCTGCCATAAGGGAAATCTGTTATTTTAGGTTTGGGCAGTTCTGTAAGATGAAGGCTATTGGGTTTGCCTGGGTTAACGACCACTGCATTCACGCTGATTTTTTCTTCAAAAAAACTGGAGGATTGCAAAACCTCTGAAACGATCCTTAAAATTTCTGCTAAGCTCCATGCTTGGGAACGCGTTCCTCCTGGGCGATAGGGAGGATTGCCATCAAAAACTTCCGGCAGGGAGCCTTGGATATTGGTTAAAAAGAATTCTGTAAGAGGCGTTAACAACTTCAAGGTTTCATTTTGAATTTCTATTTTATTCTTGCCTTCTTCTTTCCTCACTTTTACCAAAGCATCTAAATAACTGCCCAAAAGCCAGGGCCAAACCGTGCCTTGGTGATAGGCTAAATCTTTTTCTTCAGGTGGTTTTTCAGTGTAATATCTAGACTGATAATGAGGATCTTTCGGGGAAAGGGTTCTTAACCCAAATGGAGTGAGCAGGTGATTGGATATGACGTCAAATACCTTTTTTTGTCTTTCATAAGAGAGCAAATCATCGCTTAAACTAATTGCGAATATCATGTTTGGACGAAGCGCTGCCCCATGCAGGTCCCCTTCTATCACATCATACAGAGAATCTTCTTTTTCATTCCAGAATTTTTTGTTAAAATTTTCTTGAACTTTTTTACTTAGTTCCTCATAAGATTTGATCCTAGCTGTATTGCCAAGCCTGGATTCAAGTTCAATATAGAATTTAAGGCTTAAGTACCAAAGCGCATTGACTTCCACCGCTTTTCCATAGCGCGGAGTCACCGGGTTCCCTTTTCCGCATGGATCCGCATCCATCCAGGTAGATTGAGCTGGGCTAATAATGAGCCCGTCCGTATCCATTTTTATTGGGCAGAACTGTTGTAAGCGATTGTAGCCGGTTCCATCCTGATAAGCTTGAATGATATTTCTTACCGTAGGGCCAATCTGTTTTAGGAATTTCCAATCTTTACTGTAATCCAGATATTTTTTAATCGCGTAAATATACCAGAGAGGAGCATCTACGGTATTATATTCAATTCCATTTTGGTCTTGAGAGCTGGGAATGATATTTGGGATTAGTCCGGATTTTTCATACCGGGTAAATTTTAAGATGATTCTCTTAGCTTCATTAAAATGGCCTGTGGCCAATAGCAGGCCTGGAAGGGTAATAAAGGTGTCTCTGCCCCATTCTTGTTGAAACCAGTCTAAACTGGAAGCGTAAATTTGTATTTCCTGGTCAGCCTGTTTTACAAATTCTCTAGAGGCTATTTTTAAATTTTTAAAGATAAAATCTTTAAATTGGAAAATAAGCTGTTCTTGAATATTAAAAATTAAATTAAAAAGATCCTGATTGGTTTTAAGAACCAGATGGGAATTGCCAAAATTTTTGGCGTTGGTAAAATCTGCAACTAAAGATTCAATTTGAATCCATCCTTCTGGCCAGTCGTTTTTGTTCAGCCCGGGAATTTCGCTAAAGATGGCAAAAGCCATTTGGAAAAAATCTCCATTGTGGGAATGATGAGCAAAACTCCATTCTCCCATCTTTCCGCTTGCCCGGATCAGTTCCTGAATCAAAAGAAAAATATTGAGACCCCTGCATCTTATCGAACCATTGTCTAAAAGTTTTTTGCCAAAATCATAGCGCAGATTAAAGTCATTTTCTTTTTTTAGAGCTTGGATGCTGTTTTCAGTTAAATTGGAAGGGATTTGAATTGTTTTTTTAATGCTTTCCGTAATTATTTGTTCAACCTCTGTCTGCATGGTATTTTATACTCTCCTTTACAAATTGGTCTGTTCGTTAAAAGTATAGGAAATAGAGGGGGTGAAATTCAATCTTCTTCTTGTCTGATAGTTTTAAATGTGATACTATTCCATAAAATAATAAAAATATTTTTATGAAATTTATCGCTGACCTTCATATCCATTCTTATCTTTCCAGAGCTTGCAGCCCTAAACTTAAGCCAGAAAGCCTGTACCGTTGGTGTCAGTTAAAAGGGATCACTGTGCTTGCCACTGGCGATTTCACTCATCCGCGCTGGTTTCAGGAGCTGCAGGAAAAGCTGATTCCAGCAGAATCAGGGCTTTTTCAACTTAAACCGGATTTAGCGGCTGTTATTGATAAAGACATTCCAGAGAGTTGCCGAGCTCCGGTTCGTTTTTTGCTGGGGGTAGAAATTAGTTCTATTTATAAAAAGAATGATCGTGTGCGAAAGGTGCATAACCTTGTTTTTGCTCCTTCTTTTGAAATTGCAGGCAAGATTAATGCAAGCTTGGAAAAAATAGGAAACATTCGTTCAGACGGCAGGCCCATTCTTGGGCTAGACTCTAAAAAATTATTAACGATTCTGCTTGGAATTTCCGACCAAGCTTATTTGATCCCAGCCCATGCCTGGACCCCGCACTTTGCGGTGTTTGGTTCAGAGTCTGGATTTGATTCTTTGGAAGAATGTTTTGATGAGCTTACACCAAATATTTTTGCTATAGAAACTGGTCTTTCTTCAGACCCTCTTATGAATTGGCGCATATCCAATTTAGACAAGATCACTCTTATCTCCAATTCTGATGCGCATTCCCCGGAAAAGTTGGCAAGAGAAGGAAATCTTTTAGACACGCAGCTTTCTTATGACGGAATTTTTGGAGCGTTCAAAAGAAAAAAAGGGTGTAAGCTGCTTAAAACTCTTGAATTTTTTCCGGAAGAAGGCAAGTACCATGTGGACGGGCATCGCAAATGTAAAGTGAGCATGAGCCCGGAAGAAACCATAAAGAGAAAAGGGCTATGCCCTGAATGTGAGAAGCCTGTAACAGTTGGGGTTTTGCACAGGATAGCCAAACTCGCAGATCGCAAAAATCCAAAAAAACCAGAACAGGCTGCAGACTACGAACATATCGTGCCTTTAAAAGAGGTGATTGGCCAAACATTGCAAGTGGGTGCTAGTAGCCGGAGGGTGGATGCGCAATACCATCAGCTGCTTTCTCTTTTTGGAAATGAATTCTATATTTTACGCGAATTGCCTGTTAAACAATTGGAAAAAGAAGGCTATCCTCTTTTGGCCTTAGCTTTAAATCGCATGCGCCAAGGCAAAGCAGATGTTTCCCCAGGCTATGATGGTGAATATGGAGTTATTTCTCTTCTTAAAGAAAAGGATTTTGTTCCCACAGGTCAGCTTGCTCTTTTGTGAAAGAATCTTCACAACAAGGACTTAACGCTTATCAACTGAAGGTCGTTCAAGAACTTAGCCAACATCTGATTGTTGTTGCCGGGCCTGGCACTGGAAAAACACTCACCTTTGCTCATAAAGTAGCCAATCTTTTAGAAGAAAAGAAAATTTCTGGAGAAGAAATTCTTGGATTAACTTTTACCCGCAGCGCAGCCCAAGAAATGAAAGAACGCCTTGGCAGGATTCTTTCTCAACCTTTAGCTAAAAAAGAGTTGCCTTTAATTTGGATAAATACCTTTCATGCGATCGCTTTAAGAATCCTTCAAGAAGAATCCTATCCTTTTGGACCAGGCAGTTCCTACTCTTTAATAGAAGAAAATGAGAAACGAGAGCTGCTGAATCAGTTAGCGCCTAAAAAAGAGATCTCAAGAGTTTTAGAAGAAATCCGTAAACAGAAACAAAAACTTCAAATCCCTCAAGAAGGAATTGGGATAAAATATCAAAAGCTTCTTTTTGAAAATAAAAGCTTGGACTTTGATGATCTTTTTTGTTACGTCTCCCTACTTTTTAAGGAAAGGCCGGAAATTTTAGAAAAATACCGCAAACGCTTTTCTGTCATCCTCTGCGATGAGTTTCAGGACACCAGCTTTGCTCAGTACCATTTTATCCATCAGCTTGTTTCAAAACATTTCTTAGTTTTTGGCGATCCAGATCAAGCCATTTATAGTTTTACAGGCGATTTTTTTTCTTCGTTTGAACAGTTTAAGAAAGATTACCCGGATCATAAAATTTTATCCTTGTCAGAAAATTATCGTTCTCAGATGACTATTTTGGAAGCGGCAAAACAGGTGATTAATAAAAATCAAAGTTTTTTGCCTAGAGAACTAGAGGCTCGGATGGAAGAGGGGCTGCCAATACAGATCACTTCTTATCAGACAGAGAGACAAGAGTCAGAAATGATTGTTCGGGAAATCGAAAGTTTGCTGGGAGGTTCCAGCTACTTTTCTATTGACAGCCAGTGGACTAAAAAAGATAGGGAAAATTCAAGGTATGGATTTAAAGATATATGTATTCTCTATCGCTTCCATAGAGAGAGCCGGCTGCTTAAAAAAGCTTTGGAACGCGCAGGCCTGCCTTATAAAGTTTTTGAAAAGGAAACTAAAAAGGGGGAGGTTTCTAAAGTAGAAGACTTGCAGAATTTTCAAAATAATGAATCTGGACTGCCCGAGGGAGAAGCGATCACTTTAATGACCCTGCACCGTTCCAAAGGATTGGAGTTCCCAGTGATTTTTATTTTAGGGTGCGAGGAAGGAGTTATTCCTTATACCTCTTCAGAGAATCCGCTGATTCAGAGTCAAGAAATAGAAGAGGAGAGGCGCCTTTTTTATGTGGGGATGACCAGAGCTAAAAATCGTCTTTTTCTTTCTCATGCAAAAAAACGGATGCTTTTTGGAAAGATGTTAGAGTCCAACCCCTCTCCTTTTTTACAGGATATTGAAGAAAAACTTAAAGTTTTAGAGAAAAGCAAAACTCCAGAAAAAAAAGTTTCAGCTCAAGATAACCAGCTTAGCCTTTTTAACTGAATAGCTGCGCTAAGTTATTTTTATAAATTTTTTTAAGTAGAAACATTCTCTAAGCCGACTGCAATTTGAATGATTCTGCTTCATTACTTCCACATTTTTTTAAGATAAGAATCTCTGCCAGAGCCAATCTTGTAAGATTTATATTGCAGGGGACATTTTTGGTAATATTTTTGATGGTAATCTTCAGCTTTGTAAAAGGCTGAGGCAGGCACAATTTCCGTTACAATCGGCTGATCAAATTTACCAGATTTTTCCAATTTAGATTTAGAGTCTTGAGCTGTTTTTTTTTGTTCTTCCGTATGATAAAAGATAGAAGTCCTGTATTGAGTACCCACATCAAAAAATTGCTGATTGAGTTTTGTAGGATCAATATTTTTCCAAAAAATTTCCAGAAGCTCCGTAAAACTTACCTGCTGAGGATCATAAGTAATTTCCAGAGCTTCAGCATGTCCTGTTTTTCCAGAACAGACTTCTTCATAAGTAGGATTTTCTTTAGTTCCGCCGGTATATCCTACTGTGGTTGAAATCACGCCTTTTAGTTTGTCAAAAGCAGGCTGAGTGCACCAAAAGCAGCCCCCAGCAAATGTGGCTTTTTCAATTTTTACCTTTGCCATTTTAACCTCCTCCTTATTTGTCGCTAAGGATTCCATGGACTGGAATAGAGAAAATAAAGCGAAAAAAAAGTAAATTTTTTTATAGGACATAAAGATGTTCTTTATTTAAGGAAGTCTAACAAAAACATTCACTGAGTTCAATGAGTTGAAAAAAAGAGACAGCCCTAGCCCTTGACAAAAGAGGTAATTTAGGCAATAATACCATTTAACGAGTCTCTAAAAAGAGCAAATCCGCTGTAAGGCGGAGACGCAAAGCCATGAGTCCTTATCAAGGATTGTCAGGTTACTAAAAAGATTCCATGCAACCAATTATAAATTTAATTATTTTACGGCCATCTCACTATATTAAACGTGGGATGGTTTTTTTATTTTTTATGCACTGCGCTTTTTTTCCCGCCAATAGTTTTGCTCAAAATAGGTCTGAAGGAGAAAATCGTTCCATGGTTTTATCTAATCAAGATTCCCAACCTAGAAATGAGGAAGAGGTTAGGATGAAGGAAAAAGTGATGCAGCTTCCGCCTGAAAAAAGAGAAAAGATGATTCAAGGCTATAAAGCCAAAGAAATGGAAAGGAGAGAGCGGGAAGAAAAATCTCTTTATTTATCTAATCAGGGGCTTAGACAACATGGGATGAGTGAGGAAGATAAAAGGATGAAAGAAAAAATCATGCAGCTCCCTCCAGAGCAAAGAGAATCAGCTATCCAAGAATATAAAAGGAAAAAGATGAGGGAGGGGGAGAGTCAGGATCAAACAGGCATGGGTAAGGAAGAACATCAGCGTATGCATCCAGAAGAGAGAGGGTTGAGCGCAGAAGAAAGAGAGCGCATGCGTTCGGGAGACAGAGGCATGAGTGAAATGATCCATCAGCTTCCTCCAGATCAAAGAGGGCAGGCGGTTAAAGAATATAGAAGAGAGCAAGAGATGAAGCGGGAGATGAGTTCCATGGAGCCTAGTGAGGAACAAAAAAGGCAAATGACTCCGGAAGACCGAGCCATGTTTCAAAAGATTATGCAGCTTCCTCCAGAACAAAGAGAAAAAGCAGCGCAAGAATACAAAATGCAAAGATCTAATTTTTACAGGCAGTAGTGGATTTTAAGCTTTTATGATGTTTGGATCTATTTTAAGAAGAGCTTCTTGGGCAATGGATGTGGTTCGGTAAGGCAGATTTTTATCTTTATAAATTTTTTCTAAAACAGGGATGGCTCTTGGATTTTTTAGATTTCCTAAAGCTGAAATAGCCGTATATTTTACGCGTATGTTTGGATCAGAGGTAAGAGAGATCAGTTCGTTAAAAGTTTCAGGAAATTCTTTAGCGCATTTGCTGAGAGCCTGAATAGCGCTGATCCTTGAAGAAAGAGAATAACCGTATTTAGAGTATTTTTTTATCTGTTCAAGCGCATGGTTTGTTGGTTTTTCACTAAGGCTGTAAATGGCAGAGGAGCGGATGACGTCGTTCCAAGACTCTTTAGAGAGCGCTTTTTGAACTGTTTTTTGAATTTGAAGGCTGCGGATTTTAGCGATTGCTTTTACAGCTTCACTAGACACAAAATAACTTTTATCCTTTTTAAAAATCTCTTCTAATTTTTTTATTGTGTCTGGTTCAGGAAAATTGCCTAAAGCTTCCACCACACCTCGCCTTACCTTAGGATTTTCAGTTTTTAAAGATTGGATTAGAAATATTTTTGCTTCTTTTAAGCCAGTGGCTCCGATCGCAAGCGCAATTTCTTTGGCTGTTCCCCAAAATTTTTCTTTTTTAAAAGCTTCCATTAATATTTTTAAAGCATCAGCTCTTTTTATTTTAGCCACTTCTTTAGCTGCCTGTAATCTTCCAACCCCATTCGGATCATTTTGAAGCTGGTAGAGCCACATGGCATAAGGCTTGTTGAGGTTAAGAGTTTTTAAGATTTTATTTTCCGGATCAAAACGAAAGTCAAGAGGTTCTTGATCAAACGGGTAAGTTAAACCGCAACTTTTTTCTTCAAAAGTTTTCTTTATTTTTTTCTTTCCTTTAGAGGTAATAAATTCAAACTCAATGGGAATGGAGAAAAGACGATCTTTGTCATTTCCCTTTTGGCTAACATTAAGATGAGCTGTTTTTTTCTCTTTTTCCCACCAGTAGTGTACGCTATATTCTGGATGGCCTGAGCCATGCACCCACTGGTCAAAAAATTTTCTCATATTTTTTCCCGTAGAGTCCTGAATAGCGTTGATCAGATCATTGGTTTCAACCGCTTTGCCTTGGAATGTCTCCACATAGTGATGAATAGCTTTCCAAAAAAGTTTGTCGCCAAGTTCTGAGCGCAGCATATGCAGCACCAAAGAACCTTTTTCATAAAGGTGCCTGTCAAAAAGATCATCAGGTTTTAAATAGATATTTGTGACAATGGATCTTCTATAGATTTTTTGGTCTTCCTCCAGATAGATCTTTAATTTATCCCGCATTTCATAATCAAATTCATCTTTTCCTAAATCATGTTCAACAAAGAGAGCTTCAAAATAAGTGGCAAAACTTTCATTCAGCCAGGCATGAGACCATTCTTTGCAGGTGAGAAGATCTCCAAACCATTGGTGCGCTAGTTCATGGGCAACCAGCCAATCCGCGGTAAATTCCGGATAGGCGCGCTCATCCATTAACACCCTATCTGTTTGGGTTGTGGCAGTGGTGTGTTCCATGCCGCCCATAACAAAGTCCGTTACCGCGATTTGAGCGTATTTTTCATAAGGGTATTTTATGCCGATTTTTTTAGAAAAAAATTGGATCATTTTAGGAGTTTTGCCAAAAGCTCTTTTTGTATCTTCTTCTTTTCCGGGCTCACAGTAATAAAGAATGGGAATCCCTTCCCATTCTGTTTTTATTTCAGAAAACTTTCCAGCTACAAGGGTGACGAGATAAGGGGAATGAGGGATTGCTTGTTTCCAATGAAAGGTTTTTGTTTTAGAATCCTTTTTTTCAGTGACGCTGATCAGGGCTCCATTAGAAAGCGCGAAAAAATCTTTAGGCACTGTCACCCGCATTTCAGTTGTGGCTTTGTCGTGCGGAGCATCAAAACATGGGAACCAGTAACGGGATTCTTCCGCTTCTCCGTGCGTCCAAACTTGCACGGCTTTTTTTGGATAAAATTTGTCCGGACCAATAAAATGAACGCCCGCAATGGGGTTGGTCACCTGATATTCTATGGTGACTGTGATCGTTTCATTCTCATTCATTAATTTTGGCAGGGTCACAGTCAGTTTATCTTCTTTATAGGAAAATTTAAGTTTTTGTCCGCTAACATTCAAAACTGAAAATATTTTCATTCTGACAGCGTCAAATTCAATTTCTTTTACACCATCATTGAGAGCTTTTAGGGTACTGCTACATTGGCCGCGAAGGGTTTTTTTAGGAATATCTAAACTGAGATCTAAAAAGATATGTTGCGCATCAAAGTTTTGATCCGGGGCATAGGAGGGTTTACTTCCGGGCCTGGCAAACTTTCTTGTTTGATTTAAAAAAAAGGAACAATCTAAATTATTTTCCAACATCCATTGTTTTGTCATTTTTGAGAACACATTATATCATTATATGGAGCTTTTTGAATTCTTTAAAATTTTTGGAACTGTGAGATTAGGATAAAGTTGACGATCTTGCAATGAAAGAATAATGCAAACTACTGGTTGAAATGGTAAAATTAACACAGAATTTTATGTCTGGAACAAAAATTATTAGCGGGGACTGGAAGGGTTTGGAAATTCGTCCAATGCCTAAAAATATTTTGGTGCGCCCCATCTTAGCCAGAATAAAAAAATCCCTTTTTGATATTTTAACAAATCATATTCAAGGCTGCCGTTTCCTAGACCTGTTTGCAGGCAGCGGTTCTGTAGGGATTGAAGCGCTTTCCAGGGGCGCGGCAAGAGTGGTTTTTGTAGAGTCTCATTTTCAGTGCCGAGAGAGGATTCAACAGACCCTAGAAACGTACTCTAAAAAAATTGTTCTTTCCACTAGTCAAAAAGATTGGGTCATTTATGCAAGAGACATCCGAAACGGCTTAAATTGGCTGAATGAAGATTTTGACCTTATTTTTTCCGGAGCTCCTTATAAGGATGAGGAGAAAAAACCAATTTATTTTGTGCAGGAACTCTTAAAAATGATACTTCAGGCTAAAATTTTAAAAAAACAGGGCACCTTTGTTGCCCAACACCATGCTAAAGAGAGGTTTGAGGCGCCTGAAGAATGGAATTTTTTCAGAGCTGAAAAGTATGGAGACTCCACTCTTTCCTTTTTTAAACTAAAATGATTTTTGAGCGGATTAAAAATTTAGTAAAAACTATTTTTATTAAAGGACCTCTTTTAGAACTTTCTTATTCTAAAATTTCCGCTTATCTTTTTTGCCCTTTTAAATATAAATTGATTTATGTTTATAAACAAAAAGTTCCTCCTAACCCTTATATTTCTTTAGGTCTTTCCATTCATAGGGCTTTAGAAGAGTATCATAAAAACAAGGGTTCTCAATTGCAAGAATTAATTGAAACGTATGACCATGAGTGGGTGAACGAAGGTTTTCAAAACCCGCAGCAAACTTTTCAATTTTATGAAAAGGGAAAAAGAATGTTGACTGAATATTTTGAATTCTCTTTGCAAAGAAAAGCGGAAATTGTTGCGGTGGAAAAGGAGTTTCAGTATAGAGTGGGTCCTTATATCCTGCGGGGAATCATAGACCGCATTGACCGTTTGCCAGACGGCGCTTATGAAATTATTGATTATAAAACTCACGCTGAACTTTGGGATCAGTCCAGGATTGATTCAGACCTTCAGCTAACGCTTTATTCTCTTGGGGCAAAAAACGCTTTAAACATTGAGCCTGTTACTTTTAGTTATTTTTTTCTTGCTCACAATAAGCTCATGCCAACTCAAAGAACAAAAGCTCAAAGGCAAGAGGCTTTAAAACAACTTAAAAATGTCTCCATTAAAATTAAAAAGCAGGAGTTTTCTCCAAACACAGCCCAATGCCATAAATGTGATTTTAAACAATCTTGCAAATATTCTACAGCAAAGGCGATTGCTTCAAATGCAAAATAGTAAGTTACGGATAGTTTATGCCAATCCATTGGTCAGCAATATTTTTTAGGAGCAAAGGTGGTTTTTGAATGCAAAATAAACGATTGAAAATAAGCGTGATCAAGGTAGGCGGCAGCCTTTTAGAAGAACAACAGTTTTTGCCTTGGTTAAAAGAGCTTTCTCATTTTTTAAAATCCGAAACCTCAGTGCTGGTGCATGGCGGAGGAAAAGAGATTACTGCTTTAAGCGCTCGTTTAGGGATCAAAAGCCATTTTATCCATGGCAGAAGGGTGACGGATCCTAAAATGATGGAAGTAGTGGAGATGGTTTTATCCGGTAAAGTGAATCCTTATATTGTCTCACAGCTTAATCTTTTAGGGGTTAGAGCTTTGGGTTTAAGCGGAAGAGATAGGGAAATGGTTCAAGCTAAAGCAATTCCTGCTTTAGGACAGGTGGGAAAACCAAATAAAATAAAATCTGAACTAATTCGCTCTTTTCTTTTGCAGGGATTGACTCCTGTTTTTTCCTCTGTAGCTCAAGACTCTTTGGGAAAGGCTTTGAATGTCAATGCGGATGAAATGGCTGCGAGCATTGCTCAAGGACTTGCTGCGGATCGTCTTGTGCTTTTTACAGATGTCCCTGGTATTTTGGATTCCAAAGGAAAAACCATTTCTTTGATTACACTAGATGAAGGGAAAAAACTGATTAAAGAAAAAATAATTACAGGAGGAATGATCCCAAAATGCGAATCCGCTTTTGAGGCATTAAAAAAAGGAGTAAAACAGATTTGGATATTAGAAGGCAGACTTCCTTTAAAAAAATCTAAAGGAACTTTAATTGTAAAAAAATTCTCAAACCATTTTAAACAACCTTTCTTAGAAATCAAATAGCCTATGTGCGGTTTTAGCGGAATTTTTCATTGGGATGGGAAAAGAGTAGATAGAGAGTTGCTTAAAAAAATGAATCAGACTCTGATCCATCGCGGTCCGGATGACGAGGGCGCTTATTTTTCTAGCATCAAAAACCCGGAAGCACAAGTACAGGTAGGTTTAGGCTTTAGACGTCTGGCGATTATTGATTTAAGCAGCGGACATCAGCCCATGAGCACTGCTGAACAAAACAACTGGATTGTTTTTAATGGTGAAATTTACAATTTTTTGGAGCTGCGAGAAAGTTTAGAAAATAGAGGGTGTAAATTTTTAACCCGTTCAGATACGGAAGTTATTTTGCATCTGTATGAATTGTACGGATCCCAATGCGTGCGCTATTTAAGAGGAATGTTCGCTTTTGCCATTTGGGACTCTAAAAATAAAAAGATTTTTATAGCGCGAGACCGCATTGGCAAAAAACCTCTTTTTTATGCTAAGAGGGAAAAGTCTCTTTTTTTTGCTTCTGAATTAAAGGCGCTTTTAGAAGTTCCAGAAGTGTCAAAAAATATCAATAGGGAATCCATCCCTCTTTATTTTGCTTATCAATTTATTCCCACACCGCATACCATATTTAAAGATGTTGAGCGTATTCCTCCAGGCCATACTCTCACCTGTAATGAAAAAGGGGAGATTAAGATAGAAAGGTACTGGCAGGTATCGCAAGCGCCTAAAAAAGCTAAAAAAGTTTCTGATCTATGCGAAGAGCTAAAAGTTCACTTAAGAGAAGCTACAAAAATTCGGCTGATTTCAGATGTGCCTTTAGGCGCTTTTCTTTCAGGCGGGATAGATTCTAGCGCTGTGGTGGGCATGATGGCAGAAGAAATGGGTGAGCCTGTTAAAACCTTCTCCATAGGGTTTGACGAATCTGATTTTTCCGAACTTAAATTCGCCCGGCTTGTAGCAGACCATTTTAAGACAGATCATCATGAGTTTGTGGTCAAACCTCAAACTGTGGAGCTCTTGCCAAAGTTAGCTTGGCATTATGATCAGCCTTTTGCGGATCCTTCTGCCCTGCCTTCTTACATGGTGGCTAAGGAAACAAGAAAACATGTGACTGTGGCTTTAAATGGAGATGGGGGGGATGAAAATTTTGGAGGTTATTTGCGATATCAGGTGGATAGAATCTTTCATTTGCTTAGCGTAGTTCCCAGCCCAGTGCGTTCTAAAATCCAGACCCTCATTCAAGGGATGCCAAACATTTTTTTAAACAATCATTTATTAAGAAGACTTTTTCGCGCAAGCCGGGTCTTAGAGTTCACCCCACATGAATTTAATTTCAAAATTTTTTGTTATTTTGATCAGGAAGGTTTAGAGGAACTTTTTGAACCCTCCCTGCTTGCGGAGTTAAAGAATAAAAATGTTTATGAATATTTTGATTCTCTTTATAAAACTTCAGATTCAGAAGAATTTTTAGACCAAGTCCTTTTTTGCGATCTGAACGGTTATTTGCCGGATTGTCTTTTAGTAAAAATGGACATCGCTTCCATGGCTAATTCTTTGGAAGCCAGATCCCCATTCCTAGATCACAAATTAATAGAATTCGCAGCTAAAATTCCTTCAAAATATAAGGTAAAATTTAACGGGTGCAAATGGATTTTAAAAAAAGCTTTAAAAGGTTTTCTTCCAGACCCAATTTTAGAAAGAAAAAAAATGGGTTTTGGCCTGCCTTTAAAGCATTGGTTTAAAGGTCCTCTAGTCCCATTTTTAAAAGAGACTCTGCTTTCAGACAAGGCGCGAAAGCGCGGCTATTTTAGAATGAGTGTGGTTGAACGGTTTATTAATGAGCACCAAAATGGCCAGAAGGATCACAGCTATCGGCTCTGGGCATTGCTCTGGTTTGAATTGTGGCATACTGTTTATATGGACAAAACCTAAAAATTTAATTAAATCTAAAAGAACAGATTATTTAAGGTTTAAAAGAGCGTTAAAGATTTAGAATTATGAAAGTTTCCATAAGACCCATTAAAATTATTAAAAATTATGCTCCCCATGCAGAAGGTTCCTGCCTTTTTAGCATGGGAAATACTCAAGTGCTGTGCGTGGCGAGCGTTGAGACAAAAAGGCCGCCTCATGCAGAGCAGCAAAATATTGGATGGGTCACTGCTGAATATTCCATGCTTCCCAGAGCCGGAGATAAGCGCACCCCCAGATCCCGCGCATCTTCTGGAGGCAGGTCTCAAGAAATCTCTCGCTTAATTGGACGCGCTCTGCGAGGGGTAGTGGATTTAGAAAAATTAGGAGAAAGAGCGATTATTATAGATTGCGATGTGATCCGCGCCGATGGAGGCACGCGCACCGCTTCTATTAATGGCGGGATGATTGCGCTTGCTTTTGCCTTAAAGAAACTTTATAAAGAGGGCGCTTTTTCTAGCTGGCCTTTAAAAGATTTAATTGGAGCGATCAGCGTTGGGGTTGTGAATGGCAAGCCAATGTTAGATTTAGATTATATTCAAGACAGCCAGGCTGAAAGCGATTGCAATTTTGTGATGACCAGCAAAGGAAAATTCGTGGAAGTTCAAGGCACAGCAGAGAAAAATCCTTTTAGTGAAAAAGAATTAAATCAACTGATTCAACTGGCAAAAGCTGGGATTAGGCAGGTGATAGAGAAACAAAAAAATGCGATTGGGAAATTGTTTTAAATTTTTCTTCTTTTCTTTCATCTTATCTTTTAACAGCTGTTCTTTTAAAAGAGTGGCTCTAAATTCTATGGCCCAGCTTTTGGATAAAGGCTCTAAAACTTTTTATGAAGAGCCAGATCCATTGCTTGCAGAAGAGACGATTGGCAGCCAACTAAAATTTTTAGAAGTTTTGCTTAAAAATGATCCGGATCATCTTTCTTTGATCGTGCAGGCTGTTCAAGGCTTTGGCGCTTATGCTTTTCTTTTTGTAGAAGAGAAATCTCCAGAGCGCGCAATCGGCTTTTATGATCGCGGACTAAAAATTGGTTTAAGAGCTTTAGAAAATAAGTGTGGTGAGCTTTTGCTTAGCCAGACCGATCAGACACATTTTAAAAAAAGTTTACAGAAATTAAAGAAAAAGGATGTGCCGCTTCTTTTTTGGACCTCTTACTCCTGGGCAGGTTTTGTGAATTTAAGTTTGGGCAGTTCAGAAGCGCTTTCCCATCTTCCAAAGATTGTAAGCATGATGGAAAGAGTGAACGAGCTAGATCCAAATTATTTTTATGGCGGAGCAGATCTATTTTTTGGCGTGTATTATGCGTCCAGACCCTCTCTTTTAGGAGGAAATTTAGAGCAGTCAAAATTTTATTTTAATCGAGCGCTCTATGCTTCCAATCACCATTTTTTAATGACGTCCCTCCTCTATGCTCAAACTTATGCTGTGGCTAAACAGGACAGAGAGCTTTATAAAAATTTATTGGAAGAGATCATCCATTTTCCTTTAGAACGTTTTCCGGAACAAATTCTTTCAAACACAATAGCCAAAGAGCGAGCTGAAAAGTTATTAGAAAATATAGATGAACATTTTTAAAAAACTATTTTTCTTGATTTTTTTCCTGAATTTTGGAACTTCCTTTTTATTTTCCGAAGAAGGCACAATAAAATTTGCCACGCTTGCGCCTGAGGGGAGCACCTGGCTGAAAGTTTTGCGCGCTTGGAATAAAGAAATAATGGAAAAAAGCAATGGTCAGTTAAAATTTAAAATTTATTCAGGAGGAGTCTCTGGGGATGAAAAGGATGTGGTCAGAAAAATACGGTTGGGTCAGCTTCAGGCAGGCGGTTTTACTGGAGTGGGGCTTGGAGAAATTGCGCCAGAGGTAAGAATTTTAGATACTCCTTTTCTTTTTAGAGATTCAAATGAGATAGATTATATTTATGGAAAATTTGAAAAGGAATGGGTCAATGCTTTTGAAAAAAAAGGATATATTTTCCTTGGCTGGGCAGAGGTTGGTTTTGTCCATTTTTTTGTCTCTAAACCCATACAGGGTCTCAATGATCTGAAAAAACTTAAAATCTGGATGTGGGAGGGGGACCCGATTGCAGAAATTACTTTTAAGACCATGGGGATTAGCCCCATTCCTTTATCCATAGCGGATGTAATGACCTCTTTACAAACAGGTTTAATTGAAGGGGTTTATTGTTCTCCTATGGCCGCAATTGCTTTGCAATGGTTTACGCGCACAAAATATATGGTTGAAACTCCTTTAGCCAATGCTTCTGGAGCGGTGCTTATTTCAAAGAGTTCTTTTGATCGTTTAAAGCCTGAACTAAAGCAGCTTTTATTGGAATCAGGTAAAAAGCATTTAAAGCAGCTAACTAATTTAAGTCGTTTAGAAAATAGAGATTCAATAGCGACGTTGAAAAAAAATGGGATTCAACTGATCCTCTCTTCCTCTGAAAAAGAGATTGAATCCAATCAAAAGATGGGCGAGGATGCCAGAAAAAAACTTGCCGGTAAGTTGTATGAAGTTTCTCTTTTAGAAAAAATCGAAAAAGCATTGGAAGAATATCGTTTATCCCTTCATTGAAATTCCTAACAAGCGTAAAAAATTTATTTTTAACTTTAGAAAAATTTTGCATAGTGGTGATCCTCATCGCTATGGTTCTCCTCTCTTTTACTCAAGTAATTTTGCGCCATTTTTTTTCTATTGGGATCATTTGGGGAGATGTTTTTTTGCGCCATTTGGTTTTATGGGTGGGTTTTTTGGGAGCCAGCATAGCTACAGAGGAAAAAAAACATTTTAGCATTGATTTTTTAAAAGGGAAATTGCCAAAAAATTTTAAGAAAAGCTTAACCATCCTGATTGATTTTTTCGCAATCCTCACCCTTTTTTATTTGTTTGGCTCAGCTTTAAAATTTTTTAAAGATGATGTCCAATTTCGTTCCATTCTTTTTTCCGTAGGGACTGTTCAAGTGCCTAGTTTCTGGATAGATGTCATTATTCCTTTAGGTTTTTTCCTTTTACTGCTTCATTTTTTCTTTGGACTTTTAGAGCATCTTCATCAGATTTTTCAAGGCCAGGATTTTTAAATGATCTCTCTTATTTTTGTTTTAGCAGCGCTCATTTTTTTAGGCTGTCCTGTTTTTTTAGTGATTGGAGCTTTGGCTCTCATTGCCTTTCGATCTGTGGGGCTAGATTCTTCTTTAATCATGGTGGAACTCTATCGTTTAGCCACTTTGCCTGCTTTAATCGCAATTCCTCTTTTCACTTTTTCCGGGTACCTCTTAGCCAAGAGCAAAGCTCCGCAAAGATTGTTGAACCTTGCCAATGCTTTTTTTGGTTGGATCCCAGGCGGGGTAGCGATCGTCACCTTAGTTTCCTGCGCGCTTTTTACAGCTTTTACAGGCGCTTCCGGAGTCACGATTATTGCTTTAGGCGGACTGCTTTACCCCATGCTGATTAAAGAAGAATATTCAGAAAAATTTGTATTGGGTCTTTTAACCACCACTGGCAGTTTAGGTCTTTTATTTCCGCCCAGCCTTCCTATTATTCTTTATGGTTTAATCGCAAAGGTAAGCATTGACAAACTTTTTTTAGCTAGCTTAGTTCCCGGCATTTTTTTAATCGTAGTCTTATCTTTTTACGGATTTTTGCAAGGAACTAAAAATTTTAAAAAACCACAACCTTTTTCTTACAAACGACTTTTAGGAGCTGTAAAAGAAGCTGGTTGGGAAATCCCTCTCCCTTTTTTGATCATTGGGGGAATTTACGGCGGAATCTTCACAGCTACAGAAGCCTCCAGCGTTATGGCTTTTTATGTGGTGGTTGCGGAAGTTTTTATTTATAAGGACATATCTTTGAAAGATTTCCCAACAATTATAGTTGAAAGCATGGTTTTAGTGGGAGCTATTATGGTGGTGATGGGACTTAGCCTAGGGTTAACCAATTATCTGATTGATGAACAAATCCCCATGCGGATGTTTGAGTGGATTCATAGATTTATTGAAAGCAAAACAATTTTTCTTATTTTCTTAAATATTTTTCTTTTAATCATGAACATGATTGAGATGTTTTCCGCAATTATTATTGTGGTTCCTTTGATTGTTCCTGTGGCGATCCAGTATGGGATTGACCCAATTCATTTAGGCGTTATTTTTTTATTAAATTTGGAAATTGGATACATGACAGCTCCTTTTGGTCTTAATCTATTTTTGTCTTCTTTAAGGTTTGGCAAGCCAGTGACGCAAATTTATCGAGCCACACTGCCTTTCTGGCTTATTTTAATGGTTGTTCTGGTCTGTATTACCTATATTCCCGGCATTAGTTTATTTTTTGTTAAATAGTTTTTTATGAAAAAAATTGTAATTACTGGCGCTACAGGCTTTGTGGGATACCATGTGGCAAAAAAATGTGTTGAAAAAAAAATAGGGGAAATCTTTTGTCTTTGCCGAAACACGGGCCAGAAACGTTTTTTACAAAAGCTTCCTTTAAAACTTGTGGAGGGAGACTTAAAAAGCAAGAGCTCTTTGGAAAAAGTTTTAGATGGGTGTGAAATTCTTTTTCATGTGGCTGCGGATTATCGCCTCTGGGCAAGAAATGGCAATGAAATCATTGAAGCAAATGTTCAGGGCACAGAGAATATTTTAGAGGTTGCTGAAAAAGTTGGGGTAAAAAAAATTGTCTATACATCGAGCGTTGCAGCTGTGGGCAGGCCTGAAAATGTTTTAAGAGAGGATTGGCAGAAGTTAGATGAGATTAATAGAAAGGCATGGGAAAAGAAAGTTTCTGGGAATGAGACCATGGATCCAACTGAGCATCAGCTCATTGGTCCATACAAAAAGTCAAAATATTTAGCTGAACTTGTGGCAAGAAAATTTGCGCAAAAAGGAGCGCCAATAGTGATTGTGAATCCATCCACTCCTATTGGATCGCACGACATTAAACCAACCCCCACTGGTAAATTAATTTTAGATTTTTTAAATCGGCAAATGCCTGCTTATTTGGAGACAGGCCTTAATTTAGTGGATGTTCAAGATGTGGCTGAAGGACATCTTTTAGCAAGTGAAAAAGGCAAAATTGGAGAGCGCTATATTTTAGGGAATAAGAATCTAATGTTAAAAGAGATTTTTCAGATTTTAGAAGAGATCACTGGGATTCCTGCGCCTAAATTGCGGATTCCTTATTGGATCGCTTATAGCGCGGGATTCCTTACAACTACTTTTGCTCAAATCACTGGAGTGCCTCCTAAAGTGCCTTTGGATGGAGTAAAAATGGCTCGTGAGATTATGTTTTATAACCCTTCCAAAGCTGTGCAAGAATTAGGAATGGCTCAAAATGATATTAAAAAATCTTTAGAAGAATCTGTAAAGTTTTTTAAGGATTATGGCTATGTGAAATGAATCTTGGCATTTTAAGCGCTACCTTCTGGGAAGTCAAAAAGTTTATTTTTAAGATGGGATTAAAAAAAGATGGACAGAATAGTTATTTTTTAAAACAGGGAGAAGATTTACTTATTCTAAAGATTAGCGGCATAGGTTTAAAAAACGCTCAAAAAACAATGAAAGAACTTCTTTCTGATGCGCCAGAGATAGTTTTTTCTACTGGATTTGCCGGCAGTTTAAAAAAGGAAATTAAGGCAGGGGATTTAGTTCTGGATATTGAAAAGAGCGATCCACAATCTGTTTCAGCGATCATTCAGAGCGCTGGGGATTTAAAGATTCCAATTCATTTGGGAAAATTTTTAAGCCATCCTGAACTTTTGTTAGATAAAGAAAAAAAAATTAAGGTTGGAGAAACAACAAATGCGCTTGCAATAGAGATGGAAAGCAATGCGATTTTTCAAGTTTGCCATGAGAAAAAAATTGCTTTTTGTTCTTTAAGAGCGATTAGTGATGAGCTGGATCAGGATTTACCATCTTTTATCACATCCCTGAATTCAAATGGTAAAATAGGGTGGGGCTTCTGGAAAGCTTTTTTAACTTCTCCAAAAGAATGGGGTAAGTTTTTTAATTTAATTTGTTCCGCAAGAAAAGCTGAAGATCATTTGTCTCAAGCGCTGATTTTTTCAATCAGTCAAATCAGGAGAAAAAAAGTATGAACCTAATGAATTGGCAAGTTATGAAATTTAAACCTCATTCCATTTGTATTTATATGGTTGTTTTGGTTTTATTTTTAACTTTTTCTGGTTGTTTTTCAAGAAAAGGGATAAAGAAAGTAAAAGTTGAAAAAATTGTGCCGCGGATGATTGTTTTGCCTTTTGATTGCGCTGAGCTTACAGTTGAGGAGAAGATGACCAAAGGCTTTATAGAGAACATTCATGAGAAAGTAATTGTGTTGGATTCTGAAAAACTTCAATTTTACCTAACAACCCGTTCTGTGCACATGGATGAGATTGACCTTTCAAGTTCTTCAATCACCAAATCTTTTAATAGAGTTTTGCGTAATGAGGCTGTGCTGAAAAGATTTTTTGAACAGTCCCAAATTCAATATCTTGTTATGGGGAAAGCTAAAGAAAAATTGTTAGGGGAACTGGAGATTGGCAATTTAATTACAGCGGAAACCGCTCAAATGAAATTGATTGGATTCCAAAGAGGCGAGGTTCTTTTGGAAGAGTCTTTTAAACAAGGGCTTTTGGAAGTTGTGGCTCCTGAGAGGATTGGATCTAAATTTGCGGCTAAGGTGAACAAAAAACTTAAAAAAATTTGGAAAGAGGAACGGCGCAAAGAAAAACAACTAAAAAAAGAGAGAAGGAGACAATTAAATGAAAAAAATAATTGACTGGCCAACAACTTTGTTTTTAATTATTTCACACTTTATTGGGATCGTTGGAACTGGAATCTATGTTTACTTCAATGGCGTCCATCCCATAGAAATTTTCAACTTTGTTTTATTTTATGCGCTGACAGGCATCAGTATTACCGCAGGGTATCATCGCTATTTTGCTCATCGGAGTTATGAATGCCACTTTCTTTTGCGTTTGTTTTATTTGATTTTTGGCGCGTGCGCTTATGAAAACTCTGTGTTACGGTGGGCTTGCGACCATCGAATGCACCACAAACATGTAGATACTGATTTAGATCCTTATAATATTAAAAAAGGCGGATGGTACGCTCATATCGGCTGGATTTTTTTCAATAGATCAGAGCAGCGCAATTTAGAACATGTGAAAGATCTAGAAAAAGATCCGCTCGTTTTATGGCAAGGGAAATATTATCTATTGATCGCAATCATGGTTGGTTCAGTATTGCCATTTTTGATTGGATTAAGTGTAGGCAGACCTTGGGGAGGCATTTTGTGGGGTGGATTTTTTCGAGTTATGTTTGTCCATCATACGACTTTTTTTATCAATTCCCTTGCGCACATGATCGGTCGTCAAACCTACACGGATCAGGATTCATCCAGAGATAGTTGGTGGCTCGCATTTCTAACCTATGGGGAAGGATACCACAATTATCACCATAAATTTCAGGCAGACTATCGCAATGGGGTGCATTGGTATCAGTGGGATCCAAGCAAATGGATGATTGCTCTTGGCTCTTGGTTTAATTTGACGAACCGCCTTAATCGGACTCCATCCCAAAAAATACTTAGCGCTAAATTGGAGATGGAGATGCTTTGTCTTTGCAAAAAGGTTCATTGGGTTCCCAGTGAGTTATGGGAAAGAATACAAAGTCATTTAGAAATTGTTCGTCATGAATTGGAATCAGCTCATGCGCGTTGGTTAGAGCTTAAGTCAAGGTATGAAAAAGCTAAAAGATCAAGAATGATTCAGTCCGGAAGAGTTCTTTTACGTTGGAAGCATAGATTGAAAATTCAGGAGAGAAAATTTGAAGTTGCAAAAGAAAGGTGGAAGAACGTACTTTTAGTCTGCGGCCATGGGAGACTTGAAGGGATTCGATCCCTAGAAATATAAATGGCATGGGCTAAAAGCATAGACCCCGGATTTTGCAATAGGACGTTGGATCCGACACGCAAGATTGCAAAATACGGGTAAAATACGAATTGGAAAATGCGAGTGGGAAGTAAAGTAATTGCTAATGACTCAATAAAAATTTATAAGAAAATAAAAAATAAAAAAAATGGAAATAATAAAATGAAAAATGATAAAAAAACGGAAATATTTGATAAAAAGGAGGAAAATAAAGAAGAAGTTTCATACATGAGTAAAACGATTTATAAAAATTATGAAAAAGGAATGAAAGAAAGAAATAAGAAAAGAATAAAGAAAGGGCTCAAAGCCATTCCTTTGCGCACCTTTGAAGACTGGTCTAATGTATAACAAAAAAAGATGTTTCGGCAATAAGAGAATGATTCAAATGATGGGCAAGGTTGGATTGTTTCTATTTCTTTTGGAATTTAATCTTGGCTTAATCCATGCTAAAGATGTTAAAGCAGAAGATAAATTCATGGTCCAAAATGGCAGCACAGTCACGATCCACTATACTTTAACAGTAGATCATAAAGTAGTGGACAGCTCCATTGGCAAAAAACCATTGATCTATGTTCAAGGGATGGGTCAGATCATTCCCGGAATGGAAGAACAGTTAAAAGATTTAAAACAGGGGGATAAAAAACACATTATAATTCCTGCTGATAAAGGATATGGGCCCATTAATTCTGAAGCTTTTCAAAATGTTCCTAGAAAATCTTTCAAGAATTCCAAATTTTTAAAAGTCGGCGGGATCGTTACCGGACAGTACAAAGGCAATCCAGTGCAAGCAACGATTATTGCGATTGATAAGAAGAATGTGATATTAGATTTAAACCATCCTTTAGCAGGCAAGACATTGGAGTTTGATATTGAAGTGATGGAAATCAAGCATGAAAATTAGGGGAGCATGGGGTAGGTGAGGTGGAGAAAGAAATACCCCGCTTGATAATAATATCATCAATTGGGGTATTTCTTAATTCGTATTCTTATTTAGAAGTATATTCGGTTTTTTGTTTGGCTTGTAAAAGAGCTTGCGCTGCTGCAAGCCGGGCAATGGGAATTCTGTAAGGGGAACAAGAAACATAGTTTAAGCCGGTACGGTAACAGAACTTTACGCTTTCTGGATCTCCGCCATGTTCTCCGCAGATTCCAAGTTTAAGATCTTTTTTAGTTTTTCTTCCCTCAATGGCCGCGTATTGAATAAGCCGTCCAATCCCTTCTTGATCCAGAGTTTGGAAAGGATCTTCTTTTAATATTTTTTCTGCAAGATAGGTTGGAATAAATTTGCCCGCATCATCTCTAGAAAAACCAAATCCCATTTGGGTAAGATCATTGGTTCCAAAAGAGAAAAATTCAGCTTCTTCGGCAATGGATCCAGCTACCATAGCTGCTCTTGGCACCTCGATCATGGTTCCTATCAGATAATTAACTTTTACCCCATAGCTTTTCATGGTTTCTTTTGCCACTTGGATAGCTAATTCTTTTTGGTGTTTCAATTCATTTTTATGACCAACTAAAGGGATCATAATTTCTGGCACCACGCGAATTTTTTCTTTAGCCAGTTCACAGGCAGCGGAAATGATCGCTTTAACCTGCATTTCTGTTATTTCCGGATAGGTAATGCCTAAACGGCAGCCTCTGTGTCCTAACATGGGATTAAATTCATGCAGCTCTTTAGATTTAGCCCAGATCGTTTCCGTAGGAACTCCAATTTTTTGGGAAAGAGCTTGCGCATCAGTTTCTGTCTTAGGCAAGAATTCATGCAAAGGGGGATCTAAAGTTCTAATGGTTACAGGGAAACCTCTCATCTCTCTAAATAAACCTTTAAAATCCTCCTTTTGGAAGGGAAGTAGAGCATCCAGCGCCTTTTTCCTGTCCACTATATTATTCGCTAAAATCATTTGCTGCATGTAAGGGAGCCGTTCTTCAGCAAAAAACATATGTTCTGTGCGGCAAAGCCCAATGCCTTCAGCGCCTAACCAGCGGGCAGCTTTAGCGTCTCTGGGAATATCCGCATTCGCTCTTACCTTTAAGGTTCTGATCTGGTCTGCCCATTTCATGAATTCTTTAAAGATTTGGAAAAGTTCAGACTCTTTGGGATTCATCTCTCCATTTAAAACTCGCACCACTTCTGAAGGGAGTGTGGGAATTAGCCCGATAAATACTTCGCCAGTAAAACCATCAATGGATATAGATTCCCCTTCTTTTACACTATGGCCGTCCACAGATAAGATTGCGGAATGTTCGTCTATTTTAAGATCGCTGCAGCCAACAATGCAGGGTTTTCCCATGCCGCGGGCAACCACTGCGGCGTGGCTGGTTCTTCCGCCAATCGCAGTTAGAATGCCAACGCTCGCGTTCATGCCTTCAATATCATCTGGATTCGTTTCAGGACGCACTAAAACAACAGGACCTTGTTTAGCTAAATCCACTGCTTTAGCCGCTGTAAAAGCAATTCTTCCACTGGCAGCTCCTGGCCCGGCATTAATTCCTTTAGCCACTTTTACTGCATTGACCTTTTCTTTTTCATCAAATACAGGAGCTAAAAGCTGAGATAGCTGGTCTGGTTCAACTCTAAGAATAGCTTCAGCTTTAGAAATAACTTTTTCATGCACCATGTCAACTGCAATTTTAACTGCTGCCATGCCTGTGCGTTTGCCGGTTCTGGTTTGCAGCATGTACAGTTTCTCTCGTTCAATGGTGAATTCAAAATCTTGCACATCTCTGTAATGCCTTTCTAATTTAGAGGTAATTTTTTTAAGCTCGTCATAACATTTTGGAATTTCGTTTTGCAGTTCCCGTATGGGGTTTGGAGTGCGTACACCTGCCACCACATCTTCTCCTTGAGCATTGGTCAGGTATTCGCCAAAAAATTCTTTTTTTCCTGAACTTGGATTGCGGGTAAACCCTACCCCAGTGGCTGAGCTCGTTCCCATATTTCCAAAAACCATGGTTTGCACATTGACTGCGGTCCCAAGATCATCGGAAATTTTGTTTAGCCTGCGGTAAGAGATGGCGCGTTCATTATTCCAGGATTTAAAAACCGCGTCCCTAGCCGAGACTAGCTGTTTCCATGGATCTTGAGGAAAATCCTCTTTTGTCTCTTCCTTATATTTTTCTTTATATCTGGAGACTAAATCTTTTAGATCTTCCGCATCTAATTGAGTATCTGCAGTAACTCCCTTTTCCTGTTTTTTTTGTGAGATCGTCTGTTCGAATTTGCTTTTTTCTATGCCCATGACCACGTTGCCAAACATCTGAATAAATCTTCTATAGGAATCCCAGACGAAACGGGGATTGTTGGTCAATGTTATGAGCCCATCAATCACAGCATCATTGATTCCAAGATTAAGAATGGTATCCATCATGCCTGGCATGGAAAATTTTGCTCCGCTTCTGACAGAAACAAGCAGGGGATTTTTTTGATCCCCAAATTTTTTGCCAGAAACTTTTTCTAACTTTTGCATTGCGGTTTTAAACTGGGGGTTAAGTTCAGGAGGAACTCTTCTGCCATGAGCATAGTAATAACGGCAGGTGTCTGTAGTGATTGTAAATCCCGGCGGCACAGGCACGCCGGATTTAGACATTTCCGCAAGGCCAGCGCCTTTGCCGCCTAGAAGATCTTTCATTTTTCCATTCCCGTCTGCTTTGCCTGCTCCAAAAAAATAGACATATTTTTTTGCCATCTTTTTATTTCTCCTCTTAAAAAATGATTGCTTAATCTGATTAGCTCGAATAATTCTACTGCGGTATTAATGATTCGAGTTCATTTAATTTTTTTATTTATTTTTATAATAAAAATTATAATTTTTAGATAATAACACATCTAAATTTTTAAATCAATAAATTAGATTGGGGGCTTATTACTCTTCTGTTTCCATTTCCAACAATTGTTTTTTGGAATGGTCCACAGAACAAAATTCTTTGGGTTCCGTGCCTGTTTTAAAAGCTTCTAGGGCAACTTTTGGGCAGCTTGGGATTGCAAGAGCTCCGGTTAAGCGGTCAATTTTTACAAAGGTAATGCCGTCAGGAACTGGGAAGTCTTTTGAGGGAATCATTTTTAAAGCCTCCCGCATAATTTCAGTCCACCAGGGAACTACAATTCCGCTTGCAGACAATTTTTTGCCTAAGGGAGCAAAATCATCATAACCCATCCATGCGCCGCAAACAATTTCCGGAGTAAAACCAATAAACCACAAATCTCTCTGGTCCTGGCTGGTCCCTGTTTTACCCGCCACTTGCGCATCTAAACTTTTTGCGCCTTTGCCGGTTCCTTCAGTGACCACGCTTCTTAAAAGGCTGGTCATCAGGTAATTTATTTGCGGAGAAATCACCTCTTTTTCAATGGGAAAATTTTCTTCCAGCACTTGGCCTTGAAAATCCGTGATTTTAGTAATGGCGTAAGGCTCTCTATAAATCCCCTCTCCTGCAAATGCGCCAAAAGCGCTTACTAATTCTAAGAGATTAACCACAGAGGTTCCTAAGGAAAGAGAAAGCACTGGATCTAAATGGCTGCTGATGCCTAATTTTTTGCACCTTTCAATCACCTTTTGCGGTCTGATTTGGTAAATTAAACGTATGGAAATTAGGTTTCTGGAAAAAGCTAATGCTCGTCTTAAAGTAAGCGCGCCAAAATATTTATTATCATAGTTGTTAGGGACCCAAACCTGATTTTCTTTCAGGGTAGAGGTCGCTTTTTGGATTAAAAAAGGAGTGGTAGCGCCTTCAATCAACCTCCAGTCTTGTCCATCATTTTGAAAAGCGATGGGTAAATCTTCCTGAATGGTCGCAGGGGTATAGCCTTCTTCTAAAGCAGTCAACCAAACAAATGGCTTAAAGGTAGAACCTGGCTGCCTTTTTGATTGTGTGGCTCTATTAAATTGGGATTCGGAAAAATTGCGGCCTCCAATTAAAGCCCGGATTCCGCCAGTTTTAGGATCAATCAGTAACAAAGAACCTTGAATTTTTGTAACGGTAGTAGAAGGTTTTACCGCAAATTTAAGTTCTTTACTTTTTTCTTTTGCGCGTAAGAGTTCAGCTGAAGGACCATATTCTTTGTCAAATTGTTCCATGGCTCCAGTAAAGATTTTTTCCGCGCTATTTTGTAAATCTAAATCTAAAGTGGTCTGGATCGTAAGACCTCCCCGATATAAAAGTTCATTCCCATATTTAGGCTCTAAATTTTGCCTTAAATATTCCACAAAATAGGGCGCGGTTGTGGGCAGGGAGAAGCGTTTTATTTGTAAGGAAGATTTTTTGGCAAGTTTTGCTTCCTCAGGGGAGATGAATTTTAGTTCTTGCATGCGGGCAAGAACAATGGACTGACGGCCTTGAGCGCGGTCTAGGTGAAGGATGGGGGAATAGTATTGGGGCAGTCTGGGAAGCCCGGCTAACAGGCTAGATTCAGAAAGCGTTAGATCCTGCACTTTTTTTGCAAAGAAGATTTTTGCCGCGGCAGATACCCCATAGGCGCCATGTCCGAAATAGACCTGGTTTAGATAAATTTGCAGAATTTCTTCTTTGCTAAACTCCCGTTCAATCTGCAAAGCAAGTAAAAGTTCCTTTATCTTTCTTGTGAGAGTTTTTTCTTGCGTGAGGAATATCAATTTAGAAAGCTGTTGGGTAATAGTGGATCCGCCTTGGGCTGCCCTGCCAGAAAGAAAATTTTTAATGGCTGCTCGCAGCATGCCTTGCGGGGAAATTCCCCAATGTTCATAGAAACGATCATCTTCAATCGCGAGAAATGCGTTCTGTAAATCTAAAGGAATATCATTCAGAGAAACCCATGCGCGTCGTTCTGTAAAGAATTCAGAAACAAGCTGACCTTTATGATCTAGAATGCGTGTGGTCAACTGGGGTAAATACGTTTCCAGAGTCCCTATATTAGGAAGCGTTTCTAAAAAAGTTCGAAGAGCAATGCTTCCACAAATGATTCCCAAAGAAAGGAGGCTTAAAAGAGTATAGAAAATTTTTCTTCGCATTAAAAAATCATTATATCCGCAAAAGTTTTTAAAGTAAAGGATTTTGATATAATAACTTGTTATATAAATAATTGATATTTTTGGTGAATAAAATGAAAACTGATCAATATACAGAAGAAATAGTTTATCAATGGCAAAAAACTTGGTCGGAAAAAGATCTGGTGCAATCCGTTGAGAGTTGCGGGAACGATACCGTACTTTTACCCTATTTTGTGCGTTATTTGCCAAAAAATGGGAAAATCTTAGAGTCTGGTTGCGGTTTTGGACATTGGGTAGTTTATCTTAAGCGCATGGGATATCAGATGGCTGGTTTAGAGATTGTTCCTGAATGCGTTGAAACCTGTAAGAAGTTTTTTCCTGAAACAGAGATGAAAGTTGGAGATGTTAGACAAATTCCTTACCCGGACAATTCCTTTACAGGATATATTTCCATTGGTGTATTGGAACATATGATTGAAGGTCCTGAAAAAACCATCATGGAAATGTATAGAGTTTTGCAATCCGGTGGCATATCCATTATTATTGTGCCAGCCTTCAATTATTTTATGAGGCTCTGGTATCCTATTCGTCAGTTATTCGTTAAACTTTTAAGACGGAATGAGTTTGTAAGAAAAATATTGGGGAAGCAGAGTTATCCTAGTAGTAAAAACCATGAATTTAAGTTAAAGATAAAGGAAATAGAAGAAAAAGTGCAATCACAATTTTGGCCAGTCATTGGGTTAGATATTGTTAAAGGTCCTATGTTTATAGAATACAAGTGTAAAAGAGGGCACTTGGAGGGGCTTTTAAAAAGCAAAGGTTTTGAAATTGTAGAATCGGCTCCTATTTCCCACCCTCATATTTTTCATGACATTTTTGGGAATCTTTTTTTAAAGAAGGGTGGTGAATTTCCAAAAGGAGAAACTTTGCAGCTAAATTTTTGCGGAAGATTCATTTTAGACCTTTTTAATGCGCTTAGTCCTCATTTTTTTAATTATGTATATATTTATGTTGTTCGAGCCAACAAATAATATTTTTTCTTCCTGACATAGCTCTTTGTGAAAATTGTTATTAACGCTATTCGAGTAAGCCGTCAAAGTGGAGGCGGTCTAGACCATTATATTATTCATCTGGTCAATGAACTTGCAAAGCTAGGGTTACCTTTTGATCTTTATACTTTTAACCCGGGTCATTTCCAAAATGTCAAACCTGAACATATTATAAAACCTTTTTCGTTCTGCCACATTTCCAATACAAATGGATTATCAAATATAGAAACTGTAACCCAAACTCTTAGTCAAGAAAAATTAAGTAAATTTCGCTCTTTTCTCGGTCGTTCTATTGGAGACATGATTAAACTATTATGGACACAATTTATATTCCCTTTTCTTTTAGTTTTTAGAAAATACGATATTCTTTTTTCTCCTTCTCAACTCGACGCTCTGTTTTTTACTCCGGAAAATTTAAAGCAGGTAATTACAGTTTTAGATCTTATTCCATTTATTTTGACAGATCAAAAACATAAACATGAGCTCTATCTAAAATATTTATTTCCCATTATTTTAAGAAAAGCGGATCATATTATTACGATCTCAGGAAATACAAAGCAGGATGTAATAAAATTTTTTGGGATAGCCAGCCAAAAGATTACCCCTGTTTTGCTTGCAAAACCAGGGGAGGGTGTTTCATCTGAACTTTCTAACCAAATGGAAGTGGAGGAATTTAAGAGAAAATTTGGACTTACTCAATATATTTTATGCGTTTCTGGAAATCACCCGCATAAAAATTTAAAGAGATTGATTGAAGCTTTTTTCTTTATTAAAGATCAAACGCGCGTGCAGCTGGTGATTGTGGGTTATCAGGATAAAGCGCATCAAATAGAATTAGATCATTTAGTGAAAAATAATAAAGTTGAAGATAGAATAAAATTTTTTGGACACGTCTCTAGCGAAAAACTCTCCTTGTTTTATAAAGGAGCTGAAATTTTTATTTTCCCTTCCCTTTATGAAGGATTTGGTTTGCCTCCACTTGAAGCATTGTCCTATGGCGTACCAACAGTTGTGAGCCAAACCTCATCTTTGCCAGAGGTGGTGGGAGATGCTGGTCTTTATTTTGACCCACAGGATATTCAGGATATGGCTCATAAAATTCTTCAATTATTGAATGACCAGAAATTACAAGAGATTTTGCGCAGGAAGGGCATGGAAAGAGCAAAAGTTTTTACTTGGGAAAAAACAGGAGAACTTACCCTTGAAGTATTTGAAAAATTACGAGTTTAGTTTAAAAATAAGAAAAATTTATTCGCTATTAATTCGTGGTCTAGAAATTCCTAAAAAAATATAATTTATAATTTTTCGGAGGTACTTTTATGATTATTTCTAAAAGAGTAAGTCAGATCAGTCCATCACCAACTTTGGCGATTACTGCAAAAGCTAACCAAATGAAAGAACAGGGAATAAAAGTGATTGGTTTTGGAGCTGGGGAGCCGGATTTTGATACCCCCAATCATATTAAGGATGCTGCAAAAAAGGCTTTGGATGCGGGTTTAACTAAATATACGCCTACTTCTGGCATTAAGGAACTTAAAGATGCGATTTCCAAAAAATTTAATAAAGACAATGGTCTTACCTACTCTGCAAATGAAATCCTTGTTTCTTGCGGCGCTAAGCATTCTTTGTTTAATGCGATTTTAACCTTGGCAGATGAGGGCGATGAGGTGATCCTTCCTTCCCCCTATTGGGTTAGTTATATTGAGATGATTCGCATGGCTGGGGCAAAAGCAGTGATTATTAAAACTAACCAAGAAGATCAATTCAAAATAAAGCCAGATCAGCTCATTGCTGCAATCACTTCTCGCACGAAGATATTGATTTTAAATTCGCCTTCTAATCCCACAGGCATGATTTATGATAAAGAAGAGTTGCTAGAGATTTCAAAAATATTAATTAAGAATAATATTTTTTGTATTTCAGATGAAATTTATGAAAAACTTATTTATGATAATATCCCGCATGTAAGTATCGCTTCTTTCAATGAACAGATTAAAAAATGTTCCATTGTTGTGAATGGGGTTTCTAAAGCCTATGCCATGACCGGCTGGCGTATTGGCTATGCAGCTGGTCCAAAAGAAATTATTGGGGCCATGTCTAATTTGCAAGATCACTCTACATCCAACCCCACTTCTATAGCGCAAGCTGCAGCAGTCGAGGCTTTGGGGGGCTTACAAGAGGATTTGAAAACAATGGTTGCGGAATTTAAGAAAAGGCGGGAGGTGATGGTAAAAAAGGTTAATACGATCCAAGGACTTTCTACTCTTACTCCGCAAGGCGCATTTTATTGTTTTATCAATATTAAACATTTATTGGAAAAATCTTTTGATGGGAAAAAAATTGAAACTTCCATGAATTTTGCGGATCTTTTATTAGAAAAGGCTCAGGTAGCTGTTGTTCCAGGTTCTGTTTTTGGGGACGATCACTACATGCGCCTTTCTTATGCTACTTCCATGAGTAACATTACCGAAGGCCTCCAAAGAATCGAAGAATTTGTAAAGAAGTTAAGCTAAGAATTCCTAAAAGAAATTAAATAAAAGATTTTATATTACTTTGATGTTAATACAGATTCCAGAAATTCTGAATGAATCTTTAATTTGGGAATGTAACTATTCTTTTTTAAGAGATTTGCTAAAGATTTTGCCTCTAAGATTTTTCCCTGATCATATAGAGACCTTGCTAACTGAATATAGAGGAGAGGAAATTGATAGATATCATCAGAATCAAATGGAGGTTGTGAAAAAAAATTTTGTTGTTTTACCTCCTCACCTTGGATTGTGTACCACATTAAGTGATTAGAAGGCACGCTGAAACGGAGAAATGTAAAGCGTTTCATAAACAGATCAATTTTTGATATTTCTGTTGGACTAATTATTATATTATGTGAACCATCCACTGTTTCTCGTCTTAACCATTGTTTCCATCCACCAGGATCATAGACAATATGATGAATTCCTAAAGAAACTAATTGTTTTTTTAACTCATATTCATCACTCGATTTTTCTGCAAAATAGAGGATGGGTTGTTTATCTAGAGTGAATGCGGCATAGTGTCTTCGTTCAATTCCATAAGGTCTGAAAGTCCCCATAAACAGCACTTTTTCTTTTTTCTGTGTATATTTATTAATTAAATAATTGACCCATTGCATCTCATCAATGGAGGCATATTCAGGTGTGCCTGCTGTTATATTAACCATGTCATGCCATATTGGAGAACCAGAAAAAAGTAAACAGAGGGAAAGGATAACATTCCCTTTAGTAAGAGACATAAGCCAGCTTCGTATAAAATCCCAAGCGACTATTAATATAAGTGTATAAGATAAGAGGAAAGATTGAGAATTAATAAACACCTTATTTATAGCTAACCCAAAACAACAGCAGAATAAAAAAATGAGAGGTCCAGCATGGTATGGCGGTTTCATTGCAAAAACGAGTGAGAATGCCCAGCTCGCCGCTGCGATTGTGGCAATCCAACGGATTTCTTTTTCAAATAGTTTAGAAAAACAGAAAAAACTGCTGAAACATAAAATTGCAGTCGGCCCCCACCAGATAGGTGCTCCCCCTTCTGGTGAAACAACCTTCAAACGTGTTAAGCTCCCTAAATATTCCAGAATCCCTTCCCATCCTAGTGAACTTAAAGAGTATTGAGTTGGTGGTCTGGTATGCCATTCATATAGCAGGGTTGTATTGAATAATTTATTTAGAAAAGGATAGATCGGAACCCCTGTAATGATCAAACTTTTGATTAACCAAGGCCCCCATGCTAATAGAGTTCCCAAAGAAAAGACAAACGAGTTCTTTATGGATAGAAAGAATCTATTATTGAGTCCCGTATTAGAGTTGAAAAAAAAGAACAAAACATTACCAAGGAAAGTAACTACAAATGCAGGAGCAGCAGTAAATTTGTGGCCGCACGCAATTCCTGCAAATAGACCCGCAAGGAATTGCCAGTTTATAAAATCTGATTTTCCATAAAGATATTTTTTATATGACCACAAAAGTGACCACCATTGAAGAATTAAAAATATGCCTGCTTGTAAGTCGTTTTTGATTAAAATGCCAAGCCATTGGCCTAACTGGCTTGAAACTAAAATAGTAATGGCACAAAAAGCTATGGTCTTAGAAGTAACCCGAGAAAGATATCCATAAATGAAAAGTATTAGAAAAATAAAGAACCCCCAAACCATGAGAAAAGCTGCTTCTTTGGAACCAGATAAAAGTGTCCACACGCTTAGCATCTCACTATTATGGGCAAAGTAGCTATAGATGTTAAAAGGATTTGGTATTAGTTTTGATTCTGCTACATAATGTCCTGGTAGAGCCATATTCACCATAAGTGTATCCCAATAGGCAACTGGATAAACCTCAAGCGCTGACCAAGAAAATATCCAAATTGCCACAATCGAAAAGCCTATGAGTTTAATTGTATCTTTGCAACCTTTACTGTAAGGATGTGTTCTTTTAATCAAAGCTGTAAAATAGGTAAGAATCCATTTGTATAATTTTGCAATCGTTGGAATTTTTTTGAACAACTGAACAATAAACAGAAGCATGCCCAACCAAAATAATGCTGTTGCAATATCCTTTTTTAGTAATCCAGATAAACCAAGCAGAAACCATATCATTGAGAAGAGCCAAGAGCCTAAAAACCAACTCAGACTTAAAATTTCAAATTTGGAACATTCCGATAAAATTTCTTCAGCAGTCGATAATTTTGGTTGTTCCTGTTTGTAATTAACAATCTTTAGCAATAAATATTTTCCAAAAACGACAAAAAATGTACTAATTGAGATAAAAACAAGCCAACTAAAAATAACGGCAACATAATTGCCCTTTAAATGTATAAGGAGTTTTAGGTTGTATATAAATAGAGTGGAGAATAGAATTCGTTTTATATTATGGAATCCAATTGGATTAAATGACCAAGGACAAATGTAAAGAGATATTCCCGTAAAAATAAGCAAAATCCAAAATACAGTGACTATGTTTTTAGATTTTTGTATCACGGGAATAATTTTTTAACGGTTTGCCACATCTATTTTATAGAATCAAATCGTAACACAAGGAATCTGAGAAGTCAATGAAGTCTCTGTTTTGCAGATTTGTTAGAAGATACTTGACAAGTTTTTACAGATCGTTTATAATAGCACTCAAGAATAGAGAGTGCCAGTATCTATTGGCACCTCTTATTATTTGGTCGTCATTTTAGCACTCTCGATTTTTTAGTGCTAACATTGAAAATCTAAAAAAAGACTAAGGGACGAGGAGGGAATAGCATGACTGTAGCAACAGCAAAAAAAATAAAGCCATTGTCTGACCGAGTTTTGGTTAAGCCGGTGGAAAAAGAAGAACAGCAAAAAGGCGGGATTATTATCCCAGACACCGCAAAAGAAAAACCTCAAGAAGGGGAAGTGATTGCGGTTGGTCCAGGCAAAAGAGATGATCAAGGCAAGTTGATTCCCATGGATGTGAAAGCAGGGGATCGCATTCTCTATGGAAAATATTCAGGAACAGAAGTTAAACTGGATGATACTGAGTATCTCATTATGCATCAAGAAGATATTCTAGGAATACTTTAAAGGAAGTGAGGTGAAGAAAAATGGCAAAACAAATTCAATATTCAGATGACGCAAGAAAATCAATTAAAGCTGGCGTAGATAAGCTAGCCAATGCTGTAAAAGTCACATTAGGCCCTAAAGGGCGTTTCGTAGTTCTAGACAAAAAATTCGGTTCTCCATCAGTCACCAATGACGGCGTAACTATTGCCAAAGAGATTGAGCTGGAAGAGCCTTTTGAAAATATGGGAGCTCAGCTTGTGCGGGAAGTGGCTTCTAAAACCAATGATGTTGCCGGCGACGGCACCACCACAGCTTGTGTTTTAGCCCAAGCGATCATTTCCGAAGGGTTCCGCAACATTACTGCTGGAGCTAATGCCATGCATATTAAGCGGGGCATTGATAAAGCGGTAGAAGCTGTTGTGAAAGAACTTCAAAGCATGGCAAAAAAAATTAATATTGACGCTAAAGAAAAGGCAAAAGAAGAGATTGCTCAAATCGCTACGATCTCTGCCAATGATAAAGTGATTGGAGATCTCATTGCAGAAGCGATCCTAAAAGTAGGCAAAGACGGCGTCATTACTGTAGAGGAAGGCAAATCTGCGGATACACGGTTGGAAGTTGTGGAAGGCATGCAATTTGACCGCGGGTACGTTTCTCCTTACTTTGTAACTGATGCGGAAAGAATGGAAGCGGTATTGGAAGATGCTTATATCATCATCACAGATAAGAAAGTATCAGCCATGCCAGACCTTCTTCCAGTTTTGCAAAAAATTGCAGATACTGGCAGACCATTCCTGTTAATTGCTGAAGAAGTTGAAGGCGAAGCTTTAGCAACTCTGGTAGTAAATCGTTTGCAAGGGCGTTTACGCTGCGTAGCAGTCAAAGCTCCTGGTTTTGGCGACCGCAGAAAAGAGATGTTAAATGATATTGCAACTTTGACTGGCGGCCAGGTTATTTCTGAAGAGTTAGGTCTTAAGTTAGAAAAAGCCGGGGTAGATATGCTAGGCAGAGCTAAAAGAATTGTGATTGACAAAGAGAACACAACCATTGTTGGCGGAAATGGAAAGAAAAAAGATATTGATGGCCGCATTGGCCAGATTCGCCGTCAAATTGACGAAACTACTTCTGACTATGACAAGGAAAAATTGCAGGAGCGTTTGGCAAAACTTTCCGGCGGAGTTGCTGTGATCGAAGTTGGCGCAGCCACAGAAACTGAAATGAAAACCAGAAAGTTTAAGGTTGAAGATGCCATGCATGCTACCCGCGCTGGCGTTGAAGAAGGTATTGTTGTAGGTGGCGGCGTAGCGCTTTTAAGAGCTAGTGAAGTTCTTGATAAGGTAAAAAGCAGCGATCCGGATGAACAAACTGGAATCAAGATCATTCAAAAGTCTCTGGAAGAACCCATTCGAATCATTGCAGAAAATGCTGGTTTAGAAGGTTCAGTTGTCGTGAACAGGGTGCGTTCTGAGAAAAACTCCACCTTTGGACTTAACGCGGACAATGGTGAATTTACCGACCTAGTCAAAGCAGGTATTATTGATCCTGCAAAGGTTACCCGCACCGCGTTACAAAATGCCGCTTCCATTGCCAGCTTACTCTTAACTACAGCAGTTTTGGTTACAGACATTCCTGAAAAGAAAGAGAAAATGCCTGCAATGCCATCACCAGAGTATTAAGCCTAGATTCTTGTAGTTGTTTTTAGATGATTAAGCATCTACTTTTAGGCGCATGCTAATGGTAAGAGCGATCATTAAAGTCGTCTAAAACAATCAGGCAGCTTTGGTTTTAGTTTAGCTCCACCTCCAACTCAAGGTTTGGAGGTGGAGCTTTTCTTTTCCTTCAATAAATGATATAATTTTAAATCTTATTCATGATAGAGGAGAATCTTAAGAGTTTGCTAGAACGCATTGAAAAATCATGTGTTCGTTCAAAGCGGAAAAAAGAAGAAATCCAAATTATTGCAGTAACCAAAAGAGTTCCTCTTCAAAGAATGGTTGAAGCCATTGAATGCGGCCTAAAAAATTTTGGTGAATCTCAAGTTCAAGAAGCAAAAGAAAAATTTGAATCTCTCCAATCCTCCTATCCTTTTTTAAAGTGGCACATGGTTGGACATTTACAAACCAATAAAGTGAATCGCGCAGTTGAGATTTTTGATGCCATCCAATCTGTAGATTCTTTTAAATGTATGCAGGCCATTGATCGCAGGGCATCCCAACTGGGTAAAGTGCAAGGGTGCCTTCTGGAAATAAAGGTTTCCGAAGAACCCACAAAGTTTGGTTTAAGAGAGGATGAGGTGCAGAAGATTTTAGATGAAAGCAGCTCTTTGAAACATATTTATTTAAAAGGGTTCATGTGCATTGCCCCTTATTTTGACGATCCTAATAAAGCAAAACCCTACTTTTCAAAAACTTATGATTTGTTTAATAGATTTTTTTTGAAATCCTCTTTAAAAATAGATGAGCCTGTTCTATCTATGGGAATGTCTCATGATTTTGAGGCTGCGATTGAAGAAGGAAGTAACATGATCCGCATTGGAACAGCTCTTTTTGGAGAGAGGTATTAAAGTTTGTATGGAAGTTTATTAAAAAGGTCTGTATTGGTTTGGAAAAGAGCTGGTAAATAGTAATTGGCTAGAAGAGGATTAAATGGCGGTAAAGATTAAAGTAAGTTTTTTGGGCGCAGGCAATATGGGCAGCGCTCTAGTTAAAGGCGCCATAAAATCCGGATTTTTAAAGCCTTCAGACATTACTATTTATGATCTGGATTTTAAAAGGTTAGAGAATTTTAAAGATGTTCCATTAAAAATAGCCTCTTCGTTAGAGGAAGCTCTTAAGGAATCAGATTATATTTTTATTTGCGTAAAGCCTCAACAGATGAAAGAGCTTCTTTTAAACATTAAAGATAAGGTAAATGACAAACAGTGTCTTATTTCCATAGCAGCGGGTGTGCGGATTAAAAGTGTGGAAAAATATTTTTTAAATTCTATTCCAGTCATTCGGGTGATGCCCAACACGCCTGCTTTAGTAGGGTGTGGAATGGCTGCTGTCACAGGCGGACGTTTTGCCAATAAAAAACAGGTAAAATTTTCAATTGATTTTTTTTCATCTGTTGGTAAGGCAGTGGTTCTATCTGAAAAACATTTTGATGCTGTAACTGCAATTTCTGGTTCAGGGCCGGCTTACTTTTTTTATTTAGCTGAAATGTTAGAAGAGGCTGCTCTTAAGCTGGGTTTACCGGCTAATTCTGTAGAACTATTTTCAAAACAAACCATGATAGGTTCAGCAAAAATGTTTTTGGGAGACAGCCTTGCTAAAGATTTAAGAAAAAAAGTAACTTCTCCCGGCGGTACAACAGAAGCTGCCATAAAATATTTAGAAAAACGCAAATGGTCAGAAATTTTTTTAGAGGCGGCGCGTAAAGCAAAAGAGCGTTCTAGAATTTTAAGTTTGGCCAATTAAAAAACAAAAGAAACTGTTATTCTAGGGTTTTAATTGGGTAGTATTTGGAGGAAATAATGATAATCCGTGTGCGTGTAATACCGAATGCGACAGAAAATGACATCGTCGGCAGAATTGGCAGCACTATTCGTTTAAAAGTTGCGTCTCCCGCGATTGACGGCAATGCGAATATGGAGCTCTGCAGCTTTTTAGCAGAGTTTTTTGAAGTAAAATCCAAAATGGTTAAAATCGTAAGAGGAGAAAAGGGAAGGGAGAAAACAGTAGAAATTGAGGGGCGCAGGGAAGAAGATTTAAAAAAAATGATGGAAGCGATTCCTTAAAAAAGAGAGGTTTTTGATTTGAAAAAAAAGTACGAAAATAAAGTTTTAGCCTTTCGATGGGTTAAGTCTCCATCGAAGAAATTAATGATTTTGAATCAGTTGTTGATCCCTCACCAAGAAAAGTGGATTGAATGCACTCATCATGAAGATGTGGCGGATTGTATCCGGCATATGAATGTGCGCGGGGCTCCTGCCATTGGCTGTGTAGCCGCGTATGGTCTTGTTTTAAGTTCTTTAGAAAAGAAATTTGCTGATTCCAAAGCCCTAATTTCTTATCTTTATTCTTCTGCTCAAACTCTATTTTCTACCCGGCCAACCGCAATTAACCTTTACTGGGCATTAGAAAGAATGAAAAAAGCGGTAAAGGATATTAAACCTCAGGCTAAAAATGAACGGGCAAAGATTAAAGAGATTCGGGAAACCTTAGAAGAGGAAGCGAATAAAATTTATGAGGAAGATTTAGACGGAAATTACCGCATGGGAGATTTAGGCGCTAAGTTGTTTCCAAAAGAGGCTGTTATCCTGACCCATTGCAATACCGGCAGTTTAGCTACTTCTGGCTGGGGGACTGCATTGGGTGTTATTCGAACTGCCTATCACAAAGGAAAAATTAAGAAGGTGCTTGTGGATGAAACCCGTCCTTACCTGCAAGGAGCGCGTTTAACCGCTTGGGAGCTTTCTAAAGATAAAATTCCTTATGAGCTGATTACGGATAATATGGCAGCGCATATGATGAAGACTGAAACCATTCATGCGGTGATTGTGGGCTCTGATAGAATTGCGAGCAATGGAGATGTAGCCAATAAAATTGGAACTTACGGGCTTGCTGTTTTATGCCAGTATCACAAAATTCCTTTTTATGTGGTAGCGCCAACCTCCACCATTGATTTAAAGGTGATCTCTGGGGCACAAATTCCTATTGAGGAGCGGTCTCGAAAAGAAGTAACTCATATTAGAAATTACGCGCTTACTCCTTTAGACACAATTGCTCGGAATCCATCGTTTGATATAACGCCTCATTCCCTGATTACCGCGATTATTACTGAAAAAGGAATTGCCCAACCTCCTTCCATGGAAACAATTAAGCAATTCTTAAATCACACTCCTAAATAAGTTTTTGTTTTCTATTTTTATTATGAAAATAGTTTTTAAGATGGTTTATTTTCATATTCCTGCCCGAAAAATCAGTTTTCATACTCATTGGAGATCACTAGCCTTAGGGATTCAAAAATTCTAATGGATTATTCTAAAACAGTTCATTTGCCAAAAACATCCTTTCCCATGAAGGCGGATCTACCTAAAAGAGAGCCGCTTTTACTGGAATTTTGGCAAAAAAATAAAATCTACGAGAAGATGGTCAACAAAAGAATGGGGAAGCAAAAATTTATTCTCCACGATGGACCTCCCTATGCCAATGGCCACATACACATGGGGCATGCTTTAAATAAGATTTTGAAAGACATGATTGTGAAATACAAAAGTTTAACTAACTTTTACTCCCCTTATGTGCCTGGCTGGGATTGCCATGGGCTGCCGATCGAGCACCAGTTGATGAAAAAATTAGGCAAGAATAAACATACTGTGGATCGGGTTGAGTTTAGAAAAAAAGCAGCGGATTTTGCTTTAGATTTTGTGGAGATTCAAAAAAAGGAATTTAAGCGTTTAGCTATTTTTGGGGATTGGGAAAAACCTTATTTAACCCTCACCCCTCCTTATGAAGGGGTCATTCTAAAAACATTTAGAGAACTTTTAGCTAAAGGTTTTATTTATAGAGATAAAAAACCAGTGCTTTGGTGCGCAACCTGCGAAACCGCTCTGGCAGAAGCAGAAGTAGAATATGAAGAAAAAGAATCCCCTGCTATATATGTGAAGTTTAGAGTGAATCTGCATTGTCCCGATTCAAAATTTTCAAACATACCAATAAATTCCTTTTATATTGTAATTTGGACCACCACCCCATGGACATTGCCCGCGAACATAGGTCTTATGCTGCATCCAAAGTTAGAATATGAAGTTGTTCATATAAAAACCAGGGGAGAGTATTGGCTGCTGGCAAAAAATCTTTTACAGAATATTTTGGAAAATAAACTTAAGTTAAATTCTAAAGATTATGAGGTTGTAGGTTGTTTTACCGGAGAATATTTTAAAGCATGGAATTATAACAGAATTTTCCCTGAGGTGGGAAATGAAAGAGTGAGTAAGGTTATTTTGAGCGAGGAGGTTTCAAGTGAAGAAGGTACAGGCATTGTGCATATTGCCCCGGGACACGGAGATGTGGATTATATTCAGGGTCATCGGCTGAATCATCTTCCAATTCTTTCCCCTGTGGATGATTCTGGGAAATTTAGTGAGGAAGTGAATCATCCGGAATTAAAAGGATGTTTTGTTTTAAAAGAGGGCAATCAAAAAATTTTAGAAATTTTAGGACAAAGTGGAAACAATTCTTTAGTGTTTCAGGAAACCATTCGTCATTCTTATCCTCATTGCTGGCGATGTAAAAAGCCAGTGATATTCAGAGCCACTCATCAATGGTTCTTAAGCGTAAAAAAGGAAGATTTAAGGGGGAAGATGCTAAAAGAAATTGAAAATGTAAACTGGATACCAGCCTATGGAAAAAATAGAATTCGTGGAATGGTGGAACAAAGGCCAGATTGGTGTCTTTCCCGCCAAAGGCTCTGGGGCACCCCAATTCCTATCCTTTATTGCAAGCAGTGTAAGAACCCTTTATTGGAAGATCAGGCGATTGGCATGATTGAAGAGGTGATTGGATTAGAGGGGTCGGATAGTTGGTTTAAAGAAGGGGCAAATCATTTTTTACAAACAGAATTTGAATGCGAAAAGTGTCAGGGAAAAGAATTCGCGCAGGAACATGATATTTTAGATGTCTGGTTTGATTCTGGTGTTTCGCACGAAGCTGTTTTAAAAGGAGACGAAACTACCTTTAATGGTAAATCTTGGAAAGAAGAACTTTCTTGGCCCGCAGATCTTTATTTAGAAGGTTCAGACCAGCATCGCGGCTGGTTTCAGACCTCTTTAATTCCTTCCGTAGCCTTAACTGGGACTGCTCCTTATAAATCTGTGCTTACTCATGGTTTTATTGTGGATGGGCAAGGGAAAAAGATGTCTAAATCCGTGGGCAATGTGATTGCGCCGGAAGATATTTTAAAAGATTATGGCGCGGATATTTTGCGGCTTTGGGTTGCTAGTTCTGACTATAGGGAAGATATTCGGTTGTCTAAAGATATTTTAAAAGGGGTTGCGGAAAATTACCGCAAAATAAGGAACAGTTTTAGATACATGCTGGGAAATTTAGCGGAATTTAATGTTGAAAAAGAACTTCTGCCTGACTCTCAACTTTTAGAAATAGACCGTTGGGCTTTGATGCGGTTTGCTTTAGCCATAGAAGCTTCTAAAAAAGCTTATGAGTCTTATGAGTTTCATCGTGTGGTGGTTAGTTTGGTTGAGTTTTGCGCTGTGGATGGTTCCTCATTTTATTTTGATATTCTTAAAGATCGGCTTTACACATATGGAAAAAATTCCATTGAAAGAAAAAGCGCGCAGACAGCGCTTTATCGGATTTTATCTTCTCTTTTACCTCTTTTTTCTCCTATTCTTTCTTTTACCTGCGAGGAAGTTTGGCAGCTTGGATTAGTTGAGAGGCTTTGGTTAGAGGAAAGTGTTTTTTTAACTTCCTTTCCAGAAAATCATCCGCAGTGGTTAGATAAAGAATTAGATAAAAAATGGGCTGTGATCTTAAAGGTTCGTGAACAAGCGAACCTTTCCCTTGAAGCTGCCCGAAGAGAAGGTTTGATTGGCAGCTCTTTAGAATCTAAACTGATATTCTTAGGGGGGAATGAATTAGAGAATAAAATTTTGAGGGAGATGGAAAAAGAGTTGCCCATGATTTTTATTGTTTCACAAGTGGAAATGAATGAAAAGAGCGGGGAATTAGCATTTCAAGTAAAAAAAGCTGATGGCGCAAAATGCGGGCGTTGTTGGAGGTATGACAGTAGCGTGAAAGAAGAGGGCGTTTACCCAGGAATTTGTTCCCGCTGCAGTGAAGCATTAAACCGAGATTATGCATTAGGAAATGGAATTCGACAAAAAATATGAGTCATCTTTCGTCGCAAAAAAGTTCGACCGTACTCATAAGTACGCTCTCACTTTTTTGCGCCAAAATCTGACCCATATTTTTCGTCTCGGTTCTCATTTCCTAATGCATAATCTCGGTTAAATTGAATTTTAGATGGGATTAAAAAAGTGAAAAATTTATTTCCGCGCCTTACATCCCCACTCATTATTTTAGTAGTTTTTCTTTTTGACAGAATGACTAAAGAGTGGATTAAAAATAAAATGTTTTTGGGAGAAGTTTTAGAAATTTTTCCTTTTTTTAGCATCACCTATGTTCAAAATACAGGGGTTGCTTTTGGTTTAGGGCAGAATAACAATTTATTTTTTATCTTTCTTTCTTCAATCTTATTGCTGTTGCTTTTTGCTCTTTTAGCTTATTGGGATCGGACAAAAATAGGGGTTTTAAAAGAAAAAATTGCGCTTAGTCTTATTTTAGGCGGCGCTCTTGGTAACCTTTTTGATCGGGTTTCATATGGCAGCGTAATTGATTTTCTTGATTTTTTTGTTGGATCTTATCATTGGCCTAGTTTTAATGTCGCTGATTCATCTATTTGTGTGGGAGCATTTATTTTGGCTTTATCTCAAATGAAACCGACCCCCACAACCATCTAAAATTGTTTGGGCTAGTCTTTATCAAACAAATCAAAAGTAACTATTATCCAACAAGTGTATTCTTGCAAATCATAAAAAAATATTTAAAGTTTTTTATTTTTTCCATTCTTCTTATTGGGATTTTCATTCAGGAGAATCCCTGCCTAGCTCAATCCTCAAAAAATAAAAATCTGATTGTCACACTGCTGGCTGCAGGTCAAGGAGATTCAATAGTTATTCAAACCCCAAAAGGCAAAACCTATCTGATTGATACGGGTCCCAATGAAACGCTTTTTGGCGGATCTTTTGATGCTGGGAAAGAAGCGGTTGTTCCTTTCCTTAAATTTAATAAGATCGCATTTTTAGATGGAATTTTAATTACGCATCCGCATTTAGACCATTACGGTGGAACTTTTACAGTATTGGAGAATTTTAAGGTCAAACAATTCATGGATTCTGGGATTAAAACCCGAGCTCCACCATACATAAAACTTCTATCTCAGTTAGAAAAGAATGGGGTAGAGTATAAGATAGTGAAGGAAAAAGACAAATTAAATTGGGAGCGTTCTTTAAAAATAGAAATCCTTGCGCCGACTAAAGAACTTGCCCCGAATATTGAAGAGAAGAATAATGTTAACAATCGTTCCATTGTTTTAAAGTTAACTTATAAGAGCGTCTCTTTTCTTTTTACAGGGGATATTGAAAAGGAAACGGAAGAAGTTCTGGCAAAAAAATTAAAAAGAAAATTAAAGTCCAAAATTTTAAAAGTTGCGCATCATGGATCTAAGACTTCTTCCACCATGGTTTTTTTAATGCGCGTTGACCCGGAAGTGGCGCTACTTTCTTGCGGAGTTAAGAATCCATTTGGACACCCGCATGCTCTCATCCTTAATCGTTTTAATGATTTAGGAGTAAAAATTTATAGAACAGACCAGGATGGAACAATCCAAATTATTACAGATGGAAAAAAATACGAAGTTAAAACAAGCAAAGGAAGTTAAAACCGCGTATTCCATTTTCATAGCCAAGTTTCGGGTTTGACCTTTAAGGATCAGAATTTTTTAGAGTAACTGACGCGGTAGGTGTGACCTAAGTCGCCAAAAGGAACCCAGGCAAAATCAATCTCATTATTTTTTAAGTTGAATCCTACCCCGGCGCTAATGGAAGAAAGGCCGCTTATATCCGGGGTGTTTCTAGAGTTAAATCCAGTTCTGCCCGCCATGGAAAAGTCTTGAGTAATCTTTTTTTTATATTCTATTCCAAGACCCATGTTGGGATCATTGTCTCGTGGAAAATTAATATCTAGAGCCAGGATAAAAGGATCACTCACTTGATAGGAAGATCCAATCTTAAAGTTTAAGGGCAGGTGATCCAGTTCGTTTTTAAATTTAAAAGACGGTCCAATATTTTGAGCAGCGATTCCTACCCAGCATTTCTCAACCGGGCTCCAAAGAATTCCTAAATCTAAGGCTCCTGCATAGGCAGTTTCAATGATTCTTGATTGGATCAGTTTAGCAGAAACTCCTAGACTAAATTCATTTTTTTCTTCCAGGAATTCCATTTCCAGAAGTTTCATTGCCCAGCCGATGCTTAAGGCGGTATGCGAGGGTTGGAATGTCCCCACATTGGTTCCAAACTCATCTGTTTGGTCAATTGAACCCGCGTTCAGGTATTGAATCCCCAATCCAAGGGTTCCAATTTTTCCAAAGCGTTTTGCATAGGAAGCAAAATCATAAAAAATTTCTTGCAGGTAAACCGCGTGCATGAGCGAGAGAGAATGTTTTTCAACTTTATCTAATCCTGCGGGATTCCAATAGATGGAGTCAGAACCATCGCTGACAGCAGAATATGCCTCACCCATTGCAATGGCTCGGGCATTCACTCCTAATTTTAAGAATTGAGCGCTGGTAGTCCCTACAAATCTTCTGCCAAAGGCATGAAGAATCTCAGGATTAAATCCTAAAATTGGAAACAAGATTAAGATTAATAATTTTTTCATTTTATTTCTCTACTGCTATTTTCATTTTCTTTCTTGCATTACCAATGCCTTCAATCAAGACAATATAAATGTCGCTTCCTACTTTTTCGCCATAAGAATTTTTAGCGTCCCAGCGAATGGTTCCGGTAGAATCTGTTTTTAATTCCCGAACCAGCTCTCCCGCGTAGGTATAAATTTTGATGGTGGAATGAGCAGTTAAATTTGTAAAGGTCATTTCTGTTTGGCCTTTATGCAAACGCAAAGGGTTAGGATAGACTTGCGGGTGATCAATATCTGTGGACGGAGCTAAAGCCATTAATTGGAATTTGCTTAAGTGTTTTGCAGTCCCTGTAACTGTTTGTGAGGAATGATTTATAACACTGGGAATAGTAAGCCATCTTTGAACTGAATCTTCATAGCGGGTAATCACCAAAGTTTCTGGGTCAGTGCCTGTGATATCTTGACTGCGATATTGGAAAGTGATTTCAATTGGTTGAGAGGGTTGAATGTTTTTGTTGGTATTTAATTCAAGACCTATTCCTAAAGCTTTTAATGTAGATGGAGCTTTTAAAAGGCTTTGACCAAACAAAGGAGAGGCAAAAGAAGTAATCGGAGGAAATTGATCTAGAGCTTTTATTTCCATCTCTACATTTTCTTTCATGATATTAGGTGGAATTGAAGTTTTAAGTTTGCCTTGAGGCAGCTCTAGTCCGATCAAAAGCGTTTTAGTTCTTTCAGTGGAAAGTGTGGCTTTGGTAATTTGAGGAATTGAGGGATCCAAGTCAAGAGTAAAGGAGTTTAGAGAGATTTGAAAAATGTGGCTTCCTGAAGGCAAATCCATATTGATTCCATCATGTTCCATTGGAATGGTTTGGGTGCTTGTGATTTGTAAAGAATTTTTGGATGCGATTATAGTTGTTTTTGAGCCCATGGGCAGTTGGAGTTGAATCCCATTTGAATAAGAAACTCTAGCGGATTGTGTGGCAACAAAAATCTGTTCTGTTCTTCCATCCGCAAGAGTGTTGTTGGTAATAGTGATCCCAGGGTCTGCTGTGAGAGATATATCTCCGGAATCGTCACTCTCATTGGATGTGATGATGGTTTCTGTTAGAAGAGTTTGAGTGCTTATGATATTACTGAAAGAAGTAGCTGTTCCATCGTTATTTTGCGCGCGCACTCTAAAATAGTAGGTTCCTCCTGGAGTTAAGTTTGAAACAGAAGCGGAAGAAGTGGATGACAATAAGGAAAATGAAATTGGGGTTGAAATTTGGGAACTGAAATTATCTTTAGACTGGCTTATTTCATAGATGACCGTAGATGGATTAGAATTCGAGTTCCAAGAAAGCGTGATTTTTTTTCTTCTGACATTTATTAGAATTAAATTGTCAGGAGGAGCAGCGAGCGTATGGCTGCTGATGGCAACAGTATTTGTAGAACTTCCCATACTGTTAAAGGCAGAAATTCTTGCTTGAATAAATTGGTTTGGAGAAAGGCCTGTGAGAGAGAATGATGTGGTATTTGCTGGCAGGGTCGCATAAAAACCGTTTGTAGAATTTAAAATTCTAAATTGTTCTTCATTTTCAGAGTTATCGCTCCAGGAAAAAGTAATGCTTGAAATCCCAATAGCTGTTACTTTAAAATTCCCAGGTCCAGCAGGCGTTAAGTTAGATGGTGATGTGATAGTAGAAATTTCTGGATTGAAACCACTTAACTCCCCATTTTTGCTGAATGCAGCTGTTTTGAAGAAGTAAGCAGTGTTTGGAATGAGGCCGATAAATGTATTTTGTGTTGAAGTAGTTAGGTGGGTTAAAAATGAGGAAAAATCATTTGCTGTTGAAATATAAAGTTCATAGGTTGTTGGAGGGATGAGAGGGTTACCGTTAGTACCCCAGCTTACAGTAAAGGAGGTGCTATATACATTATTAAAAAAATTCGTGCCAGGAACTGCAGCGTAAGTGGTTGTAGAATCAGTTACACTAATCGTCTGAGTAGATGCATTTTCTGCGCTGCCCAAGACTGCGGCTTGAAAGCTGTAAGCGGTTTGTGGACTTAGATCAGAAATTGTAAGGGTCGTATTTTCTCCTGAAACGCTGCTAATTAAAGAGTGATTGACATTATAATTTCCATCAGAGCCAGTAGAAACCATAAGAGTTGTGCCAATGGGATTGCTGTTATTGCCTAAGATAATAGAAATGGAAGTTGAGAAGACTTTGAACCCTGTTAAAGTTGGAGGTTGCGCCAAAGTGGTGGTAGATGTAATAACGGTCGTTGCGGAACTAGAAAAATTTGTGAAGCCAGTTGCTCTAGCTTGAAAGGCATAGTTAGTGTTCGGGATCAATTCAGAAAGAACCAATGTGGTATTTGTGGCGATCGCTTTCCCGCTTGAGGACAATGAGATATTAAAGTCTTCACTGTTTCCTGTAGAGATATCTAGAGTTAAAGAGGTGGCTGATCCAGAGATGCCTAAGAGGTTATTTAAACCGCTGTGAAGATTAAATGAAGCTGAAGTAGTAAAGATTTGAAATTCAGTTAAACCTGGAGAGACTGGATAGGTGTAAGTAGATAAAGCAACGTAATTTGAATCCGGGTCCACTGAAACTTTAACAAACGTAGTATAAGAAGTATTGGGCTGCAGTTCGTAAAATGAGGTCGTGTGCTGATTTTTACCGCTTGTTTTGGAAGAAATAACAGTTGAAAATCCAGGAACTGAAGAAAGAACTACCACATATGATTTTCCACCTTGATTTTGCCATTGCAGAGTAAGGGTATCTGAACTAATTAGAGTATGTCGAAGATTATCTACAGGCTCAGCATAGAGTTTCTGATTAGAGGGTAGGGCAAGTAGAGTCATCCCTACCAAAAAATAAAAAAGAATTGAATTTAATTTTTTCATCCGCGCCTAGTCTCCGAACTTAAATTTTTTCTTTAAGAAGTTCGGAAGCTCGGCGGGCTTGGGGAGTAGAAACTGAGGAAGAATGTTAGAGTGGTAAATCCAACATTCAATTCCCTTTAGCTCCGTGGCTTTGCGTCTCCGTCTTTCAACGGATTTGCTATTATCGTTCCTGATTGAAGTATAACCCCCTCTCCCATATTTGTCAATGTGATTTTTGTCACACCCATCCCATCTTTTGCTTTAATTAAGTTGTATATATATAAATATAGCAATAAATATGCCAAAGTAAAAAACATACTATTTTAGTGGATTTTTATATTTTGTGAGTAATTTTTACAGTGAGTGTGGAATTTATATACTAACCCGAATAATTTAGTTGAATTCTTCAATCCAACTAAATTATTCGGGTCTAAAGATTGGTGGGCGATGCAGGGCTCGAACCTGCGACCCCTGCCTTGTAAGGGCAGTGCTCTTCCGCTGAGCTAATCGCCCATTGTGATAGTAATTATAGCATACTCAGTTCAAACTGCTTGATTGAGTAATTCTTCTGAAATGAATAATTTTTTTCCTTTACTGGCGGACAAAAATTTTTTCCGCAATTTCTTTTTCTAAGGCAAGGGTAGTTTCACCCGCTTCAATTACATAAGTGGGAAAGGTCTGATGAAGGTTAAAAGGAGTTCCCGGAATCAGCCCAAGAGAAAGGAGTTTATGCAGGTCTGGATGGTTTTGCAGGATCAGATAGGCAATTTTTCCTTTTGAACCTGGCGTACATTTATCCAAGGATGTGATAATCGGCTCAATGGTTTCAGTTGCTTTTTCACAGCAATCCCCTTTTGGGATTAGGGAACCATGGGGGCATTGCGTAGGGTGGCCTAGTAAAGTGCATATGGACTCTGCCACCTCCGTGGAAATAATATGTTCCAATTTACAGGCATTGGGATCAATCGCTTGAGAACTTAAAGCAAGTACATCTGAAAGCAGCCGTTCTGCAAGACGATGACGACGGGTAATGTCTTTTGCTAAGTTTTCTCCTTTTTCTGTAAGTAAAATTTTATTATTTTCTTCTTTGAGCAGTTCTTTTGAAATAAGGGTTTTATATATCTCTTTATTAACAGTTTCTTCTAAGAGAGGAAGAATAACTTCTAACCTATTTTCCATTAGTTCAGATTGGTGCCAAAGTACTCCTAAGGCTTCTTCAATATTTTCTTGCTCACTTGTGGGAAGCGGATATTTTTTTTCTGTTGTCATTTTATAGACCTCTATAAATTTAATCTATTTTTTTAAGGGCACGCTAATTTTAAAGTTGGATCCAGCCAGCTTTAAAAATCCAATTGACTAAACCGCCGATACCTAAAGAAAAGCTTAAAACAAATGCTGCAATCAAAAGGGTTGTTTTCAATCCTCTCTCTTTGATCGTTACAAAAAATTGTGCGATACAAGGCATAAAAAGGGTAATCACTACCAAGGCAACTGTAATTTGAGCCGCATTCATTAAACCATTTTGCGCAAGCATAAAAAATCCCGCGGCCCCGTAATCCCTCCTTAAAAATCCAATAATAAAAGATTCGGTTGCTTTTTCTGGAAGGCCTAGAAAGTTGACAACAATGGGGTTTCCTAATTTTTTAATAATCCGAAGCAAACCGATTTTATCCGAAACAAAAAGTATAAAGGTTCCCAGCATAAACATGGGCACTGCTTCCCGCACATACCAGATGAGGCGCGCCCGCACTTTTTTAAAAAGATTGTAAAATTGTGGTTTACGAATTGGGGGAATTTCCATTAAAAATGGAGATCGAATGCCGGGCAGGAGTTTAGAAGCTCCCCACCCAACTAGGATCATGGATCCAATCACAATTCCAAGCCAAATCGCAAATACTTTCCATGAAAGCCCGGCAACCATTCCTAGCATCGCTCCTAATTGCGCGGAACAGGGCACACTTAAAGTGAGAAGAAGACAAACAATAATTTTTTCTTTTTTCGTGTCTAGAACTCGGGTAGTTAAAGTTGCCATGGTATCGCAGCCAAGCCCTAAAATCATGGGCAACACAGCTTTACCGTTTAAACCCATGATGCGGAAAATTCTATCCAGCATGATCGCAAGGCGAGGAAGGTATCCAGAGTCTTCTAAGAATCCAAAGAAAAGAAAAAAACAGGTTACAATCGGAAAAATTAAGGCTAAGGCATATGTGATTGCCATGGTGAACAAGCCATAAGGGCCAATGATCATCTCCTGAATAAATTTTATTGGAATTGAAATTTCCACAATTTTAGTCACAGCTGGGTTTAAAATTTTGTTAAAAAGACCTTCCTCCATGAGCCCTACTAAATATTGGGCTCCAAATACTCCGACAAATTCATACATAAAAAAAAGCGCTAGCGCTACAAATAAATATCCTGGCCATGGCTGCATGGCCCATTTTCCAATTTTTTGTATCCAGGAAGAATGGATTTGGCCGGTTAATTGAGTGACTTGCGCTCTGATTTCTCCTGCTTTTTGGTGCCTTGAATCTAGAGTCAGGAGGCTTATGGGTCGTAGAAAACGCTTGCGAACCATTTGAGAGCGATCCGAACATTGTTTAAGGCACGACAAAAGAGAGTTTCCTAAAAAATGACTGAGGGGGATTGTAATAGAAGAGTCCCCATAGAGGAATGTTTCAGCGATAAATTCTTTTGCAGGGTGTGGGGGTAAAAGCAAAGTAAGAGACTCTATTGCCTGTTTAATTTCAGAAAGGAGATTGACTGTTACGGTTGGAACCTGCGCTTTAGGAATTGCGCGCCTTAGGTCACTCATCCCTTCCCCTGTAATGCCCACAGTTTCTATCACTGGGATTCCTAAAATTTTGGAAAGAAGTTCGGTTTCGATTTCAATGCCCCTTTCCCTAGCCTCATCGCTGATATTTAAAGCTAAAACCATGGGGATTTTTAAGAGAGCAAGTTCTAAGGTAAGAAGAAGAGTTCTGTTCAGATTTTTTGCATCAGCTACTTGTAAGATGATTTGGGGTCTTTCTTCTATGAGGAGATCTCTAGTGACTTTTTCATCTTCTGACTTTGGGTAAAGGGAGAGAATCCCAGGGGTATCTATTATTTGGTGCTGCTGCCCCATAAACCATCCGCTTCCTCTAGAAACATCCACGGTTGTTCCCGGATAATTTGAGACCGTGACATACCGTCCGGTTAATTTGCCAAAAAGCACAGATTTACCCACATTCGGGTTTCCAACCAAAACAATGGATTGACTAGCAACGACTTTATCTAAGGTTGTTTCATGCATATTTTTTTCCAAAGCCGTGATTCAAAAATTTTAAGTTTTTTATCAGATTCTTTATTACGGTATAAAATATAGACCGCCTCTTGTTTAAGCGACTCGCTAAATTTTTTTCCTTTTTTTAAACCCATAACAAAGATCGCTGTTGAAAGTATGTCGGCATCTAAGGCATTCTTGCCTAGGACAGTGACGCTTTCAATCTCATTTTTTACAGGCCAGCCTGTTTGAGGATTTAAAATATGAGAATACTTTATTTTTTTTCCATCATGGGAGAAAGCAGTGATAAATTTTTCATAATTAGCAGTGGTGGAAATTGCGTAAGATTTTGATTTTTTTTTAATCTTAAAAGTTTTCCAACTTTCTTTAGGATTTAAGGGATCCTTAATGGAAAAATTTTTTTCGCAAGGGGTTCTGCACCAGTATAAAATTTCCCCGCCAAAGTTTAAAGTTGCGGAATTAATTTCAAGATTCATTATTTTTTTCAAAGCTTTATCCAAAGCATAGCCTTTACCCACACCGCCTGTGTCTAGTCCCATGCCAACTTTAAGAAAGCGAAAGGTTTTAGCTGCGGTTGAAAATTCTATATTCTTATAATTCACTTTTTCTTTTTCTCCTGCCACAAGTTCTGGATCAGGCAGAACTTTTAGCTCTCTTTCTCTTAGTTTCCAGATTTTAGTTAGAGGTTCAATGGTTATGTCAAAAGCCCCATTTGTCTTATCCATGAGCGGCATGGTTTGAGCGAGTAAATCAATCACTTCTTCATGAACTGGAACGCTCTGCGTACCAGCCTCCCTGTTAATTTTTGAAATTTCAGAACTATCCTTATAGTTTGAAAGAAGATCATCCAGTTCTTCAGTTTGAGTAAGCGCGGATTCCATGGCTCTCTCTCCATCTCTTTTCGAATCTGTTTCCAGTTCAATTTGTAACAAAGTTCCCATTACATAACTCATTTTTGACAATTCAGATGATAAGAGAAAGCAGGGGACGTTAAAGAAAAATAGGGCCTCAAGGGCAATAAATTTAAAGTTTTTTATTAACCATTTTTGAGAGATTTTAAAAGTAGTTTTTTTTCTAAACGTCATAAGAAGATTATCCAACTTTTCTGCCGATATACCATAAAATGAGCCCGCTAATAATTAAGATCAAAAGAGCAAGCGCGGAAAAATCGTAAACCCAGACAAAAGCTGGTCCAAAGAAGTAGCCGTTATGTAAAGTTAATACTAGGCGCATTAAAGGCGTTTTAGTTTTATCAAAATAAGTTTGGTCCCATTTTTTTCCCTGATCTTTAGAGAAAATCCAGCCATGGGAGGTGAGGAGAGCTATTTCTTCTTTCCTGCCAATTGAAATCTTTTTTAATTCTATCCCTTCAGATTGCGCGTCAAAAGGAAGTTCAATTCTATCCCAGATTTTGCCTCCGTCCAGTGAAAAAATAATTCTTCCCCATTTTTCCAAAACATAGATTTTTTTAGAGTCTTGCGGGGAAAAAACAATATCTACTACTTCCTGTGGAGGATAAAGCATGGGCACCTCATTCCAATTTTTTCCAGCGTCTTTGGAAAAATAAAGCCCCTCTTTTTTTCCACAATAGATTCTTTCACTTTTTTTTGGATCTAAGGCTATGGTCTCAATAATGTTCCCTTGAATTTTTTTAGGATGATTTAATAGCATTCCTGTGATTAGGAGAATAACTAGGAATAGAGCGCTAGAAATTCCAAAGACATTATGAATTTTTTTCCACCAGATTTTATTCATCTTTTATACCTTTTAAAATTTTTTAATATAGAGTTCATCCAGAATAACTAATACTTTTTTAATGCCTGCGGTCATGGCTTGCACAGACATGGTTGCTCCGGTTATATTAAGAATATCTCTATTAATCCGCAGAGAATCTTTTGCTGATTTTTTACGGAATTGTCTTAAGAACCTTTGTCTCCTGACTTCCGTGCCCACAGGTTCTCTATAGATCATCACCTCCACTCTTTCAATTTGACCTTTATCCGATACCTTAACAATAAAAGTAATAGGTTTAAATTTGCCGATCTCTTCTGTAATAACAGCATAACCTTTGATGTTTCCATTTTCTAAGCCTTTATAAACAGTGATGTCAGGTTCCTGAAGAATCCATCCTAAACGCGCTTCGATTCTATTTTTTTCGCTTGTTTTAAAGGTATGAATCTCTTTTACAATCTCTTGATCTTGGGGAAACACGCTTTTAAGAGCTGTTTGTTCTGTAAGATAGACTTGTTCTACGAAATCCGGATAGTCTTGATCTTGTAAACTTTTTGCTCTTAAATTAAGGGCTCCAAATAAAAATAAGTATCCAATATTAAAGAAAAAGAAAATTTTTTTCAATTTGGTAAGAGCCGTTCCAAGCAAGGCGCCTTGCTTGGAACGGCTCTTACCATGCAAGCAATCCAAGGAGGGATTTTGCTTGCTTTTCATGATCCGTTAGAAGTATGTTGCAAATCCTGCAACGACCGCATCATTATCTTTTTTGGTGCGCAATAGATCTTCATAGTTGATTTGGTAATCTATTTTAAAGACAGTTTGTTCTACCGGCCTAAAATTAAGCCCAAAAGTAAGTCTTTGAGAGCTGTTATTTATTTGAGTAGAAGTTTGGTTAAGAAGATCTAAATCAATATGGTCCCATCGCACTACTCCTGTAAATACAGATCCTTTACGCACAGCGTCATCTAAAAAGTGAACATTTAGTTGAGCGTAATAGCCATCCATTCTGCCTGGAATAGTGGTATGGGTAGTGGTAGTTCTTGCTATGTCCGCATTTCCATATTCACCTAAAAATTCTATCGCTTTCCATTGAAATCCCCAATCTAGAGCATAGACATTGAGACTTTCTTGTCCAGCATCATCCCATTTGCCTGAATGCGCGGAAACTCCAATTTCAGTTCCAAGGAATGGAGAGAATGCCACTCTGCCCGTCATTGCGATATTTTCATTGTTATCCCCTGTTCCATTAACTTTACTGCGGGCATTTCTTAATCCATTGGCGCTTGAAATATTCGCGTTTTTGTTTGATCCGCCATTAAATCCTTGAGTAAGGTAAAATTGATAATCCAATTTTAAGGGATCCATTGGGTAAACAGTTCCAAAAAATCCGGCTCCAGGCTCAAAAAAAGTGGAGGGCAGGATCATCCGGCTAACTTGTGGGCGATCATTTAGATCATTGATTGGAGAGTCATGGATGAGATTAAATTTTCCTAGAGGAATGAGTACCAAACCGCCTCTAAACGCAAGCGCTTCCCCTGCCAGTTCATAATCTAATACAGCAAATTCTAATTTAGCGTCTCCCTCATCTTTAGTAGTGGCTCCGCCATGCTCAAACTCTATTTCTGTTGCAAAACGTAGTCCAGGAGCAATATCCCCGTAAATAAATGGAACCATACGAAGGACCTCAAATTTCTGTTTCCCGTCTTGTTTAGAACGGTATTCAAAATCCGCATATCCTCCAACATAAGTGCCATGTCCCATTTTTCTCCAGACAGGTTTGCTGTAGAGCCCTTGGCTAATAGGTCCTGTAATCTCACCTCTTTTGTCCGTGTTTCTTTCCTCTGCAAAAATAGCTGGTGGAATTAAAAAACCCATCCAAGCTAAGAGAACCAATGATGTTATTTTTTTCATTTTATTTCTTCCTTCCTTATTTATTGGCTTTGGGTTGTGCATTTTTCACCAGCCCTGGCCCAAGATGAGTCTGGACTTAAAAGTCCTTTGCTCTTAAAAAAATTTATCAAATCTGTGAAACATATTGTTTCAAGCCCTTCATTTGTTTTATATTGAGACTAAATCTCACTTAATCCATCTTGTTGCATTTTTTGCAGCGTCCAAAGATCTCATGCCGATGCCAAAGAGGTTTAAACATGAATTTTTTAGATATTTCTTCCTGTATTTTTTCAATCGTGGCATTGGAGAACTCAAGCACGCTGCTGCATTCCACGCAAATCATGTGATCATGGTGCGGTCTTGCAAATTTATGCTCGTAGGCAAGCCTGCCATCCGCAAATTGGATTTTGTCCGCGAACCCAGCGTTTTCTAAGAGATGCAGGGTGCGAAAGACTGTGGCTCTGCCAATGTTTGCATCTTTCTTATTCAGGTCCCGATAAATATCTTCAGGGGTCACATGTTTCTTTGCTTTGAGCAGGTAATCCAAAATATCATTCCTTTGTTTTGTAACTTTAAGCCCTTTTGAATTTAGGAGTTGTTCAAAAACTTTATGCGGCTCGCTTTTCATTAGAGTTTTCCTTTGTCAGTACCCACACCCTTTTTATATGAGTGTGGAGCATCTTTTTATTTTCCAGTTTAAATTACAAATGATATTGAGAATCAGTCTCAATTATATATTTCTTGTAGAGAGATTGTCAAGGGGCAAGATTGAAATCATAAGTCAAAAATAGTATTTTTATAAACGTTTATGAATCAGTCCTTCTTAAAATTACTTATTTTTGATCTTGGCAAGGTTTTGGTTGATTTTGATTTTTCCATTGCCATTAGGAATTTAGAAAAATTCGGGGTTTTAAATCCTTTAAAGGTTTTTAGCTTGTTTAGAGATTCTAAGCTGTCTCAAGGATGGGACAAGGGTTTATTAGAGCCAGAAAAATTTTTTGAAATCTTGAGAAAAGAACTAGAGCTTAAAATTCAAATGGATGAATTCATCCCTATCTGGAACAATATTTTTACTGAAAAAAAGGAAATGATTGAGATCGTCACTAGCTTGCATAAAAAATATCCGATTGTAGTTTTATCCAATACAAATCCCTGGCACGCTTCTTATTTAAGGGAACATTGTTTCTGGTTAAATGAGTTGAATGGTTTTATCGCCTCCTGCGATGTTCATCTTTTAAAACCAGACCCTGAACTTTTTAAATTGGTTTTAAAAAATTATTCAGTGAAGGCAAAAGAAACTTTTTTTGTGGATGATTTAAAAGAAAATGTGGTTGCTGCTCAATCTTTAGGGATGGAAGCGGTTCTTTTTAAAGAATGGAATCAGTTTAATTCCGATCTCAAACAAAGATCCATTCTAATTCCAGCTTAAACCCCGTAATTTGATTACTTTCCCTTTTCACGAGTTAGAATTTTGGTATCAGCAATTTAAAAGAGATCTGCCTTGGAGAAAATTTCAGGATGCTTACCATGTGTGGGTATCAGAGATCATGCTCCAACAAACCCAAGTAAATAATGTTATTCCTTATTATCAAAGATTTTTAAAAAAATTTCCAACCATAAAGGCGCTTGCCCAAGCAGAGGAAGAAGATGTTCTCCCTCTTTGGTCTGGTTTGGGTTACTATACCCGAGCGCGAAATCTTTTAAAAACAGCGAGAATCGTTACAGAAAAGTTTAAGGGGAATCTGCCCAGTACCTTTGAGGAGCTTTTAAAACTTCCAGGGATCGGCCCTTATACAGCTGGCGCCATTCTTTCCATTGCCTACCATCTACCTTATCCAGTGTTAGACGGAAATGTAAAAAGGGTGTTTAGCCGATTTTTTTTAGAGAAATCTAATCAGAAATTAGAAGAGATTGCCAAACATCTGATCGACCAATCCTATCAATTAAAAAATGACCCATCTTCATTTAATCAATCTTTAATGGAATTGGGAGCTTTAGTTTGTAATCCTCAAAACCCAACCTGTTTAAGTTGTCCGTTGCAAAAGGGCTGCGGCGCTTTTAAAAAGAATCTGCAGTCATTTTATCCGCAATTAACTAAGAAGAATCAGACACAATATCGTTTTTTTGCGCTTTTAATGGCTGTAAAAAAAATAGACGGCTCTATTAAATTTTTAGTGCGAAAACGGTCTAAAAATGAGCAGTGGTTAAAAGAGTTATGGGAATTTCCAATGATCCAATTGAAAAAAGATTTGAAAGTAAGAAATAAACAGGCTCTTTTAGAAGAATTTTTTAAGATTTTTAGTCAGCAGACAAAATGTAAGATTAAAGAATGCGCTTATATGGGAAATTTTTTTCATTCCATCACGCATCACCGCTTGAAAATTCATGTAGTCAAGAGTTCTTTAGACGGTAGTTTACAAGGGTTTGGCCCTACTCAATGGGTTGCAAATAAAGATTTAAAAAAGATCGCAAGCTCTTCGATTCTTAAGAAAGCGCTTGCTCTCTAAAACAGGATTTAGTATATTCCGATTTTAACGTGACTTACCTTATTTTTATCTTAGCTGTTTTCTTCTTATTGCTGGGGTTTACATTTTTTTATAGGCCTGCATGGATTGCCCGTTTCAATAAGTTTATTAGGGACCGGCTGTTCAACGACAGCATCCTTCTTTTGGAACGCAGAAAAAAAGGGGTTTTGTTTTTACTTATTTCCGTTCTCTTTTTTTATATGGGATATTTTTTGGAGCATTATCGTCCCTCGCGTTTAAGTTATCGGCTCTTATCCAATGACAGGCTCCTCTATCAATCGTTGGTAAATCTTCATTCTCAGCGTTATTGGTGGTCTAAAAAATTATGTGAGAGAGTACTATCTAAAGATCCCAATAATCCGCAGGCTCTTTATCAATTAGGAGTCACTTACGTTCTGATGAATATGCCCCAAGAAGGGGAAAAATATTGGCAAAGAGCTTTAGAATTAGACCCCAACTCTCCTGAAGCAGAAAATTTGCGAAAATTAGTATCCAGCCTTAAAAGGGATTCTGTTTCTTTTTTAAGATAATTCTGATGAATTCCTCATTTAAGAAAGCTCAAAATATTTTTTTATGGGCAAAAAAAGAAATCCCAAACAATTGTGAACTTGAAATATATTTAAGTCAAGGAAGATCAAGATCTGTGATTTGGTCTGAGGAAAAGCTGGAAGAACTAAGCCAAGCTGAAGGCGGGGGGGTAGGGATTCGAGTCATTTTTTTGAGTAAGAAAGAACCGGAATTTTTATCTGGGCAGCAAGGGTATGCTTACACCACTGCTGATTCCAAAGAAAGCATAGAAAAAACTACTCAACGCGCTTTAGAGATTGCAAAATCACTTCCTCCAGATCGGTTTAGAAGATTACCTGATATAACTGAAGGAACTAGCAGAGAAGAACCCTCCCTAGACACAACTATTTTTAGCTGTAATATTTCTAATCTCAAGGATCGTTTAAAGCACGGCGAAGCGTATCTTTTAAAACAGGTTCCATTTCTTAAATCAATCTTAAGGGCCGGTTTTAGCGAGGGTTTAAGCGATGTGGCGATCATCAATTCCAATGGAATTGAACGGGCTTTTTCCGGAACTTATAGCGGTTTAGGGGTATCCTGTCTTGCGGAAAAAGAGGGAGAACGTCAAGAAGGCGGTTTTGGCCAAACAAAAATATTTCAGAAAGATTTAGATTGGGATTTTATTTTTAAACGCGCTGCTGAAAGAACTTTGGCATTGTTGGGAGGCAGACCTATTCCTTCAGGAAAAATTCCTGTGATTTTTGACCCTTCAGTCGCTGCGGAGTTTCTTTCTTTAATTTCCAGCGCGGTATTAGCGGATTCCATTCAAAAAGGAAAATCATTTTTTTTGAATAAGATGGGGGAAAATGTTGCTTCTAAAATGGTTAAGTTAGTAGATGATGGAACTTTGACTCATGGACTTGCAACAGCTCCTTATGATGATGAAGGGTTCCCAACCCAAAGGACCGTAGTAGTGGAAGATGGAACATTAAAACATTTCCTTTACGATACTTACACGGCTTTAAAGGATGGGACACGATCTACGGGCAATGCTTCCAGAGCGGGTTTTAAAAGTTCTCCATCTTCTGGAACCTCAAATTTTTATTTAGAACCTGGCCCAAGTTTGCGGGAAGCGGCGCTTAAGGAGACAAAAGGTTTATATCTTTATGATGTCATGGGTCTTCATATGGCCGATCCTATTTCTGGAGACTTTTCCGTAGGAGCCATCGGAGCTTGGTTAGAAAATGGGGAATTTAAATATGGAGTTAGAGGGATTACCTTAGCGGGTAACTTAATCCATCTTTTAAAAAATATTGACAGGGTTTGTGAAGATTTAACTTTTTTTGGTTCTACGGGAAGTCCAACTTTTAGAGTTCAAGAAATGGTCATCAGTGGCGCATGAATTCATTTACAATTAAAGGAACAACAAAAATCGTTGGAATTTTTGGAGATCCAATTAACTTTACACTATCTCCACAGATGCATAACTATGCTTTTTCAGAATTAAATTTAGATTTTGTCTATCTCCCATTTTTAGTCAAGGAAGAAAAATTAAAAGGAGCGGTAGAGGCTTTAAAGAGCTTAAATTTAGTTGGAGTCAATGTGACGATTCCGCATAAACAAAGCATTATCCCTTATTTGGATGAATGTTCTCCGCTTGCAAAAAAAATAGGAGCGGTTAATACCATTATTAACCGTCATGGCAGATTAATTGGAGATAATACAGATGCCCCTGGTTTTTTATCTTCATTAAAAGAGGATGGACAATTTGATCCTTTAGGCAAAAAAGCTGTTATTTTAGGAGGCGGAGGCACTGCTCATTCAATAGCCGTAGCTTTGTTGGACTCTGGGATTAAGAAAATAGTAGTTTTGAATAGAACTTTGGAAAGAGCCCAAGATTTAATAGCGCATCTTAAAAAATGGTATCCAAATTCTGATTTGACGTGCGAAAAGTTTAGTTCTGACAGTTTAAATCATGCTATCAGAGAGTGTGATTTATTTTTGAATGCTACTCCTAGTAGTGTAGAATTAAACTCAAATTTAATTTCACCTAGCTTATTTGTTTTTGACGCACAGTATGCGAAAGCAACATCTTTATTGATTTCTGCTAAAAATTCTGGAGCAACCTGTTTAGGAGGGCTAGGCATGCTGATCCATCAGGGAGCTCTTTCTTTTTCTCTTTGGACAGGCGAAAAACCGCCAGTATCACTTATGAAAAAAGCTTTGGAGGGGAAATAAAATGATAGACAAAGAATTATTAAAAATACTTGCTTGTCCGGCATGTGAGACTAGACCGCCGGTTCAACTGGATGAACAAAATCAAAGATTGATCTGCACGGTTTGCAAGAGGAGTTATCCGATTAAAGAAGGAATACCAATCATGTTGGTGGAAGAAGCTTAAAGAGGTTTAAAAATATGGCTGGCGATAGTTTTGGAAAATTGTTCAAAATTACAACTTGGGGAGAATCTCATGGGCCTGCAATGGGTGTGGTGATTGAAGGCTGCCCGCCTTTAGTCGCTTTAAAATGTAAAGAAGAAAAAATTGTTTTAAGAACTGAATCTGGTAAGGAAACGGGTTCCCAACTATTTACTTGTGATGAAATTCAGAAAGAGTTAGATCGAAGAAAGCCAGGACAAACAGGAATCACCACTCCACGTAAAGAACAAGATATTGCCTGGATTCTCTCTGGAGTTTTTGAGGGTAAAACCACTGGCGCTCCGATAACGATAGTGTCCTGGAATAGGGATGTGCGTTCCCAAGATTATGATTTTTTAAAGGAGATAGACCGGCCAGGACATGCGGGTTTTGCCTATAGGGCTAAGTATGGAATTTATGATTATAGAGGAGGAGGCCGCTCTTCTTATAGGGAAACCTGGGGGCGTGTTGCTGCCGGCGCAATTGCAAAGAAGATTTTAAGAGAATTTTATGGGTTAGAGATCATCGCTTATGTTTTACAAATTGGCAAGATCAGCGCAAATGTAAACTCAGAAAAAGTCACTTTAAAAGAAGTGGAATCCCATAGCACTCGTTGTCCAGATAGGGTTGCTGCAAACAAGATGGAGACTCTAATTAAAGAGGCGATGAAAGAGGGGGATTCTCTGGGAGGTGTTGTTGGCGTGGTGGTTCGCAACATGCCTGTTGGTTTAGGGGAACCTGTTTTTGATAAGTTGGACGCGGATTTATTTAAAGCTTTAAAATCTATTCATGCAACAAAGTCAGTAGAGATTGGGTTAGGGGGAGAGGTGGCAGAGCTAAAAGGTTCCCAGCATAATGATCCCTTTACCACGGATGCTTCTGGAAAAGTAAAACCTGCCAGCAATAAAGCGGGCGGGGTATTAGGAGGCATTAGTACAGGTGAAAATCTTTTGCTGAAAGTTGCTTTTAAACCAACCGCAACAATTCGTAAAGAGCAAGAAACAGTAAACATAAAAGGGGAAAAGAGCTTTTTAAAAGGCGCTGGCCGTCATGATCCTTGCGTATTGCCCAGAGCGATCGCTACGGTTGAAGCCATGGTGGCTTTAGTTTTGGCAGATCATGCTTTGCGCAATTTTGCTCAATGCGGCCATTTAAAAAAATAATCGAATTTTTAAATCCTTCTCTTTAAATCCTTATTTTGTAATAGGGCATTGGATCCTAAAGCCAAGATCGCAAAATACGGGTTTAAATTAAAACCTCGTTTGATTTAATTTATAAAAATTGTTATTCTAGCTCGAATAATTCAATTGAATTATTCAAGCTAGTGGTTCAAAAGTTTTGGAAAATAGAGGGCGCCATCGTCTAGCGGCCAAGGACGCTGCCCTCTCAAGGCAGAGACCACGGGTTCAAATCCCGTTGGCGCCAAAAAATTTTATGAAGGATGGTTATGGCTAAAAAAGAAGGACAGGTAAACATGGAATTTGAACGCATTCTTCCTCGTAATATCGAGGATGAAATGAAAAATTCTTATATTGATTACTCCATGTCGGTCATTGTCGGAAGGGCGCTGCCGGATGTTCGGGATGGCTTAAAACCTGTGCATAGAAGAATTCTTTACACCATGGATGAAATGGGATTAGCCCATAGTAAACCTTATAGAAAATCCGCTAGAGTGGTCGGAGATGTTTTAGGAAAATATCATCCTCACGGAGATACGGCAGTCTATGATGCGTTAGTGCGCATGGTGCAGGATTTCTCCTTGCGCATTCCTTTAGTAGATGGCCAGGGGAATTTTGGTTCTATTGATGGAGATCCTCCCGCTGCCATGCGTTATACGGAAGTTCGTTTGCAAACAGTTGCCCAGGAAGTTTTGGGAGATATTGAAAAAGAGACGGTAGATTTTACTCCTAACTATGACGGTTCTTTGCAAGAACCAGTGGTCTTGCCAGCTAAACTTCCCAATTTATTAGTCAACGGCTCTTCTGGAATTGCAGTGGGCATGGCTACCAATATCCCGCCGCACAATTTAAGCGAGGTTTGTGATGCGCTGATTGCCTATATTGATAATCCTGAAATTACCACAACAGACATTTTAAAATTAGTTAAAGGTCCAGATTTTCCAACCGCGGGAATTATTATGGGCAAGAATGGGATTAAAGATTATTTTGAGACTGGCAGAGGTTCTATCAAAATTCGCGCTCAAGCGGAAATTGAAGACATTAAAAGTGGACGGCAGGCTATTATTATTCATGAACTCCCTTACCAGGTTAATAAAGCCACTCTTCAGGAAACAATTGCCGCTTTAGTCCGGGATAAAAAAATAACTGATATTTCTGACATTCGGGATGAATCTTCCAGAGAAGGGATTCGCGTGGTGATTGAAATAAAAAGAGACGGCAATGCCAACATAGTTCTTAATCAATTATTTAAACTGACCCAAATGGAAGTTTCGTTTGGCGTGATTATGCTGGCGATTGTAGATGGACGGCCAAGAGTACTTCCATTTAAAGAAGTGCTGCGTCAATATGTGCGCCATCGGGAAATTGTGATTGTTAGAAAGACCAAATTTGAATTAAAAAAAGCTGAAGACCGGGCGCATATTTTAGAAGGTTTAAAGATCGCAATAGACAACCTAAATAAAATCGTAAAAATCATTCGAGAATCTAAAGACGTGGATGAGGCTCGCGCAAGATTGATGGAAGAATTTGCTCTTTCCAAAATTCAGTCTCAGGCTATTTTAGACATGAGGCTGCATCAGTTAACCGGGTTAGAAAGAAAGAAGATTGAAGATGAGTATTTGGAACTGATTAAAACCATTGCCCGTTTAAAAGGAATTTTAGCTGATCCAAAAAAGATTTTAGAGATTATTAAAGCAGACCTTAAGGAATTAAAAGAAAAATATGGGGATGAACGAAGAACTAAAATTACAGCTCAGACAGGTCAATTTGAGATTGAAGATCTCATTGAAGATGAAAATGTGGTGGTTACTTTTTCCCACGCGGGTTATGTTAAAAGGATTCCTTTAGATACTTATAGATCCCAAAAAAGAGGGGGAAAAGGCGTGACCGCCATGGCTACAAAAGAAGATGATTTCGTTGAGCAGCTTTTTGTAACCAATACGCACGCATATCTTCTTTTGTTTACTAATCGAGGCCGCCTTTATTGGCTAAGAGTTTATGAAATTCCAGATGCCAGCCGCACAGCCAGGGGCAAAGCGATTGTGAATTTTGTGCAGTTAGGACCTGAGGAAAAAATTACCTCTTCCATTCCCATAGACACTTTTGAAGAAAAGAAGGGGGAAGAAACTTATCTTTTGATGTGTACCAGGAATGGGACCATAAAAAGAACTCCTCTTTCAGAATATGACAATATTCGTACAAGCGGAGTATTTGCCATTGGCTTAGATGAGGGCAATGTGTTAGTGGACGTAAAACATACAGATGGCAAACAGCAGGTGCTGATCGGGACAAAACTTGGCAAAGCGATTCGATTTGATGAGTCTGAAATTAGAGTGATAGGCAGGTCAGGAAAAGGGGTGCGTGGAATTCGATTAGATTCGGACGACCAAGTGATTGGCATGGAAGTAGCCCCATCCACTTCCAAAGCCTCACTTTTAACTGTCTGTGAAAATGGTTATGGTAAAAGAACAGATTTAACAGAGTATCGAGACCAGTCGCGCGGAGGAAAAGGGGTCATCACCATAAAAACTTCTGATCGTAACGGTTCAGTGCTTGGAATTAAGTTAGTGACCAATGAAAATGATGTGATGATCATGACAGTTCAAGGCATTGCCATACGGCTGCCTTGCAAGGATATTCGCTTGATTAGCCGCAATACTCAAGGAGTAAGACTGGTTCGTTTAGAAGAAGGCGATAAAATTGCCAATGTAGCCTCAGTTGTAAAAGAAGACGAAAACGAAGAAGAAAAAAAAGAAAAAGAATAAAAATCCTTCCCCAGCGCTAATTTTTTAAAGAGTGTGCTTTATTTAAAAATTAGCTCAAAGTTCAATTAGTTTTGAAAATCAAGAAGAAAAATCTAGTGTTTTTTTATTTGAAAAAAAAGGATGAATACTATTTAAGTATTCCCCTACTATTTTTTTCTATTAGTTTTTATTTTTTAACCTGAATATTCCATTTTCCAATGCATAATCTCGGTTTAAGCAATCTTTAGTTTAGATTAAAAAAATGAGAGTTAAATTAAGTCAAAATTTTTTAAAGGATAGAGCTGTAGCAGTACAGTGCGTTGAGAGCCTTGGACTTACAAAAAATGAACTTGTTTTGGAGATTGGTCCGGGCAAAGGAATTTTAACTCGGCTTTTATTGGAACAAGCAAAAGAGGTGATTGCTGTAGAAATAGATCCAAACTTATATTGTTTTTTACAGCACGAATTAAAATCATATAAAAATTTTACTCTTTTACAAGGGGATTTCTTAGAACTTCCCTGGAATAAAATAGTTTCCAATCAGTCAAAAGTTAAAATTATAGGAAATCTTCCCTATGCCGTTGTTTCCCCAATTTTGCAGAAAATTTTAGCATGGGATCATTGGACCGCTCTCGTGGTGATGGTGCAGAAAGAAGTAGGAGAACGCATACTCTCTCAGAGCGGATCAAAAAAATATGGTATTCTTTCCATTAGCGTGCAGACTAAAGCCCATGCAGAGAAACTCTTTAGCGTTTCAAAAAACTGTTTTAAGCCCGTGCCTCAGGTGGAATCTAGCATGCTACGTTTTTTTCCTTTAAAACATCCTTTGCTCGAAAAAAAAGATGAGGAACATTTTTTTAAAGTGGTGCGCGCTGCTTTTATGCACAGAAGAAAAACAATCCTGAACTCATTAATATTTTCTCTCAACTGTTCTTCAGAGATTCTTAAATCTGCTTTGGCTCAAGCTCAAATTTTTTATGAACGCAGGGCTGAAACTTTGTCTTTGGAAGAATTTAAGAATTTGTCTCTGATTTTACAATCAACACTTCATTATGAAAATTCAAAATAAAACGCTTTTTGGGAAAAATATTGTAGTGACTCGCGCCAAACATCAGGCTTCGGATTTTGCAAAAATTCTTAAGTCCCATGGAGCAAATGTGCTTTTGTGTCCAACTATTAAAATTTTGCCTCCATTAGATTTTAAGCCTTTAGACAAAGCGATTAAAACATTGCCTATTTATGATTGGCTTATTTTTACAAGTGTGAACGGGGTAGAAAAGTTTATGGAAAGGACTAATAAAATTTATAAAGATTTTATTTGTCCAAATTCCTTAAAGACTTGCGCTATTGGACCTCTGACAAAAGAAAAGATGATTTCCTTTGGATTTCCAGTGACGCTGGTCTCAAAGGACTATGTGGCCGAGTCTATTTTAGAAGCATTGCCTGAAGTAAAAGATAAGAGAATCCTTATCCCTCGAGCGCAAAGCGCCAGAGATATTTTACCTAAAGAGTTGAAAAAAAAAGGAGCGTTTGTGGATGTGGTGGAAGCCTATAGAACGATACTAGATAGATCGAATTTTTCGGAGTTGCTTAAATGGCTAGGAAAGAATATGATTGATTGCATAACTTTTACTTCTTCTTCCACAGTAAAGAATTTTTTCTCTCTTTTAAATAGGCAGCAAAAAAATAAAATATTAGGCAATAAAAATATTTTTTCAGCTTCCATTGGGCCCGTTACCACGGAAACTTTAAAAGAGGTTGGTTGGGAACCAAAAATTATTGCTGAAAAACCAACCACAAAACATTTAGCCAGAGCCATTGTAAAATTTTATAAAAATGAACATTCATCCATTAGTCAATAAAAAATTGCTGCGAGAGGTTTTGTTTTTGTGTTTAAAGGAAAGCGGAAAAATTCTGCGCCAAGGTTTTGGCACAGTTTTAAAAGTCAGTAAAAAAGGTCCTGTAAATTTAGTGACAGATATTGACATAGCGAGCGAGAGAAAAATAGTTTCCATTATTAAGGAGAAATTCCCTGACCATAGGATTTTAACGGAAGAGTCTAATCCTTATGAATCCCCCTCCAAATTTCGTTGGATTATTGATCCTTTGGATGGCACCACAAATTACGCCCACCAAATTCCTTTGTGTTGCGTTTCCATTGCTTTAGAGTTTAATGGGGAACTTATGCTTGGCGGAATTTACAATCCTTTACAAAACGAATTATTTTTTGCTGAAAAGGGAAAAGGCGCTTTTTTAAATGGAAAACGCATTCAAATTTCTAAAACAACGAAGCTTCAAGAAAGTTTAATGGTTACAGGGTTCCCTTATGATAGGTTAGAAAAAGCTGAATTCTATCTTAAATTTTTTAAAGGGATGATGGTTCGCTGTCAAGGGGTGCGCAGGCTGGGCGCTGCCGCAATTGATTTGGCTTATGTGGCTTGCGGACGTTTTGACGCGTTCTGGGAATTTAATCTTAAGCCCTGGGATGTGGCTGCCGGTATTTTAATTGTGGAGGAAGCAGGCGGAAAGATTTCTGATTTCAAAGGTCTGAACGCTATCTTAGATTCACCTTTTCAAATCCTTGCCTCTAATGGAAAAGTGCATTCACAGATTGTAACTGCTTTTAGACCCATACTTAAGTTGACAAAAAAGTAGGATATTTATAATATTCTTAAATAGTTTTAATTTTAGATTTTAAGGAGGGTTTATGGATTTTTCAATTTTAACGCCAAAAGTAGTGTTTGAGTTTGTTCTGCGCGTTACACATTTTTTAGCCGGCATTACCTGGATTGGGTTTTTGTATTGGTTTAATCTGGTCAATGTGAATTTTCAAAAAACTTTAGAAGCGGATGTAAAACCTAAAGTAAATCCAAAACTTATTCTTCCTACTCTTTGGTTCTTTCGATGGGGAGCGGTGGTAACAGTGGTTTCTGGTTTTCTTTATTATGTTAGTATCTTGCATGGTGAGCCAGACTCCGGAGCATGGACTCCTTTAATGACATGGATTCTTGTCATAGGGGTTACTTACGCAATTATTTACAATCTAATACGGCCTGAAGGGATATTAAATAATGGAAGGATTTTAGCTGCAATTATTTCAGTTATCGTTATTGTAATGGCAGTTGTATTATTTTTTCTTTATCGCCGTCAAGGCGTAATAACTAATCCTGCTTATGCGATTGGGATTGGGGGCGGACTCGGGGTTATTATGCTTTTAAATGTTTGGGGCATTATTTGGCCTGCGCAGAAAAGATTATTAGGTTTGGTGCAGGTTCAAGAAGGAGTGGATAAGACAAAATTAGCCAGAAGAGCATTTCTTGCTTCTAGAGCGAATACTTGGCTTTCAATCCCCATGTTATTTTTTATGGCTGGTTCAACCCACTTACCTTTAATTCGGTGGTATTAAAGCCAATACTTGAAGTTTTTAGTTGACTAGCAGTTTATAAATTCCCCTAATCATTTATGAAAAGTTGCATTTTCATAAATGATTAGGGGAATTCCATTAGTGTCACTTAATAATCGCTTTAAAATTATGATGAAACCTATTTTTGTTGGCAGAGAAGATGAGATTTTACCTTTTCAGTCTAAAAAAATTGTTCTTAAAAAAGGCGCAGTTAATCTGGAAGGGTTTATTATAAATGTTAAAGGTAAATTTTTTGGATATGTAAATCGCTGTTCTCATATCTCTTTAGCCCTAGATTGGGGGGACAATGATTTTTTTAGTGAGGATAAAAAATTTTTGCTTTGTAAAAATCATGGAGCCCTTTACGACCCTAAGACTGGGACTTGTGTGGCAGGACCTTGCGCTGGAGACTCCTTGGAACGGTTATCTTTAAAGATAGAAAAAGGGAATATCTATTGTTCTTTACTTTAAGAGCCTTTTAAAAGTCTATTCGCTTACCTTTACGATTAATCCTATATCTTCTAAAACGCCAGCAACAGCTTCGCAGCGTTCCCTTGGTCCAGTATAAACTACAGCGCTTCCTTTAGTGTGAACTGTCCAAGAGAATTCTCTTGCATGGGCAAGCGAGCAATGGATTGCTTTTAGCAGTTGCCTTTCTACTTCATCAAAGGAATGGCAATTGCAGTTAAAAAGAATAGTTTTAGAGAGAAATCCTTTGTGGGTTGTATCTATGGGTTGGCTGGATTTTTTAATTGCTGTAGCACTAGGCATAAAAGTGAATCAGCAAGTAGTTGCTGATTATCGTTTGGAGTATTGGAATCTTTTTCTTGCTTTTGGCTGACCAGATTTCTTTCTTTCCACTGCGCGTGGATCCCGGGTAAGATAACCTTCTTTTCTTAAAATTATTTTAATTTTTGGGTCAAATTGAACTAAGGCTCGGGCAATGCCGTAGCGGATAGCTTCTGACTGGCCAGTAATGCCTCCGCCAGTTACTTTTACGTTAAAATCAAAATTAGATGCATTTTTAACCAGTTGGTAAGATTGGGTGGCGACTAAAGCCTGTTTTTGATTGCCTTTAAAATATCCCTCTACAGACTGACCATTAATTTTTATTTTTCCACCATTATTGCTAGGAACCATTTGTATTTGAGCTATGGCAGATTTTCTTCTGCCAGTTGCCCAAATCATCTTTTTATTGGATGACGATCCTTTTATAACGGCTTTAGGTTGTTCTATGTTTGTTTCAGGTTCCATTATGAGATTACTTCCAATTTAACCGGATTTTGCACTGCGTGAGGATGCGTAGAGCCTTTGTACATTTTTAATCTTAATATTTGTCTGGAAGACATTTTGTTTTTAGGGAGCATTCTTTTTACTGATAAATAGAGCATTCTCTCTGGTTTTTCTTTTATTAATTCTTGATAGGATGTTAACCGCGCTCCGCCAGGATATTGTGTGTGATGAAAAAAATGTTTTTGTCCTACTTTGTTCCCTGTTAGGCGAAGTTTATCCACATTGACCACTATTACAAAATTTCCCAGATCCTGAGAAGAGGTATAGGTTGGTTTATTTTTACCCATGAGCAGCATGGCAATAGATGTGGATAGTCTGCCCAATACCTGATCCTTGCCATCCACTACATACCAGCTTCGAGCATGGGGATTTGTTTTGCAGAAAGTGCTTTTTGAACTTGTAACTGTTTGTAAAACCATCTAATAAATATACTAAAATTTGTTTTATTCTGTCAAACTTACCGTGGCTCATGGGATTCTGTTAAGGTAGGGACAACAGGTTGGCCAATTGCCTGACGCAGCCTTGTGGTAAGCACTTGAAATAGTTCAAAGGCAATCGCAGGCTGTTCTAGGATTAATTCTCTAAAATCATCTCTGGTAATTTTAAGAAAAGCGCAATTTGTCTCTGCAATGATTGTGGCAGAACGTTTATCTTCATCTAAAATAGCCATTTCTCCAAAACATTCTGGGGCTATAAGCACTGCAATGGTTCGGCCATCCGGCGCCACCACCCTAACCTCTCCTTGCATAATTAGGTAAAGAGCATCTCCCTCATCCCCTGCCTTAAAAATGGTTGTGCCTTGTTGAATTTGGATTTCTTCACTGATCGAAGCAATGTGACTTAATTCATCTCTAAGAATATGTTGGAAGAATTGCACTTGTCTTAAAAAAATAATTTTTTCAATGGATGTGATCATTAAATTTCATTATAACACTCTGCTTTTGGCAGTTCAATTGCGCTTCAATATTTCTAATTCTCTCACTTTTGAGATAACCTCTCTTGGGATTATTTAAGCTTAGTTAAAATTCTGATTTATTATTGAGCTGTTGCGAGAACTTCAAGTACCATTGGATTTTTGTCCTTTTTGAATGATTTTAATAAGGAACTTTCCTCAGGAGCATCCTTTAGTAGAGCAAAGGCGCATGCTGCCCGGACAACGCCAGAGGGGTGAGTGGATAGGTATTCCAGAAAATAATGGATGTCAATCCGTTCTTTTTTAAGGATTTCTAGTGCCCATTTTTCAAATTGATCTTTTTCTTGTGGATCAAAAAAGGGAAGAAGAGGCTGAATCAGCTCATGCGCTCCTAAATTTTCAAAGGCTTCTAAGGCAAGAGATAACTCTTTATTTTTTGCTTTTTCTAAATGGTTCCAAATTTCTAAAGCAGTTTCTGGACGGGTTAAAAGGCTTAAGGATAAGACAGCTCTTTTTAAGGAGGAAAACCCATCTTCTTTAACTATTTCTACTAAAAATTTTCCAACGATCCCATGAAAACGGTTTTGGAGCAGCGCAGCGCCTTTATGGCTGCGATATGAATTTTTTGTTTGGAGAATCGCAATTTTCTCAAGTTGTTTTTTAACATCTTCACTAAATGGGGACCATTCTTCTTTCTTATCATTGTTTTCTTTGTTTGCAATTTTAGAGCGATAAGCAGCCAGTCCTTCTAAACAAGCATCTAAAATATGAGGATCATCGTCATCCAGCAAACGTATAAAAATTTGTTCACATTCTTTATTGGCGATTTTAGCTAAAGTTTTTGCAGAACCTCTTCGAATCTCCTTTGTGCTGCTTTCTAAACCGTCTGTTAAAGCTGGAATGGCTTTTTCTCCTATTCCATATACTAAATTATAGCGAGCGTTTTGCTCTAAATAAGGATCCGCTAAGAGCTGCACTAATTTTCCGGAACCTACAGGTTTGCCAATTTTTCCCAGAGCCCTGCATGCTCTGCGTTTTACAATTAAATCTGAATCATTGAGCAGCCAGAGGAGCGATGGCGTAAAATCCGCTAAACGAGTTTCTCCTAAAATTTTTGCAGCCATGGCTCGCACTTTTGGTTCTTCTGATAAGATCATCTTATCCAGAGTCTTATATGCAATTTGTATCCCATCTTTATCGCTAGTCTTAAGGAGAGATATGATAGTTGCTTTTTTTACCTCCTGATCTGGGTCATTCAAGAAGGGTAAGAAATTTTGGAATTCTGATTTTAAGAGGCCAGCGCTTTCAATAGCTGCTTTTCTAACAGATGGGTCTGGATCTTTTGCTAGAATTAATATGGAAGGAATATCTGTTTTGTTTCCTAAAAGCCCAAGAGCTTCCAGAGAACTTGCCAGCACTAAAGCAGAGTTAGAACTGAGAGATTTGCGGATTTCAGGTAAAAGAGAGATTAACTTTAATTCCGCGGCAATCATGATAGCGCTAGAGGCTCTGGCTTTGTCCTCGCTATTAATCGCAATGCGCATCGCTTCTAAACTTTCTTTGGTTTTTAAAGCATCCAGAGTTTCTAAATCGTCTCTAGAGCCTTCCATTAAGGTATCCAACAGAGTCGTTACATATAGATTTTTAATTTTTAGGGCAATAACTAAACCGATAAAAGAAGGTATGATTAATATGCCTGCTAATGCTTGGTTATTTAGCAGGGGAATAAAGATGGTAAGAATAAGGAAAGCTAATCCGCTAGTTATGGGACGAATCATGTTCACAGCCCAATTGCGCGCCTTAGAGCGAGTTAAAGGAGGTAGGGCATTTAGAAGTAATCCAAAGGTAGAATCGTGAATGGCGTTTAAAAGCACCAGGTTTCCTCCATTGGCAAGGCAGGAAGGATAAAAACCAAAAGAGATTGTCATGACAAAGGTGGAAAAAATTAAGAATGCAGGATGAATAATAATGGTTCTACTGACTCCAAAATGACGCAAGAGAACAGGGGTAAGTAAAAATTGAAAAATAATGGAGATCAGGCCAATCATGCCATTAAAAAAGCCAAAAAAGGAAGTTAGTTGACCGCCTTCACTATAGCGCAGTGTGGATGCCACGCTAAATTGGTAATTGATCACACTAAATACGGGTCCTAAGAACAAAAGATAAATTAATAGAGTTTTTGGCAGAGGTCTTTTAATGGTTTCCTTAAGATCTTCTTTTAATTGAAATTTTTTAGAGGATCCTCTAATTTTTTTTGAGCTCATCACTGGCAGAGACGGGATAATCTTTTGATAAAGAAGAAGTCCGGCAATGATGGAAAAGAAAATCCAAACGGAAAAAATTTCTATGTTATTAAAAAGATGAATAAATCCTTTGCAGCTAAAGCCTCCGGCAATAGAACCCAATGTGGCGCCGGCAGAAAGCAGGGGAAAAACTCGTTTAGATTCACGGGTATCAAAGAGTTCTGAAGCAAGGGTCCAGGATTGGACAAGAGTAATGTTTAATAAAGCCTGCAGCAAAAGATAAAGAGTGATAATCTCCCATGCTTTTCCACCAATGGCCAGAAACCTGCAGAGGAGCGCAACCAAGAGAAATCCTAAATAGGAAACTTTTGTTATAAGTCTTAAACTTAAACGGGAACTTAAGTAACTTAATAAAACCGCGGGAACTAGTCCAAAAAGAGAATTCCAAAGGTAGGTGTAAGGGAGAAGTTTAGGGCCTAGGGCAGGATGGAGTAAAAATAGAGAGTCTCTTACGGATTTTCCTAACGTAAACCCTACTGTGGTAAAGAAAAAATAAAGAATGAGCGGGGCTGAACGCTGCCATTCATATTTGGAAAGACCTAATATTTTCCGTTCTAAAATCATCTTATTTTTTTAGTTTAAATATCAGTCAGGCTGTAAAGTTTCATAATTCAGATGATATTTAAAACTAATATTTTACGATTTTATAATATACTTTGTCATTAAAGCTAGTTTAACCTGAATATCGCATTTTAGAAGTGGAATTCCATTTTCTAATTATTTTAGTTAAAGTCATTAAAGACATTCAAAAAAAGGACATTGACAAAAAACTTTGCTAAAATAGCTTTTAGTTTAAGTTTTAGGAGCCGTGGCTGCACTTTTTTCTTATTCCTTTAAAGTAAGGAAAAAGCGCAGACCACTTAATCTTAAGAGATTTTTTAATGGAGGCGTGGCCGAGCGGACGATGGCGCTGGTCTTGAAAACCAGTAGTGGTGCAAGCTACTCGAAGGTTCGAATCCTTCCGCCTCCGCCAAGATTCTAATTATTTATTAGAATAGCTTTAGAAAGAACTGGTTACTTTTTCAAAAAGCATATAGATTTTATAAATGAGAAAGAGAGAAAGAAAAAGGAGCGAAGGCAATGGCAAGGAAAAAAATTAGTGTGATTGGCGCTGGGAATGTGGGAGCAACCTTGGCGCAAAGGTTAGCGGAAAAAGAGCTGGGCAATGTGGTTGTGCTGGATATTCCTATTACAGAAGGCATGCCGGCTGGAAAAGGATTAGATATTTTACAATCTGGCCCTATTTATGGATATGATAGTCAGGTAAAGGGGACTATTGATTATAGTGATACTGCTAATTCTGACGTAGTAGTAATTACTGCTGGCATTCCAAGAAAACCAGGCATGAGCCGTGACGATCTTTTAAATACCAATGCAGCCATTGTTAAAGCGGTTACAGAACAGGTAGCGCGCACTTCACCCAATGCGATTTTAATTGTAGTATCTAACCCTTTAGATGCCATGTGTTATGTAGCTTTAAAAGTTTCTGGATTTCCAAAACATCGGGTGATTGGCATGGCTGGGGTTTTAGATTCCGCGCGCATGGCTACTTTTATTGCAGAAGCTGCTCAAGTTTCTGTAGAAGATGTGCAAACCATGGTTTTAGGCGGGCATGGAGATACGATGGTCCCTATCATACGCTATTGCACCATTGCCGGAGTTCCAATAGCTGAGATATTGAAAAAAGAACAGATGGATGCTATTGTCAAAAGAACAGCGGAGGGCGGCGCTGAGATAGTTAAACTTTTAAAAACAGGCTCCGCATTTTATGCTCCTTCCGCTTCGGTTGGCGCCATGGTTGAAGCGATCTTAAAAGATAAAAAAAGAATTCTTCCTTGCGCAGTTTTCCTGCAAGGAGAATATGGTATTAAAGATCTCTTTGTTGGAGTTCCAGTCAAGTTGGGAGAACGTGGAATAGAACAGATCATACAGCTTAACCTTACTGTTGAAGAGCGGATTGCTCTGCAAAAATCAGCTGATTCCGTAAAAGAACTTACAGAAATCCTACGTCGGCAACAGGTGGTTTCTTAATCTAAATAGTTTGTTTACTTATCAGTTTGGAAACTAAAAAATATCCTTGTGAAATTGGTTAGGGAGTTTATAGAAAAATGAAAAAGGTCATGGTTAGAACTGAAAAAGATTCTTTAGGCGAAAAAGATGTTCCGCAAGAAGCTTTTTGGGGCATTCAAACTCAAAGAGCTATTGAAAATTTTCCTATTTCAGGATTAAGAGCTCATCCAAAATTTATTGATTCTTTTGTAATGGTGAAAAAAGCCTGCGCTCTTGCTAATAAAGAGCTGGGGCTGCTTAAAAAAGAAATTGCAGAGGCTTTAGTGCAAGCCGCGGATGAAGTTCTTAAAGGTCTTTGGCGGGATCAGTTTGTAGTGGATGTTTTTCAAATGGGAGCTGGCACCTCTTTCAATATGAATGTGAATGAGGTTCTAGCTAACCGCGCCATAGAAATTTTAGGAGGTCAACGCGGGGACTATAAACTCTGCAATCCTAATGATCATGTGAATATGGCTCAATCCACAAACGATGTTTTTCCTACTTCCATGCGGGTTTGCGCTCGCTTGCTTTTAGAAGAATTAATTCCTGTTTTAAAAGATTTGGAAATTTCTTTAGGAGATAAAGGAAAAGAGTTTGACAAAATTTTAAAATCTGGCCGCACCCATTTGCAGGATGCTGTTCCTATACGTCTTGGCCAGGAGTTTACAGCTTATTCTCTAACTATTAAAAAATGCAGAGAAAGAGTTCAGGCAGTGGCAGCTTTAGTAGAAGAGTTAGGCATTGGCGGCAGCGCTGTGGGCACTGGGCTTAATACCCATCCAGATTATCGTCTTAAGGTGGCAGGTTATTTAAAAGATTGGACAAAGATTAATTTCCATTGCGCAGAGGATCTTAGGGAAGCGATGCAGTCGAATTTTCCAGTGGCTACTGTAGCGGCTGTTCTTAAACTAGTTGCAGTAGAGCTTAGCCGGATTGCCAATGATTTTCGTTTGCTTTGTTCTGGTCCCTTGACAGGTTTTGCAGAGATTGTGCTGCCTGCTGTCCAGCCCGGTTCAAGCATTATGCCTGGGAAAGTGAATCCTTCCATGGCAGAAATGTTGAACATGGTTTGTTTTCAAGTTATTGGCAATGAATTAACTGTTTCCATGGCAGCGCAAGCAGGCCAGCTGGAACTAAATGTGATGATGCCTGTTATGACTTTTAATATTAATTTTTCCATAGAAATTTTAAAGAATAGCGTTCGAGAGTTTACGAATCGCTGCGTAAAGGGAATTGTTGCAAATCAAGGAACTTGTCAGCATTATGCGGAAATTAGTCCTTCTTTGGCAACCGCGCTTAATTCTTATATAGGATACGCGAGCGCCGCAGAAGTGGTTAAAAAAGCTTTAAAAGAAAAAAAGACCATCCCTCAAGTGGTTAGAGAAGAAAAACTATTGAGCGAAGAAGAAATTAAAAAAGTGTTAGATCCAAGAGCTCTCACAGAGCCAGGATTGCCTTAAAAAGAAGTGATTAAATCTTTAACAAAATATTTTTTTAGAGGCATTCTTTTTCTCACGCCTTTAGTTTTAACCCTTTATCTTTTTTACGCTGTTTTTGCCAAAATAGATCAATTAGGAAATAAGATCTTAGAGCCTTGGATAGGTCAGGGGAATTTGTTGACTGGCATTGGCTTTCTTTTAACTATTTTTTTAATTACTTGCGCAGGTTATTTTTCTTCTGTTTGGATTGGAGCTGCTTTTCTACATTGGATTGAAAAACAGTTTTTTCGCAGCCCTTTAATTAAAGGTATTTATGGCAGCATTCGGGAGATACTTAATTCTTTTTTTGGAAAAGAAAAATTTTTTTCTCGAGCAGTTCTTGTGAATTTTCCTAATCTGGGCTTTAAAAGAGTTGGCTTTATTACACAGGAGACAGCTTCATTTATGCACAATGGGGAAGAACAAATTGTGGTTTATTTGCCCCATTCTTTTCAAATTTCTGGCAATATGTTGATCGTGCCTAAAACTCAAGTGGAATTTTTAGACATGCCGCCGGAAAAGGCTTTAAAATTAATCATGTCAGCAGGCATAGTAAAAAACTAATCCATGCTTCTTGCAATAGATATTGGCAATACAAATATTACAATAGGGTTGTTTCGGGTTCATGGCTCAAAAGAAAATTCTAAACTTTTGCGTTCAAAATTAGATTCTGTGAACCTTGGCTATTCATCTCCTTTATTTTCTTGGAGACTTTCCACCTCTTTAACCGCCACAGCAGATGAGATTGGCACAAAGATCCTGGATCTACTCCACTATAAAGCTATTGAGCGCGGCAAAATAAATGCTTTAGCTATTGCCAGCGTGGTCCCAGTTTTAAGCCAAGTTTTTATGGAGGTTGCATCTTCTTATTTTAATCTTAAAGCTTATTTTATTGATGAGAAAACAAAAATTCCTATTCAAAATCTTTATGAAAATCCTAAAGAAGTGGGTGCAGATCGCATTGTAAATGCTGTTTCCGCTTATTTAAAATTTGGCGCTCCGTGTCTCGTGGTGGACTTTGGCACAGCCACTACTTTTGATTGTGTTACAAAAAAGGGTGAATATGTTGGCGGGGTGATTGTGCCTGGCCCAAACCTCTCTTCTGAGAGTCTCAGTCTTCACACTGCGAAATTGCCTAAGGTTGCCATTCAAAAACCCGCTAAGGTTATTGGAAGAAATACTGTTGAGGCGATTCAGTCCGGGCTTTATTTTGGATATATCGCTCTTGTGGATGGGGTGGTAGAGAGATTAAAAAAAGAGTTAGGGGAAAATACAAAAATTATAGCCACAGGCGGGCTTGCCTCCTTAATAAGCCAAGATTCAAAAACTATTAAAAAAGAGATGATTTTTCCTGACCTTACTTTAGAGGGTATTATTAAACTGTGGGAAAAAAATTGCGGTTAAACCCGGAGAAAGCATGATTCAGGTTCAATTCTAGAAAAAGGTTTTAAAAATGGTAACCAAAAGAGTTTTTTTAGGAGATATTGAAGAAACCCTGCTTTTGTGCGGGGAGCACGACACTAATTTAAAAGAGTTGGAAAGAAAATTTGGGGTGCAGATTTTTGCGCGTTCTTCTACTTTAGCGGTGCGGGGAAGCACAAAAAAGGTGGATGAGGCGATCGCTTCTTTAGAAGAACTTAAAGGCAGAATCCGTTCTGAAAGAACAGAATTAAAAAGCTCTAAAATTTTAGGGGGTGAACGGGAATTGGATTTGCAATCTAAAAGTATTAAGACTCTTTATCCAAAAGTAGGCGCGGCAAAAGATGAAATTTTTATTGGAGCAAATGGAAAACCAATTTATCCGCAATCTTTGCAGCAAAGAAAATATGTAGAGGCTATGGATAAGTACGATTTAGTGATGGGTGTAGGCCCTGCAGGCACCGGCAAAACATTTTTAGCTGTGGTTGCCGCATTAAGAGCTTTGCAGTTTGGCAGGGTAAGAAAAATTGTTTTATCCAGGCCTGTGGTAGAAGCAGGCGAAAAACTTGGGTTTTTGCCCGGGGATCTATATGAAAAAATTAACCCTTATTTAAAACCTTTATACGATGCTTTTTTCCTTTTACTGGGGCCAGAGCGTTTTAGGATTTATAGAGAAGATGAAACCATTGAAATTGTGCCTTTAGCTTACATGCGCGGTAGAACCATAGAGAATGCTTTTGCTATTTTAGATGAAGCGCAAAATACGAGCCCAGAACAGATGAAAATGTTTTTAACCCGCATGGGTTCACGATCTAAAATGGTGGTTACAGGGGATGTGACTCAGATTGATTTAGATTTTAAGGCAAGGTCTGGTTTTGTGCACAGTCTTAAAGTGCTTAAAAATATTCCTGAAATCCATGTGGTAGAATTTAGCGAAGAAGATATTATCCGACATCCTTTGGTGAAAAAAATCATCAACGCGTATGATTCTTATTCTGAAAATGAATCTTCTAAAGAATAAACCGGAAACTATTTAAATGAGAGCTGAGGCGGGAAAGAGTTCAATTTTCATAATTGCAAAATACGGGTTTAACCTAAAAATCAGATAAACTGATGAAGGTCGCTTTTTTTTCAAACAAAAAAATCCCTAAAAAGAATTTACTTTTACGTTTTAGCCATGCTGTATTGAGAGAGTTGCCTATTTTAAGAAAAGATGGGGAAATCTGCATACTGTTTGTTTCAGATAAAAAAATTCAAGAGATCAACAAACGTTTTCTAAATTCCAATAAAATTACAGATGTAATCGCTTTTAATTATGAAGAATTTTTATCAAAGAAAGAGGCGCCTTTTGGAGATATTGTTATTTCTTTGGATACAGCTACACGCCAAGCTAAACTTAGAGGGCATTCAGTTCTTAAGGAATGCGCTTTGCTCATCCTTCATGGTTTACTGCATTTGGTTGGGGTTGAAGATAAAACTTTAAAGGAACGAGATAAAATGTTTGCCTTGCAGAAAAAGATATTTTTAAAAATCGCTCCAAATTTGGCTCCTCCAGATGTTCTTGCATAAGGATGTATCCATGTCATGATTCGTTGCGCAATCTTGTTCTATTGACAAGCTTACATGGAATTATTTATGCTAAAGGCCTGCTCTGATGAGACAGAACATAAAATCCAGCCATATTGAAAAAATCAAAACAGTAAATAGATTTAAGAAAAATCATCAGACATGATTGAAATGGTGCAAGGCGTTGTGCTGCGGTCTGAAGAGTGCAATGAATTTGATAAACGCTTAACGCTTTACACAAAAGAATTTGGCAAATTTAAAGCAAAGCTGGTTGGAGTTAAAAAAAGCGCTTCCAAACTAAGAGGTTTAACGCTTCCTTTTGTAGAATGCCGTTTTCAGATTTATCTTCATGGAACCCCCAGAGCCGGGGTGCGCGACCCAGGTAGAGTTGTTACCGGTGAAATTTTAAAAGAGTTTCCTTTTTTACAAGATCATTGGGAAAAGGTGGTTGATGCCTACAAGGTATGTGAGATTTTAGAAATGCTGACTCAACCCTTTTACCCTAATCTTAAAGAATATGAACTTTTTATTTCTACTCTAAGCCATCTGGCAGAAACTCAATTTCCTACTTTAGTGCGCTGCCGTTTCACATTGCTCTTGTTAAAAATTTTGGGTTATAGTTTAGGCCATCACCCTGTGTGGAGAGCCTATTCTTCAGATGAAAAGGAGCTGTTTAAAAAATTAAGAGCGTGGGATTCAAAGGCAGAACTTCTTTCTAAAGATGAGATATGCCGCATAGAATATCTAACGGAAAATTATCTTTCTTTGTATTTATCTAAACCTTTAAAAACAGAGATTTTTCAGAAAAAGATTTCCTTGTCCGGAGTTTAATTTTTATGAACTTACAAGAGATTATTATGGCTTTGCAAAAATTTTGGTCTAAGGAAGGGTGCTTGATTTGGCAGCCTTATGATCTGGAAAAAGGAGCTGGCACTTTTAACCCAGCCACCTTTCTTAAAGCTTTAGGCCCTGAACCATGGGCTGTGGCTTATGTTGAACCCTGCAGGAGACCTACAGACGGTCGTTATGGAGAAAATCCTAATCGTCTTACCCATTACTACCAATATCAGGTTTTGATTAAACCTTCTCCAACAGATATTCAGGAAACCTATCTTAAATCTTTAGAAGCTGTTGGCATTAAGAGAAAAGAACATGATATTCGTTTTGTGGAAGACGATTGGGAATCCCCTACTTTAGGAGCTTGGGGTCTTGGCTGGGAAGTGTGGCTGGACGGCATGGAAATAACTCAATTTACCTATTTTCAGCAAGTAGGCGGCATTGATTTAGATCCAATTTCTGTGGAAATTACTTATGGGTTGGAACGTTTGGCCATGTTTTCTCAAAAAAAATCAAATATTTTTGAAATCCTCTGGGACAACAAACAGACCTATGGGGAAATTCATTTTCAGTTGGAAAAAGAATTTTCAAGGTATCATTTTGAACTAAGCGACCCAAAACTTCTTCAACAGAGATTTGCGGAAGAGGAAGTGGAGTGCTTTAGGCTGCTTAAAGAAAATTGTATTTTGCCGGCTTATGATTCAGTGATGAAAGCTTCACATATTTTTAACCTTTTGGATGCCAGGGGAGTTCTATCCCAAGGGGAAAGAACTCATATGATCGGCAGGGTGCGCGTTCAGGCAAGCGCAGTGGCTAAAAAATATTTAGAATCCATCTCCAAACCAAATCATGGTTAAAGAGACCATTCTTACAAAACAAGCTTTATTAGAAATAGGCGTTGAAGAGATTCCAGCTTCGTATATGGAGCCGGCTTTGGAAAGCATGCGCGCATTTTCTGAAAATTTTTTGCGTTCTAAAAAACTTGGATTTGAAAACGTAACAGTTTTGGGCAGCCCCAGGAGGCTTGCTCTTTTAATTACAGGAATTTCTGCTAAAACTGAAACCAGCTCACAGGAAATATGGGGACCTTCATTAAAAGCCGCAAAGAATTCAGAAGGCGAATGGTCTAAAGCAGCCCTTGGCTTTTCCCGGTCTCAAGAACTTTCTATTGAATCTTTACAAATACGCGTGAAAAAAGGGGAAGAGTTCCTATGTTTTTTAAAACGCTTTCCAGGTGAAAAAGCGCAAAAAATTTTAAAAGATCTTTTTTTAGCTCTTATTCCAGAGATACCTTTTCCCAAAAAAATGGTTTGGAATAGTTCCCGTTTTAAATTTGCCCGTCCTATTCGTAATTTAATGGCTCTTTATGATCATGAGGTTTTACGTCTCAATATTGCAGGCGTCAGGTCCTCTAACAAAACTTTTGGTTTAAGAGGATATTCTAAGCACATCGCCATTTCTTCTCCAATGGCTTATTTAAATACGCTTAAAAATAATTGCATCCTTGTGGATCCAAAAGTCCGCAGGGAATCTATCTTGAATACCAGCAATCATTTGGCCAATAAGGTTAAAGGCCAGTTTCAAAATTTTGAAGATCTGCTGAATGAAGTTTTATGGCTGGTAGAGCACCCAGTAAGCCTGCTTTGCAATTTTGATCCAAAATTTTTAGCTTTACCTCAAGCAGTTCTTATCACCTGCATGAAAAAACATCAAAAATTTTTTTCTATCCTAGATGAATCTGGTAAACTCATGCCTCATTTTATTGGGATACGAAACGGCATTTCCGAACATCAGGAGATTGTGCGCAAAGGTTATGAAAAAGTTCTAACTGCCCGCTTAACGGATGCGGAGTTCTTTTTAAAGGAAGACTTGAAGCTTCCTTTGGAAACCCATATAAATAAAGCCTCTTCTATTCTTATACAAGAGCAGCTAGGTTCCATTGCGAATAAAATAGAGAGAATTAAAAATCTTTCTAAAATTTTTCTAAATGCGCTTCCATCAGGAGCAAAGAACAATGAATTGGATTTAACTCTTTTGGAAAGAGCCATTGAACGATCTAAATTTGACCTTTCCACCCATATGGTTTACGAATTTCCTGAACTCCAAGGGATTGTGGGCGCTATTTATGCCAGCCATTATGGTGAAAATAAGATGGTAGCCCAAGCGATCCAGGAACATTATTACCCTCTTACAGCTCAAGGGGAACTGCCAGCCAGCCTTTTAGGTAGCATGCTCGCTTTTTTGGATAAGTTAGATCATCTAGTAGGGAATTTTTTAGTGGGCAGAGTCTCTTCCGGCAGTTCTGATGCGTACGGGCTGCGCCGCGCTTGCGCAGGAATTTTAAGAATAATTTTAGAAAGAAATTGGGAGTTAGAGCTTAAAGAATTAGTTCAAGACTCTATAAAGCAGTTTAATCTTAATTTTAAGGAAAATGATGAACAACAGATATTAGATTTTTTAAGAGAACGTTTTCAGCTTTTAATGCAGGATCAGGGTTATTTTCAGGATGAAATTTTAGCTGTAACCAAAAATTTTCTAGAGAAAGACGCTAACGGCATTCAGGTTTTAAGCTTAAAGAAAAAAATATCTGCCTTACACGTCACCCGCACCCAACCAAATTTTGAAGCTGTTACCATCTCCTATAAGCGGTTAAGTAATATTTTAAGACAAGCCAAAGGAAAAGGAATTTTTTATTCTAAAGAGTCTTTAAACCCAGAACTGTTAAAAATCCTAGAGGAACAGGCTTTAAAATCTTGGCTGGATAGCAGTTCAAAAAAAATAGTTGGTTTAACTCAGGAGAAAAAATTTGAAGAGGCGCTTTTTGAAATGATGAGCGTACGCGAATTTTTAGACAATTTTTTCGAGAAAGTGATGGTCATGGATCCAGACCCAGCGCTTTGCAAAAATCGTTTGTCTTTATTGTCTCTTTTAGAATCTCTCTTTAAAGAGATCGCTGATTTTTCCTACTTACAACCTTTAAAAAATTGAAAAAAATAATTTTTTTTCTTTTAAGCGTCATTTGGTTTTTTCATTGGTTTTCTGGCTGGGTGAAAACCGGCGGCATGGACCGCGCTATCGCAGAGCATAAAAATCAGCGGTTTACGCCAAAAGTTTTACGCGGTATCGCTGAAGTCTATAATATTTTTCAGGAACCAGAGCGTTCCAGTTATTATTATCGTTGGATCGTGGATGAGTATCCTGATGAAAAAGATATTGCCAGGGTTCGCTGGAATTTAGGCAGAAACTATGAAGAGACTAAGAACAAACATCTTGCGCTAGAACAGTATATGGTATTGATCACCTCTTATAGTAAAACCCAGGAGGGTCAGTTAGCCTTAAACCGTTATAACCAGATGCGTTTTTAACTTAAAAATTTTAGTTTAGAAGATGGAATGTTCGTTTTTCACTTTCTAACATTCGGGTTAAAAAAGAACTATTTTTTAAAATTCATGAAAAAATTCGTTCAACTTATTGAAGAAAAAATGAAAGAAAAGGGAATCTCATTGCGAAAAGTCGCTAAAGAAATTGAGGTGGACCCCTCTTTCTTTTCTAAAGTTTTAAGCGGTAAACGCACTCCTCCAGGGGATGAAAAAGTGCTTAAAAAATTAGCTTTGTTTTTAGGACTCGATCCTTTAGAGCTTATTATCTCCACAGGAAGAATCCCAGAGGAATTGCGCTCTTTTATGGAAAGCTCGGAATTTTTAAAAATGGTTGAGAAACGTTTTCCTCATCTTGTCTTTAAAGCGCCTGAGTTTGAAATTCCAATAGAAAAAGAAGTTAGGCAGTTAAGAATAAAATCTCAAGAATTGTCTGAAGATTTACTTTAACCCGACTTTTGCATTAGGAAATGAAAAAGAGCCTTTTGGAAAAAATTACCTAAAATGATGAATGAATTAGAAGCAGCACTTTTATTAAATATGGTTCCGGGTATTGGAGCGGTCCGATTCCAAAATTTGAAAGATTCTTTTGGATCCTTGGGAACTGTTTTCCAAGTTTCCGAGAAAGAGTTGCTGCGCGTAGAGGGGCTTTCAGAAAAGATCATCAGCTCTATTTTATCTTGTGTGGATCGCTCCTATTTAGCAAAAGAAGAAATGGAGTTAGCTGACCAGCAAGGGATCAAAATCTTAAGTTTGAGCGATTCAAATTATCCAAAAAATTTAAAAACGATTTATAATCCCCCTCCGATTCTTTATGTAAAAGGGGATTTTTCTCTATTAGAATCTGATTCATTGGCTCTGGTTGGGACCAGAACCCCTACACCCTATGGAGAGAAAGTCACAGCCGGGCTGGTTAGGGATTTAGTGGAGTTTGGGCTTATTTCAGTGAGCGGCTTAGCTAGAGGCATAGATACGATTGTGCATAGAGCTACCTTAGGCAACAAAGGAAAAACTATTGCGGTTTTAGGTTCTGGTCTTCTTAAACTTTATCCGCCTGAAAATAGAAAATTAGCGGAAACTGTTGCGGAAAATGGAGCTTTAGTCAGTGAATTTCCTTTAAAAGCTTCACCAGAACCAGGACACTTCCCAAGAAGGAATAGGATTATTTCCGGAATTTCTTTAGGCACAGTTGTGATTGAAGCCGGTCAAATTTCCGGCGCTTTAATTACTGCGCGTTTAGCTTTGGAACAGGGAAAAGATGTTTTTGCAGTTCCAGGAGCCATAACTTCTAAAATGAGTATTGGCCCAAATCAGTTGATTAAGCAAGGGGCAAAACTTGTGGAAAAAATAGAAGATATTTTAGAAGAAATTGGTTCATTAAAAGAAAAGTTTAATTGTTTTAAAGAAAGCAGGAAAGAAGGCATAAATATAGAGAATGAAGAATCTAAACTTTCAGTAAAAGAAAAAAATTTAGCTGGACTCATTGACTTTGAGCCTGCGAGCATTGATCTTCTTAGCGAACGATCTACTCTCTCGCAAGGAGATTTTGCGCAAAGTTTATTGAATCTTGAAATAAAAGGCATTGTAAAATCTTTGCCGGGGAAAAGATATGTCAGGGTCTAAAAAAACAAAAGATTTAAATTTAGTGATTGTGGAATCTCCCACCAAGGAAAAAACTTTAAGTAAGTTTTTAGGGAAAAAATTTGTTGTAAAAAGCTCTTTTGGCCATTTAAGGGATCTTCCTAAAAAGAAATTTGGCATTGATATTGAGGATGGGTTTAATCCGACTTATGAAGTTTTACCTCGCGGTAAAAAAATAATTCCAGATTTAAAGAAAGCAGCGCAAGCTTCTTCCTTAGTCTATTTAGCCACAGACTATGACCGTGAAGGAGAGGCGATTGCCTGGCATTTGTCCGCTGTTTTAGACTTACCTCAAAAAAAAGTTCAAAGAATTACTTTTCATGAGATCACGCCCTCTGCGATTCAAGCTGCTTTAGAATCCCCACGCAAGATTGACCAAAGATTGGTGGACTCTCAAGTGGCAAGGCGGGTACTGGATAGAATTGTGGGTTACCGTCTTTCACCTTTACTTTGGGAAAAGGTTAAAAGAGGGCTTTCTGCGGGCCGTGTTCAATCCATTGCCGTACGCTTCATTTGCGATCGGGAAACGGAAATAGAGAATTTTAAGAGCCAGGAATATTGGACCATTGCAGTAGAGTTGGAAAATACAGCGGATCAGGAGAAAATTCCATTTTTAGCTCAGTTAGTGGAATGGCAGGAAAAGAAAATCCAAAAATTAGATGTTAGTTCAAACCTGATGGCTCAAGAACTTCAAACAGAGCTGGAGCGGGCAGATTACAAGATACAGACCATTACTTACAAAGAAAAACGAAGATCCCCGTATCCTCCCTATATGACTTCTACTTTGGCGCAAGACGCTTCCAGAAAAATAGGATTTTCCGCTAAGAAAACAATGAGTGTAGCCCAATCTTTGTACGAAGGCGTGGAAATTAATCAGGAGACTGTAGGTCTCATCACTTACATGCGCACAGATTCATTAAATGTCAGCGCGGATGCGCAAAAAGAGACAAAAAAATTTATTGAGCAGAAATTCGGAGAAAAAAGTCTTCCCCCAAAACCCAGATTTTATAAAACCAAAGCAAAAGCAGCCCAGGAAGCGCATGAAGCGATTCATCCAACCTCGGTTTTTAGAGAGCCTGAAGGCATAAAAAAATACCTTACTTTGGATCAATTAAAACTTTACGATTTAATTTGGAAACGCTTTTTGGCCAGCCAAATGGCGGATGCGGTTTATGATACAGTGACCGTAGAAATTGAAGCGATTGCAAAGGATAAAAAAGGATTATTGCGCACCACAGGCTCTACTTTAAAGGAATCTGGTTTTCTAATTGTTTATGGAGAAGAGCCAGAAACAGAAGAAAATCAGGACAAAAATGAGGCGTCTCAAAATAAAAAGTTGCCTAAATTTAAAGAAAACGAAAGTCTTAAATTTATTAAGGTTCTTGCAGAGCAGCATTTTACAGAACCCCCTCCCCGGTATAATGAAGCGAGTTTAATTAAAATTTTAGAACAAAATGGCATAGGGCGACCTTCCACTTACGCGCCTATTATAGATACCATCCTTTCCAGAGGTTATGTTCGGCTGCAGGAAAGAAGATTTCATCCTACGGAATTAGGAAAAATTGTAAACCAGCAACTACTTTCTCATTTTCCGGAAATTGTGGATACTCAGTTTACAGCCAAGATTGAAGAAAAATTAGACCAAATTGCAGAGGGAGAAATTGCCTGGAATTTGGTGGTAAAAGAGTTTTACGATCCTTTTGAAAAAGATTTAAAGTCAGCAGAAACCCAAATGCAAAAGATTAGCGTAGAGCCAAAGGATTCCGGCGAAGTTTGCGAGCTGTGCAAGGGAAAGATGCTGATTCGGGAAAGCAGGTTTGGAAAATATCTTTGCTGCGAGAATTTTCCCAAATGCAGATTTAAGATTTCTTTGGATGCTGATGGTAAAAAAATTGTTCCTAAAGTATTGGATGAAAAATGTGAAAAATGCGGCAGCCCCATGGCTGTGAAGCAGGGATGGCGCGGCCAATTTTTGGCCTGCACCGCTTACCCTAATTGTAAAAATATTATTGGGTTGGACAGGGAAGGAAATAAAATCATCCGCGCCCAGCCAAAGATGACGGATAAAAAGTGTGAAAAATGCGGCAAGCCCATGCTTTTAAGAGTAGGAAAACGCGGACCTTTTTTAGCCTGTTCCGGATTTCCTAAATGTAGAAATATTAAAAAAGCTTCTGCAAGCGATGCTTAAAGAAGAGATTGTTCTGGATTTGTGGATCAGGCGATTTATTCTTTTCATGCGCGCTGAAAGAGCAGCCTCTAGCCATACGATTTTAGCCTACCAAAATGATTTAAAAGAATTTATTCAATTTGTTAAAAAACCAAGTTTAAGTTTAGCCAATTTTAGGGAACTGCGATTGTTGGTGCGAGAATATTGGGTAAAGCTTTCTAAAAAGCATAGTCAAATTTCCACTGTTTTAAGAAAACTCGCAACCTTGCGCTCTTTTTTTAAATTTTTAGTTAAAGAAGAACTTTTGGCTAATAATCCTTTTAATTATTTGGTTTTTCCTAAAAAAGACAAACATCTGCCGCATTTTTTAACTGAAAATGAGATGGGCTCTTTTCTTTCTGTATTCGACACCTCATCCCATAGATTTAAATTAAGGGATAAGTCTTTAATGGAGCTTCTTTATTCTTCCGGCTTGCGCGTGCAGGAGCTTGTGAATTTGAATGTAGAAGATTTGGATCTTTGGAACGGCATGGTCAGAGCTTTTGGCAAGGGGAACAAAGAACGGCTAGTGCCTATGGGGCAGATCGCGACCCATGCGATTGAAGATTATTTAAGAGAGAGTAAAAGAACCGATACTTATAAGGGAGCTCTTTTTTTAAATGGGTTTGGCAAACGATTAAGCACCCGAGGAATAAGGAAAATTATCTTGCGTTTGTTAAAAAAGAGTACCTTGCACAAAAATTTAACACCGCACATGATGCGCCATTCTTTTGCAACCCATCTTTTAAATAAAGGGTGTGATCTTAGGATTGTTCAGGAACTTTTAGGCCATAAAAGTTTAACAACCACCCAGCTTTATACTCACACCTCTATTGAAAATTTAAAACAGACTTACCTGAAGGCGCACCCTAGAGCTTAAAACTTCGAGGGTTAATGGGTATAAAATATTTTGGACAGGGCGGGACTTGAACCCGCACGGCTTCAACAGCCACACCGCCCTGAACGGTGCGCGTATGCCAATTCCGCCACCTGTCCTTTAAAAGCAGATGGATTTTTATTTTAATAATTCTTGAGTACGCTGTAAACATAAATATTTTCTCTGTGAATGTTTCGGGTTAATCTAGTACTTGTATAAGTATAAACCATGTCTCCATCAAATAAAAAAGAAAATAGCATAAAAACGATTTCGCGTAACAGAAGAGTGCATCTGAGATTTACAATTTTAGAATCTTTGGAAGCAGGCATTGTTTTGCACGGCTATGAGGTCAAATCTTTAAGAGAGGGAAAAGCTCAAATAGAAGATGGCTTGGTGCGCATTCAAAATGGAGAAATTTTTTTAATGAATGCTCATATTGCTCCTTACGCGCATTTAGCCCATGCGGACTATAACCCCACGCGCACTAGAAAACTTCTTTTACACAAAACAGAAATCAATCGTCTTTTTAATAAAGTGCAATTAAAAGAACTTACTTTAGTGCCTTTAGAAGTTTATTTTAAAAATGGGAAAGTAAAGCTTTCCATTGGCCTTGCCCAAGGAAAGAAAAGAGAAGACAGGCGCGAAGAGATTAAAAAAAGAGAAGTGGAAAGGGAGATACGAAGAAAGTATAAAGCCTAATCCCTCTTAGGTTTTTTTCTATTTTTTATCTTAAGAAAAACAAAAAATGAGATTAGCAAAAAGTAGTTAGAGAGCAAAAATAGGGGAGTGGCCCAGCGAAAACCATTGACAAAGGGTGTTGGAAAAGGCCAAAGAAAAGGGGTGGGGAAGTAGCGGGTGGTGTGAGTAGGAATATCGTAGACTATATGCAGCGCCCAAGCGCAAAAAATCCATAAAGGCTTTTTTAAAACTACCCAGAACAACAAAAAAAGCGCAGTCCATATTATCAAGCTGTGAGTGATATTGTAAAGCTGAAAAACATAACTGGGAATGATGGATAAAGGCGGAGGCTCTCCAATTTTTCTTTGATAGGTAGGAAAACCAGAAAGCGCCCAATAAATAAAAGATGGAGAAAAACTTATTAGGTCAGGTCCAGCTCCCAGCAAAAAAGCGAACCAAAATTTTTTTTTAGTATATTTAGAGTTAAATGGTTTTTCTTTGCCAAATAGCGCTGCTCCCCAAAGTCCGTGAGATAAAGTATCCATTATATTTTTGGGGTGAAGGAGTTGGTTTGATTTAGAGGATGGGATTCGTTTTGGTTTTTAGGAACCATTTAACTCTTTAGAGAGAGGATAGTTCTTTGGTTGCTTCTTTAAGTTCTTGGTCATGTTTATGGCTTTCTAATCTGGAAAGGAGACTGTAAGCGCAAGGAACAACAAAGAGAGTTAGAAAAGTAGAGACTAAAACCCCGCCAATTACAACCACAGCCATGGGAATTCTTGTTTCAGATCCTGGTCCTAAGGCAAGAGCAGGGGGAATGGCAGCAGCTATGGTTGAGAAGGAAGTCATTAAGATGGGTCGTAACCGAATTGGGCAGGCTGTGAGCAGCGCTTCATAAGTTTCCATTCCTTCCTTTCTTCTTTCATTTGTAAAGTCCACCAACAAAATAGAATTTTTCTTTACAATTCCCATGAGTAAAATAATTCCAATCATGCTGTAAATATTTAAAGTTTTACCGCTAAGCATGAGAGCGATTAAAGCGCCGGTAATGCTAAAAGGCAGGGCTAAGAGTACGGTAAAAGGATGAATAAAACTGTTAAATTGAGAGCCAAGCACCATATAAGCTACAAAGATGCCAAAAATCAAGGCAAAGATTAAACTCTGAGAGGATTCCTTAAAAGTTTGAGCGCTTCCTGAAAGCACATTTCTATAGCCATCCGGCAAAATCCGTTTGCTGATTTTTTCTACCTCTTTTAAAGCCTCGGCTTGAGATTTTCCCGGGGCCACATTTGCAAAAATGCTAATAGCTCTTTCCCTGTTTTTTCTAGAGATAGAAAGAAGAGTGGGTTTCTGTATAATTTGAACCACTTCTGAAAGTCGGATCACTTCACCATGATTGTTTCTCACCCAGATTTTGGAAATATCTTCCACTTGGGTTCTATCTTTTGCCACTAGTCTTAAACGAATATCGTATCTTCTGCCTCCGCGCGTGTATTTGCCAACCCTCACTCCTCCAATCATGGCATTGATCGCATTGCCAATAGAGGAGATACTTACGCCTCTGGCAGCTGCTTTTTTTCTATCTGGAATCACTTTAACTTCTGGCATGCCTAAGCGATAATCTGAATCTACGTCCACAACTATGCCGGAACCTTCCATCTGTTTTTGAATTTCTTCGCTGAGCTGTTCTAACTTATCCCATTCTTTGCCGCGCAAGGTAAACTCCACAGGGAAGCCTCTTTGAGAAGTAAAACCAGATAAGGAAAGATCTTGAACGATCGCTTTATTGATACCCGGAATTTTTGTAAATTCTTTGCGCACTAAAGACATTAAATCTTTTTGGCTTAAAGGATGGTTTGCCGGAGGAACTATGGGCCTGGCTTTTGGCGGTTTTAGGGTTATGAACATAATGCCTGTATTTACTTCTCCTCCGCCAAAGCCGCCAATGGCGCCAAAATATCGGTCTGTTTCTGGACGAGACATGATAAAGGATTCAGCTTTTTTAAAAGCCGCGTCTGTTGTTTCTAAAGACGAGCCTACTGGGGCTTGCAAGCGCACTAAGAACCTGCTTTGTTCTTGCGCCGGAACAAATTCTTTTTTAATTTTTTTTGTCAAAGATAAAGAAGCAAAGAAAATAAAAAAAGCGATTAGGATCACTGACCAGCGGTGGCGCAAAGATTTGGTCAATAGAACTTTATAAAGTTCTGTAATTTTTTTCATTCCATTGTCCATCCATCTTCCTAAGCTTGTAGTGCGGCCAGCCTGCAAAAATTGTGAACAGCGCATGGGCGCAAGGGTTAAGGCTTCCAGAAGTGAAAGCATCACAGCTACGGACATGGTTACTCCAAACTGGAAAAAGAATTTTCCCATAATGCCTTTCATAAAAACTACAGGAATAAAAATAGCTAAAATAGAAATGGAAGCAGCCATGGCGGCAAATGTAATTTCTCTGGCTCCAACCAGAGCTGCTTTAACTTTGGACATCCCCTGTTCATGATAGCGCACAATGTTTTCTAAGACCATAATGGCATCATCCACTACAATTCCAATCGCCAGGGTTAGACCAAGAAGAGTAAAGGTGTTAAGAGTAAATCCTAAAAAGTAAAGAATAATAAAACTGCCAACAATAGAGGTGGGAATGGCAAAAATAATATTTACGGTAGAGCTCCATGAACCAAGAAATAGCCAACAAACAAAAGCGGTTAAAAGCGAAGAAAGAAGAAGGGTAAAATTTAATTCTCTGGCAGATTCCTCAATAAAGCGGGTGGCATCAAAGTTAATTCCCAGTTCAAACCCTTCCGGCAGGTTTTTTTGAACCTCTTTTATACGCTTTTTTATATTTTTAGCAACTTCTACTGCGTTCGCGCCTCGTTGTTTTTTTACGCCTAACCCTACAGCAGGTTTGCCCAGTACTCTGGATATTCTGCGAATATCCGCAAGCCCGTCTTCCACTTTAGCCACATCTTTAATGCGAAAGGTTTTCCAGATTGGCGCGCCTTTACGTCCTGGAATAATGATATTGCCAAATTCTTCTACACTGCTGGCTTCTCCCATCACCCGCACATTCAGCTCCTGTTTCCCTGTTTCAATTCTGCCTGCAGGAACTTCCGCATGTTCACTCTGAATCGCGGCAATAACATCGTCCACCACCAGCTCTCGTTTCTCCATCTCTTCTAAATCCAGCCATACTCTTAAATTAGGCTCTACAAAGCCGCCTAAAAATACATCTCCTACTCCAGAGACAGTTGTAAATTCATCTTTTAGATGGTCTCTGGTATATTCCATTAGTTCTCTTAAAGGTTTGTTTCCCGACAGAGAAATCCACATAATGGGCTGATCTTCAGGATTGGTTTTAGTCATTACTGGCGGATCAATTTCTTTAGGCAAATTTCTTTGCGCTTGGGCAATTTTTGTTTGAACTTCCTGTAGAGCAGCGTCAATATCCCGATTCAGCTCAAATTCTATAGAGATGGTGGCTTGACCATGCCTGGAGGTAGAAGAAATTTCTTTTACGCCTTCCACGCTCATTAAAGCATCTTCAATCACATCCGCTACTTCTGTTTCCATTACTTCCGGCGCAGCCCCTTCCAAAGACAAAGATACAGTAACCATTGGAAAGTCCACATCTGGCAGCTGGCTAACTCCCATGCGTTGAAATGAAATCCAACCAAACAGAATTAACCCTGCCATCAGCATCCAGGCAAAAACAGGTTTTTTAATCGCAATATCTGAAAGTGTCATTTAATTTAGTGGAGAGTTTCCTTTTAAGGCAACTCCTCTAAAGCTATTTTTAATTGTAGATAATTTAGTTTTGTTTGAATCATGGTTTTATCCAGACGATGCTGGGCATCCTGCAGCGAATGGATCGCTTGCAGAACTTCCATGTTATTGACCAAACCCAGACGGTACTCTTTTACATGCAGCTCATAACTTTCATTTGCTTTTTTAAGAGCCTCTTCCAAGACGTTAGACTGCGCTAGGGAGGTATGAAAAAAAGTATAAGCTTTTTTTATTTCTGATTCTTGTTTCCTATAGAGTTTTTTTAATTCCAGTTCAATCTGTTGAGCTTGAGATACAGCCAGCTTTAAAGATGCAAGGTTTGTTCCTCCTTGAAAGATTGGGAAATCTAAAGTAAACAATAGATCCCAATCAATTTGTTCCTGAAATCCTACCCTTTTTGTGTAATAGTTACCTAGTAAGTTTAGTGTTGGATAAAAGTTTCCTTGCGCTAACTTCATTTGGGATTTTTTAGATTTCAGTTCTTCCTCTAAAGCTTTAATTTCTGTTTTTGAAGAAGCTTTTTTTAAAAGTTCTGGTAAAGGTTTTACTTCTTCCAATTTAAGTTCATCCAATAACCCTGTAGTTTCTAAGGGCAGGCCTAAGAGAAAAGAAAATTCTTCCTTAGCAGTTGAAATCTCTCCTTTAAGTTGCTCTACTGTAGATTGCAAGGTAGCTTCTTCAGATTCCAGACTTAAGAGTTCGCTATGCCTAGATTTGCCTAATCTAACTCTTTCTCTCAGCTCTTTAACTCTACTTTGCGTAAGATTAAGCGCAGTTTGCACATTTTTCAGCTCTTTTTCTAATTCAAGGATTTTATAAAAAGAGTTGGCAACTTCCCGGAAGAGCAATTTAGCTAGATGCTGCAGTAAAAATGTCTCTTTTTTAGATTCATGTTTTAAGGCAGACATGCCGTAAAATTCTTTTAATCCAGCAAAAATGGGCTGTCTTAAAGTTAATTTTCCTTCTGGCCGATCCTTGCGGGTAAAGGTGCCGCCTACGCCGCTAGATCCAGTATCAACTCCACTCGTGTCTTGGTAAAATTGGGTAAAGATAAAGTTAAGGTGGGGAAATATAGAGGAGAGGGTTTGTTTATAATTTTCATCTGTTTGAATGATTTTTTGGGTTTGGATTAAAATCGTTTCACTATTTCTTAATGCCAGAAGATAGCACTGGCTTAAATTTAGAGTTTCAGCTTTTTCTAAAATAGGGCTTTCTTCTATACCCCACACATGGGTACCAAAGGAAGAAAATAGTAAAAAAAGCAACAGAGAGTGAATAAACTTTTTTTTCCAGAAAACCATTTTCTAATTATATTATTTGCAAATTTTAATATAAAGCAAATAGTTGAAAAATCGTATGTTTCTCTTCTCTAAAAAAAAGTCAGCAGGGGACTTATAGGTTTGACTTTAAAGTTTTATAAATAGGATAATTCTTAGAGAATGAAAAAAATAAAATTAATTCATATATTTAATGTTATTTTATTTTTAAATCCAGTTCTATTTTCTCAAGAGTTTACAGCCAGAGAATTAGTGGATGAAGCCAATAAAGTTCTTAGGGGAAATTCCAGCCACGCTCTTTTAAATATGACCATTACCACCCACCGCTGGAGCAGAACCATGGAAATAGAGGGGTGGAATAGAGATCGGGAGGATGCTTTTATTTTAATTCATGCGCCTCCTAAAGAAAAGGGGACTACCACACTGCGCTTGAAGCAGGAGATGTGGTTATGGAAACCTTCAGTGGAAAGAGTCATTAAGATTCCAGCCACCATGATGCAGTCTTCCTGGATGGGGTCTGATTTTACTTATGAGGATATTGTTAAGGCAGATTCGATTGTTAAGGAATACACGCACAAAATTTTAAAACACCAAGAGCTTGAAGGAAAAGAGATTTTTACAATTGAGGCTTTGCCTAATCAAGATGCTCCTGTAGTTTGGGGAAAAGTAGTTCTTTTGGTTTTGCGTTATCCAGACGGTCAGGTGGTTCCTTTAAAAGAAGAAGATTACAGTGAACGCGGAGAGCTCATTCGAACATTAGAATTTTCTGAAGTGAAAATGATTAAAAATAAAAGAGTTCCCACCAAAATTGTTTGCCTGCCTCATAGAAAAAAAGAACAAAAGACTGAGATCCATTATAAAAAAATGGATTTTGATATTTCTTATCCAGAGAACTTTTTTAGTCTTTCTCGTTTGCAAAAAGGAAAATAAGAAATTTATGATCAGGCTTGCTTGGCGCAATATCTGGCGAAACCAAAGACGCAGTTTAATTACCATCCTCTCCATTGGCTGCGGTTTTAGCGCTATTATGTTTGGCCAAAGCATGATCCATAGCGTTCAGATCCAATTGGTGGAAAAATCTACTGGGATCATTACAGGACATATTCGGGTCATGAATAAAAATTGTAAGGATTTAAAAATTCCGGATGAAGATATTGAAAATCCCCAACCTATAGAAAAAGCTCTTGAAGGAATCCCCGGGATTCAGGTCTTTGGTCAGCGCATTCTTTTTACAGGGCTCATCTCTTCCCCAATCACTTCCAAAGGAGTTTTGGTTTGCGCAGTTCAACCAGAAAAGGAAAGTAAGATTATAAAAATTCCACAATATATCACTCAAGGCCGTTTTTTCTCTGGGAGCGGCAGGGAGATTGTTTTAGGAGATAAATTAGCAGAGGAATTAGAAATTCGTTTAGGAGAAAAAGTGGTGCTGCTTTCTCAAGGCAGAGATGGGAGCATGGCAGCAGAAGCTTTTCGCTTGAGCGGAATTTACCATACTGGCAGCACATCTTTTGACGGCCAAATTATCTATGTTCCTTTAGTTCCTTGTCAGGAGATGCTATCCATGCAGGGAAAAGTCAATGATTTTGTAATTCGGGTAAAAGGTTTGGAACAAATTGAAAGGGTGAGACAGGAGATTTCCCGTGTTTTAGAGCCCTATTCGGAAGTGAAAACCTATACATGGAAAGATGTGGATCGGGAACTGGTAGGGATACAAAAGTTTCAAAATGGAATTTTGTTAGTTGTTTTGGTAATTATTTTTGGAATTGTAACTTTAGGAATTGTGAATACGCTTTTAATGTCTCTTTTTGAGCGGATACGGGAATTTGGCGTGCTTATGGCAATAGGCGCTAAGCCTAAAATTATTTTAAGACTAATACTTTTAGAATCCACTCTACTAGGCATTATGGGATTAATGTTTGGTTTAAGTTTAGGCTCTTTATTAATCGCTTATTTTGGCAGGTACGGATTACCCTTGCCTATTGGAGAGGCATTGTCTTATTTTATTCCTTTTGACAGTGTGATTTATTTAAGGTTTTCTTGGAGCAGGCATTGGGTCGCGATTGTAGGGGTTTTTTTAACCAGCTTTATTTCTGGAGCTATCCCTGCCTTAAGAGCTTCCAGGCTGATTGTAGCTAAGGCATTGAGACATGTCTAAACCTCTTATTTCTTTAGAGAATGTGACTAAGATTTATGAAGGATCTGAGCAGATGTTTGAGTACGGCTATTTTACAGGCAATGTCATCAAAAAATTAAAAAGTTTTCAAAAGTTTGATTTTATGAATAACGCAGCGTTATTAGACGTTATTGCTTTGAAAGAATTAACCCTTGAATTTTTTCCAGGGGAATTTACCGCAATAGCCGGACCTTCCGGCTCTGGTAAATCCACGCTTCTAAATATTATTGGCGCTTTGGATTTCCCTAGCAAAGGAAAACTGTTTTTTGAAGGCAGGGAACTCTCTAGTTTATCAGCCAATGAACTTGCTGACTTTAGATTGCTTTCACTTGGTTTTATTTTTCAATCCTTTAATTTAATTCCTGTGCTTACAGCCTTAGAGAATGTGGAATATGTTTTAACTTTACAGGGTCTCCCCAGGAAAAAAAGAAGAGAAAAATCTTTGCAAGCTTTGGAGCTTGTGGGCTTAAAGCATGAAGCCCACAGAGTTCCTTCACAACTTTCCGGAGGCCAGCAGCAAAGGGTAGCGATTGCCAGAGCTATCGTGCATGATCCTAAAGTTGTTTTAGCAGATGAGCCTACTGCTAATTTGGACTCTAAAACGTCTGAAAGTTTGCTGAATTTAATGCAGGATTTAAACAAGAACTCAGGCATGACCTTTATTTTTTCAAGTCATGATGCTTTAATCCTTTCCAGAGCAAAACGAGTGATCCAAATTCGCGATGGCATGCTTGTCTAGGTTTGGTTTAATCTTTTTTATTGTTTTTTGCGCTATCCCATCTTTTATTGCAGCAAAACCTTCTTTAAATTTTTCCGGTTATGCAAAGGAACTTTACTTGCATGGAAGATCTTTTACAGATCAGAAAGAGTACTGGCAGAATTTGAATCGTGTTCGGTTAACCATGGACAGTTCTTACTCTATTTTCAGGGGATATGTGGAATACGATCAAGAGATTCGAACAGGAACCTATTTTCAAACTCAGGATTTTAAATCCTTTGGATTTGGAGAAAAAGAAAAATCTTGGGAGTTAACCCAAACCATTTCTCAAGATAGTCGCCATTTTTGGCGCCACCGTGTTTATAGAGGGTGGGGAGGAATCGAAACCGAGAAATGGGTGGTTAGAATGGGGCGGCAGCGCTTTGCCTGGGGAACTGGAAAAATTTGGAACCCAACGGATTTGTTAAACCCCTATCTTCCCTTTGTTTTAGAGCGCAATGAACGGGAGGGAATAGACTCTTTATACTTAAGGCAATCTTTAGGTCATTTAAGTCAGCTTGAAGTTGTTTCTAGCATGAATAGGAGTTGGAAGGAGAGATCGTTCTTGGGTAGGGTTAGAACCCATTTTAAGTTAACAGATATTTCTTTAATAGGCGGAAAGGTCCCTTCTGAGGAAGGAAGTTGGATGGCTGGGGCTGATCTTGCCAGGGATATTGCGGATTGTTCGTTCCACCTTGAGTTTATTTTCGATGATCCTAAAATTAAAGATCAGTTTTTAAAATATTTGTTTGGCTATGAGTACAATTTTTTATCCAGCCATCCTTTATTTTTTTTAAGAGAGGCATGGGTCCTATTTGAATATTACCATAATGGATTAGGAAAATCTGACCCCTCTCAATATAATTTACTTTCTCTTTTACAAGGGAAAGAGGTCTCTTTAGCTAAAGATTATTTGGGTTTTAGTTTTACAAAAGAGCTGCACCCTTTACTAAAACTAGAAGGCACTGCAATTCTTAATTTAACAGATAACAGTTATTTTGTGGCTCCATCTTTAGACTGGAATGCGTTGGAGAATCTGCATATTTTGGCCGGCTTGCATTTTTTTGATGGCAAAGATAAGAGTGAATTCGGTCGTTTATACTCTATTCCTTATCTTCAAGCGCAATATTTCTTTTAACCTAGTGTAGTGTCCAAGCAATGGCTTTACAATCTTTACTCGGTGGCAATCATTGTAAAGCCGTTACTGTTACACTACACTAGATATCTGGGTTAAATCTAAAATTCAATGTTTGGACGAATAACAATTTGAAATGGGTCTCGATCTGGGTTACTCAAAGTTCCAGAATATTTAGTGTTGGATGTCCAGATAAAGCCTAAAATTAAGGAAGCAGCAATTTTTTGTTTTTCTAAAGGGAACTTTTTGTCAACGGCAAAATAGTGTCTTGTGGGTTTTAAATCTTTTTGAGAAAAATCCACTGTATATTCAAAACCGCTATTGTTCTTTAAAAAGTTTTTTGTGGTTTTATAGTCGGTCCTAGACCGTCTAAAAGAAAGATAAAAAATATCTTTAATCTCTTTATTTTCATGGAACTTGCCACCGCCCCTAAAACTCCAGCGCAGAGTTCTATCTTCTAAAATTTGGTCTCCTTTAATTTTCCACTCTGCTTCCAGCCACTTATCAATAATCAGCTCGCTGTCTTTGATGTGAAAATTTCCGATATTAATTAAATAGCCAATGTAACCGTGCCTTTTGCCAACATACGCTTTTTTCGCGGATTTATACCCAACCACATCTCCAAGAAATAGGGATGCGGCCCAAGGCTCTTCAAAACCTTCAGCCACAGCTTGAATTAAATTAAGGTTTTGGTTCAGTTTAGCGCTTTGATAAAAACCATGCGCTTCTTTTTTAAGAAGTGTGCTTGCATAAGGCAAGGGATTGATACTGACCTCTAGGATGAGCGTGCGCGGCAAGTAGAATTTTTTAAGCAGCTCTTTATAAATTTCCCATTCTTTTTTTGTTTCAAAGTAGGGGATGGGTTTTTTGCTAAGACTGGAATAAAGCCCTATACTCGTATAATACGCGTCTAATTCCAGCTCAAATTTTACTCTTTTTTCTTCCTTTGTCTCTTTTTTTTCAGAAAAAGAGAATTGAGGATGGGAAAGAAGGGTTAAACTGAAAAGACTAAAGAGGATTTTTCTTTTAAAATTAATAAAAAACAATGGTCTTCTATAATAAATTGGCGTTCGATTTCAAATAACGTTCGAATATTTTTTAAAAATAATAAATTTTTGGGCCCGAGGCGATTCGAACGCCTGACCCTCTGCTTAGAAGGCAGATGCTCTATCCAGCTGAGCTACGGGCCCAAATTTCTAAAAGCTAGTGTACTAATTTCTTTCTTTTAAATTCAAATAAGAAAGTATAGGTTGAGTGTTGACTGGGGATGGATGGTCTTTGTATGATTTTAACCAAATTTATTGGATCTCGATATTACATTTATGAAATGGGATTCGGTTTGCTCCCATTGTTCTAGTGTGGTATGGATACAGATTGGAGGTTGTTATGTCAGAATTTAAAAAAGCATTAGCTAAATCAGAACTAGAATTGGGTAAAGGAAAAGTGGTTGAAATGGATGGCAACCAGATTGCTGTTTTTAATGTGGATGGTCAATTTTGCGCTGTTGACAATACTTGCCCGCACCGCGGCGGTCCTTTAGGAGAAGGAGAGCTTTCTGGTAAAACAGTTACTTGTCCTTTGCATGGTTGGGAATTTGACGTATGTAGCGGAGCTTATATGCATGATCCTAACGAAAAGTTAAAAATTTATGAAGTGAAAACAGAAGGGGAAGATGTGTTAGTTTCAATATAAAAGCAATTTAAATCAGGTATTTTTTCAGAGTGTTTAGTTCTTTGCATCTCTTTCGTGGTAATTTTCTGTGACCAGTTTTTCTACAATTCCTGCCATTTTAAAATCTAGTTCAGTAATGCCGTTTGCCCTGTGCGTCCAATATTTTACAGTTACTCTTTTATAATTCATAAAAATATCCGGATGATGGTCCGCTGTTTCAGCCGCATGTCCCACCTTATACACAAATTCCAAAGCATCTAAATAGTTAGGGAAAGTTTGCATCCTTACTAAAGTGTTATTCTCCACCTTCCAGTTGGGTAAGTATCTTAATTTTTCTTGAATCTCTTCTTCTTTTAACGCTTCCATTTTCATTTCATCACCTCCTGATTTTAAAAATTTAGAGATATTTTTAGTTTTTACCAAAACCGATGTGCCTTCTTCTTGGTTCAGGTTGAGACATTAATTGACGAATTGCTTCAAATAGAGAATGAATGTGATGATCATGACCTTCGACTTTGCGTTCTAACTCAGCAAGTTTTTTGGCTAGTTCTTTATGAAGTAGCAAGGTTTCTCTAAGTTTTACAAAAGCTCTCATAATGGCAATATTGACCTGAATTGCTCTTTTGCTATTCAGGACACTGGATAGCATAGCGACACCCTGCTCTGTGAAAACATAAGGAAGATAACGACGACCGCCCCGCATGTTTTTTGAGGTTCCAATTTGTGACCTTGAATTTGAGGTGCCAAAATGGCACCTCAAATTATCGGATTCTTGCTGAGTCAATTGAAACATGAAATCCCTGGGAAATCGATCTATATTGCGCTTCACTGCACGATTGAGCATTTTTGTCTCAACGCCATATAGTTCTGCTAAATCAGTATCGAGCATGACTTTATGCCCTCTGACAATAAGTATTTTCTTTTCTATGCTTTCAGTTGAGATAAGAGGATGGGTCATTTTGCCTTCCAAATTTGTTATACCTTTTTTAAGAATATGCGAATAAAACGGCATTCCCTTTTTTCTACCAGTTCACTTCCCTTCAGCTCACCTTAAGGCAAAAAGGAAGTTAAAAAAACTTTTATTGGCGAGTGCAGAAAATATACCTTAGAGAATACATTCATGTAGAAAATTCTTTAAGCTCTTCAAAATATCATTGGATTGATTGAGAACTTTAATGCGACTTGGCAAAGTTGAGGTCAAAATTAAATTTTGTGCTTGATGACCAAGATGATCAGCGATGCTAGTCCCAAGTTGCAGTAGGTCTGCAGATTGGAAATTGGATGCCTTGGATACTTCTGATATTTTTGAAACATAAAATTTGTTTTGAAATCCTTTTTGTTTAGGAAAATTCGCCAACTTATCATGAATAAAGTTTTGAAGTGCGGTACGAAGAGGAATCGTTAAGTTTTTCGGGTCATGATAAATTTCAATTTGTTCAAGGAATGAAGAAGCCTTGTTACTCAGTAGACCAAAAGTATAGGCAAGATTAAAGATAATTGCATTTGCCCAAATATGATCTCTACGACTCATACGTGGTATATCATTTGTTCCATCAATTTCTCTTTTAGGTAAAATCTCCCGGGGTATGTCACCATACGTTATTATGGCCAATCCTTTTACTTTTTCAAGTAATACTTGGATTTCTTCAAGACGCTTATCTAAACCAACTGACACTATATGTGAAGTTTGATTACATAAAGACGACCAGTTATTCTTCAGTACAGAAAACGAGAGAATAAGTAACCGTTCACCTCGAGTGGTTTTCTCTATACGCTCATCCAGAAATATATAAATCTGATCTTCCCCCATCAGTTACATACTCTCCCCAATCCTCCATATCCGCAAGACTTTTTAAAATCCATTTTTTCATTTTTTCAGTTTGGCCTTTTTTAAAAATATTTTTAAGAGCTTGTAAGTCTTAAGCAATTGCGGCTAAAGCTAAATCAAAGATTGCCAACGCATTTGATGCGTTTTAGAATTTACACCAACACCTATCAAGGTCAATTCTTGACAATTATTATTACCCTATTCATTACCCTATTTAGTTTATTCTTACCCTATTCCTTGGTAACTAATTTCCATTTTGCGGACTGGCCTTTGCCAAGACATTTAATGCGTTTTTGCTTCGCCAATCTTTTAAAGACGTTGCGTACCATATCCCGGCTAACGCTCGGGCAATCTCCTAGAATATCTGAAAGTGTAAATTTACCCACTTGGTTCTTTATTGCCTGTTCCACAATTAATGTTTTTGTCCCTCGCGCCGGTCTCAGAGATCCAGCTCTCTGTTCAAATTCTTTATAAGCTCCTAGGACTGTCCCTAAAAAATAATTAAACCACGGATAAATATCGTGTTTGGCTTGATGCCATTTTTGCGAACTCTTGTTGAGCGCCTCATAGTATGTTTCTTTGGACTGTTCGGTAATGCGTTCAAGGCTAATGTATTTACCTACCTGATAGTTATGTTGATACAGGGCCAAAAGCGTCAATAGGCGGGAGACTCTGCCGTTACCATCACGGAATGGATGAATGGAAAGAAAATCAAGAACAAAACAAGCAATGGCATAGAGATTTGGGTACTTTAACTGAGTCACGCTATTTTCATACGCAAGACATAACTGCTTCATTGTCTCTGGAGTTTCTTTTGCGCTAACCGGCTTAAAGATAACCTCAATGCGTCCATCCGCGTGCTTTTTAATAATGTCATTGTCTTTATCTTTCCACTTGCCTGCGTCCCAAGATTCACCATGACATAGGCGGTGCAATTTTTGAATGACCTCTGGTGTTATGCGCAAGCTTTCATATTTTTTGTGAACCCAATCCAGCGCCTTGCGATAACCGGCTACTTCCTCTTCCGAACGATCTCGCGGCTTGCTGTTGCCGAGAATGAGCGGTTTTAGGCGGTTTTTTTCAACCGTTATGCCCTCAATACGATTGGACGATTCCGCGCTTTCAATGAGCGCCATCTCAACTAAGGATTTCAAAATCTGTGGAGATTGTTTCGTGTAAAGGTCCTGCTTACCTTTGAATTCAGAAATAGAATTCATTAGCCATACAGAGCCTAAAGGGAGTTTTGGATTATCTTCTTTGAATGAGCGCATTAATAATCCTTCTTTTGTCTTATTTTTTATTGTAAATTAGCTGTTTCTTATATTTGGAATCTACCCAAAAACTTTGCGGTGTCTTTTCGATAAACTTGAACCTTTCTTTTTCTTTTCAGAAAATTTTGATCATAAATCATGGCGGAGGGGGAGAGATTCGAACTCTCGGTACTTTTGCAAGTACACACGCTTTCCAGGCGAGCCGTTTAAGCCACTCACGCACCCCTCCCTAGTCTTACTTTTTTCCGAATAATTTTGAAAGCCAACTCCTTTTTACAGAGCTTGAGGTTTGAATTGCAGAGATTACTTTTTTTTCTGGTTCTGGAGCTATTGGCAGGGTAAAATAAAAGGTGGATCCTTTGTCTTCCTCGCTTTCTAAACCAATTTGGCCTTTATGGAGTTCTACGATGGTTTTAGCAATGTAGAGCCCAAGTCCTGTCCCGGGCGAGTCAGATTTTGTCAGTTGCTCTGCTTGGAAAAATTTTTCAAATAAATGCTGGCAATCTTTTTTTGAAAGGCCTGGTCCTGAGTCTTCAACTAAAATTTTTAAATAGGAGCTGCCCATGGCTACGGTTTTAATTGTGATTTTCCCATTTGCAGGGGTAAATTTGATTGCGTTGGAAATAAAATTTACCAGTACTTGGATAACGCGGTCATAATCCGCGTAAACATAAGGAAGGCTGCCTTTAGAATCAAAACTAAGAGTAATTTGTTTATTTTTTGCCCAGGATTCTAAACTTTTAACTGTTTCCTGTATTAGTGGAGTTGGGTCTGTTGGCTTTGGGTTCACTTTCATTTTACCGCTTCCGATTTTAGTCACATCTAACAAATCATTAATTAACCTTGCCAAGCGGTCTATGTTTTTGTCCGCAATGGTTACGATTTGTTGTTGCGTTGGGTTTAGCTCTTCTATCAATGTTCCTATGGCTATTTTTACAGCGGTAAGAGGGGAACGCAATTCATGGGTTACATGTCCCACAAAGTCATCCTGCATTCTTTGCAGCTCTTTTTGCTTTGCAATATCATTGAGCATCGCGATAATCCCTACAATTTTTCCTTCAGGATTCTGCACCACTGCGGTGCTGTTTTTTATGGTTTCTTTAGTATTTTCTGAGCTTTGTATGACAGTTGCGCCAGTTGTTTCTATTGCTAGATTTTGTCCTATTTCTTTAGCTAAAGCAATGACAACTTCTTGTTTAGAAAGAGTTTGAACATGTTTTCCCTTTGTCAGGCTTAAGGTCGTGCCTAACATCTGTTCGGCTTGCTGGTTGAGCATGACAATTTCACCTTTTTCATTGACCACCACGCTTCCGTCCGCCACATTATTAATGACTGATTTTGTTCTTACCTGCTCATGCGTTAAAATCTGCTTATCCTTTTCTATGGTTTCAGTTGCTTTTTGCACATATATTTCTAATTCATTTTTTAATTGTTTTAATATAATTTCATAAATTTTCTTTTGTTCTTTAGGGTCTTGTATGGAACGGCTGGTAATTTCCCAGAGACTAGATTCTAAAGGCATCTCTTCAATTTTTTCATGCCATTCTTCTATTTTATCTGCCTGTTTTATTGTTTCTTTAGATGTTTTAGTATCTAGATTTACTCCAGCCCCAACTCCCTCTCCTTCAGAAATTTTTGTATAGAATGTGCTATTTATCCGCACATTTTTTATATTCTCTTTTTCAAGAAATTTTTTAAGGTTAAGGGGATCTTTTGACTCCCCATCTTTGGATATAAGAAATTTAAAGAAAGCGGTAAGCTCACTGATGGAAATCTCTTTTTGAAAGTTTAAGCTTTGCAGGCTGTATTTGCCAAAAAGATTAGTTAAAGTCAAATTTGTGGAGCCTGATCCCACAATACCAGTTCCATTGACTAATAGTTTGTCTTCAGAGATTGAGATCGTCATTTCTTTTTCTTTAGAGAAACAGCCGATCAGGGACTGATAAGTATGGGCGATAGATTCTACTGTCATGGGATGGTTAAAAGAGTAAAGTTTAGTGCGATTCAGTGTTTTTCCAAAACTGATAAAGAATTCTTCGTACGCTTTAATATCTTGATTGGGAATGTCCATGCTTTTATTTAAATAAGCCTTCCAGCAATTTTTTGCCTTCTTTTTCCAAGAGGTCCGAAGCCTTTTTCTTTATCTCCTCTTTGGCTTTCTCCACAACTTGTTTTTGAACATGAGAGGCATCTAGGGAAGGTTTCCAATCATTTTTTAATTTAAAGACAAAAGTAGGTCTTCCTTCTTTATCGCTTGAAAATTCCCCCACAGTTCCTCCCAGGGATCCTTTAGGTAGTTTAGCAGTCAGGGTCATGTCTGGTTTTTTCGTGGGAAGATGGAGAGCGCCTTTGGCAAAGAGGTCTATGGATGGGGAGAGCACTTCCATATCCTCAGTTTTAGCGATCCCTTGTTGAACGTTCCAATGGCCTCCCATCCGAGAATAGGAGAGTGAATTTGGGTCAATTTTTAAAAATGGAGCTAAAGCGTTTAATAAAGGAACATTTTTTATTTTGCCTTGATTCATTTCAAATCTAAAAGCGCCGCTTAGTTTATCCATAAGAGGAGTTATTTTAGTTAAGTTCCATTCAAAGGAATTATTTTGTCCCTCAAATTTTGTATAAACAATTTTGCCAATAGTCACTTTTCCCTGGGCTTTAATTTCTGGTCCTTGATACGGGGGAGCTGGGGTTGTTTCTTTTTGCGCGGCTTCTTTATCTTCAGTCCCTTTCTTTTTTTCTGTCATAAACATGGCAAGATCTAAAGCTCCCAGATGCGCGGTTAGGGTTAGTTCTGGTTTTAGAAAATTTTCTACGCTACTTTTTATTTGGAATTCTGAAAGACTGTTTTCAGATGACCCTAACTTTCCTTTAAGTTCCTGTATATGAACAGAGTTTTCAGTAAATTCAATGGAACCATTCAAACTTGCAGCTAAAATTTTTTCATATTGAGCTTTTAAATTTTCTAACTTTAAAGTCCCTTTTGCTCGCAAAGTTTTTAAATGGCCTTCTGCCTGGGCTTTTAAAGCAATGGTTCCTTGAGGGGAAACTTTAGCGGATAAAGGGATTAAAGCCGCGCATTCGCTAAGTTCAAAAGGTTTAATTTCAATTTTTAAATGCAGCAGAGGGTCAGGAGAACTGAAATCCAGAATTTGGCCTTGAACCTGGGTTTGGCAATTTGCTAATTCTAGATTCAAGGATTGTAAGTCAAGATTTTTGTTTTGTTTAAGCCTTGCTTGCAGGGATGCTATAAACCGGGTTCCCTCTTTTTTTGTAAATAAATTGGAAAATTTTAAACTGTTATTAGAAAAATCTAAATTGATAGAAGATTCTAAATCCTCTTGGCTGCCTTTTAAATTAATTCCTATTTGAGGAGACCCGCTAAGTTCAACTGTTTTTGGCAGAATTACCCAGGGAGACAGTTCTTTTAAATTAAGATCTTTGATTTGGCTATTAATCTCAAACAATGGTTTTTGGAAATTTTCTATTTTTCCTTTTAATTCCAAAGTAAGAGCATTCATTTTCCATTTAAAATTCTCAATTTCTACGGATTGTTTAGGGATGTCAAGGTTTGCTTTAGTGGTTAAAGTTCCCGCAAGATTTTTGCCAAGAAGTAAACTATCCAATGTAAAAGAACATTCTACAAGCATGGGTTTGTCCAGCGCGGTTCCAGTGATATTTATATCTAAAGGGCTGATTACAATTTTAATTTTTTTAGGGCTTTTATCAACGAATTCTATCTTTCCTTTAGAAATTTTCGCTTTGGAAAGCATTAAGGCAATGGGTTGGTCTGGAGAGCTTTCTTTAACTGTTTTTTCTGTTTTTTGAGGCGCAGCGGATGAACTAACTAAATCTGAAAAATTAAATGTTTTGCCGTCTTTATTTTGCACGATTCTAACTTTCGGGGATTCTAAAGTGATTTCATCAATCAGCACTTTTTTTTGCAGCAAAGGAAGCAGTTGGAATTTTAAAGTAAATTTTTTGCTTTCCACAAAAGTGCCGTTCTTAAAATTTGGGGATTCAGAAAGCGCAAAATCTTTTATGGAAATCCCGCTAAAAATTCCGATTTTTATTTCACCCAAGGTCAGTTCCCTTTTAAGTTTTTGATTCACTTGCAGCGCAAGAAATTCCTTCACTTTTTCAGGGGGGAGCATCTGTTTGATGAGGATTAGTCCTAGCGTCAAAAGAAGAGCTAAAATGACCAGAGCGCTGATTAATATTTTAAAGAATTTTTTCATAGTTTTTTATTTGACATCTTTTGGAAAAATTTTAACTTGATAAGTCCGAGCAGCAAGCTCATTGGACATTCCTTTGATATCGCACAGCTTGCTGTGCGGAGCTTCATTATTTGAAAATTGGCGGAGGGGGTGAGATTCGAACTCACGAGGCCCGATAAAAGGCCTACCAGTTTTCGAGACTGGCCTGATCATCCGCTCCAGCACCCCTCCTATTGTACGATATATAAATTTTTTTCTAAAATAAGGATTGTTGTGTGGTAGAATTTTAACACTCTCTCAATACTTTTGCAACCATGATTTTTTGCTTAAATTCCCGACTTTGACACTTGAGTTAGCGGTCTCCGACGGGGAGGCATAGTTTGGACGGAGTTGTGGCACTACATTTTTTATCATAGTCCAGTAT